>Ga0209048_10002691_pt1 | contig 17511 bp, 17 predicted proteins | sample FrelakmetCRP12CR_FD_187146 | JGI IMG/M metagenome (GOLD analysis project Ga0209048, IMG submission 187146) | Freshwater lake sediment microbial communities from the University of Notre Dame, USA, for methane emissions studies - CRP12 CR (SPAdes)... | ecosystem: Environmental > Aquatic >... | reverse complement strand
CGCGCCTCGCGGACGGTGCCGTTCGTCTCCAAGGCGATCGGCCTGCCGCTGGCCAAGTTGGCCACGCGGGTGGTGCTGGGGGAGCGGGTCGCCGATCTCGACCTGCCCGAGGACACGAGCAACGGGCACGTGTGCGTCAAGGAGGTCGTGCTTCCGTTCGACCGCTTCGCCGGCGCCGACTCGCTGCTGGGGCCGGAGATGCGCTCGACGGGCGAGGTGATGGGGATCGCCCGCGACTTCCCGACCGCGTTCGCCAAGGCGCAGTCGGCCACCGGCGCGAACCTACCGACGAGCGGCACGGTGTTCATCACCGTGGCCGACGGCGACAAGCCGGCCGCGACCGGGATCGCGACGGCGCTGCACGACCTGGGCTTCAAGATCATCGCCACCAGTGGCACCGCGCAGGCGATCCGGCGGATGGGCATCCGGGTGGAGACGATCAACAAGATCGGCGAGGGCTCGCCGCACGTCGTCGACTGGATCGAGCGCGGCGAGGTCGACCTCGTGATCAACACCCCGGTCGGCACGGGCGCTCGCACCGACGGCTACGAGATCCGCTCGGCCGCGATCGCCCGCGGGATTCCCTGCATCACGACGATGGCGGGGGGGATGGCGGCGGCCCGCGCGATCGCCGCGGCCCGGCGGGGCGAGCCCGAGGTGCTCTCGCTGCAGGAGATCCACGCCCGCCCCAGCCCGGTCACGTGAGCGAGCGAACCACGGCGCCGTTCGGACGGCGCGCCGCCCGCGTGCTCGGACGCACCGAGCACGGGGCGTACGTGGTGCTCCGCTGCTCGGACCCCGACGGCCCCGTGCCGAGCGCGGGCCAGTTCTACATGCTGAGCACGGCCGAGCGGTGGGGAGGGGGAGTCGGCGAACGTCCGTTCCTGCCCCGCGCGTTCAGCGTGATGCGCGCCCGCCCCACGGGTGCGGGGACCGGGCCGGCCGCCGGCGTCGTGCTCGAGTTCCTGCTCGAGGACGTCGGCCCGGGCACCAGGCGGCTGTGCGAGCTCGGCGCGGGCGAGGACTTGCTGCTCACCGGGCCGTTGGGGATCGGCTTCACCGCGCCCGAGGGCGGGCGGCGGGCGCTGCTCGTGGGCGGCGGCGTCGGGATCGCGCCCCTGGCCATCTGGCAGGACGAGCTCGGCGCCGGGACGCCCGTGCTGCTCGGCTTCCGTGACGCCGAGCACGCCGTGGGCGCCGGCCTGCTGAGCGCCGCCGCGGTGGCCACCGACGACGGCTCGGTCGGCCACCATGGGGTCGTGACCGAGCTGCTCGAGGCCGAGCTCGATGCCGACGCGGAGGTCGTGGTCTACGCCTGCGGTCCGCCGGCGATGCTCGAGGCCGTCCGCGCGCTCTGCGCCGAGCGCTCGGTCGACGCTCAGCTCGCGCTCGAGTCGGGGATGGCGTGCGGATTCGGCGCCTGCTTCGGCTGCGTCGTGCCGACCCGGGACGGCTACCTACGGCTGTGCGTCGACGGGCCGGTGCTCGACGCAGCCGTGCTCGAGACCGCAATCGTGGCCGGGGCAGGGCATTGAGCCCGGCGCCGCCGACAGGACCGGTCGAGCTGTGCGGGATCGAGCTCGCCCACCCGGTGATCAACGCCTCGGGGACGTTCGACGCGATCGCGGCCCGCAAGGCGTTCGGCGACGCGCTGCTGGAGCAGTTCCCGTTCGCGGCCTTCGTCTCCAAGACGGTGACCCTGGCCCCGCGCGAGGGCAACCCCCCGCCCCGGCTGTGGGAGCTGGCCGGCGGCATGATCAACTCGATCGGGCTGCCGAACAAGGGCCTCGACGGGTACCTGCGCACGGACCTGCCGCAGCTCGCCGAGCTGCCGGTGCCGCTGATCGTCAACGTGATGGGCTTCACCCGCGAGGAGGTCGGCCGGCTCGTGGACGCGTTCGCCGAGCGCGACGAGGTCGCCGCGCTCGAGCTCAACGTCTCCTGCCCCAACGTGGAGACGGGCCTGATGATGGGCGCCGTGCCGGCCGAGGTCTCCGCCCTGCTCGACCACGTCCGACCGCTGACCGGCAAGCCGCTGATCGTCAAGCTGACACCGAACGCGACCGACGTCGCTGCGGTCGCCCACGCGGCCGAGGAGAGCGGCGCCGACGCGGTGTCGCTGATCAACACGATCCGCGGGATGGCGCTCGATCCGCGCTCCGGGGAGCCGTGGCTCGGGGGTATCACGGGTGGCGTGTCCGGGCCGGCGGTCAAAGCAGCCGCAGTGGCACAGGTATATGCGGCGGCAAGCGCCGTAAAAATCCCTATCGTTGGCATGGGCGGCGTGCAGCGCGGTCAGGATGCACTTGATCTGCTGCGCGCGGGCGCAACCTTGGTCGCCGTTGGAACGGAGAGCTTCCGCGACGCGGCAGCCGGGGCCAGAGTGGCCGGAGAGCTGGCCGGTCTCGCCGCAAACTGCGACGTTTCGTATCGCAACCAAGTGCACAGCTGCTAACACGTGATGAAAGCCCCTGCAAAACTCGGCTATTGCCGTAACCAGGCTCGACAATGCTCAAGCTCAGGTTGAGGTCGAGCAAAATTGCACCCGATTTGCACCAGTAAGCCTTGAACGCCCCGTCCGAAGATGTAGACTCGCCGCCCATGCCGCTGGTCAGTGAGTCGCCCACCAAGCCCGTTGCCGCGCCCGAGAGGTCGCTCGTGCAACGCATGGAGGCCTTGCAGCGCGCCAACGACATTCGCAGCCGCCGTGCCCAGCTCAAGCGCGACCTCAAGGCAGGTCGCCAGCCGATCCACGAATTGCTGCTCGATCCGCCCGAATACCTCGAGACCGCCAAGGTGTTCGACCTCTTGCTGGCCGTGCCGAAGTACGGTCGCGTGAAGGTCAACCGGATTCTGACCCAGTGCAGGATCTCTCCGAGCAAGACGATGGGCGGGCTCTCACAGCGCCAGCGCGCCGAGCTCGTGACGCTGCTGCGCCGCTGAGCACCCGCTCGGCCCATTCCCCGAGCGCGTGGCCAAGGTCTTCGTGATCACCGGGCCCTCCGGGGTCGGCAAGGGCACGCTGATCAACGGCCTGCTCGAGCGCACGCCGGAGCTCGAGCTCTCGATCTCGGCCACCACGCGAGCGCCGCGGCCCGGGGAGGAGCCCGGCGTGGCCTACCATTTCCTCGCCGACGCCGAGTTCGACCGGCGGGTTCAGGCCGGCGATTTCGTCGAGCACGCCACGTATTCCGGCAATCGCTACGGGACGCTGCGCTCCGAGCTCGAGCGACGCCTCGCGGCCGGCGTGCCCGTGGTGCTGGAGATCGAGGTCCAGGGAGCCCGCCAGGTCCGTGCGGCGATGCCCGAGGCGGTGCAGGTGTTCATCGCCCCGCCGTCCAGCGAAGCCCTCCGGGCGCGTCTGGTCGGACGCGGCACCGACGCGCCGGACCAGGTTGACGCCCGCATGCGTACCGCGGAGGAGGAGATGGCCGCCCAGCCCGAGTTCGGCCACGTGGTCGTCAACGACCGGCTCGAGGACGCGACAGACCAACTGGCCCGGATCGTGGCCGCCGCCCTGTCGGACCAGGCCACGTGAGCGCCCCGCTACCCTGTATGTCCCTCATCACAAAGGAACACCCTTGATCTCACCCCGCATCGACAAGCTGCTCGAGCATGTGGACTCCGACTACGCGAGCGTGATCGTCGCCGCCAAGCGCGCGCGGCAGATCAACTCGTACTACCACAACCTCGGCGAGGGCACGTTCGACGAGTTCCCGCCGCCGATGGTCGACACCCGCTCCAAGAACTACCTGACGATCGCGCTCGAGGAAGTCGCTCAGGGCAAGATCAAGTACCACTACCGGTAGGGTCGGCGACGGCCGGTTAAGCGATGCCGGACGGGGAGCAGCCGACTCAGAACGCGGGGCCGGATGCCCCGCGGAGGTGACCCTCTGTGGCCCGGTTGCTTCTTGGCGTGAGCGGCGGGATCGCGGCCTACAAGGCGATCGAGACCGCGCGCCTGGCGATTCGCGCCGGCCATGCGGTTCGGGTGATCCAGACGCCGACGAGCAAACGGTTCGTCGGCGCGGCCTCGTTCGAGGCCATCACCGGCGCGCCAGTGCTGAGCAGCGAGTTCGAGCCCGACCCGGCGCGCGGGTCCTATCCGGGCGAGCCGCTGCCCGAGCGGGCGCCGATCAGCCATCTGGCGCTGGTCGAGCGGGCTGAGCTGTACCTGATCGCGCCGGCGACGGCGAATACGATCGCCAAGCTCGCCCACGGGCACGCCGACAACCTCCTGACCGCCGCCGCCCTGGCCGCCGCCTGTCCGGTGGCCGTGGCGCCGGCGATGAACAACCGCATGTACCTGCATCCGGCCACCCAGGCCGGGCTCGCCCTGCTTGCGCAGCGGGGCGTCACGATCATCCCGCCCGGCGAGGGTGAGCTGGCCTCGCACGGCGAGTACGGCGTCGGCCGCCTGGCCGAGCCCGAGCAGATCCTGGCCGCCTGCGAGCGGTTGCTGGGCACCGCCCCGGGCGCCTCGTCGCTGGCCGGGACCCGCGTGCTCGTCACCGCCGGCGGCACGCGCGAGCCGATCGACAGCGTGCGCTTCATCGGCAACCGCTCCTCGGGGCGGATGGGCTACGCGCTCGCGGCCGGGGCGGCGCGCCGCGGCGCCACGGTGACCGTGGTCGCGGCCAACGTGTCGCTGGCGCCACCGCCGGGCGTGAGCGTCGTCGCGGTGGAGACCGCGGCCGAGCTGCAGCAGGCGTGCGAGCAGCACTTCGAGGCCAGCGACGTGCTGCTGATGTCGGCCGCCGTGGCCGACTTTCGTCCGACGCACCCAGCGGCGACGAAGCTCAAGAAGGACGCTGACGCCCCGCCGGCGATCGAGCTCGAACCGACCGAGGACGTGCTGAGCGCGCTGGCCGAGCGCCGCCGTCCGGGCCAGGTGCTGGTCGGGTTCGCCGCCGAGCACGGCGATCGTGCCCTCGACTACGGGCGCGGCAAGCTCGAGCGCAAGCGTCTGGATGCGATCGTGGTCAACGACATCTCGCGACCGGGAATCGGCTTCGACGCTCCCGAGAACGAGGTCGTGATCCTGTCGCCGGCGGGGGAGCGGCACGTGGCCAGGACCAGCAAGGAACGCGTTGCGGAGGCGGTGCTCGACGAGGTCGAGGCGCTGCGCGGAGAGAGGGAGGAAAGCAATGGAGCCGCCGGAGCCACCACCGCCGGTCGCGTCGCACGAGTGTGAGGCGGCCGCCGCGATCGCGCGGCGGATAGCTGCGAACGTCTCGCGCGCCGTGCAGGTGCGGCCCGAGACGCTCGAGCACGTGCTGGTCGCGATGCTCGCCGAGGGCCACGTGCTCGTCGAGGACTACCCGGGGGTCGGGAAGACGGCGCTCGCGCGGGCGATCGCGCGCTCGATCGACTGTCAGTTCGCCCGCATCCAGTGCACCTCGGACCTGCTGCCCGCCGACGTGGTCGGCACGAACGTCTATGACCAGCGCGAGCAGCGCTTCGAGTTCCGCCCCGGTCCGGTGTTCGCCAACGTGGTGCTGGTGGACGAGATCAACCGCGCCTCGCCCAAGACGCAGTCCGGACTGCTCGAGTGCATGCAGGAACGCCGGGTCACGGTCGACGTCCAGACACACGAGCTGGCGCGCCCGTTTCTCGTCCTGGCGACCCAGAACCCGGTCGAGTACGAGGGCACCTACCCGCTGCCCGAGGCCCAGGTCGACCGGTTCATGGTCCGGATCTCGCTCGGCTACCCCGAGCCCGAGGCCGAGGCCGGCATGCTGGCCGACCACGAGGCGGGTGACCGCGTGCTCGGGCTCGGCCCGGTCGTCACCGCCGGCGAGGTGCTATCGGCCCAGGACGCCGCCGCCCGGGTTCGGGCCTCCGAGCCGCTGCGCGACTACGTGGTCAAGCTGCTGTGGCGCACGCGTGAGGATCCGCGGGTCGACCTCGGCGCGAGTCCGCGCGCCGGGCTGATGCTGCTCCGAGCCGCCAAGGCCCACGCGATGATGCAGGGGCGCGACCACACGCTCCCCGACGACGTGCAGGCACTCGCGGAGCCGGTCCTGGCGCACCGGCTGGTGCTGGCGCCGGAGTCGGCCCGCGGGGCGGCCGGCGACGTGATCGCCGACGCGATCTCGGCGGTACGGGCGTTGTAGTGCGACGGGCGCTCGGCATCGGCGTGGCCGGAGTGGCGCTGACGCTGATCGCCTTCCTGTTCGACACCTCGCCGCTGTTCGTGCTCGGCGCCGGCCTGGCCCTGTTGGGGATCGCGACGCCGGCGTGGATCGTGCTGGCCGCGCGCGGTACGCGCATCGAACGCCGGCTCGATGACCGCCGGGTGATCGAGGACGAGCCGCTCGAGGCGTCGATCGAGGTACACACGGGCCGCCTGCGCCTGCCGGTCGCCGAGGTGCTCGAGCCGCTCGCGGCCGGGCCGATCCCGCTGCCGCGGCGGGCCCGCTCGGCCACGATCCGGGTCGTGGTCCGCTTCGAGCGCCGGGGCCGGCGGCGCTTGGATCCACCGTCGCTGATCATCCACGACCCACTCGACATCGCCCGGGTCGTGCGTGCTGGCGCCGAGCGCCCGCGGGAGCTGATCGTGCTGCCGCGCACCGCGCCGGTCAACTGGGTCGACGGCGCCCGCGGCGACCGGCGCAGCGCGGCGGCCGCGTTCGCGCGACCCGAGGCGCTCGCCGCGGTCGACCTCGACGGCCTGCGCCCCTACCGGCCCGGGACCCCCGCCTCGCGCATCCACTGGCAGGCGCTCGCGCGCGGGGCCGGCCTGCTCGAGCGGCGCCTGCGCGTGGAGGGCGACACCAGCCCGCTCGTCGTCCTCGACGCGGGCGGGGACGCGCGCACCGACGACGTCGATGCCGCCGTCCGCGCCGCGGCCTCGCTTGCGCTCGAGCTCGCCCGCGAGGGCGGCTGCGCGTTGCTGCTGCCGGGCGAGCGACGCCCCACGCCGATCGAGGCCGACCTCGGCGCCTGGCCGGCCGCCCACGTGCGCCTGGCGCTCGTCGCCGGCGGACCCGGGTCGCCGGCGCCGCTGCTGGGCGGGCAGGCGCGGCTGGGTCCGGTGTTCTACGTCGCGGCGCTGTCGCTCGAGCGCATACCCCCGGCGGTGCTCGGGGTCGCCCGCGGCGCGCGCGTCCTGGTCGTGCCGGGCCCGCCTCATGCCGAGAAGCAGGTGGCGGCGCGCGTGCCGGGCTCGAGCCGCCCGCTGCGGCCGAGCTTCGAGGTGGCCGGCTGCCGCGGCTACGTGCTGCGCTCGCGGCCGGGGGAGCGGGCGGCATGAGCGCGTTCGACGCGGCCGTCAGCGTCCTCGGCGCCGGCCGCGCGGGGCGCCAGAGCGCCCGCGCTGACCGCCCCGCACAGCCCGCGCGGCCGCTGGTCACGCTCGCCGCGTTCGCCGCGCTCGGCCTGTACGGCGTCTCCCGCTGGTCGATCCTGCTCGATCCGCGGCCGACCTCGCGCATGCTCGGCCTGCTCGCCCTGGCCACCGCGACCGCCGGCGTGCTCGGGGCCGCAGTCACGCGCGGCCAGGTCGCCCGAGGGCTGGCGGTGATCGTCGCCGTGTTCGCCTGCCTGGCGGCGCTGGCCCTGGCCGGCGTTCCCGCGACGTTGATCGTGCACGCCCACCCGCGCGCGATCTCGTCGGGCGTCTCCGACGGGCTCGGCGCGCTGCCGCGGGTGCTCGTGCCCTACAACGGTGCCGACCCGTGGGTGCCGGTGGTGGTGACGCTGGGCGCGGCGGTGCTGCTGATGGACGGCGCGCTCGTGCTGGCCTTCGCGCCCCGGTCGCTCGGCGACGCCCGCCGAGCGGCGGCGGCGATGCCGCTGATCGCGCTCGCGGTCGTGCCCACGACGCTGATCCGGCCCCAGGCGCCGTATCTGCAGGGCCTGCTGCTGCTCGTCCTGGTCGGGGCACTCGTGTGGGGCGAGCGTCTGCGCCGGCGCGACGCGCGCGCGGGACTGATCGCGCTCGCGCTGGCCGGAGCCGGCGCGATGGTGATCGGCCCGGCGCTCGATCGCCACCGGCCGCTGCTCAACTACGAGGGTCTGGCCGGGGCGTTCGCGCCCACCAACATCGAGACGTTCGACTGGTCCCAGCGCTACGGACCGCTCGACTGGCCGCGCACCGGACGCGAGGTGATGACGGTCAAGGCGGCGCATCCCGACTACTGGAAGGCGCAGAATCTCGACGTCTTCGACGGGGTCGACTGGGTCCAGGGCACGAACGAGACGACCGCCGCGATCCCGGCGCCGGACCCCAACGCGCTGGCACGCTGGACCCAGCGCGTGCAGGTGACGATCACCGGGATGAGGACGACCGACGTGATCGCGGCGGGCTTCACGTTGCAGCCGCCCGAGCAGGTCCCACAAGGCGTCATCCCCGGCGACAGCCCCGGTACGTGGCTGGCCGGCACCGACCTGCAGCCTGGTGACTCGTACTTCGTCACCAGCTACTCGCCGCAGCCGAGCACCGCCGAGCTGGCGGCGACGGCGGGGCAGCCGTACCCGCAGCTCTACCTCGCGTCCTATCGCGCGATCACGCTGCCGACGACAGCGCCGGGACAGCCGGCCGCGGGGGAGATCCTGTTCCCGCCGTTCGGCTCGCACGCGCCCGCGGTCCGGATCACCGGGGTCGCCAGCAACGACGGCGCTGGGGCGCTGCGCGCCTCTCCCTACGCGGGCGCGTACGGTCTCGCCCGACGCCTGGCCAAGGGCGCGCCGACCCCGATCGCCTATATCAAGCGCGTCGAGCGCTACCTCTCGACCGGGTTCACCTACAACGAGAACGCGCCCCGGCACAAGTATCCGCTCGAGAGCTTTCTGTTCCAGGACAAGCTCGGCTACTGCCAGCAGTTCTCCGGTGCGATGGCGCTGCTGCTGCGGATGGGCGGCGTCCCGGCGCGGGTCTCGGCCGGGTTCACGAGCGGTACCTACGACCAGTCGCTCAATCAGTGGGCGGTTTCGGACCTCGATGCCCATGCCTGGGTCGAGGCCTGGTTCCCGAGCTACGGCTGGGTGCGCTTCGACCCGACGCCCGGCGTCGCGCCCGAGCTCGGTGGGCGCGGAGCGCTCGCGGTGCCGAAGCTGCCGGCCGGCGGCGGCGGCGCCCAGGGGCAGCTGCGCCGGGCGATCCACGACACCCCCGCCGCCTCCCGGGCGGGCAGCGCCGGCGGCAGCTCCGGCCTGTGGCTGATCCTCGGGGCCGGCGCGCTGGTGCTGGCCGGGCTGGGCGCGCTGCTCGCGCTGCGGACCGCCCGGCGTCGCGCCGCCCGGGCGGCGGGAGACCCGGTCGTGTTCGAGCTCGAGCGTGCACTGGTTCGCAGCGGGCGTCCGCTGAGAGGAGGGACAACGCTGAGCGAGCTCGAGCACCGCTTCCGCTCCTCGCCCGACGCGGCGGCCTACATCCGGGCCCTGCGGCTCTCCCGCTACGGCGCTGCCGGCGAAGGTCCGACCCGGGCTCAGCGCCGTGCGCTGCGGGCGCGGCTGTCGGAAGGGCTGGGCGCCACCGGACGCCTGCGCGCGCTGTGGGCGCTGCCGCCGTGGCATATCCGGGGCCCCCTGACCGGTTTGCGGTCCGTCCTAAAATCGAATCATGGACGACGTGTATGAGCTGTACCGGCGGGGGACCGAGCTGCTCGAGGCGGGTCATCACCACCAGGCGGTGATCCCGCTGTCCCGGGCGCGCGACCTCGCTCCCGACAAGACATCCATCCGCGAGGCGCTCGGTCGCGCCCTGTTTCACGCCCAGCGCTACGAGCAGGCGGCGGGTGAGTTCGAGGCGGTGATCGAGCGTGCGCCGACGAACGACTTTGCCCAGTTCTGCCTCGGCCGCTCGCTGCAGTTGCTGGGGCGCCACGCCGAAGCGCGTAAGCCGCTGGTCCTGGCCGCCTGCCTGCAGCCCTCCCGGCGTGACTATCGCCTCTACCGCGACCGCGCCCGGGCGGCGGCCGCGCGGTCTTGAAGCGGCGCTGCCGCAGCTGCTGCGGCGGTCGCGCACGAGCGCTTGCGAACCGGGCCGCCCCATGCAGCCCTGTGAACGCGGTGCTACCCTGAGCGCACAGCTTTCGCGCCGGGACGATTCCCGGTGGACGTACCGAAAGTGGGCGCTCGCCCGCTTTTTTTTATGACTTTTATGACCACGGAGGAGACAGTGAGCGCGCTTCAGTCGGAGATCGAAGCTCGGCTGCAGGAGGCCGAGCCCAAGGTCGAGGTGCTGCTCGTCGAGGTCGTCTCAGGCAGCACCCTGCGCCTGTTCATCGACCACCCGGACGGCGTCACGCTCGCGCTGTGCGAGCGCGTCACCGGGCACCTGGGCGAGTACAGGGATCGATATTCGCTCGAGGTCTCCTCGCCCGGCCAGGATCGTCCGCTCACCAAGCCCCAGCATTACACGCGCTTCCTCGGAAGGCACGCGCGGGTGCGCCTGCGGGACGCCCGTGACGGACACAAGAGCCTGACCGGAGAGCTTGTCGGCGCCTCCGAACGGGACGTGACGATCGCCGCAGAGAACGGCCTCGTGACGATCCCCTATGCCGAGATCGTCCGCTCCAACCTCGTCCCGGGAGAGTAAGCCCAATGTCCAAGGAGATCGTGGAAGCAGTACGGGGCCTCGCGGCTGAGAAGAACATCTCCAGCGAGAAGCTGATGGAGGCGCTCGAGGATGCGCTCCTGTCGGCGTACAAGAAGACACCCGGATCAGCGCCGTACGCGAAGGTCGAGATGGACCGTGACAGCGGCGACTTCATCGTCTGGGAGCTGAAGATCCCGCCGGAGCTCGAGGAGCAGCTGCTCGTCGAGTCGACGGTCGATCAACAGCCCACGGTCGACCCGGAGACGGGCGAGATGCGCGAGCCGCCCGAGCCCGAGATCGATCTCGAGAAGCTCAAGGAGTACGAGGACCAGATCGAGACCGAGGACGTCACCCCGCACGACTTCGGCCGCATTGCCGCCCAGACCGCCAAGCAGGTGATCCTGCAGCGGATCCGCGAGGCCGAGCGCGACATGATGTTCGAGGAGTACCGCGACCGCGTCGGCGAGCTGATCACGGGCATCGTTCAGCAGTCGGACTCGCGCTACACGCTGGTCCAGCTCCGCGAGCGCGTCGAGGCGCTGTTGCCGAAGTCCGAGCAGGTCGATGGCGAGCGCTACGACCACTCGCAGCGGATCAAGGCCGTGATCAAGGACGTCTCCAACTCGACCAAGGGCCCGAGCATCATCGTCTCGCGCCGTGACCCCGAGCTGATCAAGTCGCTGTTCGAGCTCGAGGTCCCCGAGATCGCCGACGGCCTGGTGGAGATCACCGGCGTGGCCCGGGAGCCCGGCTACCGGTCGAAGATCGCCGTCGTCTCCCACGTCGACGGCGTCGACCCGGTCGGCGCCTGCGTCGGCCCGCGCGGATCGCGGGTGCGCATGGTCGTGTCCGAGCTGCGCGGCGAGAAGATCGACATCATCCCCTACAACGACGAGCCGGCTCGGTTCGTCGCCAAGGCGCTCTCGCCGGCCCGCGTGCGCGAGGTGCTCGTCGACGACGCCAACAAGCAGGCCACCGTGATCGTCCCCGACGACCAGCTGTCGCTGGCGATCGGCCGCGAGGGCCAGAACGCCCGGCTCGCCGCGCGCCTGACGGGGTGGCGGATCGATATCCGCTCGGAGACCGAGTTCGCGGCCGAGGAGGCTGAGCACGGCTACGAGCAGGAGGAGGCACAGGGACGCTGCGCCGCGATCCTGTCCAACGGCCGGCGCTGCCCGAACGCGGCCCTTCCCGGCTCGCGCTACTGCGGCATCGAAGCCCACCAGGCGCTCGCCGGCCAGGACACCGATCAGGTTGAGGCGTCAGCCGAGGACAGCGGCGAGGACGGCGCGGCGGGCGCGCCGGAGTCCGAGCCGGCCGAGGGCGCAACATCGTAGGTCCCCCGGGTGCGGCCGGACGTCGCGGCTGGCACGTGCCCTTACACTGGAACAGCAGATGAAGAAGCGAGTACACGAGATAGCGAAAGAACGCGGCCTGCCGGCCAAGGACGTCCTCGCACGGCTGAAGGCCGGCGGACTCGACGTCAAGGCGGCCTCGTCGGCGGTCGACGAGGCGGCCGCGCTGGCCGTGCTCGGAAACGGCGGCGCCGCGCCCCCGAACGCGAAGGCGGCGAAAGCCCCGGCAGCCGCGAAGGGTGCCGGGAACGCGAAGGCCCCGGCCGCCGCCAAGGCTCCTGCGGCCGGCACGGCTCCGGCGTCTACGAAGGCTCCGGCGGCTGACAAGGCCGCACCGGCCCCGGCGGCTGAGAAGACCCCGGCGGCGAGCGCCGCGGCTGAGAAGGCCCCGGCGGCACCGGCCGCGGCGGCCGACAAGGCCCCGGCCCCGGCGCCCGCCCCCCAGGCCGCCGGCGACGGCGACGCGCCGGCCGCTGCGGCCGACGGCGCTCAGAACGGTGAGCAGGGACACAAGCGCCCGACGCGGGACTCGCTTCAGGGCGAGCGCGCCCCCGGCACCCCGGGCGGCCGCCGCCGCGTTGTGATCGACTCCCAGGCCTCACGGCGCGCCCCCGGTGGCGGCCCCGGCGGCCAATCCAACCAGCCGCCCCGGCGCCAGCGCCGTGGCCGGCGCCGTCGCGGGGTCTACGACGAAGAGGCGGAGTCGCGTCCGTCGGCCTCGCGCACCGCGCTGGCCGAGCCCAACACGGTCCGGATCAACTCCGGCTCGACCGTCAAGGACGTCGCCGAGTATCTCGACGTGCCGCTGGCGGAAATCATGAAGAAGCTGATGCAGCTCGGCGAGATGAAGACGGTCACGCAGACGTTGACCGACGAGTCGATCCTGGTGCTGGCGTCCGAGCTCGGCCGCGAGGTGGAGATCGTCCACTCGGAGGACGAGGAGATCTCCGAGCCGGTGTTCAACGACGCCGATGAGGATCTGATCGAGCGTCCGCCGGTGGTCACGATCATGGGCCATGTCGACCACGGCAAGACGTCGCTGCTCGACGCGATCCGCGAGACCGAGGTCGCCGCGGGCGAAGCCGGCGGGATCACCCAGCACATCGGCGCCTACCAGGTGCACCACGGCGACAAGATCGTCACGTTCCTCGACACGCCGGGCCACGAGGCGTTCACCGCCATGCGTGCCCGCGGCGCGAAGGTGACCGACATCGCCGTGATCGTGGTCGCCGCCGACGACGGCGTGAAGCCCCAGACCCAGGAGGCCGTGGACCACGCCAAGGAGGCCGGCGTCCCGATCCTCGTGGCCGTGAACAAGGTCGACAAGGAGGGTGCGCAGCCCGATCGCGTGCGCACCGAGATGACGCAGCTCGGCCTGCAGCCGGTGGAGTGGGGTGGAGAGACCGAGTTCGTCGACGTGTCGGCCAAGACCAAGCAGGGCCTCGACGACCTGGTCGAGACGATCCTCGTGATGGCCGAGGTCGAAGAGCTGAAGTCCAACCCGAATGCGCCCGCCTCGGGCACCGTGGTCGAGTCCAAGCTCGATCCCGGCCGCGGCCCGGTGGTCACGATTCTGATCGGCCGCGGCACGCTCGAGGTTGGGGACGCGCTCGTCGCCGGCGCCCACTGGGGCCGTGTGCGGGCGATGAACGACTTCCTCGGCAACCGCGTCGGGCAGGCCTTCCCGGGTGAGCCGGTCGAGGTGCTCGGCTTCGACGGCGTGCCCGAGGCCGGCGAGCACGTCCGCGTCGTCGATCACGAGCGTCGTGCCCGCCAGCTCGCGGGCGAGCGCGCGACCCGCCTGAAGACCGAGTCGCTGGCTCGTCGCAGCGGGAAGAAGATCTCGCTCGAGGACATCTTCAAGAGTGGCCTGCAGGAGCTCAACCTGGTCATCAAGTCCGATGTCGCCGGCTCGCTGGAGGCGATCGAGGACGAGATCGCCAAGCTGCCGCAGGACGAGGTGTCGGTCAACGTGATCCGGCGTGCGGTGGGCGCCGTGACCGAGTCCGACGTGATGCTCGCCGCCGCCTCCGACGCCGTGATCCTCGCCTTCAACGTGCGACCCGTGGGCGATGCTCGCGCCGTCGCCGAGCGCGAGGGCGTGGAGATCCGCCACTACTCGGTCATCTACCGGGCGATCGAGGAGCTCCGCAGCGCCATGCAGGGCATGCTCGCCCCCGAAGAGGTCGAGGAGTCACTCGGCTCCGCCGAGGTGCGCCAGATCTTCCGCGCCTCGCGCGTGGGCACGATCGCCGGTTGCCACGTCACCGAGGGCAAGATCACCCGTGGCTCCAAGGTCCGGCTGGTCCGCGACGGCACCGTCGTCTACACGGGTGAGATCGCCAGCTTGCGGCGCTTCAACGACGACGTGCGCGAGGTCGCCTCGGGATTCGATTGCGGGATCGTGCTCAAGGACTTCGCCGACGTCAAAGAGGGCGACGTGTTCGAGACCTACGCGACGCGCCAGGTCGAGCGCGAGCTCGCCTAGCCGGCCGACGCGCGATGGCCGGGAGCGGCTTTGTGGCCGTGCTCGTGATCGACCTCCACTTCCCCGACGCGGGGAGCCTCAAGGGCAAGCGCAAGGAGCTGCAGTCGGTCAAGGCGCAGCTCCATGGGCGGCTCGGAGCGGCGGTGACGGAGACCGGCCATCAGGACCTGTGGCAGCGCTCCACACTGACCGCCGCGCTGACCAGCGGCTCGCTGGCCACGCTGTCGGCCGCGGCCGACGGAGTCGAGCGATGGCTGGACGCCCGCTTCCCGCAGGGCGTCAGCGTGGAGCGCCTCGTGGCCTCGGTGGAGGACCTGCGCGGATGAACAAAACCGGACCGTCAAGCAAGCGCGAGGACGGATAGGATGGGCCGACCCCGGATGAGGCGCGTCGATGAGGCCGTACGCGCTGTTCTCAGCGAGGCGATCGCCACACAAATCAAGGACCCGCGCGTGGGATTCGTCACCGTCACCGATGTGAAGACCAGTCCCGACCTTCGCCATGCCCGCGTGTACGTCAGCGTGCTCGGCGGCGACGAGATCCGCGCCGAGAGCCTCGACGGCCTGCGCTCCGCCCAGGGCTTCCTGCAGCGGCGGGTGGCCTCCGAGCTCGGGCTCAAGCACACCCCGACGCTGACCTTCGCCTACGACGGCTCGGTCGATCACGGGATGCGCATCACCGAGCTGCTCCAGGACGAGGCGGCCCGAGACGCATGAGCGAGAACGGCAAGCAGTCCGAGCGCGACGAGGTTCTCGCAGAGCTCCGCGGCGCGGAGAAGTTCATCGTCGTCACGCACGAGAACCCCGACGGTGACGCGCTCGGCTCGCTGATCGCGATGCAGGAGATCCTCACCACGATCGGCAAGGACAGCGTCATGTTCATGGACGCCAACGAGTTCCCGCTGCCCTACGAGTACCGCTTCTTCCCGCTCGCCGGCCTCGTTTCCACGCCGCCCGACGACTTCGACGAGCGGACGATCGTGTTCCTCGACTGCGGCAACCTCGACCGCAACCCCGCCGAGGCGCTCAAGCGCCCCGAGGGCCGGATCCTCAACATCGACCACCACCACGACAACACGCGCTTCGGGACCGTCAACCTGGTCGACCCGCAGGCCTCGTGCACGGCGGAGATCGTGTGGGACCTGATGCACAGCCTCGGGGTCGAGTCGACGATCACGATCGCCGAGGCCCTCTACGTCGGCCTGATCACCGACACCGGCCGGTTCATGTACGAGAACACCGGCACCCGCGCGCACGAGATGGCCGCAGAGCTGATCACGGCCGGGGTCCACGTCCACGAGATCTACCGGCGCGTCTACGAAGGCATCCCCTACGGCAAGCTGGCCCTGCTCGCCCGCGGCCTGGCCAAGGTCGAGCGCTACGACGAGGGGCGCCTCACGCTGACCTCGCTGACCGCCCAGGACTTCACCGAGTCCGGCGCCGAAGAGAGCTACTCCGAGGGCGTGATCGACCACCTGCGCGCCGTCCAGGGCACGGCCGTCGCAGCGCTCGTCCGCGATCGCGTCAGCGCCGCCGACGACGCACCCCCGACCAAGGTCTCGCTGCGCTCCGGCGACGAGCGCATCGACGTCTCACAGATCGCCCGTGCCCAGGGCGGAGGCGGCCACCGTCAGGCGGCCGGCTTCAGCACGGCCCTGTCGCGCGGCGAGGTCGTCGAGTTCCTCCGCGAGCAGATCGCCGCGCAGCTGTAGGCGGCCGGCGCTTCACTCGCGCTGTGGTTCCGCGTGGTTCGGAGAGCCGCTCAACGGCGGCTGGGGAAGGGGATCGCGTTCCCCAGACCGGCTGGCGCTTTCTCACGGGCGGCGCAGTGCTCATCGACCTCCAGCGAGCCGATGCACCGGATTGCAGGATTCATAAGGTGACACACTCCCCATGCCCCCACGCGGCTTTGGTCGCATCAGCACCTGGCGTGCGTATCTCGCCAAAGTCCCCGGGAGACACTGAGCGTTGACACCTTTTGCATCACGAAATCCGGTGCATCCATCTCGGAGGGGGACAGCCGCGCGCGTATCGCGGGCCGCGCCCACCCGCCGGCCCCAGAGCCCACCCTTCCCAAGCCGCTGTTCATCGGCGCCCCGCCTACGCCCGGTGCAGCCCCGTGTCTGAACCCCAGTCCGGTGTCATCCTGTTCGACAAGCCCACCGGCGTGACCTCGCACGACGTGGTCGTCGGCGTGCGGCGGCAGCTCGGCCGCGGGGTCAAGGTGGGCCACGCCGGGACGCTCGATCCGTTCGCGACCGGGCTGCTGCTCGTCCTGGTCGCGCGCGCGACGCGGGTGCAGCGGTTCCTGATGGCGCTGCCGAAGACCTACGAGGTGGAGGCGCGCTTCGGCGCCGTGTCGAGCACCGGGGATCCCGAGGGCGAGATCACGGAGACGGGCGTGGTGCCGGACGGGGACCTGCAACTGCCGACCGGCCGGCTGATGCAGCGCCCGCCCGCGTACTCGGCGGTCAAGGTGTCGGGCCGGCGAGCGTATGCGATGGCCCGAGCGGGGATCGAGGTCGAGTTGCGCGAGCGCGAGGTCGAGGTGCACCGGTTCAGCGAGAGCTGGCGCTCGGGGCCGCGGCGCGGCTTCGTGATCGAGTGCTCGTCGGGGACGTATGTGCGCACGCTGATCGCCGACCTCGGCGATGCCTACTGCGAGCAGCTCCGGCGCACGGCGATCGGCCACTTCGTCGTCGCCGAGGCGGACCCCGAGCGGATCATCCCGCTCGGGGAGGCGCTCGGCTTCATGCCCGAGGTCCGGCTCGGCGAGGAGGACGCCAAGCGGGCCGGGCACGGCGTCGTCGTGCCCGGCGAGGGGAGGGGGACCGTGCGGCTCACCGACGAACGCGGCCTGATCGCGCTGGCCGAGCCGGCCGCCTCCGGCGACGGCCTGAAGCCGATCGTCGGCCTGCGCGGCTGACCCCGGCCGCCGAGTCGGCCCGCCCGACCGTGAGATCGCCTGGATTTCGGACCGGTAGTCTGGAGACGACCCAGCTGCAGGCGCTCAAGCCCGACAGCTCGGTCGCACCGGATTGGAACGCCTTCATCTCGGCCCAGCAGGCGGCGAACACGCTGCTGCAGACGATCCGCAAGAAGGCTGACGCCAAGGACCCGAGTGGG
>Ga0209048_10002690_pt1 | contig 17514 bp, 14 predicted proteins | sample FrelakmetCRP12CR_FD_187146 | JGI IMG/M metagenome (GOLD analysis project Ga0209048, IMG submission 187146) | Freshwater lake sediment microbial communities from the University of Notre Dame, USA, for methane emissions studies - CRP12 CR (SPAdes)... | ecosystem: Environmental > Aquatic >... | reverse complement strand
TGGTTGCGGGGGCAGGATTTGAACCTGCGACCTTTGGGTTATGAGCCCAACGAGCTACCGGACTGCTCCACCCCGCGAAAGGAAAGGTATCACTCAACAGCAGCGCCCGTCAATGATCTCGCGGGTGAGAATGCCTGCGTCCGCTCGAATCTCCCGCGGATCGCGCAGGGTGGCAGGGCAGGACCCTACTTGGTCGGCTTCGGCACGTCGCGGACGATGAAGACCTTCTCGCCAGGCCGGATGAACCCGAATTCTCTGCGCGCGATGTCCTCGATGGTGGCCGGATCCTGATTCTGCAGGCGGTGCACCAGGTCGCGCTGGTCGGCGTTCTCCCGGCGGATCGCCTCGAGCGCCTGTTCGGCCTGTTCGAGCTGGACGCGGTTGCGCCGGTTGGCAACCCAGCCGCGCTCGCCGGCGATGCCGTCGAGCACCAGCGCCAGCGCGACGAAGAGCAGGACGAACGTGACCACCGAACGACGCCGCGCGGACACGACGGGCTCACCGTTGCGGGGGCGCGCCACTTTGTCGTCCCGGAATCGTCTGTCCATGGCCGATGATGTCCTGCGGCGGCCGGCGGCGGCCACACATGTGCACGATCTTTGTACCGCACTTTTGAAAAAACTCAACAGAAAAACGGCGGCGGCCGCAAAATAGGCGACGGGGAGGATGCGAATGGCACAACTCGATGCCGTGATCGTGCTCACGACCTGGCCGGCAGCCGAGGACGCCGGGCCGACCGCCACCACCCTGGTGGAGGAGCGCCTAGCGGCGTGCGTGAACCTGCTGCCCGAGATGGACTCGATCTACCGCTGGAAGAACGCGGTCGAGCGCGAGCGCGAGCGCCAGGTGATCATCAAGACCTCGAGGGCGCGCGTCGATCCGCTCATGGCGCGCCTCAAACAACTGCACCCCAACGAGCTCCCGGAGATGCTGGTGATCCCGGTTGTCGGGGGCAGCGATGCGTACCTCGCGTGGGTGGGGGAGTGCACGCGGGCCTGATTCCTGTATGATCCCGCTGTTCGCATGACTTCGAGTCCTTCGAGCCCATCAGACGAGCACCTCCTCCCCGCGGCAGGGGAGCGATGGGCGTTCCTCGCGCGCGTCCTCTTCCACTCGTTCGGCGGCCGGGCCTTCATCGTTGGCGTCGCGCTGAAACTCGTCGGCACGGTCACGCGCCTCACCCTGGGCCGGGAGCCGGCGATCGTCGGGGCCGGCGACACGCTCGGCAGCGTCGCCCTCATCGTCGCGGCCGTCTGCCTGGTCGTGCGGCTCGTCCGCCGCGCCCCTCGCCGCATGCTCTGGCGTGTCCGGCAGAAGCTGATCCTGTCCTACATCTTCATCGGCGTCATTCCCGCGCTGCTGATCGTCTCGTTCTTCGTCGTGTCGGGCCTGGTGCTGTTCCTCAACGTGGCGTCCTATCTCGTGACGAACGGCTTCAACAACGTCCGGAACGAAGCGATCTACCTGGCGCGACTCACCGCGCTCGAGATCCAGCGCGGGCCAGGTCCGGAGGGCGCCGCCGCCATCCTCGCGCAACGGGAGTCGGCGCTCTCATCGAGCTACCCGGGGGCATCCATCGCCCTCGTGCCGACGGGCGGCGCGGAGCCGTGCGTGGGCGGCCCGGCGGGCAGCCGACTCGTCGGCCAGGTGCCGGGCGTGGTGGCGGCCGCGCGCGACGCGATTCCCCCGACCGTGGCGGACGCGACGCCGCGCCGGTCGGCCGTCACGCCGCTCGCCGTCGGCCCCTGGGAGCACATCGAGGCGCCGAAGATCCTGCCGTCGTGGGTGAGCTGCGCGGGCTTCGGCGGCATCGTGGTCGAGCCGGTGTCGGCGGCGCCAGGGGCGGCGGCGACGTCCAACCCGCTGGCGATCGCGACGGTTCGGGGCGTCGGGCTTCCCGATGCGGCGCGTCCCGCGTACGCCGTCATCGTGGACATCCCGAAGAACGACGGCCTCGACGACCACCTCCGCGACGAGACGAGCGTGAAGATGGGCGCCGTCAGCATCTTCCTCACCGAAGGGCTGCGCGCGCGGCTGATTCGGCCGAAGCGCGCCGTCGAAGGGTTCGTGAACCGCAGCACCGCGGCGACAGCACCCGGCGGCAAGAGACGAATCTCGTGGGTGGCCATCCTGCAGTGCACGGAGTGGGAAGGCGGCCAGACCGTCCAGACCTCGGCGAACATCGAAGTCAACATCGCGGACATCTACGACCGGTTGTCGTCGGCCCCCGTCGGCGCCTACAACTTCGGCGCGCTGCTGCTCGGCTTCATGCTGCTCGTGGCCGTCCTGTTCCTGTTGATCGAGGCCGCCGCGCTCATGATGGGGCTCGCCCTCGCACGGTCGATCACCGGTTCGGTGCACGAACTCTTCGAGGGGACCGAGCGCGTCCGCGGCGGCGACTTCAGCCACCGAATCGAGGTCAGGACGCGCGATCAGCTCGGGGACCTCGCCGATTCGTTCAACCAGATGACCGCCAGCATCGAAGACCTGCTGCGCCAGGCCGAAGAGAAGAAGCGTCTCGAGGAAGAGCTCCGCATCGCACGGTCCATCCAGATGTCGCTGCTCCCCCGCGGGCAGCTGGCCGTTCCGGGCCTCTCGATCTCCGCGCTCTGCGTCCCGGCCCGCGAGGTCGGAGGGGACTACTACGACTTCTTCCCGCTCAGCGACGACCGGCTCGGCGTGCTGATCGCAGACGTCTCCGGCAAGGGCACCTCCGCCGCGCTCTACATGGCCGAGCTCAAGGGGCTGATGCTGTCGCTGAGCCAGACGTGCCCGTCGCCCCGGCAGCTGATGCTCACCGCCAACCACATCATCTCGCGCAATCTCGACAGCCGCAGTTTCATCACGATGACCTACGCGGTCGTCGACCTCGCCGAACGGACGATGGTCTACGCGCGCGCAGGCCACACGCCGCTCATCTACCGGAGCGACGGCGAGACGGGCGAGCCGTCGGTGCGGATCCTGACGCCTGACGGCCTGGTGCTCGGCCTGCGGATCGACGGCGGTGAGCTGTTCGAACGGCTGCTCAAGGAAGAGACCATCCCGCTCCGTCGAGGCGACGTGCTGATGCTCTTCACCGACGGCATCAGTGAGGCGATGAACGGCGACTCGGACATGTTCGGCGAGGAGCGGCTCGCGACGCTGGTCGGCGAGCACGGGCACCTGCCGACCGAGGAGCTGAGGGAACGGCTCCTGAGGGACATCGACGGGTTCGTCGCGGGGGCGCCCCAGCACGACGACATGACGATGATCCTGCTGAAGTTCGAGGACTTCGTTCCCGGGGCGATCAAGACGGGGTTCCACGATGGCCGTGCCTGAACACGATCACTCGGGCGAGCCGGCGCTGGCTGTGGTGTTCCGGACGCAGTCCGACATCGAGGCCAGCATCGTCAGGGGCCTGCTCGAGGCGCACGGCATCTACGCCGCGGCCTCGTCCGACCTCACCCACTCGGTGTTTCCGCTCAGCATCAACGGCCTCGGCGAGGTGCGCATCTCCGTGCCGGCGGCGCAGGCCGACGCGGCGCTGACGGTCATCCGCGAACAGAGCACGCGGCCGGAGGCGGCCGGAGTCGTCCAACTGCCGGACGACACCCGCGACCTCTCCGCCCTCGAGGCCCGCCTGGGATACACGTTCCGCGAGCCCGCCGTGCTCGACCGGGCGCTCACGCACCGGTCGCGGGCGAACGAGGACTCGAGCGGAAGCACGGTGGACAACGAGTCGCTGGAGTTCCTGGGAGACGCCGTGCTCGGGTTCGTGATGGCCGACCTGCTGTTCCGCGATTTCCCTCAGTTCGACGAAGGACAGAAGTCGAAGATCAAGGCGTCGCTGGTGTCCACCAACGCGCTGGCGCTGCTCGCGCGGCGGCTCGGCCTCGGCGAATTCCTGGCGCTCGGCCGCGGCGAGGAGAAGACGGGCGGGCGGAACAAGCAGGCGCTGCTCGCCGACGGCTACGAGGCGGTCATCGCGGCCATCTATCTCGACGGCGGGATCGAAGAGGCCAGGGCCTTTGTGTCACGGGAGTGCGCCGAAGCCCTGGAGGACGTTCGGAGCCCGGAGTTCTGGGGACGCGACTACAAGTCGGCGCTCCAGGAGCTGGTGCAGTCACACGACCTCTCGCTCCCGGAGTACTCGGTGGCGTCGGAGAGCGGGCCGGACCACCGCAAGATCTTCCACGTCGAGGTGCGTGTGCGAGGCGAGTTGATGGGCACCGCGCGCGGCCCCAGCAAGAAGGCCGCCGAACAGGAAGCCGCCCGCAAGGCCATGGACAGGCTGGGCGAAGCATGACATCTTGCGATCGTGCGATCGTGCGATCTGGAGTTGGCGAGGTCCGGGCCTGCCGATCGCTCGGTTCGATCGCAAGATACCTAGATCGCCAGATCGCCAGATCTGTCAGGTGGCGTACGGCGCTGCGTAGCGCTGCACCTCGCGGCCGATCTCCTCGGCCGTCGGCGACGTGGGGCGGCAGTGCAGCCGGACCCACACGCGGAGCAGCGGGTCGCGGAAGCGGTACCGCTTCTGGTCCACCGAGACCAGGTCCACGTCCTCCAGCCACGACAGGTAGTCCTTCGTCGAGCCGGGCGTCCGGCGCAGGCGCTGGGAGACGGTCGTCAACGTGAGGGACTCCTCCTCCGACAGGATCTCCAGGATGGCCTTCAGCGCGCCGTAACCGCGCGCACGGTGCAGGCGAAGTTCGTAGCCGTAGGCGCAGAACGACGACAGCCTCGTGCAGGGTTCCAGCAGCGCGGCGAGGGCGGCGACCGGATCCGCCGCGCCGTCACACGCCGGGCGCGCGGCCATGGCGTCCACGATGGCCCGAGCGTAGGCCGGGCGTCCGGCCGAGAGGATGCGGACCAGGCGCACGAGGGCGACGAAGCCTTCATCACCCAGAGCCCCAATCGGGTGCGACGGGTTGGAGCCCATCGCCTCGACGACCATTCGCGCCAGCTCGTCGTCGGTCAGCGCCGGCATCGGCACCACCACGAACTGCGGGGACGCGCTGGACAGGGCCCGCTCGGTGCGGGTGACGTATCGGGACGTCAGGACGAAGCGATTGGCCGACGACGCCATGACGGCCAGCAGTTCGGGAAGCGCGCGGCGCAGGCCGGGGAAGCTCTCGAAGACGCGGAACTCCATCACCTCGTCCAGCAGGAACGTGATCGGCCCGAGATCCGCGCGGCGAGCGTTCGCGAAGATCGACAGGACGGCGTCGAACGCCTCGCGCGGCGACTTCGGCTGCGGCGTCGGGCGCGGATCGATGAACCGCGATCCGGCGGTCAGCGCATGGAGGAAGCGCTCGGGCGTCGTCGCCGTCCGTTCCACGTTGACGTACTGGCAGTCGCTCGGACCGAGGTCCTGCTGCAGCCGGAGCAGCAGGCTGGTCCGGCCCGCTCCGCAGAGGCCGAGCACAACCGGGATGCGGCCCGCATCCTGCGTCAACGTGGCAGTGATCCGCTGGTCGATCGTGGGGCTCTGGAATGGAGTCACCGCCCGGCGCTCCCGTCTTCTGGCGCGCCCGGCCCGAACTCGCGCATCGGAATCCGGACGCCCTTCGACTCGGCCGTCGCGATCGCTTCTTCGTAGCCGGCGTCCACGTGGCGGGCGACGCCGGTTCCCGGGTCGCAGGTGAGCACGCGCTGGAGCTTCTCGTCGGCTTCGCGGGTGCCGTCGGCGACGATGACCATGCCGGCGTGGATCGAGTAGCCGATGCCGACGCCGCCGCCGTGGTGCACCGAGACCCACGTCGCGCCGGACGATGCGTTCAGCAGGGCGTTGAGGATGGGCCAGTCAGCGATGGCGTCGGAGCCGTCGCGCATGCCCTCGGTCTCCCGGTTCGGGGAGGCCACCGACCCGGTGTCCAGGTGATCGCGTCCGATCACGATAGGCGCCTTGATGACGCCCGTGCGCACCAGTTCGTTGATCCGCAGGCCGAACGCCGCGCGCTCGCCGTACCCGAGCCAGAAGATCCGCGCCGGCAGTCCCTGGAACGCGACGCGTTCCCGGGCCAGCCGAACCCAGCGGCACAGGGCCGCGTCGTTCTTGAACATCTCCAGCGCGGCGTCGTCGGTGGCGTGGATGTCCGCAGGGTCGCCCGACAGCGCGGCCCACCGGAAGGGACCCTTGCCCTCGCAGAACAGCGGCCGGATGTACTCCGGCACGAACCCGGGAATGTCGAAGGCGTTCGCCACGCCGGCGCTCACGGCCTGCGCACGGATGTTGTTGCCGTAGTCGAACGTCACGGTGCCCCGCTTCTGCAGGGCGAGCATCGCCTCGACGTGCACCCCCATGGCCGCCATCGCGCGGCGGACGTAGTCGTCGGGGTGGTCCCGCCGCAGCGCGTCGGCCTCGGCCAGCGTCATGCCGTTCGGGACGTAGCCGTTGAGGGCGTCGTGCGCCGAGGTCTGATCGGTCAGGACGTCGGGCGTGATGCCGCGTTTCACGAGCTCCGGCAGGACGTCCGCGGCGTTGGCCAGGAGCGCGACCGAGCGTCCGCGCCTGTCGCGCTGCCAGGCCGCCACCTTGGCGAGCGCCGTGTCGAGCGAGTCGGTAGACTCGTCCACGTACCGCGTCTGGAGGCGGCGCTCGATCCGATGCGGGTCGACTTCGATCACCAGCGCAGCCGCACCGTTCATCGTCGCGGCCAGGGGCTGGGCCCCGCCCATTCCGCCCAGGCCGGCCGACACGAAGACGCGCCCCTCGAGGCTGCCGCCAAACCTCCGGCTGGCGACCGACGCGAGCGTCTCGAAGGTCCCCTGCAGGATGCCCTGGGTGCCGATGTAGATCCAGCTGCCCGCGGTCATCTGGCCGTACATCGTCAGGCCCTTGTGCTCGAGATCGCGGAACGTCGCCCAGGTGGCCCAGGCGGGCACGAGCATCGCGTTGACGATCAGCACGCGCGGCGCGCCGGGGTGCGTCCGGAAGATGCCAACCGGCTTGCCGGACTGCACCAGCAGCGTCTCGTCGTGCTCGAGCGAGCGGAGCGCGCGGACGATCGCGTCGTAGCACGCCCAGTTGCGCGCGGCCTTTCCCGAGCCGCCGTAGACGATCAGATCGTCCGGGCGTTCGGCGACGTCGGGGTCGAGGTTGTTCATCAACATGCGCAGCGCGGCCTCCTGCGGCCACCCCTTGCAGGAGATCGTCGTGCCCCGCGGCGCGTGGACGTGATGGGTGAGCGTGGTCATGGCGATTGGCGCGCTCGAATGAAAGCTAGAAGTTAAGAACCCGGAGCACGGTTGTCAACGTGAAAACTCGCCCCTCCGGATTCGCTGGAAGTTGCTTGACATCGAGTGTAGAAGGTCCACGAGTTCGGCCGGCGCCAAACACATTATTCTACCGGATTCGCACGGGCCGCGACAGCGGTCCCGCGGTCGCCTGTGCTACGATCGAGGCCGTTGACGGATGCGGGCGGGCGTGTGTACGCGGCCGCCGCGCGGAGGATGCGAACGCTTATGAACGTTGCCGTGATCGGCGCCCAATGGGGCGATGAGGGCAAGGGCAAGATCGTCGACCTGCTCACGCCGCACTTCTCGATCGTCGCCCGCTACCAGGGCGGCCACAACGCCGGCCACACGGTGCTGTTCGGCGGCACCAAGTTCGTGCTGCACCTGCTGCCGTCCGGCATCCTCCACCCGGGCGTGAGTTGCGTGATCGGCAACGGCGTGGTGGTCGATCCCGACGCGCTCTTCCTCGAGATCGAGACGCTGGCGCAGTACGGAATCGAGGTCGGCGACCGCCTGGCGATCAGCGACAAGGCGCACCTCATTCTGCCGTACCACCGCGACCTCGACCTGCTCAGCGAGGCCCGCCGCGGCGATAAGAAGATCGGGACGACGTCGCGGGGCATCGGGCCTGCCTACGAGGACAAGATCGGCAGGCGCGGCATCCGCGTGTGCGACCTCGCGGACCCGTCGGGGCTGGCCGACCAGGTGCGCGAGAACGTGATGGCCCGGAACCGCCTGGTGGGCGATTCGGCGCTCGAGTGGCAGCCGCTGTTCGAGCACCTGCTCGTCCACGGAGAACGCATGCGGCCGTGGGTCAAGGACGTGTCGTTGTTCCTGGCGGAGGCGCAGCGCGCAGGGCGGAGCATCCTCTTCGAGGGTGCGCAGGGCACGTTTCTCGACATCGACCACGGCACGTACCCGTTCGTCACCTCGTCGAACTCGACCGCGGGCGGGGTGTGCACGGGCCTCGGCGTCGGCCCGAAGGCCGTCGGCAGCGTGCTCGGCGTCGCCAAGGCTTACACCACCCGCGTGGGCGGAGGGCCGCTCCCGACGGAACTGTCTGGGCCGATGGCCGACCGTCTCCGCGAGGGCGGCCAGGAATACGGGGCCTCCACGGGACGGCCGCGGCGCTGCGGCTGGTACGATGCGGTCGCGGTGCGCTACGCGGTGCGCGTCAACGGCCTCGACGCGATCGCCCTCACCAAGATGGACGTGCTCGACGGCCTGTCGCACATCGACGTGTGTACGGCGTACCGCTGCGGCGACCGCACGCTGACCGAGTTCCCCGGAGACCTCCGGCACCTGGCCGCCTGCCGGCCGGTCTACGAACGCCTGCCCGGGTGGACGGCGCCGACCCACGGGGTCCGTTCCTACGACGACCTGCCGGCCGGGGCGCGGTCGTACATCGCGCGGCTCGAAGAGCTGACGGGCGTGCCGGTCGGGATCGTCTCGACCGGGTCGGATCGAGACGAGACGATCTTCAGGGAAGAGTCGGTCGCGATGAGGTGGCTCAGCCAGCCGGCCTGAAGCCTGCTAGCGGCGCTGATTCGCGCCCATGAATGCGCCGATCGCTTCTTTGTCCGGGTTGGTGAAGTCGATGCCGACCCGCGAGGCTGGGCCCTTCCTCGAGAGTTCCAGCCTCGCCCACACCACCGTGCCGGCGACGACGATCGAAGAATCCGGGGGGCCGAGTGTCACGGTGACGGCCTGCTTGGGCCGGACCGTGTCCGGCCCGACGAGCTGCACCCCGAGGACCGACATGTCCACGAGCCGTGCCGGCTGGCCGTTGACGGCCGCCTCCGCCGACTCCCTCATGCGGAACCGCGGCGCACGCCGTGTCCCGCGGTCCATGGCCTGCGCGGCCCTGGCGCGGGCCTTCGGAGGCGGCAGATCCCGGCGCCGCGGCGAGGTGCGCTGGTAGTTCGAGTTGTGGGAGAGGATGCGGATCTCGGATCCGTCGAGGTTGCGATCGCTCTTGATCCGGGCGATGAGGGCGGCCCCGCGCGGGCTGGCCGCAAACAGGCGCTCGAGGGCAATCACCGCCGGCCGAGCCGTGCTGATGTGCTCGAGGGCGCGGAGCGGCTCGGTGTCGGCAAACGTCAGGACCTCCTCGTCGCTGCCGACCCGCTCCCGCAGGGCCGGGATGAGCTCCGGCGCCGCGATCAGGACATATCTCGCCTCGGACATCGGCCATCAGTCTAGCAGAACGACGTTCGGCCTTGCAGCTGTGTCACAATTTCAACTGTGACCGAGCGAGAGGCGACCCAGTCGGCGGCTGTCGTGTGCCGAGGCCTCCAGAAACGGTACGGCGACGTCGTGGCCGTGGCAGGCCTCGATCTCGAGGTCCGCTCGGGCGAGTGTTTCGGCCTGCTCGGCCCGAACGGCGCCGGCAAGACGACCACCATCGAGATCCTCGAGGGCCTCCTCGAGCAGGACGCGGGCGAGGTCGAGGTGCTCGGCCTTCGCTGGGGCGCCGACGATCGGGCGTTGCGCCAGCGGCTCGGGATCCAGCTGCAGGAGACGCAGCTCAACGAGAAGCTGACCGCGGAGGAAGTCGTCCGCCTGTTCCGGTCCTTCTATCGACGCGGGCCGTCGGTGTCCGAAGTGCTGGAGATGGTCGAGCTCGAGTCGAAGCGGCGGAGCCGGGTCGGCAAGCTGTCAGGAGGGCAGAAGCAGCGCCTGGCGGTCGCGTGCGCCCTGGTCAATGAGCCCGATCTCCTGTTCCTCGACGAGCCGACCACCGGCCTCGACCCGCAGGCGCGCCGCCAGCTCTGGTCCCTGCTCGATCGGTTTCGCCAGAACGGCGGCACCGTCGTCCTCACGACGCACTACATGGACGAGGCCGAGACCCTGTGCGACCGCGTGGCCATCGTGGACCTTGGCCGGGTGATCGCGCTCGGGACGCCGCGAGCCTTGATCTCGTCGCTGGGCGCCGAGCACGTGGTCGAGTTCGCCGTCGGCCACGGCGCCAGCGCCAGCACCGGTCCCCTGGCCGGCCTGCCAGGCGTGACGGACGTGCTGGCCAAAGAGGGGACGATTCGGCTCCGCGTGACCGAGCCTCACGTTGTCATCCCCGCGCTGCTGCTCGAACTGGAGCGGCAGCGACTTGACCTTTCGCAGTTCGCCACGCACCACGCGACGCTCGAAGACGTGTTCGTGGCGCACACCGGACGGCACCTGCGCGATGAGTAGACGCGAATACCCGACCCACCCGCTGGTCGAGCTGACGGTGGCGAGGCTGCTGGAGTTCGTGCGGGAGCCGGAGGCCGTGTTCTGGGTCGTGGTCTTTCCGCTCGCGCTCGCGTTCGCGCTCGGCATCGCGTTCCGGAGCAAGGGGGCCGAGGCGGTCTTCGCCGGGGTGGTCGAGGGAGCAGGCAGCGCGGACGTCCGCGCTGCGCTGTCGTCGGCCCCCGGCATCCGAATCCGGCCGATCCCGCTCGACCGCGCGGACCTCGCCCTCCGCGACGGCGAGGTGCAGGTGGTGGTGCTGCCGGGCGACCCGCCGACGTACCGCTACGACGCCACACGCCCGGAGAGCGCGCTGGCGCGGCTGACCGTTGACGCGGCGCTGCAGCGCGCGGCGGGGCGGGTCGACCGCTTCACGGCGGGAGAGCAGCGGCTGGAGGTCATCGGCGCGCGCTACATCGACTGGCTCATCCCGGGACTCCTCGGCATGAACATCATGGGGACCGGGATGTGGAGCATCGGTTTCTCGGTGGTGTGGGCCCGGACCAGGCGCGTCCTGAAGCGGCTGGCAGCCACGCCGATGCTGCGCCGCGATTACCTGCTGGCGCAGATGCTGGCGCGGCTCGTCTTCCTCGTGGTCGAAGCAGGCGGGCTGTTGGGATTCGCGATGCTGGTGTTCTCGGTGCCGATCCGCGGCTCGCTGATCACGCTCTCGGCCGTCGTCCTCGTTGGCGCGCTCGCGTTCGGCGGGTTGGGGCTGCTGGTGGCCAGCCGCGCCCGCACGATCGAGGCCGCGTCGGGCTGGATGAACTTCGCGATGCTGCCGATGTGGGTGGTCTCCGGCGTGTTCTTCTCGTCGGCCCACTTTCCCGCGGCGACACAGCCGCTCATCCACGCGCTGCCGCTCACGGCGCTGAACGACGCGCTCCGCGCCGTGATGCTCGACGGGGCGCCGGTCCGCGCGGTCGGATCCGAGCTGGCGATCCTCTCGGCGTGGGCCGGCGTGTGCTTCACGGTGGCATTGAAGGTGTTTCGCTGGAAGTGAACGGCCGACCGGCCCGAGTTGAGCGCCGCCGCGGGGAACGGCCAGGGCTTTGCTTGGGCAGATCCCTGAGCCGCCCTTCGGCTCGCTCAGGGCGTGGTGAGCTCGTCGAACCACGCGGCATGGACCCGGGCGGACGACTCGGAATCGTGGACTCCTGTTTAGTGAACCCCCGGGCTCATCTGCAGCATGCCGGGCTCGGCGCCCAGCCGGCGGATCGCCGTTTCCCACATGTCCGCCGGCGGCACGTCGAAAACCAGATCGAGTTCGACCTGCATGATCAGCCATGCTGACTCGCGCAGTTCTGCGTCGAGCTGGCCCGGCCCCCATCCCGCGTAGCCCATCAGCAGCCGCGTCCTCTCCGGCCTGTCGTGCTCGAGCAACTGCCGGAGCAGCGTCGCCGATCCAGAGATGTAGATGCCGTGGCAGATCTGCACCGCCTCGATGTCGTGCGGGTCTTCACCGAGCAGGAGGCAGCCGCGTTCCGGCTCCACCGGCCCCCCCGTCCACAGCTCCAGGCCGTTGTCGGCCACGACCGGCGGGTCGAGGCGGACCGCCTGGGCGGCTGCCGCGCCCGTCGGCCGATTCAGCACGAGGCCCCAGGCGCCGTCGGCGGTGTGCTGGCACAGGAGCACCACCGAGCGGCGGAAATTCGGGTCATCGAGCTGGGGCATCGAGAGCAGGAGCGCCGGCGCCACGGACGGAGGCTGAGTGGCCGAGACTGTCATGGCCACATCATACCGCGCACCGGCCGCTGTATAATTCTTCTTTCCGCCAGACGCCCCCGCCCCGGCCGCGGTCCGCCGCTGCCCGGTACTTCCGGCTGTCGCGTGTCCAATCGTGCGTCCAGAAAGGAACGGGGATGGATACCGGTGATCGGAGCAAGGTCGGCGAGACGCTTCGCACGCTGCCGGGCGACGACGCGCGGCAGGTGATGTGGAGGTACGCGAACCGCTACGACCTTCAGATGCTGATCCAGTCCGTCCGCGCCGTGGCGCGCGGGCCCGTTGCGAGGCTGGTCGCACAGGGCGGCCGCAACTCCCACGAATGGACCCCCGAGAAACACGCGCTGCTCGAGGAGTTCGACCGCGCGGGTGTGTCCACCGCCTCGCTGGATCCTTCAGCCGGCGGGTTCATCGAGGGCCCGAAGAACCTCGCGCTCGCGCTCGTCGCGTTCGAGCTGGCGTGGGTCGATGCGGGAGCCGCCACGGGAGCCCTGGCGCAGCACCTGGCGCTGGCGCCCATCCACGAGCGCGGGACCGCGGAGCAGCGAGAGGCCTACATGCGCAAGGCGGCGGGCGGCGACGGCCGCCCGCCGATGCGGGGCGCGTTCTGCCTCACCGAACCGATCCCGTACGCCGGTGTCGAGACCGGCCTGCTGAGCGGCAAGGTGCGCGTAGCGGCATGGCCGGAAGGCGAGGAACCGGCCCTGCAGGTGGACAAGCGCGGCCGCTTCATCACGAACATGGGGTTCGCGGATTTCGTGACCGTGGCGGTGGACACCGGGGACCCGCGGATCAAGACCAGCTGCATGGTGATTCTCGAAAAGGACGACCCAGGCGTCTTCGACCGCGGCGCGCCGACGCGCAAGCTCGTGCACCAGTTGTCTTCCACGCGCGACCCGATCTTCAGCGTGACGGTCCCGGCCAGCCGGATCATCGGCGGATACACGATCAGGGACGGCGTGATCGTCCCGCGCTACCACCACGGTGAGATCATCGAGGCCGTGTTCCGGCGCAGCCGCGTGACCGTCGGGGCCATGACGGCCGCCAAGCTTCTGTCGGCGGTTGAGCCGGTGCTGAGGTACCAGCGCGAGCGGTTCCGCGGTGGCGAGGCGATTGCACCCGGCACGCCCCGCTACGACCTGGGGCTGCAGCAGCGAGAGGACGCGCTCCACCGGCTGATTGACGTGTGGGCGACAGGGGAGGCGGCCTCGTCGCTCGTCTTCGCCACGGCGCGCGTGTTCGACGAACTCGAGCCGCTCGAGCGGCGCAAGGCGGCGGTCTTCGAGGAAAGGGGCATCAGCGGCGTGGCCGCCGAGTTCCGCGCGTTCCGCAGGCTGCAGGCGGACGCCGTCGAGTGCCTCGTCCAATCCATGAAGCCCGAAGGCGTGCGCGACGAAAGCCGCTACGAGAGGCTCCTGAACGACGATCTCGTCCGTTTTCTCATCGCGAACTCGGTCGCCAGCGTCCTGTGCCCCGTGACCAAGCTGTGGAACACCGGCCACGGCGCGACGATGATGCGCGAGGCCGTGAGCCTGATGGGAGGCTACGGGATCACCGAAGACTGCCCCGGCTTCCTCGGCCAGAAGTGGATGGACGCACAGCTGGAGGCGACCTACGAGGGGCCCGAGTCGGTACAGCGGCGCCAGCTGACGCTCACGATGACCGACGAGGTGTTCCTCGCGCAGTTCGAGATCTGGATCTCCGAGATGCGGCACGTGGCGGCGAGGCGGCCCGGGACCGGCGCATGTGCGCTCGCGACCGCGATGGAGCTTTGGCTCTGGACACTCCAGCACCTGCAGAGGGCGACCGCGCCCGACGGCGCGGCGCTGTACGACGGGGCCCGGCAGGGCGTCACGTTCCCGCTGGCCGACGCCCTGTGCTGGCTGCTCGCGTCGCGTTGTCAGATCCTCGACGTGCTGGAACTCGAGGCCGAGGGCCCGGGCAGTCCGACGCTTGCCGAAGCGTTGCCGGGGCTCGTCCAGTTCATGACCGACCTGTGTCACGTGCAGGCCGCGCGGGCCGCGGGCGAGGTGGGCCGCGTGACGGCCGAACTCGTCTTCGGATACAACCGCCATCCCACGTGGGACGCCGAGGGATGTGCCGGGTGCTACGGCGCCGATGATCTCGCCGACCTCGAATCGCTGATCCCGGGCATCGAGAGCACGGCCGGAGCCTACTCGGACGTGATCGCAGCTGACGGCACGCATCGGCCGAAGGCGGGGCCCTGCGTCCGGACGGCCGGCCTCGACGACTTCCTCCGGCTGCGCCGACGGATGGACGGCTGCCTGACCGGCTCGCGCCTGGCCAAGGACCGCGCCGCGGACTCGTTGACGAAGGTCATGATCCCGGAGGCCTTGGATTATCCCCAATAGGCATCTTGCGGTCGTGCGATCCAGGTTTCGTGCGATCTCGATCGATTCATCGATACAGATCCTCAGATCGCAAGATCGCAAGATCGTGAGATTCACCGTGTGTGTCCATGCCTGAACGTCCAGCGATGGAAGCCGATGTCGTCTGCGTCGGGTTCGGCCCCGCGACCGCCGGCTTCCTGGCTACGCTGACGCCGCACCTCGCTGGCCCGGGTCACGCGCCGCTGGTGGAGAGCGCCGCCGCGCCGGGCATGGCGCTCCAAGTGCTGTGCTTCGAGCGCGCCGACGGCCTCGGCTTCGGCGTGTCCGGCGTCGTGACGCGGGCGCGGGGAATCAGGGCATCGATCCCGGAGTTCGATTCCGCGCAGGTGCCGATGGCGACGCCGATCGTCCGCGAGACAATCGCCTACCTGCTCGATCCGGTCGGGGCGAGCCGACGGTCGGTCGGCGTCCGGACGGTGGACCTGCTGGTGCGCGCCTTCAGGTGGGCGCTGCCGTACCGCGACGACGCCATCGAGCTGCCGTTCGTGCCGTCGTTCCTTCGGAAAGAGGGCGGGCTGGTCCTGTCGGTCGGCCAGTTCACCCAGTGGGTGTCCGACCGGGTGACGGCGTCGGGCGCCGTTCAGCTCTGGCCGGCGACGCCAGTCGCCGCGCCGCTGTTCGACGGCGAGCGTGTCGTGGGTGTGCGGCTGATGGACCAGGGCACCGACCGCCACGGAAATCCCGAAGCCGGTTTCCTGCCGGGCATGGACGTCCGGGCGGCCTTGACCGTGATCGGCGACGGCCCCGTCGGCACCGTCGGACAGCAGCTCGATCGGAGATTCGGCCTGCCAGCCGGACATCGCCGGGGCGACTGGGCCATCGGGATGAAGATGGTCGTCGACCTGCCGCCCGGCGCGGCGCTGCCGCCCGGTACCGTCATTCACACGATCGGGTTTCCCGAGCCGGAGATCTTCGGGTTCATGTACGTGCATGCCGACGGCGTGGCGTCGCTCGGCATCTTCGTCCCGTCCTGGTTCCACAGCCCGGTCCGCACGGCGTACCGCTACCTCCAGCATTGGATGCGCCATCCGTACCTGTGGAAGCACCTCGAAGGCGGCTCGCTGCGGTCGTGGGGAGCCAAGTCGCTCCAGGAATCGGGCAGGCGCGGCGAGCCATTCCTGGTGGGTGACGGCTACGCGCGGATTGGCGAGGGCTCGGGCAGCACGAATGCGCTCACGGGCTCGGGCGTGGACGAAGCGTGGACGACGGGGGCGCAGCTCGCCGGGGCGGTCGTCGAACTGCTGCAGGAGAAGAAGCCGTTCACGCGCGAGAACCTCGAACGAACTTACGTGGCGGCGCGGCGAGGCAGTTGGGTGGAAACCGAGGGGCGCGTGGCCGAGAACGCGCGGAACGGGTTTCAGCGCGGGGTCGTGCGGGGCCTGCTCGGAATGGCCCTTGCGGGCCTGACCGGCGGAAGGGTGGCGATTCCGGCAAGTCGGCACTCGACGGACGAGCGGACCACGAATCCTGGCGAGTACTACCGCGGCCGAATCGACGCCGACGTGATCGCGCGCATCCGTGACGAGTGCCGGGCGAAAGGCGCGCCGATCCACGATGCGCTCATGGACAGAGCCGGCTGGCCGGCAATCCCATTCGACGGCAGGCTGCTCGTCTCGCACCAGGACACGCTGCTGTTGGGCGGCAAGGTGCAGGCGCCTGCCGGCTACCCCGACCACGTCACGTTCCTGTCGGCCGACCTGTGCAAGACGTGCGGCACGCAGATCTGCGTCGAGACCTGTTCAGGGCAGGCAATCCTGCCGGGCGCAGGCGGTGTGCCGGTCTTCGACCGCCAGAAGTGCGTGCACTGCGGCGCGTGTTACTGGAATTGCGCTGCGCCCGTCGATGAGCGGACGGGGCGCGCGAATGTCGAGTTCGGGGCCGGCGCGGGTGGGCTCCACTCAACAGAGAACTAGCCGGTTATGACGGCACGGCTGGCGGCCTGCGGCTGGCGACCTGAGGCCTGTCACGCTGAAACGGGGACGGGGTGCTCGGCCGTCACGCCGCCGGCCGCAAGCCGGAAGCCGGATGCCGGATCGAGGCTAGCGGCGGAAGGCGGACATGCGATGGAGACTGGCGCCATGGCATTTCACATCGTCGTCTGCGGTTCCGTCGTACCGGACCCGCTGCAGCTGCTCGAACCCGTGACCGGGCCGGCCGGGCCGGCGCTCAAGAACGAGACGCTGTTGCCGGCCGTGCTCGACCCGTGGGCTGGGCATGCGCTCCACGAAGCCGCACACCTGGCGAAGGCGCATCCGGGCAGCAGGGTGTGGCTTGTGAGCCTCGGACCGAAAGCCCGGCTCCAGCAGGTCATGATGACCGTGGCGCAGAAGGTGCCGTTCGAGTTCGTCGCGCTCGACGGCCCCGCGGGAGGCTTCACGGAATCGAATGACGTGGCGAGGGAACTCGCGGACGCCATCGAGGCCATTCCCGGGCTCGACCGCTCGCGGCTGCTGCTGTTCGGCGGATGGGAATCGGCGAGCCGCTGCGCGGGCACGACACTCCAGGTCGTCGGTGAACGCCTCGGCATCGTCGATCAATTCCAGGGCGTGGACGAGGTCGAAGTCGGCGCCGACGGGTCACTCCGCGTTGTCGAACGCGTCGAAGGCGGGAGGTACCAGGTGTCGCGGTGCGCCGGGCCGCCGGCCGTGATGGGCTGGGCAACGGGCAGTCTCCGCGAGCCGCCGAACAATCCGCAGGTCGGCATGGCGAACATGCGGACGATCATGCCTGCGCTGCAGAAGGCGAAGCCGGCGCCGGCCAAGGGCGGCGGGGCGACATTCGAGCGCGTGAGCCTCCCCGCACGGCGACGCGACACGCGCGTCGTGACGGACATGGGCGCCGACGAGATCGCGCGCGAGATCGTCGCGTGGATCACGGATAGTACGAAGCAAGCAGTAGGCAGTAAGCAGTAAGCAGTAAGCAGTAAGCAGTA
>Ga0209048_10002689_pt1 | contig 17514 bp, 14 predicted proteins | sample FrelakmetCRP12CR_FD_187146 | JGI IMG/M metagenome (GOLD analysis project Ga0209048, IMG submission 187146) | Freshwater lake sediment microbial communities from the University of Notre Dame, USA, for methane emissions studies - CRP12 CR (SPAdes)... | ecosystem: Environmental > Aquatic >... | reverse complement strand
CCTCTGTCTGGGGCGCGCTCACGCGACAGTTCGAGGGCCAGCTGATCCGCACGGCGCTCGAAGCGACGCGCGGCCGCCGCATCGAGGCCGCGCACAAGCTCGGCATCGGACGCAACACGATCACGCGCAAGATCCAGGAACTCGGGCTGGACGATTGACCGCGCCCGCCCCCGGGCGGTGGGTCAAGGCGCGGTCAGGAATCCGGTCGAAATCCAGGGAATCGCTGCGATCACGAGCAGCGCGACGAAGAGTGCGGCCAGGTGCGGCCAGACGCGCGAGAACGCCTGGTCGGGCGCGACCTTGCCGATCGCGCACGCGGCGTAGAAGCCGACGCCGAACGGCGGCGCGAATAGCCCGAGGCCCATCGCGAAGATCACGACCATCGCGTAGTGCACCTCGTGCACGCCGAGCGCACGCGCCACCGGAAACAGCAGCGGGCCGAAGAGCACGATGGCCGGGATGCCCTCGAGCACGCTGCCGAGAACGACGAAAGCGAGCAGCGACACGACGAGGAAGCCGAACCTGCCGCCGGGAACGCCCGCCATCAGCGCGACGAGCGAGTTCGAGAACCCCGACTGCGTCAGCGCCCACGCCATCGCGGTGGCGCAGCCGATGATGAGCAGGATCGCGCCGGATAGCGACGCGGTGTCGACGAGCATCGGCAGCACGCGCTTCCAGTCGAACTGGCGGTAGATCAGCAGGCCCGCGACCACGGTGTAGGCGATGCCGACGGTCGAGACTTCGGTCGCGGTGGCCACGCCCTCGACGACGACAGTGCGGATCACGAACGGCAGCGCGAGCGCGGGCAGTGCCACCGCGAACGTCCGCCCCACCTGCGCCCGGCTGGCCTTGGCGACGCCGCGCATGTCTTCACGGCGCGTCTGGAAATAGACCACCACGCACAGCGCTGCCATGCCCACCACCGCGGGCAGCAGCCCGCCGGTGAACAGCGCCGAGATCGACACGCCGGTGACGGCGCCGATGGTGATCAGCACCAGGCTCGGGGGAATCGTCTCGCTCATCGCGCCGGACGCGGACAGCAGCGCGACCAGGTCTCCGCCGTTGGCGCCGCGCCGCGTCATCTCCGGGAAGAGCGCAGGCGCCACCGCCGCCATGTCCGCGGCTTTCGAACCGGAGATTCCCGACACCAGGTACATCGCGCCGAGCAGCACGTACTGCAGACCGCCGCGCACATGACCGATCAGTGCGGCGAGGAAGTCGACCATCGCTCGCGCCAGGCCCGTCATCGCGATCAGTGCGCCGAGGAAGACGAACAGAGGCACCGACAGCAGGATGATGTGCGACATGCCTTCGTCCATGCGGCTGACGACGATCGTCAGCGGCGCCGTGGTCGTCAGCGCCAGGTAGGCGAGGGTGGACATGCCGAAGGCGAACGCGATCGGCAGGCCGAGCGCCACGCTCACGCCGACCATGCCGACGAAGAATATCGGCAGGTTGGCGTTTCCGAGATGCATGAAGATCGGTTTCATGAACCACAGGCCGAGCGACAGCACGGCGAGGAGCCCGATGCAGCTGGCGGCGTCGTTCAGCGCCGAGCGTTCGAGCAGCCGGGCGATGGCGATCGCCAGCATCAGCGCCGCGCCGACGCCGATCGCGGCGACGCGAACACCGTCGCGCCACTCGAGCGCCGGTGTCGTGATCACCCACTGGTCGTCGAAGTGCTCGAGCGCCGGCCACAGCAGCAGGCCGACGAAGAGCATCATGGTGCAGGTGGCGAGCGTCTCGACCCACGCACGCTGGCGCGGTGGCATGAGGTTGAGGAAAGTCGTCAGCCGCATGTGCTCGCCGCGGCGCAGAGCGATCACCGCGCCCAGCATCGCCAGCCACAGGAAGAGGATGGACGCGAGTTCGTCGGACCAGGTCAGCGGCGCGTTGAAGACGTAGCGCGAGACCACGCCGGCGAGCAGGATCACCGTTTCCAGCAGGACGAGCGCTGCCGCCGGCAGTTCGGTCATCAGCGCCATCACGCGCTCGAAGACGGCGAAGCCGCCGGTCGGGGCCGGGTTGCGGACCGTAGCGTCCATCGCCCGAAACGTCCGCCGGTTCAGGCGAGCTTGCCGGAATACTTCTCCAGCTTGGCCATGGCTTCATCGCCGAACTTGGCGCGCCACTCCTTGTAGAAACCGGCCTTGGACAGCGCGTCGCGGAACGAGCGAACGTCGGGATAGTTGAAGACCATGCCCTTGGCCTTGAGTTGCACCTCGACGACGTTGTTGAGGCGGCGGATGTCGTCACGCTGCTTGATCACCGCCGCGTCGACGTGCTTGCTGATGACGGCTTTCACGTCCTGCGGCAGCGAGCTCCAGCGCCTCTCGTTGGCGAGGATCCACTGCCCGTCCCACATGTGGCCGGTCATCGAGCAGTACTTCTGCACCTCGTACAGCTTGGCGATCTCGATGATCGCGAGCGGGTTCTCCTGCCCTTCGACGACCTTGGTCTGCAGCGCCGAATAGACCTCGCTGAAGTTGATCGCCGCCGGCGACGCGCCGAAGGCCTTGAACATCGAGGTCCACAGTGGGCTGACCGGAACCCGGATCTTGAACCCCTTCAGGTCGGCCGCGGTGTTGATCGGGCGGGTCGAACTCGTGATGTTGCGAAAGCCGTTGTCGAGGCAGCGGTCGAAGGTGTAGAGCCCCGCCTTGGCGATCGCCGCGCGGATGTAGGCGCCGAGCTCGCCATCCATCGCCGCCCACACGGTCGGGTAGTCCTTGAACGCGAACGCGAGGCCGTTGATTCCGGCCACCGGCACCAGCGTCTGCAGGATCAGCCCCGACAGCGGGAAGATGTCGATCGCGCCCGAGCGCACCTGCGACAGCATGTCGGTGTCGCCGCCGAGCTGGTTGTTCGGGAACACCTGGATCTCCACCCTGCCGTTGGTCTCGGCCTTGATCGCGTCCACCGCTTCGCGCACGCGGATGGTCGACGGGTGCGTGACGGGAATGTTGTTGGCCCACTTGAGCGTGAACTCGGCGGCCTGCGCGAACGCCGGCCGGCCGATGGCGGCGAGGGCGCCGGCAGCGGCCGTGCCCTGGATGAAAATGCGGCGGTTGCGGTCGGTGGTGAACGTCATGGTCGGGGTCTCCTTCGGGTCGTGGTGGAAGCAGGGTAAGGGCCGGGCACTCGGCAGGTTCAAACCATCACCAGCCCGCCGTCGCTGACGAGTGTCGTGCCGGTGATGTTCGAGGCCATGGGCGACAGCAGGAACGCGATGCTGCAGGCAATCTCCTGCGGCGTCGCGGCACGGTTCTGTACCGACATCGATTCGATGCGAGCGCGCAGCGCGTCGTCGCGCCAGGCCTGTTCGATCATCGGCGTGAGCGTCGGGCCCGGCGCGATGCTATTGACGGCGAGGCCCTGCGCGGCGAGCGAGCGCGCGGCGTTCTTCGTCAGCGCAAGCACCGCGCCTTTGCTCGCCGCGTAGGCGGCCGTGCCCATCAGCCCGCCGCCGCGCAGCCCGGCCACGCTCGCCACCGTGCACATTCGCCCGCCCGGCGTCATGTACTTGGCCGCTTCGCGCAGGCACAGGTAAGTGCCGATCACGTTGACGTCGTTGACGCGGCGGAAGGTCTCAGAATCCAGATCCATGAATGGCGTGGTGTCGGCCACACCGGCGCAGGTGGCGAGCGCGTCGAGGCCGCCGAGGAATGTGCAGGCCTGCTTGAAAGCGGCAGTCAGCGCCGGCTCGTCGGCCACATCGGCCATCAGCCCTAGGTGCTTGCCGCCGAGCGCGTGCGCCGCCTGCGCGGTGAGTAGTACGCCGGCCTCGTTGATGTCGATGCCGGCCACGTCGTGCCCGCTGCGCGCCAGTTCCAGCATCGTCGCCGCACCGATGCCGCTGGCTGCGCCGGTGACGATCGCCCTGCGCCGCTCGCTCATCGCCGGGCGTCGCACAGCGCGAGCGCCGCCGCGGCGATCTTCTCGGGCGACAGCCGTGATTCGTTCTCGAGCACCTGCGCATAGCCGACCGGGATGCGTGGCGCGCCCAGGCGGGCGACGCGGCAGCCGGTGGCCTCGGCGGCGCTCGCTGCCACCTCGGCGCCGAAGCCGGCCACCTGGACCGCTTCGTGCACGACGAGCAGGCGCCCCGTGCGCGCAGCGGACTCGAACACCATCGCCTTGTCCCACGGCCACAGCGTGCGCAGGTCGATGACCTCGGCATCCACGCCGTCGAGGCTGTCAAGCTCGAGCGCCTGCAGGGCCGGCGCGACGCCGCGCGACCAGGTCACGACGGTGAGGTCACCGCCTTCGCGCATCACCTTGGCCTGGCCGAGCTTTACCTCGAGCGCGGTGTCGACCGTGCCCTCGACTCCCCAAAGCTCCTTGTGCTCCATGTAGATCACCGGGTCGCCCGACGCCAGCGAAGCCTTCAGCAGCGAGTAGTTGTCCTGCGCTGTCGCAGGGGTTGCCACCACCAGGCCCGGCAGATGCGCGAACCAGGCTTCGAGCGACTGCGAGTGCTGCGCCGCGGACGCCGACCAGATGCCGATCGGCAGCCGCGCCACCAGCGGGACGCGGCCCTGGCCGCCGAACATGAAGCGGTTCTTCGCTGCCTGGTTGACGATCTCGTCCATCGCGCAGAGCGCGAAGTCGATGACGCGCATCTCGACCACCGGCCGCAGGCCGGCGAGCGCCATGCCCACCGCCGCGCCCATGATATTGGCCTCGGAGATCGGCGTGTCGATCACGCGGTCGCGGCCGAACTCCTGCTGCAGCCCGCGGTACTGTCCGAACACTCCGCCGCGCCCGAGGTCCTCGCCCAGCGCCACCACGGCGTTGTCGGCGCGCATCGCCTCTTGCAGCGCGAGCGCGGCGGCCTGCGCATAGGTGAGCGTGGTGAGACTCATCGCCACACGCCGTCGCCCGCACTCATGACGTCGTCGTAAGCCGCTTGCGCCTCGGGCCAGGGCGCGGCTTCGGCGACCTGCAGAGCGTGGGCGATCTCGGCCTGCGCGGCGCGGTCCGCTTCATCGATGTCGGCTTGGGTGGCGCCTTGCGCGAGCAACTGGTGCTGCGCGACGAGCAGCGGGTCGCTCCGCTTGGCGGCCTCGACCTCGGCGGCGTCGCGGTAGGTGCCGGGGTCGACCGACACATGACCCTTGAAGCGATACGTCACTGCGTGGAGCAGGCGCGGTCCGAGGCCGGCGCGGATGTCGCGGATCAGGCTCGCCGCGGCCGCGTCCACCGCCTGCACGTCGTTGCCGTCGACCTTCAGCGCCGCAATACCCATCGCCTCGGCACGCGCCGAGACGCCGGCGCCCGCGGTCATCGCGCCGGTGGGCGTGGTGGCCGAGATTCGGTTGTCCTCGCAGACGAAGAGCACCGGCAACTGGTACACCTGGGCCCAGTTCAGGCCCTCGAGAAACGGCCCGCGGTTGACCGCGCCGTCGCCGAAGAAGCAGGCCACGATGTGCGGCAGCTTGCGGATCTTCAGCGCCTGCGCAGCGCCGGTGGCGATCGGGATGCCGGCGGCGACGACACCGTTGGCGCCGAGCATGCCGACCGAAAAGTCGGCGATGTGCATCGACCCGCCCTTGCCCTTGTTCGTGCCGCTGGCGCGGCCGAACAGCTCGCACATCATCGCCGCGCTATTGGCGCCCTTGGCCAGCGTGTGACCGTGACCGCGATGGGTCGACGTGAGTAGGTCTTCGCGCCGCAGGTTCAGGCATACGCCGGCAGCCACGGCCTCCTGCCCGGTCGAGAGGTGCAGCGGACCGCGCACCAGCGCCGGCTTGGCCGAGGCCTGGAGCCCCCACGCGGCCACGCCGCCCTGGCTGGCGACTTCGGCGGCGTCCTCGAAGGCGCGGATGCGGCGCATCAGCCGATAGAGATCGAACAATCGTGGCAGGGGCACCAACTCGCTCCGGTGTGGACGGATGGACTCAGGCATCATGACCGGCCCGCGCCGCGGCCGGCCTGTGCCGTGCAAGGGCGCCAGTGTGCCATGTGGCGCCGGGCTCGCCCTGCCGGCGGCGATCACGCCGCGCCGACACTGCCGTGGCCTTCCGCGCCTGCACCCGCTGGCTGCAGCGATAGGTGTATCGCGCGTGTGCCGTCCGCCGACTTCGCTTCATCCTCCGCGAAGCCGAGTGCCTTCGCGAGCGTGAGCATCGACGCGTTCTCCGCCAGCACGGTGGCGACCAGCCGCTGCGTCCCGTTCTGGCGCAGCGTGCGGATCAGCTTGTCCATCAGCAGCTTGCCCAGTCCCGTACCCTTCAGGTCGGAGCGGACGATGATGCCGAACTCTGCGTCGATGTTGTCCGGGTCGGCGACGGCGCGCGCGACGCCCAGCGTCTCCTCCGCGCCTTCCGACCCGGCGGCCACCGCCAGGATGGCCGTCTCGCGCTCGTAGTCGATCTGCGTCAACCGCGCCAGTTCGCTGTGTTCGATAGTGCGCCGGCTGTAGAACACACGCAGGCGAATGTCCTCCGGCGCCAAGCGCTCGAGGAACGCCAGGTGCTGCGCCTCGTCCTCAGGCCGGATTGGGCGCAGCGTGAGCGTGCGGCCCTGCCATTCGAGCGTCTCGATCAGGTGTGCGGGGTAGGGCCGGATCGCGAAGTTCGCCGCGCCCGCCGGCGCCTCGGCACTGACGCGGATTCGCGCATCGAGCGCGACCGCGCCTTCGGGACTGAGGATCAAGGGGTTGATGTCGAGCTCGGCGATCTCGGGCACGTCGGCCAGCAGTTGCGACACCGTGACCAGCACCGCGTGCAAGGCATCCTGGTCCGCCGCCGGAGTGTCGCGAAAACCGCTGAGCAGCTTCGCGACGCGGGTGCGCTGGACGAGCGCGCGCGCCAGCGCGGCGTTCAGCGGCGGCAGTGCGATGGCGCGGTCGGCCACGACCTCGACCGAGGTGCCTCCTTGTCCGAACAGGATCACCGGGCCGAACACGCGGTCGATGCTTGCGCCGACGATGAGCTCGTGCGCATGAATTGGTCGAACCATTGCCTGGACGGTGAAGCCGTCGATGCGGGCATCAGGCCGCACGCGCTGCACGCGAGCCAGCATCGCCCGTGCGGCGGCGCGCACCTCGGCCGCGTTGGCCAGGTTCAGTGCGACCCCACCAACATCGGACTTGTGCGAAATGTCGGCCGAGCGGATCTTGAGCACGACCGGAAAGCCGATCCCCTCGGCGGCTCGGGCAGCCGTCCGCGGCTGAGTGCTGACGCTTCGGGCCCGAACCACGGGAATGGCGTAGGCCTCGAGTACTGCCCTGGTCTCGACCTCGGTGAGCATCTCGCGGCCATCGGCCAGCGCCTGGTGCATCCGCTCGCGCACGGCGGCGGCATCGGCGCGGTGGGAGCTTGAGCTGTCAACCGGCACCGTTGCTGGCGTCTCCATCAACTGGACCTGGTTGCGGCGGTAGGTCACCAGCATTGAAAACGCGCGCACCGCTTCTTCCGGGGTCGGGTAACCGGCGATGCCGGCGTCCTGGAACACCCGGCGCGCCTCGGCCACCGCCGGGTCGCCAAGCCAGCTCGCCATCAGGCGCGGCACGATCGGGTTGGCCAGCGGTGCCAGCGCGCGCGCGATCTGCGCGCTCGGAACGATGGCCGAGGGCGCGTGGATGAACAGTACCGCACCGGAGGCAGGGTCGTTGTTCAGAGCCTGCAAGGCCTGCGCGTAGCGTTCCACCGGGGCGTCGCCGATGATGTCGACCGGGTTGCCGTGCGACCAGTTGGCGGGCAGCGTGGCATCGAGCCGCTGCATCGTGGCCTCGGCCAGCTCGGCGAGCTTCACCCCGGCATGCGATGCGGCATCGGCGGCCATCACGCCGGCGCCGCCGCCGTTGGTCAGGATCGTGAGTTCGTCGCAGCGGTTGCTGCGAAAGCGCGTCAGCGTCTCGGCGGCGAGGAACAACTGCTGCAGCGTGTCCACGCGCAGCATGCCGGCGCGGGCGATCGCCGCGTCGTACACCATATCGGACCCCGCCAGCGCGCCGGTGTGCGATGCGGCGGCGCGCTGGCCCTGGTGCGAGCGCCCGGCCTTGACCACGACCACCGGCTTGTTGCGCGCGGCGGCGCGCGCCGCCGACATGAACTTGCGCGGTTGCTCGATCGATTCGATGTAGAGCAGGATGGCGCGTGTGCGCGGGTCGCTCGCCAGGTAGTCGAGCATGTCGCCGAAATCGACGTCGGCGTGCTCGCCCAGCGACACGAGCTGCGAGAAGCCGATCGCGCGGCCCCGTGCCCAGTCGAGCATCGCGGTGACCAGCGCGCCCGATTGCGAGACGAACGCCAGTTCGCCCGCGAGCGCATCGGTGTGCGCGAAGCTTGCGTTCAGGCCGATGTGCGGTGCGAGCAGTCCGATGCAGTTGGGCCCCAGGATGCGCAGCAGACGCGGCCGGGCGGCGGCCAGCATGGCCATCTTCTGCGCAGCGTCCAGGCCTGCGGTCATTATGACCGCCGCGCGTGTGCCGAGCGCGCCCAGCTCGTCGATCAGGCCGGCGACCGTCGCGGCGGGTGTGCAGATCAGGGCCAGGTCGGGCGCAGACGGCAGTTCGACCGCACGGGCGAAGACGCGCTCGCCGCCCAGCTCGCGATGCTTCGGATTGACGGCGTAGAGCGCTCCCTTGAAGCTGCCGCGGCGCAGGTTGGCCCACACGGTCGCGCCGACGCTGGCGGGCCGTGCCGAGGCGCCGAACACCGCGACCGAGGTCGGGTCGAACAAGGGATCGAGGTTGCGTATGCTCACGGTGGCAGAACGTCCTTCATCGGTGTGTCGACTCGAATGGCTTGCGCACCTCTGGCACTCAGCCGTCGGTCGAATCGATCAGGGCATCGCAAGATGGATGCATGTCGGCGCGCGCCTCAGATCCGCAGGCGAGCGCCGGTTCCCAGTTCGCTGCGCACTCATGGTCAAGTCGGCGCGTCGCCGCTGCGCAGCGTGAGCACCACGGGCGCATGGTCGCTCGGGCGCTCGTTCTTGCGCGGCAGCTTGTCGATCACGCACGCGCTGACCGCGGGCTTGAGCGCCTCGCTGACGAGGACGTGGTCGATGCGCAAGCCCTGGTTGCGGCGAAACGCCAGGTTGCGGTAGTCCCACCAGCTCCAGCTCCTGGGCGGCTGCTCGAACAGGCGGAACGCGTCTGCAAGGCCGAGGTCTTCCAACGCACGGAACTGCGCGCGCTCCTCGTCGGTGCAGTGGATCGTTCCGCGCAGGAGTTCGGGGTCAAACACGTCGCGGTCCTCGGGCGCGATGTTGAAGTCGCCCATCAGGACCAGTCGCGGATGCGACGCGAGTTCCTGCGCGACCCAGCGGCGCAGCGCGTCGAGCCACCGCATCTTGTACTGGAACTTCTCGCTCGCAGGCGCCTGGCCATTGGGGAAGTAGGCGCCGATCACGCGCACGCCATCCACCGCGGCGGCGATCACGCGCGCCTGCGCGTCGTCGTGGCCCGGAATATTTCGCACTACCGCCTCGACCTCGCGGCGGCTCAGCAGCGCGACGCCGTTGTAGGTCTTCTGCCCATGCCAATGAGCGTGGTAACTCGCCGCTTCGAATTCGGCGCGCGGAAACTTGTCATCAGTGAGCTTGGTCTCCTGCAGCACGAGCACGTCCACCGGGTTGGCGGCGAGCCAGTCCAGCACCTGCGGCAGGCGCACGGCGAGTGAATTGACGTTCCAGGTCGCGAGTTGCATCGGCGGGTTTCGCGTTCGGCGTCTAGGCGCTTCGCGTCGGCGACGCCGTGAACGAGCGCTGTGGCCGCGGCATGGTCCGACGGCTGCGCGTCAAATGTGCAGCCAGGCCAGCGCGCCGAGCACGGTCCCGAGCACGCCCAGGCCGAGTACGCCCCAGGAGAGCCACTTGCGCTGGGTGAGCAGTGCGATGGCGGCCATCGCGATCGAGATCTGCAGCACCGTCGTCGCCTGTGCCCAGCGATGGTGCTCGTGAATCTGCTGGTCGCTCATCTGGTCGAACGCGATCGACTCGGCCTCGAACTTCTCGGCCTTGGTCTGGATCTCGGCCTTCTCGCCCTTGTAGCGCTTGGCCTCGTCCTGGTAGAAGCCCTTCTTCGCCTCGGGGACGATCTCGATCGCCAGTTCACTCAGGTTCTGCTTGTTGCTCTTGGACTGGTAGTAGGCCCACTGGTTCGCGGCCTCGGTCTTGCGGATCGCGGCGTTGTTCTTGTACAGCCCGGCGTTCGACTGCGTCGCGCCGCCCATGTAGGAAAAGATCGCCGCGACCGTCGCCAGGATCGCGGTGGCGACGGCGAGGCGACCGGAGAAGCTGTCCGGCGTTTCGTGCGCCGCGTGCTCGAGCGCGTGGTCGTGCGGGCCGTGGACATGGAATCCGTCTTCAGACATGGCTTGAATACCTCAGGTTGCGTTGGTAGGTGACGAAAGCGTAGTCGAAGTCGTTCGGCGGCCCCGCGTGGTGCGGTTCGCGGCGCACTTCGCGGAAGAGGCTTCGGTCCCAGGCCGGAAAGTACGTGTCGCCGTCGAAGTCGCGGTCGATCTCGGTCAGCACGAGTTCGTCGGCACGGGCCATCGCTTCGCGATAGATCTCGCCGCCCCCGATCACGAACACCTTGGCCTCCGCCTCGACGCTCGCGATCGCCGCGGCGAGCGAGGGCGCCGCTTCGGCTCCGTCCGCCTTCCACTGCGGGCTGCGCGTGACAACGATGTTGCGACGCCCGGGCAGGGGCCGAAATCGCTGCGGCAGTGAGTCCCAGGTCTTGCGCCCCATGATGACCGGGCAGCCCATCGTGACGCGGCGGAAGTGCTGCCGCTCCTCGGGCAGGTGGAACAGCAGCTCGTTGCCCCTGCCGATGCTGCCGTCTCGCGCCACGGCTGCGATCAGCGCGAGCTTCATGCCGCCGCCTCCGCAAGGCCTGTTCGACGCGTTCCGCCACACGGTCGGCGGCCGGCGGTATTGGCTTTCGCTCCGATCCCCGCTTCGCGGGGCCCCTCTCCGCGGCTCATACCGCCACCGGCGCCTTGATCGCCGGATGATGCTGGTAGTCGAGGACCTCGAAGTCCTCGTACGCGTAGTCGAAGATCGACGGCGGCCGGCGCCGGATGTGAAGGCGCGGGTAGGGATAAGGCGTTCGCGAGAGCTGCAGCGCGACCTGCTCGGCGTGGTTGGCGTAGATGTGGCAGTCGCCGCCAGTCCAGATGAAGTCGCCCACAGCGAGGGCGCACTGCTGCGCCAGCATGTGCGTCAGCAGCGCGTAGCTCGCGATGTTGAACGGCACACCGAGGAAGATGTCGGCGCTGCGCTGGTAGAGCTGGCAGCTCAGCCTCCCCTGGGCAACGTAGAACTGGAAGAACGCGTGGCACGGCAGCAGCGCCATCTTCGGCAGGTCGGCCACGTTCCACGCACTGACGATGATGCGGCGCGAATCCGGGTTGGTCTTGAGCTGCCGCACGACATCGGCGATCTGGTCGATGTGACCGCCGCCGGGCGCCGGCCAGCTGCGCCACTGCACGCCGTAGACGGGGCCGAGGTCGCCGCCTTCGCGCGCCCATTCGTCCCAGATCGTCACGCCGCGCTCCTGCAGCCAGCGCGCGTTGCCGTCGCCGCGCAGGAACCACAGCAGTTCGAGGATGATCGACTTGACGTGCACCTTCTTCGTCGTGACGAGCGGGAAGCCTTCGGCGAGGTCGAAGCGCATCTGGTATCCGAACACGCTCTTCGTTCCGGTGCCGGTGCGGTCGGCCTTCGTCACGCCGCGCTCGGCGACGTGGCGCATGAAGTCCTCGTACTGCGCGCGGACGGGGCGGGCGGCGGGTTCCGGGTGCATGGCGGTGTGCGAGCCTCAGCGCCTTGAGCTCAGCGGCGGATCCCACTGCTCTGGCGGCACGACCTTGGCTTGTGCAGGGTCGCCGAGGTAGTGCGGCGACATGATCTGGACGCCGTTCTGGTTGAACACGTCCTGCAGGTTCGTGTGCAGGTCAGCGAGCACCTGGGCGCGCGGCCGCGGTGCCGTCGCATGGGCCTGAACGACGAGGCGGTACTCGACGTAGAAGTCGCTCAGCGCAGTCTGAAACACCTGCGGCGCGGGCGCGGCGAGCACGCCCTCGGTCCGCCGCGCCGCCTCGATCATCATCGCGTGCACCTGCCGCCAAGGCGTGTCGTAGCCAATCGTCATCACGGTGTCGACGATGTAACCGTCGCCCTTGACAGTGCGCGAATAGTTCTTCGTCACCGCGCCGACGATCAGCGCGTTGGGTAGGGTGATCTCCTCACCCATGCCTGTGCGGATGCGCACGGCGAAGGTCTTCATCTCGGTGACGGTTCCTTCGACGTCGCCGATGCGCACGTATTCGCCGACCCGCAGCGTGTGGCTGTAGACCAGGATCAGCCCGCTGATCGACTGGCCGACGAAGTTCGACGAGCCGATCGACAGCATCACGCCGAGAAGCACAGAAATGCCCTTGAACGCCTCCGAATCCGAACCCGGCAGATAGGGGTAGGCCATCGCCAGCGCGAACAGCCAAACGCCCAGGTTGACGAGGCTTCGCGTTGCGCGCACCGTGTCCTTGTCGATCCACGCCAGGCTCAGCTCGCCGCGCTCGACCTGGGCGAAGAAGGGCTTCGTCAGCCCGAGCACGCCGCGAGCGATGAAGAAGATCACGATCGCCACCGCCAGCCCAGGCAGGGACGATGCGACGGCGCGCAGGATGTCGGCGCCAAGATTGAGCGCCGATTCGCTCAGCTGCTCGCCCCAGCGCCGCGTGTACGGGAAGCGGCGCAGTACGAACCCCATCCACTCCCCGATCACGATCAGCAGCAGCCCGTAGTAGATCAGCGCGGTGATCGCGCGCGCGAGCGCGAAGACGCGCTCGCTGCTGAGCAGGCTCGTACCGCCCAGCGCCAGGCTTGCGCGGTGGCGGTGTCCGACCGAGGCCAGTGCCGCGCTGAGCCTGCCGCGCAGGCGGCGCAGCACCCACACGCCAGCGACGAGGACCAATGTCGCGAGCAGCGCGAAGCCTGCCGCACGCAGCATCATGCCGAGCGAAGTCGCCTCGCGGTGCTCGTTCACCGCGAGTTGCAGGGCGGCGACGATCCCGTCGATCGTCTGCCCGTGGGCGAGGTCGTCCGGCAGCAGCGGGAAGACGCTGACGCCGTCGATCATCACGAACCTAACGCCCATGAGCGTCGAGGTGGCGACGACGCCGGGCCCGTTGGCCTTGAGCAGGCGGACCGCTTCGTCCTGGGCTCGCTGGGCGCGCGTCGCGGGCGTAAGGCCGGGCAGCGACGCGTAGAAGCGGGCGACGGGCCGGTTGAACACCAGCACCACGCCCGCCTGCTCCGATGCCGCCTGCGCCGCGGCGGCGGCGACAACGGAAGGCGAAACGCTGGCCGCGCTCGCCGCGCGTTGCGCCGCCGCGGCCAAAGCGTCGTCCGCCGGCTGCGCATGCGCTGCGGGAAGTGCGTCGGCGATCGCGAGCGCGACGAGCAGCGCAATCGCGGCCGCGAGCGCCCGGCTGCGACGCCCAAGCAGGTGATGGTCCCTATCCATGCGGAGACTTTATCGCACGCCCTGGCGAGCCGCGTGCCGGCGTTCAGGGTGCAAGGCCGCCCTCGCTGAACTGCATCGCCGCCAGCCGCGCGTACAGGCCACCGCGCGCCACGAGCTCGGCGTGGGTGCCGGTCTCGACGATGCGACCGCGGTCGAGTACGACGATCCGGTCGGCGCGCTGCACCGTCGCCAGCCGATGTGCGATCACGAGTGTCGTGCGGCCTCGCATCGCCGATTCGAGCGCAGCCTGCACCATGCGCTCGCTCTCGGCGTCGAGCGCGCTCGTCGCTTCGTCCAGAAGCAGCAGCGGCGCATTCTTGAGCATCGCGCGTGCGATGGCAATGCGCTGGCGCTGTCCGCCCGAAAGCCGTACGCCGCGCTCGCCGAGGAAGGTGGCGTAGCCCTCGGGCAGCGCATGCATGAATTCGTGCGCATGGGCACCCTGGGCGGCGGCGATCACGTCGGCGTCGCTCGCGCCCGGGCGGCCGTAGCGGATGTTCTCGAGCGCACTGGTGGAGAAGATTACCGCGTCCTGCGGCACGATGCCGATGCGGCCGCGCAGCTCGATGAGCGAGGCGTCGCGAACCGCTACGCCGTCGATCAGGACCCGCCCCCGCTGCGCGTCGTAGAAGCGCAGCAGCAGCTGGAACAGCGTGCTCTTGCCGGCGCCGCTCGGCCCGACGATGGCGACCGTCTCGCCGGGCTGCACGGCAAGAGTCACGTCTTCGAGCGCGGCGCGCAGCGGTCGCGACGGGTAGTGGAAAGTGACGGCTTCGAGTCGCACCGACGAGCCCCGGGCGACCCCTGGCAGCGCGACCGGCTGCGCCGGCGTGACCACGGGCGAGCGCGCCGCGAGCAGCTCGATCAGCCGTTCGGTCGCCCCGGCGGCACGTAGAAGGTCGCCGTAGACCTCGGAGAGGACCGCGACCGAAGAGACGAGGATGATCACGTAGACGACCGTCTGCCCAAGGTGGCCGGCGCTGATCCTGCCCGCGAGCACGGCCTGCGTTCCCTGGTAGAGCCCCCAAAGCAGCGCGCCGAACGTGGCGCTGATGACGAAGGCGACGAGCAAGGCGCGCAGCCGGCTGCGCCGCACCGCGGTCCTGAAGGCGTTCTCGGTCGAGGCGTCGAAGCGCTCCGCTTCGCGCGTCTCCTGCGTGTAGCTCTGCACGACCGGAATGGCGTTGAGCACTTCGGCGGCGATCGCGCTCGAATCGGCGACACGGTCCTGGCTGGCGCGCGAGAGGCTGCGCACGCGGCGGCCGAAGTACAGCGACGGCAGCACGACGAGCACGAGCACCCCCAGCACCTGCGTCATCACGACCGGGTTGGTGACGACGAGCATCAGCATCGCGCCCAGCCCCATCACGCCGTTGCGCAGTCCCATCGACAGGCTGGAACCGACGACGGTCTGCACCAGCGTCGTGTCGGTCGTCAGGCGCGACAGCACCTCGCCGGTCTGTGTCGTCTCGAAGAACCCGGGGCTCTGCTCGATCACGTGCGCGTAAACCGCATTGCGCAAGTCGGCGGTGACGCGCTCGCCGAGCCAACTCACCATGTAGAAGCGCGCCGCAGAAAACACACCTAGCGCCGCGCCGACGGCGAACAGCTCGAAGAAGTGCGTGCGCAGCGCCATCACGCGTTCGCCGGGGTCGCTCGCGACGAGGCCCTGGTCGATCAGCGCCTTGAGTGCGGCGGGGAAGACCAAGGTGCTGACCGCGGCGAGGACGAGGAACACGCCCGCAAGAACGATGCGGCCGCGGTAGGGCCGCAGGAACGGCAGCAGCGCGCGCAGCGGACCGACCGACTTGGCCGGTGACGGCGGCGAGGAGGGCGCCGCACTGACGATAGCTGTCGGCGGGGAAACGTGCGCGCTGGCATTGGGCATGCTTGCAGTCTACGCGGCGCCCGATCGCGAGCGGCCGGGCGCCGATGGGTCCCGCCGAAATCCATGCCAATGCAATGGTTGCCTAGGCATGTATACTGCCGCGGTGAGCAAGCTTCGCAAACCCGCCGACTTCTATCACCCCGATGCCTACGGTGCCGAAGACAGCGTCGGCTATCTGATGCGCCGTGTCGTCACCGGAATGGCGCAGGGCGTGGACCGGCGGCTGGAGTCGGTCGGGCTGACCAACGCGCAGTGGTTACCGCTCATCAGGCTGCGCGTGTTTCACGACGCAACCGTCGCCGAACTGGCGCGCGGATGCCAGGTCGACGCCGGTGCGATGACGCGCATGCTCGACCGCCTCGAGGCCAAGGGCCTGATCCGGCGCGTGCGTTCGACCGCGGATCGGCGCGTCGTCAACGTCGAACTCACCGCCGAAGGCGCGCACGCCGCGAGGCAGATTCCCGCGGTGCTGTGCGAGGTGCAGAACGCGCACCTTAGCGGCGTCACCCGTGCCGAGTGGCAGGCGCTGAAGGCGACGCTGCGCCGCATGCTCGAGAACTCGCAGGCGCTGCACGACGCTGCGCCGTGAACCTTGATCGATGCCGACGTCCATGACTCTTCGTCCCGCCGTCTTTCCTGGGCTCGCGCCAGCGCTGTTGGCGCTGGTCCTGGCCGGCTGTGTCAGCAGCGCGGGCATCGCGCCCCGGGCGCAACCGATGGAGGGCGCAAGCCTGGGCCTGACGACCCAGGTGCCGTGGCCCGTGCTGACGCCGGCCTGGTGGACATCCTTCCACGACCCGCAGCTCGACGCACTCGTCGAGGCCGCGCTCGCGGCCAATCCGAGCCTCAAGCTCACGCTGGACCGCATTGAACGCGCGACCGCCGCAGCGAACGCGGCGCAGGCCAATACCCGGCCGCGTGTCGACGGTTCGCTGACTGCGGTGCGCCAGCGCTACACCGAGAATGGCCTTTATCCGCCGCCGATCGCGGGCAGCGTTGGCAATACCGGCGAGCTGCTGGCGACGGGGAGTTGGGAGATCGACTTCTTCGGCAAGAACGCGGCGGTGCTGGCCGCGGCGCTTGGCGGCCTGCGCGCCGCTCAAGCCGACGCGCAGGCCGCGCGCGTGCTATTGGCGAGCAACGTCGCCCGTACCTATTTCCAGCTCGGGCGCCTGTTCGAGCAGCGCGACGTTGCGCAGCGTGCGCTTGCGCAGCGGAGCGAGATCCTGAGCCTGATCCGCCAGCGCGTCGATGCCGGTCTCGACACCAAGGTGGAGCTGCGCCAGGGCGAATCCGCGGTGCCCGAAACCGAACAGCAGATCGAGGCGCTCGACGAGCAGATCGCGCTTGCCCGGCACGCACTCGCCGCGCTCGTCGCGCAGCCGCCGGAGTCATTCGCCACGCTGAGCCCGCGCCTCGGCACGGTGCACGCCGTGCCGCTGCCGGCCAGCGTGCCGGCCGACCTGCTCGGCCGCCGCGCCGACATCCACGCCGCGCGTCAGCGCGTCGAGGCGGCGACGCAGGATGTCTCGGTGGCCAAGGCCCAGCTCTATCCGAGCGTCAACCTGATTGCCTTCGTCGGGCTCAATGCGCTGGGCGTCAACCACCTTCTGTTCAGCAGCAGCAGCGAGGAGTACGGCGCCGGCGCGGCGGTCCGGCTGCCGATCTTCGACGCCGGGCGGCTGCGTGCCAACGTGCAAGGCAAGACGGCAGAGCTCGACGCCGCAGTCGACAGCTACAACACGACGCTGATCGATGCCGTGCGCGACGCCGCCGACCAGATCGCCTCGGTGCAGTCGGTCGAGCGTCAGCAGCGCACGCAGGCCGCGTCGCAACGCGCCTCCGAAAGCGCCTACGACCTCGCGCTGCAGCGCTACCGTGCTGGCCTTGGCACCTACCTGACCGTCCTTGTCGCCGAGAACAACGTGCTCGTGCAGCGCCGACTGGCCGCCGACTTGAAGGCGCGCGCGCTCGACAGCCAGGTCGAGTTGGCGCGTGCCCTCGGCGGAGGCTATGACGCCGAGACAACTGCGCGTGAGGACGCCTCGCTTGCCGCGGCGGCCGCGCGCTGAACCCCATACCGGAACAGGAAAGCATGGACACACCCCAGGACTCCGCGGTCAAGGCCAAACGCAAGGGC
>Ga0209048_10002688_pt1 | contig 17515 bp, 15 predicted proteins | sample FrelakmetCRP12CR_FD_187146 | JGI IMG/M metagenome (GOLD analysis project Ga0209048, IMG submission 187146) | Freshwater lake sediment microbial communities from the University of Notre Dame, USA, for methane emissions studies - CRP12 CR (SPAdes)... | ecosystem: Environmental > Aquatic >... | reverse complement strand
TCGGCTACCGGACCTGGCGGGTGGTGCACTGGGCCGCCTACGCCTGCTGGCCGGTCGCGGTGCTCCACGGCCTGGGCACCGGCACCGACACGGCGCGGGGGTGGGCCCTGCTGCTCACCCTGGGCAGCCTGCTGGCCGTGGTCGTCGCGGTGTGGTGGCGGCTGGCGAGCAGCTGGCCGGCCCAGCCCGAGCGTCGGGTCGTGTCCGGGCTGGCCGTCGTCGCCAGCATCGTGGCCCCGCTCGCCATCGTGGCGTGGCTGCTTGCCGGGCCGCTCCAGCGGGGCTGGTCCCGGCGGGCCGGCACCCCGGCCGCGCTGCTCGGCCCGACGGCGACCTCGGTCGCCTCGTCCTCGAGCCCGGTGCCGTCCCCGGCCGCGGTGGTGGCCCCCGCGCCGACCGCACCCCAGAAGGCGGCGGCATTCCCCAGCTCGTTCCGGGCCGACCTCAAGGGGACGCTCGCCCAGGCCGGCCCCGACGCCAACGGCGACGCCACCGTGACCATCGACGGCACCCTGTCGGGCGGCGCCACCGGGCGGCTCCGGGTCGTCCTGGCCGGGCCGGCGCTCGCCGGCGGGGGGCTCCGTATGGCCCGCAGCTCGGCGGCCATGGGTCCCTCCAGTCGTCCGACCCAGTACCAGGGCAGCGTCGCCCGCCTCGTCGGCTCGCGGCTCACCCTCGGCCTGACCGGCCCCGGCGGCCAGGTCACCTCCACGGTGCAGCTCCAGATCGACCAGGCGACCAACGCCGTGTCGGGGACCGTCGTCACCGCTCCGGGCGCGGCCCCGACGGACGGTGGGACCGGCGGAGGCGGAGCCGGTGGTGGGAGTGACTAGGGCGCCGGCCCGATCCCCCGGCCGGCGGGCTGCCGTCTCGCCGCCGGGCGGCCTGCCCCGGCTCCTCCCGTCACCGCCCGCCCCGGCGCTGGCCGCCCACGTCGAGCGGTTCGGCCCGATGCCGGCCGGTGGTGCCGGCCTGGTCGCCGAGGTGGCGCGCAGTGGCCTGCGGGGGCGGGGCGGCTCCGGGTTCCCCACCGGGCGCAAGCTCGAGGCGGTCGTGGGCGCCGCCGGCCGCCGCCGGCCGTTCGTGGTGGCCAACGGGACCGAGGGCGAGCCGGCCAGCGCCAAGGACAAGACCCTGCTCGTGCACGCCCCCCACCTCGTCCTCGACGGGGCGGTGCTCTGTGCGGGCGCGGTCGGCGCGACCGAGGTGGTCCTCTGCGTCGAGCGCACCCGCCCCGCCGTCCTCCGCGCCGCCGAGACGGCCCTGGCCGAGCGGCGGGCGGCGGGCGTCGATCCGGTGCCGGTCACCCTGAGGGCCACGCCCGGCCAGTACGTGGCGGGCGAGGAGAGCGCGCTCATCCACTGGCTCAACGGCGGGGAGGCCAAGCCCACCATCAAGCCGCCGCTGCCCTTCGAGCGGGGGGTCGGTGGGCGGCCCACGCTGGTCCAGAACGTCGAGACCCTCGCCCACGTCGCCCTCGTGGCCCGCTTCGGGGCGGAGTGGTTCCGCGCCGTCGGGACGGAGGCCGATCCGGGCTCGGCCCTGGTGACCATCGGCGGCGGCGTGGCCCGGCCCGGGGTGTACGAGGTCCCCCTGGGAGCGTCCCTCCGGGGGGTGCTCACCGCGGCGGGCGTCGCCGAGGCCGGTCCCCGTGCCGCGCTCGTCGGTGGCTACTTCGGCTCGTGGCTGACCGGGGCCGACTCGGCCTCGTTGAGCCTGGGAACCGAGGCCTTTCGGGCCGCCGGTTCCACGCTGGGCTGCGGCGTCCTGTGGGTCCTCCCGTCCGGGGCGTGCGGACTGGCCGAGAGCGCGCGGGTGGCGGCCTGGGCGGCCGCCCAGAGCGCGGGCCAGTGCGGGCCGTGCGTGTACGGGCTGGCCGACATCGCCCGGGCCATGGAGGAGGTCGTGCGGGGCGACCGGTCGGGCCGGGCCGAGGCCAATCTCCACCGCTGGCTCGGCATGGTCACGGGCCGCAGCGCCTGCCGCCACCCCGACGGCGCGGCCCGCTTCGTCGAGTCCAGCCTGCGGGTGTTCGCCGACGAGATCGCCCGGCACCGTCATCGGGGCCCCTGCGAGGCCAGCCGCCGCGCCGGTCTGCTGCCGGTGCCCGCCGGGGACGGCTGGCGATGAGCATCAGGGTGGCCGTCGACATGATCCGCTGTGAGGGGCACGGGATCTGCGCCGAGCTCTTCCCGGAGCGGATCACGCTCGACGACTGGGGCTATCCGATCGTCGACCAGCGGCCGATCCCGCGGGAGCTCGAGGCGCATGCCAAGCGGGCGGCCGATGCGTGTCCCACCCTGGCCGTGCTCCTCCGCCGGGTCGAGCGCGCCGCCGGCGCGGCCTGAGTCCGAGCGTCCCGCAGCCGAGCGTCCGGAGCCGCTCCGGCCGGTCACGGGACCCGTGACCGGCGGTCACTCCATCACCCGCAGCGTCGACGGGATGTCCATGTGACTCAGCCGGCGGTAGGAGAACAGCGGCGCGACCCCGACCGCCAGCACCCCGAGGGCCAGGGCCACCAGCACGGTGGTGCCCTTGAGGGTGTTGACGAGCCCGACGTCGGCGATGATGCCCGGCAGCAGTCGGGTGATCATCCAGGTCAGCACGACCCGGCCGGCGAGGATCCCGAGCAGCGTGCCGACGAGGCCGGTCAGGACGCTCTCGGCGACGGCGAGCACCATGACCGTCGGCACGGGCAGGCCGAAGGCGAACATGGTGGCCTGCTCCCGTGCCCGCTCGTCGATGTTGATGCTGGTCGAGTTGAAGGCGATGAGGGCGGCGAGCAGCACGAGGGCGATGTCGACGATCCGCAGGATGCCGAGGACCTCGTTGAGCTCCTTGCGGGCGGTATCGATCGTCGACGTCGGCGACTGCACGGAGGCCACACCGGGGAGCTGGTACAGCGAGCGCTGCATGGTGTCGACCGACTCGCCCGGCGTCGGATTGACCATCATGACGTTGGTGAGGCCGGTCAGGTTGAGCAGGTCGGCGTGGCTGGCGTCGAGGAACACGAGGTAGCGCGTCGGGAGGGGCGAGATCCCAACAACCGGCAGCGGCGTGTCCACGAACGTGGCGGCGGCGAGCCCCTCCCGCCTGGGATGGTGCAGGACAACCGTGCCGCCGAGCCCGACGTGCAGGTCGTGGGCCGCCTTGGTGCACAGGACGAGCCCGGGACCGGCGCTGATGGCGACCCCCTTCGTGATCTCCGGCGTCCAGATCGCGTGCTGGAAGTCGAGCAGCGTGAGCACGACCGGGAAGGACGCCTGCGCGTTCCGCACGGTGCCGCCGACCTGGATCTCCGTCGATGAGGCCGACACCGCCGGCGAGGTGGCGATGCCCTGCACCGCGGGGTCGCCGACCGGGCGGAACCGGTCGAGGTTCACGATCGACCGGCCGGGGTCGCCCCGGTTGACCTGACGCAGCCCGCTGGCGATCGTGGCGTAGATCGAGTCGACCAGCCCCATCAGGGCGACGAGCACGGTGATCGTCGCGGCGATCCCGAGGGCGGTCAGCAGGGTCCGCCGGGTGGACCGGAGCACGTTGCGGACCGGCATCTGGACGATGGTGTTCCCGGGCAGGCGGAGGCGGGCGAGCACCGACGACCGTCCCAGGCCCTGGGCGGCGACCGGGGCCGTCCGGATCGCCTCGACCGGAGCGACCCGGACCGCACGCCACACCGGATAGGCGATGGCGACGAACGGGAGGACGACGCCCAGGGTGGCGCCGCGCAGGAAGACGCCGGGCTGGAAGGCGGTGTGCCACACCGGCAGCGGCAGGTAGCGGCGGAGCACGGAGCCGAACAGGGCGTCGACGGCCAGGCCCACACCGACACCGAGCACCGCGCCGAGCACCGCGACCTCGAGGCCGAGGAGGAGCGGACGCACGGCGATGCGCGTGGGCGGGGTCCCGAGGGCCATGGCCACACCGATCTCGCGGCGCTGGGCCTCCACGACCCGCACCGTGAGGTTGAAGGCGCCGAAGGCTGCACCGGCGAGCAGCAGCGCGGCGAACGTGGTGTACAGGCGCTGCGTCGTCTTCACCGCTGTGTAGAGCTGGTGGTGGCCGTAGTCCTGGCTCGGGTCGGTGATCGTGTACCCCACCTGGGGGAACGCGGCCGCCATCGCCCGGGCGATCTCCGCGCGCACGACCGCGACGTCGGCGCCCGGGGCCAGCGTGAGCACGAGGTCGTTCGCCTGTCCGGGATGCCCGAGCAGCGCCTGCGCGGTCTCGAGCGAGGTGAACAGGACGGCGTAACCGCCGGACGTCTCGAGCTGGCCGTCGGGGCCCACGACCACGAAGTACTCGGGGGTCAGCCCCTGCCCGACATAGGCGATCCGGTGGCCCCCGCTCACGGTGACCGAGCCGGACGGCGCCAACTGGTTGAAGTCGCCGAACTGTCGGTTGAGGACCGCCACCGGCTGCCCGGCGTCGCCGGGCTGCAGGGTCCTCCCCGTCAGCGTCGCGAGCGCGCTGACCGTCGGATGACCGGCCGACACGTCGAGCCCGACGACCGTCGCCGGCACGATGACCTCGCGAGCCCCCACGGGCACGTCCACCTGCGTCGATCCCAGGAGGCGTGGCTCGGCCCCGGTCACCAGCCGGGCGTGGGGGATGCCGAGGACGGCGCCCGTGAGCTCCCCGGCGGGGACGAAGCTGCCCGTGCTCAGGCTGACCCGCAGGTCGAACATGTGGGTCACGGCGTAGCTCGCCCCGTACGACGACCGCCGCCACGCCGAGGTGCTGCTCAACCCCGAGTAGAAGCCGGACCCGACGGCGATGATCAACGCGATGGCCGCGACCTGAACCCATCGGGCCCGCAGGTCGCGCCACGACCACCGCAGCCAGAAGGTGACGGCGCGCATCCGGCTACCAGCGGAGCTCGGACAGGGCGATCGGGCCCCCGGGCGGCGGCCCGTCCCCGACGACGCGCCCGCCGGACAGCTCCACGACCCGGTCGGCCGCCCGGGAGATCTCCCGGTTGTGGGTCACGACGATGACCGCCGCTCCCTGGGCGGCCTGCCGGCCGAGGAGCTCGAGGATCTGGACGCCCGTTCGGAAGTCCAGCTCGCCGGTGGGCTCGTCGGCGAGCAGGACCGGGCTGCCTGTCGCCAGCGCCCGGGCGATGGCCACCCGCTGCTGCTCCCCGCCTGACAGCTGGCTGGTGAAGTGGTGGAGGCGGTCACCCAGCCCCACCTGCGCGAGCACCTCTGCGGCCAGGTGCCCGTCGTCCTCGCGCCGGGCGACGTCGATCCCGAACTGGACGTTCTCGATGGCCGTGAGGCTCGGGAACAGGTTGAACGTCTGGAAGATGAACCCGACCGTTGCCCGGCGGTACTCGAACAACGCCCGTCGGCTCGCCCCCGTGATGTCCCTCCCGGCGATGACGATCCGCCCGTCCGTGGGGACGTCCAGGGCGCCGATCATGTTCAAGAGGGTCGTCTTGCCGCTGCCCGAGGGGCCGAGCACCACGACGAACTCGCCGGCGTCGACGCCCAGGCTGACGTCCTCGAGCGCGGTCACCGTGCCACCGCCGACGGTGTAGCGACGGGTGACCCCATCGAGCTCGATGACCGCCATGGGCCCATGCTTCCCGCCCCGGCGGGCGCCCACCAGAGGCGATGGTCCCTCTGGTCCCGGCGCCGGTCCCGTCGCCGGTCAGGCCGTGCGGGGCGGACGGGCGCGGACGGTCAGGCCGGGTACACGTCGATGTCGGTCGCCTTCACCGAGGCCCACACCGGACCGGCCTCGGCCAGGTGGAGCTCGGCGACGGCGCCGGCGGTGACCTCGGCGATGAGCGGGAGCGACCCGCTCACCCGGACCCGGGCCCGGTCGCCGGACAGGTGCAGCTCCGTGGCCTCGCCCTGCCAGACGTTGCGGGCGCTGCCCTCGGGCCGGACCCGGTGGAGCACGACGGCGTTCGGGCGGAAGGCGGCGAACGCCGCCCCCTCCATGGCGGTGGCGGTGGCCACCGACTGCCCGTCCGGGAGGTGCAGGGTGGTGCCCCGGGCCCAGCCCTGCAGCAGGTTCAGTCCCACCATGGTGGCGACCCACGGCGATCGCGGCCGGGCGGTGACGTCCACCAGCGGGCCCTCCTGCGTCACCCGGCCGTCCTCGAGGACGATCAGGCGGTCGGCCAGGGCGGCGGCCTCGATCGGGTCGTGGGTGACCAGCAGGCGGGCGCCCGGGTAACGCCGCAGCTCGGTGCGCAGGGCCCGTCGGAGCTCGGCGCGGGCGGACGCGTCGGCGGCGGCGAGCGGCTCGTCGAGGAGCAGGACGTCGGGCTCGGTGGCCAGCGCCCGGGCCAGGGCCACCCGCTGGGCCTGCCCGCCCGAAAGCTGGCGCGGCCGCAGCCGGGCCACCCCCGAAAGCCCGACCCGTGCGAGCCATTCCGACGCCCGGGCCCGGGCCGCCGCCCGGGGAACGCCGGCGGCCCGCAGCCCGAAGGCGACGTTCTCCTCGGCGTCGAGGTTCGGGAACAGGCGGTGCTCCTGGAAGACCACGCCGATGCGTCGGGCCTCGGGCGGGAGCCGGACGCCGGCCGCGGGGTCCTCGACCACCGTCCCGCCGACGACGACGCGCCCGCGCTCCAGCGGGACGAGGCCCGCGATGGCCCGCAGCAGGGTGGTCTTGCCGGCCCCGTTCGGCCCCACGATGGCGACGACCGCGTCATCGGACACCTCCATCCCGACGTCGAGGTCGAGGCTGCCGACGCTCACGCCGACGCGGGCGCTCATCGCCAGCCGCCCGGTCATGGCCGGCGCCGGGGTCCGGAGGTCGCTCACGGCCGGCGCCCCCAGCGCCCCCGTCGCCGCACCGCCTACGGCGCCTGGAACCCGGCGGCCTCGAGGGCCTTGTGGACGTCGCCGGACACGGCCGAGTCGACGAAGGCCTGGGCTGCGGTCGGGTTCGAGGTGGCCTTGACCACGGCGATGGGGTAGGTCGCGGTCACGTTCTGGTCGTCGGGGATCATGACCCCGCTGACCTTCGCGCCCGCGGCCTTGACGTCGGTGACGTAGACGACGGTGGCGTCGGCCTCGCCGGAGCCGACCTTGGTGATGGCCGCCTTGACGTCGGTCTCGAGGGACTTGGGCGTCACCGTGATCCCCTGCTTCGAGAGGGCCTGGCGGGTGTAGTCCCCGGCCGGGACCCCCTTGGCCTCGAGGACGACGACGAGATCGCTGCGGGCGAGATCCGACAGGTCGCGGACGTGCTTGGGGTTGCCGGGGGCGACGGCGATCTCCAGCTTGTTGCGGGCGAAGACCACCGGCGTCTCCACCAGGCCCGCGGTGACGAGCTTCTGCATGTTGGCCTGGTCGGCGGCGGCGAACACGTCGGCGGGTGCGCCCTGTTGGATCTGGGTCGCCAGGGTGTTCGAGCCGGCGAAGCTGTAGGTGAGGGCGAGCCCGGGGTCGGCGGCGGCGAGGCCCGCCTTGGCGGCGGTGAACGCGCCCGTGAGCGATGCGGCCGCGAACACGGTCAGGTGCCCGGTGAGCTGCCGGGCGCCGGTCGTCGGCGGGTTCGTCGCGGTGGTGACCGCGGGGCCCCGGGAGCTCGGGCTCGACGAGCTGGCGCACGCCACCAGGGCGAGCGGGAGCGACGCGGCCAGGGCGAGGCTCCGGAGGCGGGGAACGGGCACGTGGGCCTCCTCAGGGTTCGGGGAGCTCGACGACGACGTTGGTCGACTTGACCGACGCCACGACTCTGGAGCCGGGAGCGAGGTCGAGCTCGTCGGCCGCTTCTCGGCTCATCAGCGACACGACCCGGAACGGGCCGGCCTGGATCTCGACCTGCGCCATGACCTTGTCCCTGGTGACCTTCGTGACGAGTCCCGGGAAGTGGTTGCGGGCCGATTCGACCGCCGTCCGGGGCTGCGGCAGGGCGCCGGCCCGCTCCTTGGCGAAGCGGGCCAGGTCGGCACCGTCGAGGCGGCGCCGACCGCCCGACGTGCGCACCGTCCGGATCTCGCCGCGGTCGGCCCACCGGCGCACCGTGTCGGGGCTCACGCCGAGGAACTCGGCGGCCTGGCCCACGGTGAACTGCGGCACGGCGACACTCTAGCTCGCGTCTACCGTTGGCTCAGCAACTGAAGATGGCCGTTCGGCATCAGTTCAGTGAAAGATCTCGCAACTGCAAGTTGTGGGACCTCGGCTTGGCGGTCGGTGAGGACGGCGGCGAGGCGCGCCTCAGCGCTTCCGCAGTGGTGCCGGGGCCAGCGGGATCCGGATCGGCGCCAGTGCCGATGCGGCCAGCCCGGTAGGGGCGAGGTTCCCGTGGACCGTCCAGCGCTGCGAGACCCAGTCGGTGAGCGCCGGTGCCGGCACCGCCTCGCTCAGGTAGAAGCCCTGGACCGACTCGCAGCCCCAGGCCGCCAGCCGCCGCCAGGCCCCCGCCGTCTCGACGCCTTCGGCCACCACCGCCAGGCCCAGGTTGTGGCCGAGGTCGATCACCGACCGCACGATGGCCTCGTCGCCGTGGTCCAGACCCATGCCCAGCACGAACGACTTGTCGATCTTGACCTGGCGGACCGGCAGCTGGCGCAGGTAGGTCAGGGACGAGTAGCCGGTCCCGAAGTCGTCCACCGCCAGCACGAAGCCCGATTCGGCGAGCTGGGTGAGCGTGTCGAGGGTCCGGAGCGGATCCGAGACGACGCTGCTCTCGGTGATCTCGAGCGTCAGCGCGGCCGGCGGCATGTCCACCTCGGCGAGCCGATCGACGATGCGCGCCACGAGATCGGGGTCCTGGAGGTTGCGCATGCTGAGGTTGACCGCGACCTCGAGATCGAGCCCCGCCTCGTTCCACCGCTTCCACTGGTTGGCCGCCTCCTCGATGACGAGCGCGGTCAGCTGGTGGATGAGGCCCGAACGCTCGGCCACGGGGATGAACTCCTCCGGCGGAACCCAGCCGTGCTGGGGGTGTTTCCAGCGGGCGAGCGCCTCGACGCCGGTGATGGCACCCGAGTGGGCGTCAGCCTGTGGCTGGTACCAGACCTCGAGCCCGCGCTCCTTGACGGCGGTGCGCAGCTCCGACGCCAGTGCCAGCCGAGTCGGGCTGTTCTCGTCCCGGTGCGGCGCGTACACCTCGATGAGCCCCGAGCTCTTGGCCGCGTACATGGCGATGTCGGCCCGCTGCAGCAACGCGGAGGCGTCGACGCCGTGGTCGGGGCAGAGGGCGATGCCGACCGACCCGCCGGCGTCGATGGTCATCTCGCCGAGCTCGTAGGGCGTGTGGAGGGCGGTGGACAGCTGACGGGCGACCGCGATCGCGGCATTGACGTCCTCGACGTCCGGGAGGACGACGGCGAACTCGTCGCCGCCGAGCCGGGCGACCGTCGCACCGTCCGGGAGGCGGAGATCGAGGCGCCGGCCCACCTCGATCAGGAGCTGGTCACCGGCGTGGTGGCCGAGGGTGTCGTTGAGCTCCTTGAACCGGTCGAGGTCCATGAGCATCACGGCCAGCTTCTGGTCCGGCGTACGCTCGCGGAGCGCGGCCTCGACCCGCTCGCGGAAGAAGGCGCGGTTGGGCAGCCCGGTGAGCGCGTCGTGGAGCGCCTCGTGCTGGAGCCGGCCGAGCAGGCGCGAGTTCTCCAGGGCCACGACGGCGTGGTTCACGAGCACCGAGAACAGGGCGAGGTCGTCGGGCTCGAACGTGGCGCCCTCGGTCGTGCGGTCGGCCAGGGCCATGATGCCGATGATCCCGTCCTCCTGACGGAACGGGACGGCGAGGCCGTCCCGCCACCCCGAGGCCGCCAGCCAGTGCCGCTTCGAGGGGTCGGCCGTGGTGCGGGGCAGCATGAGCCCCCCGCCGGTCCGAGCGGCGGCAAGCCACACCGGGCTCAGCTCGCTGATCGGGAACGGGCCCTCGGTCATGCGCTCGCTCACGGCGTCGACCCTGGTCTGCACGAACGGGCCCGCGCCGTCGCCGGCGATCAGCACGAGCTCGGCGCGCTCGGCCCCGAGGAGCCGCCGGGCCGCGTCGAGCATGGTCGTGACGGCACCGTCCTCGTCGGCGTGGCGCTGGGTCTCGCGGGTGAAGGCGTAGAGCCGCTGGAGGTTCTCGTAGCGCCGGCCGAGTGAGGCATAGCCGCGGTAGGCCAGGACCAGCACCGTGATGACGCAGCCCAGGGGGATGAGGGCCACCGGCGATCCGCTGAGCATGTTCGCAGCACACAGGGCCAGGCTGGTGTTGGCCACCTGCCCGACGAGGGTGCCCTCGATGAACATCCGGCGGACGTCGCCGTGGTCGACCTGGCCGGAGGTGAGCCTCGTCAGCAGCGTCGCGCCCGCGGCCCCGATCACACTGGCCACGAGGGCCGCCCCGTAGGCGGCCTTCCACGTCGACGGGTTGTCCACGGCCGCCGTGCCGGCACCGGTGCCGATCAGGCCCCGGAAGACCATGACCCCGGCGGCGGTCTCGGCGGCGCTCAGGCTCACGTTGAAGGCCACCTTGAGGGGACGTTGGCGGCGCACCGCGGTCAGCGCCACCGCCGTTCCGATCACGCGGGCAGCGACCACCCCGAGCGGGCTCACCAGGTAGAAGCCGACCACGAGGGGGATCTCCGAGAGGGAGAAGGAGTGGGTCTCGGTGCCCCGGCCGATGTTGACGGTGAACACCTGGGTCAGTCCGAAGGCCACCGCGAGGGCCCACCACGGGACCTCGACGCCCGACGGGAGCCGGCCCAGGCCCACGAGCCGGAGCGAGCAGACGCCGATGGTGCCGACGAGCAGCGCCAGGCCGACCTCGGCGACGGCCCGATCGCTCTGCCGACGCAGGAGGGTGGTCCTCCGGTGGTCCGAGCTGGTCGTCCGGGCGCGACGGTCGTCAGTGGTGGCCCTCTTCAAGCCCGGAGCCCGTCGCATTCGAATGCCCTCCATGGCGGTGCCGTGACGCTCCGGTAGTTCGGCTCCCGGGCCGGATCCATAAGCGCGTCGCCGAACCCGGCGTGCGAGTGGATCGGGGCTTGTGGGGCACTTGTCCGCAATCCGTCCAGCGGTTGATGCACGTTTCGACCGGTTTCGACCCGGGGGAGGCCCGAACGGGCCATGGCGAAATGGCCCGGTACCGGTGGCCCTGGGGCTCAAGGCGCCGGCCTGCGGGTGCCGATAGCCGGCCCGCCGCCCGTGTGCTCCACTGGTGGCCGGTGAGGCGATGACCACGATGACGGTCGACCCGCACGAGACCCGCCGACTGGCAGCGCCACCGGATGGGTGCGGCGCATGATCGTCCACCTCGTCGACGGCACCTACGAGCTGTTCCGGCACCACTACGGCATGCCCGCCGAGACCCGCGGGACCAGTCGCCTCGGCGGCGTCCGGGGCGTGGTCGACTCCATTCTCTTCCTGCTGGCCGACGGTGCGACCCACATCGGGGTGGCGACCGATCACGTGATCGAGAGCTTCCGCAACGACCTCTGGCCCGGCTACAAGTCCAGCCAGGGGATGGAGCCGGGCATCGTGGCCCAGTTCGGTCCGCTCGAGGACGCGCTGGCGGCCCTGGGGGTGCGGCTGTGGGCCATGACCGAGCTGGAGGCCGACGACGCCCTCGCCTCGGCCGCCGCCGTCGCGGCCGCCGACCCGAACGTCGAGCAGGTTCAGATCCTCAGCCCCGACAAGGACCTGGCCCAGTGCGTGCGGGGTGAGCGCGTCGTGCAGGTCGACCGGCGCCGGCGCGCCGTGATCGACGAGGAGGGCGTGATCGCGAAGTTCGGCGTGTCCCCGGCGTCCATCCCCGACTGGCTGGCGCTGGTCGGGGACTCGGCGGACGGGTTCCCCGGCCTGCCGGGCTGGGGCGCGAAGACGGCGGCGGCCGTCCTCGCCGTCTACGGCCACATCGCCGACATCCCCGACGCGCCCGGCCAGTGGCAGGTCTCGGTGCGGGGCGCTCCGAAGCTCGCCGAGACCCTGGCCCGGGGCCGGGAGGCGGCCGAGCTGTTCCTCGACCTGGCGACGCTGCGCATCGACCCCTCCCTCCTCGGGTCGGTGGGCGAGCTCGCGTGGCACGGCCCCACGGGTGAGTTCCCCGCCGTGGCCGCGGAGCTGGGGGCTCCGCAGCTGGCGGTGAGGGCGGCGGCGATCGCCCGCCGCCGGTCGGGCCCGTAGGCTGCGCCCGGCGGCCCTCCTAGCCGCCGGACCCGCAGGACCCGCCGGACCCGCCGAACACGGCCGGCAGCGGCTGCTCGAGGGCCTCGGCCAGACGGCGGAGGTACCCGGCCCGCGGGATCTCGATCACGCCGAGGCTGGCGAGGTGCGGGGTCGTCCACTGGACGTCGAGGAGCGTGGCACCGCCGTCGACCAGCAGGCGCACCAGGCCCACGAGGGCCACCTTCGACGCGTCTCGTCGCCGGTGGAACATGGACTCACCGGCGAAGAGGCCACCGATCGCGACGCCGTACAGACCGCCGGCCAGCTCGCCGGCCGCCGTCCAGGCCTCGACGCTGTGGGCCCAACCCAGGCCGTGCAGGCGGGTGTAGGCACGCGTGACGTCGTCGCTGATCCAGCCCCCCGGCCGCCGAGGGTCTGCGCACGACCCGATCACCTCCTCGAAGGCGGTGTCGACGCGGATCTCGAAGCTCTCGCACGACCTGTGGAGGGAGCGGCTCACCCGGAGACCCCCGAGGGGCAGCACCGCCCGGGGCTCGGGTGACCACCACGCCAGCCGGCCTTCGACGGGCATCGGGAACAGGCCCGACCGGTAGGCGGCGAGGATCGTCCCGGGCTCCAGGTCGGCGCCCACGCCGACCAGGTCGTCGTCGCCCCCCATCATCGGATCGGGCATCTGCCAGGCGGACTGGGGCGGTTCAACGGGCACCGTCCCGATCATGCTCCAGCTCACGCGGGCGGCCGTGGTGCGGGGACGGACGGCTCGCTGCTCCGGTCCCGGTAGCCTTCCCGCCGTGACCGACAAGACCATGACCGAGCGCCTCGACGACCTCGCCCGACGCAAGGAGGAAGCCCGGCACGCCGGCTCGCCCGAGGCGGTTGACAAGCAGCACGCCAGAGGCAAGATGACGGCCCGCGAGCGGGTCGAGTACCTGCTCGACGACGCCAGCTTCCAGGAGCTCGACCTGCTGGCCCGCCACCGGGCGACGGGGATGGGGCTCGAGGCGCGTCGGCCCTACACCGACGGCGTCATCACCGGCTTCGGCACGATCGACGGCCGCAAGGTGTGCATCTTCAGCCAGGACTTCACGGTGTTCGGGGGGTCGCTGGGGGAGGTATTCGGCGAGAAGATCCACAAGGTCATGGACCTGGCCATCTCGCTCGGCGTGCCGTTCATCGGGATCAACGACTCCGGGGGTGCCCGCATCCAGGAGGGGGTGGTGTCCCTCGCCAGCTACGGGGGCATCTTCTACCGGAACGTGCTCGCGTCCGGCGTCGTCCCGCAGGTCAGCGTGATCATGGGCCCGTGCGCCGGGGGCGCGGTCTACAGCCCGGCCATGACGGACTTCATCTTCATGGTGCGGGAGACGTCCCACATGGCCATCACCGGACCGGACGTGGTCAAGACCGTCACCGGCGAGGACGTCACCCTCGAGGAGCTGGGCGGGGCCCTCACCCACGCCACCAAGTCCGGCGTCGCCAACTTCGTCTCGGCCGACGAGAAGGAGTGCCTCGACGAGGTCCGCTACCTGATGAGCTTCCTTCCGCAGAACAACCTCGAAGACCCCCCCTTCGTCGCGCCGGCCGACGACCCGACCCGCCCGTGCCCGGACCTGGTCGACCTCATGCCGCCCAGCCCGAACCAGGCCTACGACATGCACCGGGTGATCGCGTCGGTGGTGGATGACGGGGAGTTCCTCGAGTACCACGCCATGTGGGCCCGGAATCTCGTGTGCGGCTTCGCCCGGCTCGGCGGCCACGTGGTCGGCATCGTCGGCAACCAGCCCATGGTCCTGGCCGGGGTGCTCGACATCGAGTCGTCGGAGAAGGGCGCCCGCTTCGTCCGGACGTGCGACGCGTTCAACATCCCCCTGATCACCTTCGTGGACGTGCCCGGGTTCATGCCCGGCACCGACCAGGAGTACGGCGGGATCATCCGCCACGGCGCCAAGTTGCTCTACGCCTACTGCGAGGCGACCGTGCCGCGCATCCAGGTCATCACCCGGAAGGCGTACGGCGGTGCCTACGTGGTCATGAACTCCAAGTCGATCGGGTGCGACCTGGCCTTCGCCTGGCCGTCCGCCGAGCTTGCCGTCATGGGGCCGAGCGGGGCCGTCGAGATCGTCTACCGACGGGAGATCGCCGCCGCCGAGGACCCTGTGGCCCACAAGGCGGAGCTGATCGACGACTACGCCGAGCAGTACGCGAACCCGTACGTGGCGGCGGAGCGGGGGTACGTCGACGACGTGATCGACCCGTCGGAGACCCGGGCCGTGCTCACCCGCAGCCTCGAGATGCTGCGGACCAAGCGGGAGGAGCTCCCGAAGCGCAAGCACGGCAATGTCCCGCTCTGAGCCGCCGGGCGGCTCCGCCCGTCGCGATCCGACACCCGAGGAGCTCGCCGCCATCGTCGCCGCCGTGGAGGTCGCCTGGCCCCGGCCGGTCGTGGTGACCGAGGCCGGGCCGACCAGCACGGCGTGGCGGTGGTCGGGGCGATGGTGGACCGCCGGCCGCCCGGTGGCGGCCGACCGCCGCCGGCCCTGACCCGGTGGCGGGTCCCGCTAGACCGGCCGTCGCTCGCTGAGGACGACGCGCACGCCCCAGACCACCAGCGCGGCGAGACCCACCAGTGCGGCGAGCCGCAGCAGGGCGAACACCACGCCGGCCAGCATCCCCAGCACCCACACGAGGGTGCTCAGGATGATGCCGCCGACGACGATGCCGACGACGATGCCGCCGGCGATGGCCACCGCCAGACCGACCAGCCCCAACCTTCGTCCCTGTTCCTCCATCGCTCCCGCTCCTCACGACGGCGCCCGGTCGGCGCTCCGGCACCTCTGACGGTACGGATCGGCCGGCCGTCCGTCGTCAGCCGGGGTGGTGATCGTGCGGTCAACCCTGGGGAGGAGGACGGGCCACCTCCTGCATCCCCGGTCCGGCATCGACTCCGACGGTGGGCCCGGGGAACGTGGCCCGACCGTTCCTCGGGTCCCGTTCCCACTCCGGAGCGGACCCCGCCGAGGCCGGACGGGTCGGGCCGGTCAGCGGCCGGGCTCCACCAGCCCGCACTCGTAGGCCAGCACCACGGCCTGGATCCGGTCGCGCAGGCCGAGCTTGGACAGGATGTGGGTGACGTGGGTCTTCACGGTCGCCTCGCCGATGTAGAGGCGCTCCCCGATCTCGGCGTTCGAGAAGCCCCGGGCCAGCTCGCGCAGCACGCCGAGCTCACGGTCGGTCAGCTCGTCGAGACGGGCGGGCACCTCGCCGTCGGGCACCATCGCCGGTTGGCGGGCGAACTCGTCCAGGAGCCGCCTGGTCATCCTCGGCTCGACGAGCGCGTTGCCGGCGTGGGCCGCCCGGATGGCGGCCACGAGCTCTTCGGGCGGCGAGGCTTTGAGCAGGAACCCCGCAGCCCCGGCCCGCACCGCGGCGAAGAGGTGCTCGTCGAGGTCGAAGGTCGTGAGGATGACGACCTTGGCGTGCGACGTCTCGACCAGCCGCCGGCACGCCTCCACCCCGTCCATCCGGGGCATCCGGACGTCCATGAGGATCACGTCGGGGTCGAGCCGAGCGGCCTGCTCGATGGCCTCGACCCCGCTCGACGCCTCCCCGGCCACCCGGAGGTCGTCCTCCGTCTCGAGGATGAGGCGCAGCCCCGTCCGCACCATGGCCTCGTCGTCGACGATGAGCAGGCGGATCACGCCCGGGTGCCCCCCGGGGTCGTTCACGGCACCATGGCCAGGACCGGCACGCTCACCTGCACCCGCCACCCGGGCCCTGGCTGGCGCGGACCGGCCGAGAGGCTTCCGCCCACCGCCGCGAGGCGTTCGGCCATCCCGACCAGCCCGTGGCCGCCGCCGGGTCGACCGGGAGCGGAGGCGCCGGGTCCCTCGTCGTCGACGAAGAGGGTGATGGCCTCGGGGGTGTGGATCAGCTGCACCTCGACGACGCTGTCGCCCGCATACCGCACGGCGTTGGTGAGCGCCTCCTGGATGACCCGGAACAGGACCAGCTCGACGCTCGCCGGCACCGGTGGGGGATCGCCGAGCACGGAGAGGTGGACCTGGCGACCCGCGCCCCGCAGCCCCGCCACGAGCGCGGGCACGTCGGCGAGCCGGGGGAGAGGGCGTCGGGGGTCCGCGTCCTCGCCGTCCAGGGGTCCGGGAGCGGATCCGGGCTGGGCGCCGGCCCCACCCACGACGCCGCCGGCGGCGCCGGGCCCGCCCGCACGGGTCGATGCCGCCGCGCCGATCGACGCGTCGGCGCCGCGGAGGACGGCGAGGAGGCTGTCGAGCTCGGTCAGGGTCTGACGTCCGGTCTGCTCGGCCGCCGCGAGGGACTGCTCCGAGGCCTCCGGCTTGGCCGCTGCCACCCGGCGGGCGGCGGCGATCTGGATGGTCATCAGGCTCACGCCGTGGGCGACGATGTCGTGGAGCTCACGGGCGATCCGGACGCGCTCCTCGGCGACGGCGAGCTGAGCGCTACGGTCCTCCTCCACCTGGAGCCGGCGGGCGCGGTTGAGGAGCGTCCCGGCCCCGAGCGCGATCAGCAGCAAGGGCCAGATGTCATTGGGCGACATGCGGACGGCGCCGAGGCTGTCGAGGACGAACGCCAGCCCGACGAGCAGGTAGAACAGCCCGAAGATCACCCGTCGGGTCCGGTACTGGTAGGTGACCATCAGGCGCCGGCGCCTGGGGCGGTCACGGTCACGGAGCCCGTGGTGCTGTGGGCGTTGAGGATGAGCGTCGGAACGCCCGGACCGGCGTGCGGCCCCAGGTCGGCGGCGATGGGGCCGTGCGGGCCACCGCCGGACGAGCGCCCGTTGGGCAGGACGACCCTCCCCACGCCCGAGCGGCCGATCACGTGGATGTGGTACGGGGGGTGGGCAGGGAGCGCGACGTTGACCGAGCCGAACACCGAGCTCACCTCCACCCGCTGCTCCACGGCGTCCGGCGGCGCCGTCGTGACCGCGGTCAGGTCGTCGGACACCGACCCGGCGAAGCTGCGGACCGGCGTCGCGGCATCGGCCCAGGTGCGGGGCGCTCCCCTCTCGGACGAGAAGTCGAGCCGGGACAGCCGGTCCCCGAGGGCGCTGCCGTCGGTGCTCGTGCCGAGCAGGACGACGAGCAGGCCGATCCCGAGCCATACCGGCCATGATCGGCGGCTGAGCGCCCAGTCCGTCCGGGCGGTGACCACCATCCCCGCCCCGAGCACGACCAGGGCGACGGCGAGGACCGCCTCGATCGAAAGGTCGAGGATCCCGGTCGTGGACGCCAGCCAGGCCAGCCCGGCCAGGACCAGCAGGAGGCTGAGCAGGGTCGAGCCGTCCCGGCGGTGGCGAACGGGGGGCAACGGCTCGCGCACCCGCCGGGTCCTCGGCGGCCGTGCCGGGCGCGGGGGTCCGTGGGGCCGGCTCCACC
>Ga0209048_10002687_pt1 | contig 17516 bp, 9 predicted proteins | sample FrelakmetCRP12CR_FD_187146 | JGI IMG/M metagenome (GOLD analysis project Ga0209048, IMG submission 187146) | Freshwater lake sediment microbial communities from the University of Notre Dame, USA, for methane emissions studies - CRP12 CR (SPAdes)... | ecosystem: Environmental > Aquatic >... | reverse complement strand
TGCCGGCACGCAGACCGTGGCGCTCAGCGGCACCGGTATCGCGCCCACCGTCACGCTGACGGTGGCACCGACCTCTATTACGGTCGGGAACTCGGTAACCTTAACCTGGACCTCATCCAATGCCGCGACCTGTCTAGCCGGCGGCGGGCAGTCCGGCGACGGATGGGCAGGTGGTAAATCGGTCAATGGCACGGCAACAGTGAGGCCGAATGCTGCGGGAACGATTACCTATACGATGACTTGCTCGTCCGCATCCAAGTCTGTCCCGGTCATCGCCAACAACCCATCAAGCTCCGCCAGTGGCGGCGGCTCCGGCGGCGGCGCGCTTGATGTGCTTTCCTTGCTGTCGTTACTGACCATGATTGGATTGCGAAAACCCTCCAGACGATCTTGCCGGGCTGCCGCTAAGTACCGGTGCCCGTGAGCGGGATGTCCTGCGCCGCTCCCGGTGCCCGGAGCTTCAGCGTCGCCGACTGTGTCCCCGACGCGGTCGGTGTGAACACGACGCTGATCGCACAATTCGACCCCGCGGCAACGGAAGTGCCGCAGGTATTGGTCTGCGAGTACTTACCCGCGCCGCCGCCGCCGAATGTGATGCCGAGGGGCAGCGCCGCGGTACCGGTGTTCGTCACTGTCACGACCTGCGGCGCACTCGACGTGTTATGGGTCACGCTGCCGAACGCCAGTGACGTCGGCGATGCCGAGAACGGCACGACGCCGGTTCCGTTCACATGGACCAATTGCGCCGTCGCTCCGGAAACGGCGACGTTCAGGCTGGAGAACACATAGCCGGCCGCGGTCGGCGTGAACACGACGTTGATCGTGCAGGCCGAACCTGCCGCAACCGGCGCGCTACAGGTGTTGCTCTGCGAGAAGCTGGCGGGGGTCCCGCCCGTGATCGTGGGGCCGGAAACGGTCAGTGCAACGCCGCCGGTATTCGTGACCGTAACCGGCAGCGGCGCACTGGACGTATTCGCCGTTACGTTGCCAAAAGCCACTGTTGCAGGTGACAGCGTGAAGGAGGTGCCGGCGCCGGTGCCGGTTCCACTGAGCGCGACGTTTTGTGTGCCTCCGGCCGCTGCGATGCCCAAATTGGCGGTCTGGCTGCCGGTCGCTGACGGACTGAACACGACGCTGACGGTGCAGGTCAGTCCGACAGGGATCGGAGCGCTGCAGGTATTGGTCTGCGAGAACTGGCTCGCGTTCGTGCCCGAGATCGTGATGCCGGTGACGGACAGGGCGGTGCTGCTGCCATTGGTCACCGTAACCGCGACCGGCGAACTGTTGGTGCTTGTCGGGACGTTGCCAAACGCAACTGACGTCGGCGACACGGTAAACGGCACGGTGCCGGTGCCGCCGACCGTGACGGTCTGCGTGGCACCCCCGCCGGTGACGTTCAGCGTCGCGGACTGGCTGCCCGAAGCGGTCGGCGCGAAAACCACGTTGACTGTGCAGGTCTGTCCAACCGGGATCGGGGCGCTGCAGTTATCGGTCTCCAAGAACTGGCTGGCGCCGGTGCCCGAGAACGAGATGCCCGTGATCGACAACGTGCTCGTGCCGCTGTTCGTGACCGTCACCGGCTGCGCGGTGCTCTGCGTGCCCGCCTGCACGCTGCCAAAGGCCAGCGACGTCGGCGATACCCCGAACGCCGCGGCGACGCCGGTTCCGCTCAGCGTCGCGGACTTGGTTCCACCCGTGCCGCCGGTGAAGTTCAGGGATGCGGCCTGCGCCCCGATTGCGGACGGCGTGAACACGACGTTGATCGTGCAGCTGGCGCCTGCGGCGATTGACGTGCCGCAGTTATTGGACTGCGAGTACTGGGCCGCGGCCGCCCCCGATAGCGTGATGCTCGCGACCGCCAGCGCGGCGGTGCTGTTGTTCTTCACGGTCACTGCCTGCGCCGTGCTCGGCGTGGACAGCGGCACACTGCCAAAGACCAGCGACGTCGGCGACAGAGTGAACACCGGCGGCGCGGCGTTGAGCCCGTAGACGTCGATCTTCTTCGACCAGGTCGCGAGATAAACTTTGCCGTTCACGACGACCGGCGGCACGTTCTTGGCAAACTTTCCCAACGCGTCGCGCGACGGGTTCATCTCGGAATTCCACAGCTCGTTCGCGATATTCGCGGCGTCGAAGGCGTGCAGCGCGCCTTGCCCCCCCGTCAGGTTCGGGTCGAATCTCGACGCCCACAGCACACCGCTGCCCGGCTGGTCGCCGTTCGCGGACACGGCGAGCGCGCCTCCGGGATCGATCGCCGTGTACGCGCCGGTGGCGACGGGGTTCGCTGAGAACGTGCTGCCGTTGAACGCAAAGGCCTTCGGCGCATCGTTGTTGCCCCAGTTGTACAGCAACGGGCCGCCGTTGGCGGTCGATCGGTTCCAGTACGCGGGCCCTGCACGAATCTCGTTTTTTCCAGAATTTGACCCGGTGATGTTCAGCTTCTGCACGACCTGCGTGTCGTTGAGCACGTACTTGCCGAGGTTCGCGGTATTCAGCACGTACAGATCGCCGGTCTTGCCGCCGCCGGCGAGCAGCGTCGGGCTCGTGCCGGGAATCAGCATCGGTCCGGAGCTGGTGAGGTCGTGATCGGATTTATCGAGGGCGCTCCAGTTGCTGGGCGTGAACCAGTCGACGAGTTTCAGCCCGTTCGACACATCGAACTTCAGCACGCTCTCGCTGAAGTCGTTGACGCCGTCGTAGCCGCTGCCCCACGCGTTGCCAGTGAACACGTAGAAGTCGCCGGCGCCGTCGACGGCCGGCGGGCGGCCGGACTGCCAGATCCCGGCGCCGCCTTTGCCGACCGGGACGGTCGCGAAGGCGCCGGTCTGGTTCAGCGTCGTCTTGTCATACGCCATGACCCAGCCGGTGTACAGGCCGACGATTTGACTCTCCTTTTCCATCGCGGCAAAGCCGAACACGACCTGGCTCGCGAAGTTCCCGGCGAGCGCCAGCGACACGCGCTGCGTCTGGTAGCGCGCGTCGAAGGTCACTCCGGCATTACTGGCCTGGATCAGCACCCCCGGGCCGTAGGGTTCCGAGCCGTCCGTGATTTTGATCGCGTGCAACCGGTACGCGACCGTGCCGCCCTCCAGCGTGCAGGCGAGGACGTACATGATGTTCGTGGCCGGATCGATGACCGGCGTGCTGAGGATGCCGAGGTTCTTGTTCGGCGTGGCGCCGAACTGGAATTGTCCCCACGGCAACGCCGTTGTCGAGAACAGGCTGGCGAGATTCAATGACCACAGCGGCGCGCCGGGGGCGTCCGCATCGAACGCGTACACGGTATCGTTCATCGTCGCGGCGATGAGCAAATTGTGCGAACCCTTGCCCGGGATCGTCACGCCGGGCACGTACAGCGGCTGCGCGTAGAGGTTGTCATCGACCGGCAGCGTGAACAGCAGGCCGAACGTATTGACGCCGACATTGGACGTGTTCAGCGTCGTTTCGGCGAGATTCGCATTGGTGACGCCCGCGTCGTAGGAGCGCTGCAGGACCGCGGGCGCTGCTTGCACTTGCACCGCGAGCCCCGCCAGCAATGCCGGCGCCAACATCCACTTACAACCAAAACGCATCGCGTCTCCCGCGGTCGTGTTTGTTTCGAATGATTGAGGCAATCAACTGTCGCAGAGAATTATTATCAGTTTGTGACCGGGTCGATGTGATATTTGGTCCCTTTAGAGTACCAAAGTCAAAATATGTGGACGCTTTCACAGACAGCATGCATTAAGTTAAACGGATAAGAAATCAGATGACTGTCTTCAATCGATGGGATCTACGTTGATTTTCGATTCGCTTGAATTGCACCAGGTCACTCGAGCGGCTGCGTTGAACGGTGCGATTTGGGTGGCGAGGTGCCGATCGAAATGCCGGCGCCTGGTCGAACCCCGGCGCAGCGATGCCTGATTGTTGACCTCCAGGTGCTCGCCATGCGCGCGCCTAGGGCTACGTTCTATACGTGGCAGAAGACGATCGGAATATGTCGACCTAAAAATGCACAGGAATTAGACCGCGCCGGGCCGATTATCATATACCCTAAGAATTATGCGGCTACATGTCACCAATTCCCGATCAGGCGGCGGCGAGAAGAACGGGCGAGCCGCTGCGGGGTGTTGCAGATCGAAACTAAAAAGCATTGTGCATTGTGCAATATTCCTGGCCCTCGCGGCCGTCGTAACGCCCGCTGCGGTTGCACTGCCGAGCGTGCTGACTCAGGACTACGACATGAGCCGCTCAGGCGCGAATCTGAGCGAAGCGATTCTTACGCCCGCCAACGTCTCCTCAGCCACATTCGGGAAGTTGTTTGCCTATCCGGTCGATGAGGAAGTTTCTGCACAACCGCTGTACGTTCCCAATCTTGTCATAGGGGGCGGTACGCATAATGTCGTCTTTGTCGCCACCATGGGCAACACGGTGTATGCATTTGACGCCGATAGTCCGGCGAGTTCGATCACGCCGCTGTGGAAGGTCAACCTGGCAGCGGGTGTTCCCTCGTCTAAATTTCTTTTCTTTGCCGGAGGCGGCATTTCGCACTGCGGCATCTATTCCACGCCGGTCATCGATCCGATTTCGAATACGATCTACGTGGTCACGCACGAGTGGAATACCGCAAGCCAGTCGGTCGCTCTGAAGTTGCACGCCCTGAATTTGGCGACCGGGGCGGAGAAATTGGGCGGTCCGGTCCAGATCGCGGCACCCGGCTTTGACGCGAATTTAAATGAGCAGCGCGCCGGGCTGCTGCTGTGGAACGGCACGGTCTATGTGGCCATGGGCTCGCACGCGGATTTGCGGACGGACCTTTCCACCATGAAGCAGAAGCCCTATCTCGGTACGGTGCTGGCGTACGACGCGCAGACCCTTGCCCATGTGGGGACCTTCAATGCGGAACCGGGCGGAATGGGTGCGTCAATTTGGCAGGGCGGGCGCGGCCCGGCGTCGGACGGCACCTACTTGTACGTGATGACCGCCAATGCGGAGAAGCTGGGAACGGCCGACTATTCCGAGAGTTTTGTTCAGTTGAGTCCGCAGACCTTGTCGCTCGCCGGCTACTACCAGGATCCGGACTCGGCGTGTCTGAACAAGCTCGATCTGGATCTTGCATCGGCCGGGCCGCAGGTCATACCGGGCACCGGAACGGCTCTGCTGGTCGGCGGCGGCAAGGAAGGCCAGGCGTATGTGCTGCAACTCGATCAGGCGCTGCACACGCAGACCCCCCAAACTTTCTGGGGAACCAGCAATCATCTGACTCTGCCTGCCGAGGGCGGCACCTGCGCCGATACCCGAACTCCCGGCCACGGATGGCTTCACGGCAGTGACACCGCATTCTGGAGCAACCCGCGCGGCGTCTCCTATTACTATGGCTTTGGCAACTACGATCAACTCATGTCGTGGCAGGTGTCGGGAAACACGTTCACCCAAACGTCCGCAGATTCGCCGTCGAACCTCAGTATGAACGCCTTAGCCGTGTCCGCAAACGCCGGGGCCAATGCAATCCTTTGGACCGTTTCGAACCAGACGACCGGCAATGCGACTGTCTCCGCGTATAACGCGATTCCCTCCGGCGGGCACCTGACCCTTCTGTGGACTTCGGCGCAGGTACCTAAGAGGGATGCTCTTGGACAGCAGGGACGCTATGCCGTCCCGACGGTTGCCAACGGCAAGGTGTATGTCAGTTCCGGATCGAACCAGGTCGCCGTCTATGGCCTGCTGCCGAAGGCCCCGACCGTTGAGGTGGCGCCGGCCTATGGAACGCTTGCCTTCACCGCCCTCAACACGAAAGCGGTGTCTGTATTTGTGAACTCCGTCGCGGGCTACACCGGTCAGGTTAACCTGGCGCTAACCGGTTTGCCTTCCGGGGTGACGTATTCATTTACCCCCGCCAGCGTGAGCCTGACCTCGACAACCAAGTCGGTGGCGAGCACCCTGTCACTATCGCCGGCTGGCGCGGTCTTGCCGCTGAATGACAACACCACCGTTTTGGTGCAAGCCAGCGCGGGCGGCAGCACCAGTTACGCGCCCCTACGGCTGCTGATGCGCAGTGCAACGTTTACCTCGGTCACCAAAGTCGGGTGCAACTCGTCGAACCAAATGAACGCCAGTGTGTCATGGCAGGTTAACGGATCGGGTTCGCCCTCGCTGTGGATTCAAGACGCAACCACGCCGGTCTTTCCTGGACGTCTGTGGGTTTCATCCGCTCCGGCCTCTGGGACCATGCAAACGGGTTATATCGTCAATAATAAGGCGGGACTCTACATCTGGCTCATCGATCAGTCGGTAGGAATCCCTGCGAATTTCGACAATGCGTTGAAGTACACGAACTTGGGGCCGCTATACAGCTGTCCTTGAATGTGCGGACGACATGGGGTGCCTGTCGCGCCGCGATGCTGAGTTGAGCGAAACCCGATCGAGGCGGCATGAACCGGAGACCGACGGCAACCACTGGGGCGCACTGGGATCTGCCCGCGCCCTACCTCGCATCCCTCGCCGTCGCTCGGGAGGACATCGACGCCTACGAGCACGTCAATAACGCGGTCTACATGACGTGGTGCGACCGTGCCGCCTGGGATCATTCCGCGGCGCTCGGTCTGCCGATCGAGAAATGCCTGCAACTCGATCGCGGCATGGCGGTGGTGCGCAGCGTGATCGCCTACCTGCGTCCCGCGGTTCTTGGCGATGCCATTCGAATTGCGACCTGGCTGCTGCCGGCCGAGGGCAAATTGCGCGTTCGCAGGCGCTTTCAGGTGCGCCGCGACGCGGATGGGACGACGCTTGCCCGCGCCGACATCGAATATGCGTGCATCGAGTTATCGAGCGGGCGCCCGGTGCGATGGCCGCCTGAGTTTCGCGAGCGCTATGTCGCGCTCGACGACGTGGTGCGCGCGGCCGAGAGGCTTGCGCCGATCTGACCCGTGCGGCGTAGCGCGCGCCGCGTGCGGTGCCGGTCCGCGACCGCCGGATGCCGGGGACCGGACATCAATCCGTCGTTTAGCGGCACAGCCGCCGATCCTTAATCCCGATCAGCCCGATTGCGGTAATATTCAGTCCGGTCATCACCGGCGTCCTTGGGGTAGCCGGGCAAAACGGCGGATAGTCCTTGAACAACCTGCGTCTTTGAGTAAACCGTCGAACGGCTGCGGGCTCGCCTGAACCTAAATGGCGCGCTCCAAGTCACGTCGCCGGCGCCGGCTGCTCCTCGTCGCGGGCGGTTTATGCGCAGTGATCGCCGTCATCGCGGCCGGATGGGTCGTGCACCTCGATCGAGTCGTGACCCGCGAGTTCCGGGGTCGCCTATGGTCCGTGCCGGCGCGGGTCTACGCCGAGCCGATCGATCTGTATGTCGGCGCCCCGGTGGGAGCCGAGGACCTGGAAGAGGAACTGCGGCGCCTGCACTACCGGAGCGGTGATCCCGCGGCGGGGCCGGGCCACTACCGCCGGCACGGCGGCAGCTTCGATCTTCATGCGCGCCGCGTGCGCTTCGTGGATGAGCTTCGGGAGCCCGAACTGGTGTCGATCCGCGCAGGCAGCGACTCGATCACCGACTTGAAGTATGCGGATGGCCGGGAGCTGCCGGTGTTCCGCCTCGATCCGCTCCTGGTGGGCAGCGTGTTTCCCGTCCACGGCGAGGATCGCATCGTGCTCGCGCCGGCGGACGTGCCGCCGCTGCTGCGCTCGGCGATCAAGTGGGTCGAGGACCGGCGTTTTGACGAGCACCACGGCGTCGACCCGTTGGGCATTCTGCGCGCGCTGTGGGCCAACCTGCGGGCCGGCCATGTGGTTCAAGGCGGCAGTACGCTGACCCAGCAGCTCGTTAAGAATTACTTCCTGTCGGACGAACAGACCATGGGCCGCAAGGCGACCGAGGCGGTGATGGCGCTGCGGCTCGAGGCGCACTTTTCCAAGGAGGACATTCTGGTCGCCTACCTGAACGAAGTGTATCTCGGCCAGGACGGCGCGCGTGCGGTACACGGCTTCGGGCTCGGCAGCGAATTCTATTTCGCCAAGCCGCTCGCCGAGCTCGACGCCGCTGAACTTGCGCTGCTGATCGGGCTCGTGAAGGGGCCGTCCTACTACGATCCGCGCAAGCATCCCGACCGCGCACGCGCGCGCCGCAACGTGGTATTGCAGGAACTCGCCGACGCGAGGTTGATCGACGCGGCGGCCGCCAAGCGCGCAGCGGCGCAGCCTCTCGGCCTTAAGCCGCCGGGCGGCAGCTACGTACCGGCCTATCTCGATCTCGTGCGCCGGCACTTGAAGCGGGACTACGCCGAAGCGGATCTCGCCGCCGCCGGGCTCGCCGTGTACACGACCCTCGACCCGCGCGCGCAGGCGGCGGCCGAGCGGTCGCTGGCGCGGCACTTGATTCGCCTCGATGCGGCGAGCCGCGTGCGCGATGCGCATCTCGAGGGTGCGGTGATCGTGGCCGAGCCCAACAGCGGCGATGTGGTCGCCGTGGTCGGCGGGCGCGAGGTGGGCGCCGACGGCTTCAACCGCGCGCTCGATGCGCGCCGGCCGATCGGCTCGCTGGTGAAGCCCGCGGTGTACTTGGCCGCACTCGAGACCGGCCGCTACAACGCCGCCACGATGCTCCTGGATGCGCCGATCGAGCTCAAGCTCGGCGACGGCAGCACTTGGGCCCCGCAGAACTACACGCACGAGACCTATGGCCAGGTGCCGATGGCGCGCGCGCTGGCCGAGTCGATGAATCTCGCGACGGTGCGGTTGGGGCTCGACGTCGGCCTGCCACGCATCGCCGACACGCTCCAGCGCCTCGGACTCGAGAAGCGCCCGATCCTCAATCCCTCGCTCCTGCTCGGCACGGTGGAGATGACGCCGCTCGAGGTGGTGGACGTCTACACGTCGCTCGCCAACGGCGGCTTCCAGGCACGGCTGCGTGCGGTGCGCGCGGTGCTCGACGAGCACGGTCAGCCGCTCAAGAGCTTCAAGGTGCAGGTCGAGAGCGCGGCGCCGCCGGCCGCGGTGTACCAGCTCGACCGGATGCTCATTCTCGTCACCACGCGCGGCACCGGCCGCGGCGCATCCCTACGCCTGCCGGCGGGAATGACCGTCGCCGGCAAGACCGGCACCTCCTCGGACACCCGCGACAGCTGGTTCGCCGGATTCACCGGGAGCTATCTCGCGGTCGTGTGGGTCGGCTACGACGACAATCGCGTCACCGGGCTCACCGGCGCCGCCGGCGCCTTGCCGATATGGACCGACACGATCGCGAGCTTGAAGTCCGCTTCATTCCAGCCGGTGGCGCCGGAACTCATCGAGGATCGCTGGATCGGATTCGCGGACGGACTGGAGACGACGCCGGCCTGCAGCGCGGACGCGGTGGTCGTCGCGGTGCCCAAGGGCACCGTGCTGCCGGCGAAGCCCGGCTGCGGTCCCTCGCCAACCGGCTCGCTGGGTGACAAGATCGAGTCATGGGTCAAAAAGATCATTCACTGAAAACGCGCGTGGTCATGATAGGCGCTTCGCTTATCCTCGGCGCTTGCGCCTCAAGGCCTGCGACCGAGCCGCCGATGCCGCCCGCGCCGCCGCAACCGCCGCCCCTGCAGCCGGCGCTGCCGCCTGCGCCGGCACCGCTTGCGCCCCGGCCCCCCGAGCCGCCACCCCGCGAGATCCGTCTCTCGCCCGCCACCCGCTCGCTCGTCACGCAGGCGCAAACCCAGGCCGCGCACGGCGATCTGCCGGCCGCCTCCTCGACGCTCGATCGGGCATTGCGCATCGAACCGAATAATTCCTTGTTGTGGATCGAGCTCGGCCGGCTGCGCTTGGCGGAGAGCGATGCGCACCAGGCGGAGGTGTGCGCGGATAAGGCACTCGCGCTCTCGAGCGGCGATCATGGCACTCAGCGACAGGCGGGGCGGCTGCTCGCCGACGCATTGCGCGCCCAGGGGCGCAATCAAGAGGCCCGTGAGGTCGAGAGCCAGCCCTTCATGCACTGACCGTATTACGGTTTGATGGGCGCAGGCGCCGCTTCAAAGCACGACGGCCGGCGGCCGTTGACTAGATCGTCGAACAGCGTCATCCAACGCGGCAACAGTGCTTTTTTCAAATCATAATGTTTGACCGCAGTCCTGCGAGCCGCGCTGCGCAAGGCTTGCATCTCATCCGGATGCGCAAGCGCCGCCTCGATGCGGTTGGCGAGCGCCTTGGGCGAAAAGAAATCAACCGTCAATCCGTTGACGCCATCGCGCAGCACCTCGAGCACCGGCGGGGTCCGGGAACCGACGATGAGGCATCCGCACGCCATCGCTTCGATGAACGACCAGGACAGCACGAACGGGTAGGTCAAATACACGTGAACCGAGGAGACCTGCAGCAAGTTCAGGTATTCGTGATACTCGAGCATGCCGACGAAATGCACGCGCGTGAGATCCAATTTGGCGCCGAGCTCCTGCAGCATCATCTTCTTGAACGTGGAGCGCGGCGGCGGCGGTGTGCCGTAACTCACGCCATCGCCGCCGACGATCACGATCTCGGCGCGTTTACGCCGGCGCAGCAACTGGGGCAGTGCGCGCATGAAGGTGTGAAAACCGCGATACGGCTCGAGATTGCGCGACACATACGTGACCACCTCGTCGCCGCGAGTCAGCACCCGCGCCGATCCGGGCAGCTTGAACCTGGCGGCCCGATTCGGGCGGGCGATGTCGGTATCGACTCCCTCATGAATGGCGCTGATCCGGGTCCGCATCTCGGGCGGATAGAGGCTGCGCTGCCAGCGCGTGGCGGAGTGGCCCCAGTCGGCGCCCTCGAAGGCCAGCAGATTGGTGGCGTTGCGCACGCGCAGGCGCGACGGGTCTTGGAAAACCGACACAAATTCGGGATCGAAGCCCACGTCCGCGCCGCTCGAGTGATAATAGAACTCGAAATTGGCAAGCAGCGGCACCTCCGGAAAGACGTCCTTGACGAACATGGTTTCGCCCCAGCCGCTGTGGCCGACGATCAGATCGGGGCGAAACCCTTGACTGCGCAGATCCCGGCACTTGTCGGCCACGGCGGCGGCGGCATAGATCGCACGGTCGATTTCGACCGAATACGCATGGCAGTTGATGTTGCCGCGCTGGTCTTTGGGATAGGTGATCTTATGAACGCCCGTCATGGCGTTCGAGTTCGGTTGAGTAATGTAGTGGAGCTGATTGCCGGGTTGGTTCGCCAGGTGCCTCAAAAGGTGCAGGTACTGCGCCGGGAAGTTCTGATGTATGAACAAATAGTTCATCGCTCGGCTGCCGCCTTAGGTGTCCGGCTCAAGCGAACCGCGACCCGCATGCGCCGGGATGGGTTGGCTTGGCGGCCGGCGCACTAAAAGCAATTGGTTTTAGGAGCGCTGCGTAGAACGCGTGCCGCGCTCGAGTTTGCCGGCGCCGGCGCCCGGCTTGACCTCACTGGCGGCTTTCGGCGCGCTGCGCGATTCCTTGGCTGCCCCGTTGACGGGTGCGGCTTCGGTTTCGCGATATCGGCCAAACGAGGGTGTTTTGACGCCTCGGCCCGGCGGCTCGACTTTGGCAGGCGCCGCGACCGCTTTCGCACGCTTGACGATGCGGATCTGAATGCCCTCGAGCGGATCGTTCGCCACCGTCGATCGGCAGGGAGCGCCGTTGCGCAGCGGTCCCACGGTAAGGCCCGACCGATAGTAGCCGGAATATTCACAGTCGTAAGCGGAAGTCGCCGCGCTTGGTTTGAGCCGCAGCGCAAATCCCACCAACGGCACGGACATGCCTTTGGTGCCGCAGATCTGATCGTCGCTGAGCCACGGGGTTTCAAAGCCCGTGCCCGTGAGCCCCTTGTACTCGATGTCGTGCGCCGCGAGGCTCTTGAGCGGCAGGATCGAGAACGATTCGATCCAAAGCCCGGGAGCCACGCGTCCCGCCCACGGCGCATCGGCAAAGCTCACATCGCCCCGCGACCGAATGTGGGTCTTGATCTGAAGCGGCACGGCGAGAGACTCGCCCTCGGGCACAACAACCGATGTCGCTGATGGCGCGGGGGCCTCGGCAGCCGCAGCGGCGGCAAGTTTGACGGGGTTCACCGCGGATTCTGTGGGCGCCGCGGCTTGCGCGCGAGCTTCCAGCCGTTCCACCGCGATCGACAGGACTTCCCCGATCGAGGAGCGAACCGAGGTCAGAATCAGGGTGGCACCGGCGCCGTTGACCTTGGCGACGAGCACGTCACCTTGCGCGAAAAGCCAGGTTCCATCGGTGCCCGGTCCGGCAACGAACTCGACCTGGTCGGAGCGCACGCCGGGACCCAAGCCCACCTGCATCGCGGGCAAACTCATCTGTCCCGCGCTGTGCTCGGCGCGTGGGGCAGCCGCCTTGACGGAGAAGAGATAGAGTCCCGCCGGAAGCGGCAGAACCTGCACCGAGGCACTCAGCCCTTCTTCCTGTACGGGTTCGTCGACGGCAGGCTTCATCATCTTTCTTCCCTCAATTTTCTTGATCTTAGCCTCATGGCGGCCGCGCGATCGAGACGTTTGGACATAAGGCGCCGGAATTCCCAGGTCTGTGACGCGCCCCAGAAGGCGGTCATTAATATGTCGCGAACTGAAGTCCAGCGGCAGCAAGTCGCCCATTGCGGCGGCGCGCAGGCGTTCGGCAATGGCCCCGAGATCGAATGAAACCACCGGCAATCCCGCGGCCAGCGCGTAATCCAGAGTGTAGCACCATGTTTCAGGCCACACGGACGGCAAAAAGAGGATATCGGGCCGCTCGCGCCTTAGCAGATGCGCCGCTTCGAGTTCGCTGTAGCGGCCGGTGATAAAGACCTTGCCCGTCTTGAGCAGCGGCTTGTCATTCTCGGTGTAACCGATCACCACGAATTCGAGAGGCAGGCGGCGCGCGGCCGCGTCTCGCGCGCACCCGAGCAGCACCTGATAGCCCTTGTGTCCGCCGATCGCGCCGATCAGGCCGACGCGCACGGTCTTGGCGCGCGGGGAGGCGGCTCTCTGCGGCGGCGCCCCGAAGGAGGGCGCATGCGGCCGCACCTCGATATCCAGAGCGGGAAAATATTTCTTCAGGCGCGAAGCGGTATCGGCGGACGGCGCCAACACGCGGCGGGCTTCCCCCAGCCACGCGGCGCTTCGGTCCCGAAGCGCCGGCACCGACAGGCCTTTGCCCAGACGCGAGCCGTTCTTGCGGACGCAGGACTTGCACACCGACACCGCGGGCTCGCCGCAATAGCGGCCGCTGCCGTCGATGAGCGTCACGCGGGGACAGATCCAGGAATAATCGTGGATCACGACCTCGTAGGGCACGCCCAGCGCGCGCACCGTGTCGATGACTCGCGCGTCGAGGTCGAGAAAGTGCTGAATTTCGATCGCATCGATGCCGAGGCACTTGAGCATCGAGGCCAATTCGGGCAGCTCCGCCGGGATCTCATAGCGAAGATTCGGCGCGTCCATCGCATCGGTCGATAACTCGCAAAAGCGCGCGTCCCCGGGCTTGGCCGGCTTGAGCACCAGCGGAAACAAGCCCTGCTCGCGGATTCGCTGGCTGCGCTCGGTGACGAAACGTTCAACACCGCCCTCCAAGGCGAGCGTCACCAGCAGCACGAATCGCCCCTCGAAGGAAGACAATCGGCGCTCGTCGAGCCGGCGCCGCAGCGGATGCAGCGGGTCCTGGGTCAGAAAATCCGTGATCAGGCGATCGTAGCCCGGATAGCGCAGATTCAGCAGTCGCTGACTGCGATCCACGAGCGCCGCGCGGCGAGCACCGAAGGAGCGGGCGCTGGCGTGGTAGACGAACACATCCGCCGCCATCCGATGCGACCATCCGCGCTGACGCGCGCGCAGACAAAAATCCGATTCTTCGCCGTACCCTAAGCCAAAAACGCTTGCGTCGAGTTCGCCGACGTCCTTGAGGCAGTCGCTGCGCAGATAGAGGCAAAAGCCGACGCCAACCGGAATCTCGACGGAGCTTCCCGGGTGCGTCCATGCGGCGAGCTTGTCGAGCGCCGCCGCCTGTTCGGGGTCGATCGGGGAGCCAAATCGACGCGGGTAGCTCGCGATCGATCCGTCGTTGCTGAAGGGAGTGACGGTCCCGACGCGCGATGCGCTGTAGGCGGCGGCGCCGAGCCGCTGCAGCCAGTCGCCGAACACCCGCGTGTCGGAATTCAAGAGCACGATATCGTGGCCCGACTTCATCGCGAGCGCGCGGTTGACCGAACCGACGAATCCGAGATTTTTTTCGTTGCGCATGAGCGTGATGCGTCCGGCGGCCGCCAGCTCATCGAGCGCCGCGACCAGCGTCGCGTCCTCGGTCGCATCGTCGATGACGATCACGCGCCCGCGATCTTCGATGGTGGCGAGCACGCTGTCGATGCAGGCCAGCGTTTCCTCAAGGCCGCCGTACACCGGAATGAGGACGTCGATCGGCCCTGCGCGCCGCGCTGAAGCAAGCCGCACGCGCTTGGGCCGCGAGCTTTCTTTGCGCCAACGCGGCAGCCGGACGGGCTTCAGACCCTTGAAGCGCAGCGCACGCTCCAGAAGGAGCGGCGCGTCCGGCAACGGCTGCCAACGTCCGTCCGGCAGTTGGGCCGAAATGCTGATGCGGCCGCCGCGTAAGCCGGCAGCTCGCAGATCGATCTCAAACGGCCAGCGAAGCCCGGAGCGAGCGATGGCTTTGGTTCTCGACCGATGAGCATGTCCGTCCTCATCCTCGAAGCGAAGCTCCACCGGTTGCGTGGGTAACCAACCGACGCGCGCCCACCCCGAGATGCGCTTGCCGCTGTCGGCCCGTCCATCGAGTGCGAATTCCAGTGGTAAGCGGCGGGGGCTTCCCAACAGCGGTACCTCGCCACAGCTCAGATGGAGGATCGACTCACCCGCTGCTTGCGGTGCTTGGAAGCTAAATGCGGTTCGACCATCTCGATGCACGGCCTTGACGGGATGCGCGAGCCCGGCATCGCCGAGCCGGATCTTTAAGGAATCGATGGACGCCGCGGCGAGTTCGCCATGAAACTCGAGGGTAGGCCCGAGACCGACCCACCCCGCGATCTGCAGGTCCGGATTCCGCAGGACCTCCGCAGCCTCCCGGGCCAAGAGACCGCCGGGAGCCAGACAATAGTCCCGCAACGCCAGGTCGAGGTGCCGCCTCGCGTCATCGGCGCGCCGCAGACGCAGGTACGCGCGTACGGTGAGTGCCGCGATATCGGCATCCGCGGCGGTGACCCGCTGCAGCAGCCGCAGGGCAGCATCATGATCGCGATCTTCCAGCGACAGCAATCGGCCGTAGATCGGGGCGAAGGCCTCGGCGTCGTCCGGAAGCGTACGCCAGGCGCGATCCATCAAGCGTATCGCCGCTTGGACCGAATCGTTGCGTATCGCCGAGCGGATTTCGTGGAAATAACGGGCGAGTGCGCGATTCGCACCGCCCAGAAGGTCAGGTTCCAAGGCTTGAAGCGTCGAGGCGAGCACGGCTGAACCATAACAGCCCCCCCGGCCAATATCGACCGGGGGCGCCGGATTTCCAGCTAACGCTGTTTCAGTTCGACGCCGTTTGCCAGCGCGGTTCAAAGACTACGATTGCCGCAGTCTCAACCCTTGTGCGAAATGTCGTTCGAGGTCAGATGACCGGTGAAGCCCTTCAGCTCCACTGTGGTTTGTCCACCATCCAGATTGATGTAGGTGTTGCCGTCGTGCACGCTGACCTCGCTTTGCAGCGAACTGAACGATTGGCCTTCCAAATAAAGCTGGTCGTGGCCCGACACAAAGTTCGTGATGACGCTCGCGCCGCCTTTCGCCGCAAAGTTGAAATCGAACAGGTTGCTGCCGGTACCGCCCGTCATGGTGGCATTCCCCGACCCGCCCATGAAGGTGTCGTTGCCGGTTCCGCCCTGCATGACCACCGAGCCCGAACCGCCGATGAACTGGGTAGACTGATCGCCGCCCACCAGCGTTGCTGCGCCGTTGATGGCAAGCTCTTGGTAAGTGTATTGCGGCGTGCTGCCTGCAACCGCCGCGCCTGATCCGCTGCCGTGGCCAAATGCGTGAGAATTAAAGCCGCTGGTCGCCGCGCCGTTGACTTGCTGCCCGTTCGAGTCGAGCTGCAGGAATTGGAATTTTCCTCCCGAGACGGTTGCGCTGCCGAATGCGCCATGAACCGTCGCTCTGCCCGCCTCAGTCAATGTGTCATTACCGGAGCCCAAATTGATCGTGTCGTTGCCGATCATGGATCCGGAGTTCTGCTGAAGGATGTAGCCTGCGCCGTTCAGCGTGATGCTGTCGTTGCCGGCGCCGACCGTTACGCTGCCCATGCCATCGATGTTGATGGTGTCGTTACCATTCCCTGCGGCAACGGTTCCGTCCCCGTAAATGTGGACAAACGCCTTGCCGCCTCCAGAGATGCTGACAAAATCTCCCATTACCCTTCTCCCTGAATGATGTAGACAAAGGCCAGAACGTCATTGCCGCCGACTGGTTCACATATCTGACTTGTCGGGTGCGCCGATTGCAGGGGACCATAACAAAGCGTGACGTGAAGCACAATGGCTCCATTTAACATATGTAGTCGTAAATTCAAGTTTATTTTGAACTTTTTTTTACACCGCGAATTTCATGTCAAAGATCAAACTGGAAGGCGAGGCTCATCGAGCATCCGTTGATCCAACTTCGTGCATGCATTGATCCATCATCGTGCATGCATTGATCCATCACCGTGCATGCATTGGTCCATCATCGTGCATGCGCCGGTCCGTCACCGTGTGCCTCGTGTTTGCAGTCGCCGTGTAGCGCTCTTGAACGAACTCGCTCATTCGAACAAACCCAAGCGCTGCGCATCGATGACATCCGCTCGATCGTGAAAGCTATTGCGCCTAAGTTTCCTTGGCCGCGATTTGTGACGCGTATTGCGGGTGTCTTCGCGACACATCGAGCGTGCGATTCCGATTCGCGCGCGCATATGTCAATTCGCTGTCGCATTGAGTTAAAAGCGCACGAGTTCAAATTGACTTGCATGAGTAACTACGCGAAAGTCTTGCGAGTTGTTGCACGCAGATGCGAGATTATTTTTGCGCAATTCGCGCGGAGGGTGATATGGCTGATCCGTTCGCAAGCATGGCATCCTTGAAAAATCAGGGTCTCATCATTCCCAAAGACAACGCTCACTTCGTGGTGGAGCGGAATTTCCTGATTTCGATCATGGCGAAAAGGCTCGCCACGATAAAGTTCGACGAAGCTTGGTATCTTTCCAAATACCCGGACGTCAGGGATGCGGTCAAACGCGGAATTGTTTCCTCGGGCCGCCATCACTACGTTTCATTCGGATACTATGAAAACCGCATGCCCACATCCATCCACGTCAACGAAAAATGGTATCTTGAATCCTACCCCGATGTGGCGGAAGCGATTCGCAAGGGCATCTACAAGAGCGGGCAAGCGCATTTCGAAGCGGTTGGGTTTGGCGAAGGGCGATTGCCCTATGCCAATTTCCAATTTTGAGATCTAAGGTCGCTGCGCTTCAACCGGAGTAAAGATTCATGGCTCGGCGGCTGAGACAAACGCCTTCGCGCGGTTCCAA
>Ga0209048_10002686_pt1 | contig 17519 bp, 14 predicted proteins | sample FrelakmetCRP12CR_FD_187146 | JGI IMG/M metagenome (GOLD analysis project Ga0209048, IMG submission 187146) | Freshwater lake sediment microbial communities from the University of Notre Dame, USA, for methane emissions studies - CRP12 CR (SPAdes)... | ecosystem: Environmental > Aquatic >... | reverse complement strand
GGCCATGGGCTTCTGGACGCTCGGTCCGGTGGCTGGCGTGCTGATCGCCAGCCTGGTGGGAAGCCACGCCATCGCGGCGACGTCCAGCGACTGGCAACGGGTGTTCATCATCTCCGGTGCCGCCGGGTTGATCGTGTTCGTATTGGCACTGTGCTTCCTGCGCGAGCTGTCGCCCAGCATCCGGGATCAGCTCATGGTCAGCTCGCGCGACCGGGAGCTCATCGAGCTCCGTGCCAAGGGCCTCGACGTGGCGTCGGCCACCCAGAACCCCTGGCGCCAGATGATCCGGCCCGACATCGTCCTTTCGGCGTTCGCCATCAGTGTGATGCTGCTGATCTTCTTCACCGCCTCGGGCTTCTTCACCATCTACTTCTCGACCGCGTTCCACCAGGGCAACTCGCGCTTCACCCTGCCCCAGGTCAACGGCATCGACACTTGGATCTGGGCAGTCGACTGCATCGGCCTGATCGTGTTCGGCGTCCTGTCAGACCTGGTGCGGGTGCGAAAGCCGTTCATGCTGGTGGGTGCGATCGGCGGGCTGGTGATGATGGTGGTGCTGATCGGGGCCACCGGGCACCCGGGCACCGGTTACTACACTCTGGTGTGGATCACCACCCCGCTCTTCCTGTTCACGGCCATGGCGTACACCACGTGGATGGCCAGCTTCACCGAAACGGTCGAAGCTCGGAACCCGGCGCTGGTGGCCACCGGCCTCGCCGTCTGGGGTGGCATCCTGCGCCTGGTGGTCGCCGGCAGCATCTTCGCTCTTCCCTTCGTGGTCACCTCGGCCGGTGGGGTGGTGAACAACGCTGCCTTCATCAGCCAGAACGAGGCCAAGGCCCTGGCCATCCAGGACGGCCCGTACAAGATGCAGGTGGCCATCGTCGTCGCCCACGAGGCTCTGTTCACCAGGCTCGCGACCTATGCCAGCCCGTCCGACATCCCGCCGACACTGCTGAACGAGGCGATCCAGGCGGCAGGCGGTGGCGCAGCGGGCATCGCCAACCTGACGATCATCAACAACATCAAGCCCCAGCTGACGTACCTGGAGAAGGTCGGTCCGAAGCTCCTGGCCCTGCAGGCGAAGTCCGACAAGGCTGCGGCCGAATGGCAGCACTGGCTCTGGCTGTGCTTCGGGGGTATCGCCGCGTTCCTTCCGCTGATCTTCGTGCTCAAAGGTCGCTGGAGCCCGAAGAAGGCCCGAGAGGACGAAGAGGTCCACAGACGGTTGGTCGAAGAGGAACTGGTTCGGCTCCAGGCGGAGAAGGCCGCCGCCTGGACGCGCTGAAGGTCACCACTGTCTCGATCAGGCGGCTGAACTGGCATGTTGCAGCTAGCCTGGCCGTCTTCCGACGTGGCCCTCTCCCTGCTCCACCCCGGCGTGTGCCGACTCCTCAGCTTGGTGGGGAGTCGGCTACCCGATGTCTTGAGATGTGGCCCAACCTCGTTGCCTTCAACCATCACATTGCCGGCTCAATGGGCACATGTACATAGCCAGTCGGCGTGGAGCGCCAGGGTGACTGACGATCATCATGCACGGGTCCGTTGATGCTCCGACTGTCCCGACGGTCGGAGCGTTCTCGGTCGGACTGCGTGCAGGGCGTCAATGGCACTCACCCGAGCCACCGGAGGTACCTGGGCCACCCGGACAACACTCCCCCGTTGGAGACCCCAGGGCGTACCACTCCCCTGCCGGGTACCGACCACACGACTCCATCGAATCGATCTCCATGGGCGCACCGCCGCCTCGAAACAGGTGCGACCAGCCACGCAGCAACCGGGTGGAGATTCTCGGCATGCAGGCGGTCGAGGGTCGCCTGCATGGCACTGGTGATCCCTTCGCAACAGGCACGGACGACGGCCTCGTCGTCGGCGGCATCCGGACCCAGCGCGCTCCAGTCCAGCGGCGCCATGAACTCGACAGTGACGGCAACCGGCATCGGCAGTGGCGGCGTCAGGATCGAACTGACGCCGAACGGGCCGAGGACGATCGGGAAGACCTTGATCCGGAGGCGGTTCAGTCCGAGGGCGTGCGCCACGCGCTGCCCGCGCGAGAGCACCACAACGGCCTGGTGACTGCCGTAGGCCACGACGGGTACGACCGGCACGCCGGTTCGCAGCGCCAAGCCGACGAATCCCGCGTGGCCAGAGAACACGATGCGGTTGCGCTCGCTCGGACCATGGCCGGCACGCCTCGGCATCACCGCCTGGGTAGTCCACGAGTAGGGCACCCTCCCCCAGGACGCGCTCGGCCTCGCTCCCACTGGCGGGCACGGCACCCAGGCGCCGCATGGCTGACCCGAGTACGGGGATTCCGAACAGCAGGTCATGCACCAGGGCGTATGCCGGCGCGTCGGCACCACGGCGGGCCGTGATCACCAATGCCACCATCCAGACGTGGGGCATGCAGAAGAGGCACGAGTGGTCGCCGACCACGAGCACCGGCCCAGTGACGGGGAGGATCTCGGAGACGGTGGCAGACCTCGTACCAGGTCAGAGACGTTTCTGAGACGCCAGAAGATGAGCAGAGACCCCTTGGCGGCCACTGGCCATGACCACGCGGTGGGCGCCTCCTTTCTCTAGAGTGATTCCGACGAGCTTTGCTGGGGGACAGGTCTCTGATCTGTCGGATTCACCGACCGACGAGGTGGGAGAGACCATCGATGCGCTCCACTCATGACGACACGGCGGCAACCAGGCGCGGCCCACTCCTCGCCCTGGCACTGGCCGGGGTGGTCATGGCCGCGACCTTGACCGCCTGCTCGTCGACCAAGACGCCGAGTGCCACCACCTCCTCCTCGTCCGCGTCGAGTTCGGCCATCCCTGCGTCGGCTTTCAAGGACTACACCGGCATCACCCCGACTTCAGTCTCGGTGGGCAACGTCTCGACGTTGGTGGCCGGCCTCTTCAAGGGTGCCGCGGTGGGGACCGAGGCCTACGCTGCCTATGCCAATTCGCAGGGCGGCATCAACGGCCGCAAGCTGGTCGTCGACAGTGGTGACGACGGCTATGCGGGAGCGCCCAACAAGCAGCTGACGGCGGCCGACATCCAGAAGGACTTCGCCATGGTCGGGAGTTTCTCGCTGCAGGACAGCTTCGGTGGCGCGGTGCTGGCGGCCAATCCTCAGGTGCCCAATGTCACGGTCACTCTCGACGCCGCCACCGCCGCGCTGCCCAACAGCTTCAGCCCCTCTCCGGCGGCCGCCGGAGGGTGGCAGCTCGGGCCCCTCGTCTACTTCCAGAAGAAGTACCCCGGTGATGTCCTGCATACAGCCGCCCTGATCCCCAACCAGCCGTCTGCGGAGACCAAGTGGGCCGGCGAGCTGGCGGCCATGAACCACCTCGGCTTCAAGGTGGTCTACGACCCGAGGTTCGACATCACCCAGACCAGCTTTGACCAGAACGTGATCGCCATGAAGAACGCCGGGGTGAAGATCCTCTTCCTCGAGCTGATGCCCCAGAACTACGTGGCGTCAGTGGTGAAGGCACTCACCCTCCAGGATTTCCATCCGGTGCTGGTGCTGGGTGCGTCGACCTACAGCAGGCAGCTGGTCCCCAGTTCGGGAGGGGCCACCGCCCTCGACGGGTCCTACCTCGAGCAGAACACCTCCCTCTACCTGGGCGAGGATGCCGCCTCCATCCCGGCCGTCAACACCTTCCTCACCTGGGTGCAGAGGACCTCTCCCGGGTTCAAGGCGGACCTCTACACGCTGTACGGCTGGCTGTCGGCCGAGCTGTTCTCCCAGGCTCTGCAGTCGGCGGGCGCCAACCCGAGCCGTGGGGCGGTTCTCCAGGCGCTGCGGGGCATCGCCTCGTTCTCCGGCGGCTACCTCACCGGCCCCGCCAACCCGGCGAAGAAGCTCCCCACCAACTGCTACATCATCGCCCAGATCGAGAACGGGCAGTTCCAGAGGCTGGACGACCCACCAGTGAGCGGATCGACCCATGGGTACCGCTGCGACCGGCCCTACTACAAGCCGCCGGCGTGAGGCCGGCCGCCCGGCAGCGGGTGGACCGGCGGCGACTGTCACGCCCGTAGGCTGGGCCTGATCATGTGCGGCCGGATCTCCCTTCACTCGACACCCGAGCGGCTCTCCCGGATCTTCGACGCCAACCTGGGCCCGGACGTCGTCCTCGAGCGCGTCGACCGCTCACTTCTCCCACAGGGGACGCGTGCGGTCGACTGGCTGGCTGGCTGGCGACATCGCCGACGAACTGCTCGAGCCGGGCCCAGCTGACCGGTCCCTCCATCGCAGCCTGCCTGATGTGGGCCGCGAGGTCGAATGCAGGATCCTCGATCCACAGGGGGTGGTCGATGCCAGCGGGCGATGGCAGCACCCGCAGCCGTAGCGGTGGGATCAGGTGGATCCAGTCGGCCATCACCTGCGTCACCTCGTCGATGCCGAACCCCCCGGGATTCCCGCCGGGTCGAGAACCAGCACCCCGATGACGTGCATGTGCATGGTCGGCGTCTCGATGTACAGGAACGGCGCGCCCGTCCCGGCCATTGGCTGCATCGGAACCGCTTCAGCCCTCGGTGTCGTGGCCGGACGCCGACTCGGCGACCGATCGCGCCCAGGGGTAGTCCGGCTTGCCGCTTGGTGAACGGACCATGTCGTCGATGACGATGACTTCTCGTGGCACCTTGTACCCGGACAATCGGTCATGAGCGTGCTTGCGGACCGTCTCTGGATCAATGTGGCGTCCGGGCCTGGGCTGCACCAGGGCGACGACCCGCTCACCGAGGCGAGCGTCGGGCACGCCGACCACGATGGCGTCGCCGACGTCAGGGTGGCCCTTCAACGCGGCCTCCACCTCGTCGGGAAAGACTTTCTCCCCTCCGGTATTGATGCACAGCGAGCCGCGGCCGAACACGACGATGGTCCCATCGGCGTGCACAGTCGCCAGATCCCCGGGGAGTGCCCAGCGCTGCCCCCGGTGCTCGACGAACGTTGTCGCCGACTTGGCCGGGTCACCGAGGTAGCCGATCGGGACGTGGCCACCCCTCGCCAGGTGCCCGACGACACCGGAACCGGGCCGCACCGGCTCGAGATCGGCATCGAGTACGTCGGTGCGCTCGTCCACGCGCAGACGAGGCGGCCCGTAGGGATCCTCGGGCGCCGCCTCGCCGCCGACCTGGCCGGTCTCGCAAGACCCGAAGAGGTCCGCCACGACGCGTCCGGGGAGGAGCTCGGCCAGCTGCGCCTTGGTCGACGGGGAGAGCACCGCACCGCCAGAGCCCACGGCCATCAGTGACGAGAGGTCGTAGCGGCCGGGATCGGTCGCCAGCTGGTCGAGCACCGGGCGGGCCATGGCGTCGCCGACGACCACCACCGCGTTGACCTGCTCCGCCTCCACCAGCCGCCACACCTCGGACGGATCGAAGTCACCTCCCTCGATCGTGACGACCTTCCCGCCGCCGAACATGGTGGAGAATGCCAACCAGTGCCCGGCTGCGTGCATGAACGGAGGGATGGCGAGGGCAGTGAGACCGGGATGCAGGACCCGTCCGGCCAATTCCTCGGGAGAGGTGATGTGGTTTCCCAGCGAGAAGGGATCGCCGCCGCCCATGGCGCTGAAGAAGATGTCCTCGTGCCGCCAGAGCACGCCCTTGGGCATCCCGGTCGTTCCCCCGGTGTAGACGCAGTAGAGATCGTCGGCCCGGCGCAGGGGGAAATCGCGGATAGGAGGCGCTGATCCTATCGCCGACTCGTAGTCGTCAGTCAGACCACCCGGGCTTCGGGAATCGGAGACCTCCAGTAGTGCACGTGTCTCGGGCATGGCACCGAGGGCACCGGTCACCGCCGGGGCGAACCGGCTGTGGAAGATGAGGCCGACGAGAGCCGCGTCCTTGTAGAGGTACTGCAGCTCGCCGGCCGCGTAGCGGTAGTTGACGTTGATCGGCACGGCCCGGATCTTGAAGCAAGCGAGCATGCCCTCGATGTACTCGGTGCCGTTGGCGAGCTGAATGCCGACCCGATCGCCGGGACCGATGCCGGCACGTTCGAGGTAGTGAGCAAGGCGGTTGGCGCGCTGGTCCAACTCGGTGTAACTGAGCCTGCGAGCGCCCGACACCATCGCCGTCTGGGGCCCCGCGTGGTCAACCGCGCTCTCGAAGAGATCGGCAAGATTGAACTCCACGGCCCTCCTCGCTTCTTCGTGGGCTTGACGGCGCTGCAATGCACATGAACGCCAGATGTAGTATTCCAGGTGGCGGGCGCGCCGTTTCGGCGGCGAGGCGCCGCCGCGGCGGAGGGAGTCGGATGGGGAAGGTCGAGCATGATGTGGCGGTCCCCGCGCGGGCTGCCGGCCCTGATGAGGCCGCATCGGTCGTCACGGTTCCGGACGCCTCCGTATCGGCGATCGATCGCATCACCGGGCCGTACCGAGCCGTCGCCGGATTCCTGAATCGTCGTGCCCTCGCCCGGGCGACCCGGGCCCTGCCGCGAACATTGCACTTCGTCGGATCGGCGTTGCTGCGTGGGGAGGTGTCCGAATCGCTTCCGGCGCCGCACCTCTCCCTTGGACTCGCGGCCCAGGTGGCCATGGACGAAGCGCTCCTGGCCGTGGCCATGACGCCTCGGCGGTTCCCACTCCCGGGGGACTACGCCAGAGTGGCCGCCGAGCTCGCCGATGCCGAGGCCATGTACACCCGGCGCGGTTGGATCGCCGAGCCCCGCACCTACCACCGCACTCCGCCGCCCCTCTTCGATGCCGACGTGGCGACCAGCCGAGGCTGGGCGATGGGCCTCGGCTATGACCGGGTGAACTGGGACAGCGGGTTCGCCCCCTATCCAGGCGAGCCCGGCAGTGATCGGTGGATGGCGTTCGAGCCGAACCACATCGCCTCGGCCGCCGTCCTCCGCCACTCCGACGGTCCCCGTCCGTGGGTCATCGCCGTGCACGGGTTCTGCATGGGGTTCCCGTTCATGGATTTCCCGGGACTCCACGTAGCGCGACTCCACCACGAGCTCGGGATGAATGTGGCTCTGCCCGCACTGCCGCTGCACGGGCCGCGTCGGGTCACCCTCGTCAGCGGGGAGCCGTTCCTCTCCTTCGAGTTGATGAACGCGGTGCACGGGCTGACTCAGGCCGTGTGGGACATCCGGCGCCTGATCCACTGGATCCGCGAGCAAGGGGCCACGTCGATCAGCCTCTATGGCGTCTCACTCGGCGCCTACACGGTCTCCCTTCTCGCCGGCATCGAGGAGGGGGTCGACACCGTGGTGGCGGGCATCCCGTTGTCGGACTTCCCCGGGTTGTTCCACCGGCACAGCCCGCACCACATCCGGGCCCGGGCGATCGAGCACAAGATCATGGGCGGCACTGCTGAGAACGTCTACCGCGTCGTGTCTCCCCTGAGTTTCGAGGCCAAGGTGCCCCCGGGGCGCCGGTTCATCTTCGCCGGCTACGGCGACCGGGTGGCTACGCCCGAACAGGCACAGGCGCTGTGGGAACACTGGGACCAGCCACAGATCTCCTGGTACCCAGGGAACCACGCCGGCTATCTCTGGTCCCAGCAGGTCTCCGACTTCCTGGTCAGCTCCCTCGGTGAGGGTCTGATGGCCAGCGCTAGAGACACCGGCCGAGGTTGACCTGTGGAGAGGATGACGGGATTGGACGCCAAGTTCCTCTACTCCGAGACGCCGACCGCCCACATGCAGACCGTGAAAGTTGCGGTGTCCAACGTCTCCGTCATCGACGGCGGGTTCTCCTATGACTCGTTGCTGGCGGTCCTCGGCCAGCAACTCGGTCGGCTCCCGCCGTTCCGTCGGCGGGTCGTGCCGGTCCCCTGGGGACTGGACCACCCGGTGTGGGTGGAGGATCCCGAGTTCGATCTGAAGCGCCACGTCAGCCGGCGGGTGCTCGACGAACCGGGGAGCGATCGCCAGCTCGCCTCCGTGGTAGCCGACTTCGCAGGCACCCCACTGGCGCGCGACCGGCCCCTGTGGCAGCTGTTGGTCGTCGAGGGGCTGGCCGGCGGACGCATGGCGGTCGTGGTGAAGCTCCACCATGCGGTGGCCGACGGGTCCGCTGCGGTTGCCCTCCTCCAGAGCGTGGTGCGAGGCGCCACCCCCGAGCCATTGGTGGAGCCCGTTGCGGACCCGTGGCGTCCTGAACCCATCCCCGGCCGTCGCCAGTTGCTCGGGCTGGCAGCGCACGACCAGGTCACACGGTGGAAGGGCCTGCCGCGTCTGGCGGTGCAGTCGGCACGCCAAGCCCGTGCGTCCGAGACTCGGCGCCGGAGTTTGGCGGTCAAGCCTCCCCTGCCTCTCCATCACATCCCGAAGACCTCGTTCAACGTCTCGCTCACCCCCGAGCGGACCTTTGCCATGACCAACCTGCCACTCGCCGACCTCAAGGCCATCCGGCGAGCTGCCGGCACCACCCTCAACGATGTCTACCTGGCCGTGTGCGCGGGGGCCTTGCGGCGCTACCTTTCGGACCGGGGTGAACTGCCCGAGCGTCCACTGGTTGCCAGTGTCCCCGTCTCGACCGACCCGAACGTGCCCCGCGTATCGGGCAACCGAGTGGACAACCTCTACGTCAGCATCGGCACCGACATCGCCGACCCTCTCAAGCGCCTCGAGCACATCCACGATGTGACGGTGGCCTCCAAAGAGGTGCGCAGCTTGCTCGGCCACGATCTTCTCGCCCAACGCGCCGATGTGATCCCGCCCCAGATCTTCCATTTCGCCGTGCAGGCATGGACCCGCTCGCACATTGCGAACCGAGTCCACCCGCCCCTCAATGTGGTGCTGTCCAATGTCGCTGGGCCACGAGAACGGATCTTCTTCGGTCCCATCGAACTCGAGGCCCTCTACTCTGTGGGCCCCATCCTCGAAGGGATCGGCCTCAACATCACGGCGTGGAGTTACGAGGGCGCCCTGGGCGTCTCGCTACTCGGTTGTCCGGTGAGCGTTCCCGATCCGTGGCTGATCATCGATGCATTGCACAACTCACTCGACGAGCTTCGGGGCGCAATTGGCACCCAAGCGCTGGTCGACCAGTGATCCGAACGATCGTATGTTGGGGCAGTCTCGCCTCGGGGATCAGGTCCCACAGCACCGGCTGGCGAATGCGGTTCACTAATGCTTTGCAGCCGGGGCAGGCGGCCTCCGTGCTTGCTCCGGTTGCTGCGTCGGGACCGTGTGGGTGCCGAGAATGTCATCCGGGGGCCGTGACCTCGACTTTCGTGAATCGGTGCTGAAGCACGATTCTGGGGCATGGCCCTTTCGTTCCTCTACCTCGCATTCGTCCGGATTCTCCAGTTACACCGGCTGAGGCGCAGAGACCGCGACGATCTCGCCATCGAGGTCATCATGCTCCGCCACGAAGTGCGTGTGCTCCGTCGCCAGGTGGTCCTGCCGGCCTTGGAGCCCCAGGATCGAGCACTGTTCGCCGGATTGAGCCGACTCATGGACCGAAGTCGTCGAGGTCGGTTCATCGTGCAGCCCGAGACCCTGCTCCGCTGGCATCGGGACCTGGTCCGCCGCAAGTGGACTCAGCCCCACCGACCGGGGCGGCCCAGCATCCCGGCCGGGTCTGTCGCGGTCATCCTCCGACTGGCCCGCGAGAATCCCACCTGGGGCTACCGCCGCATCCAGGGCGAGCTGGCCACGATGGGCGTCGTCCTGGCGCCCTCGAGCGTCTGGACCATCCTGCGTCGCCACGGCATCGATCCCTCACCGATGCGGAGTGGTCCGACCTGGGCGGAGTTTCTATGTTCCCAGGCATCATCGATGCTGGCCTGCGACTTCTTCTCGGTCGACACGGTACTGCTGAAGCGCCTCTACGGGCTGTTCTTCATCGAGCTCGACACCCGACGGGTACAGGTGACCGGGGTCACCGCCCATCCCATGGGCTCCTGGGTGGTTCAGCAGGCGAGGGATCTGTCCATGGCCCTGGAGGATCGGATCCATCCCGTCAAGTTCTTGATCCGCGACCGGGACACCAAGTTCACCTCGAGCTTCGATGAAGTGTTCCGGGCAGAAGGCATCAGGATCATCCGCACACCGATCAGGGCTCCCCGGGCCAATGCTTTCGCCGAGCGCTTCGTCGGCACCGTCTGCCGTGAGCGCCTCGACCGGATGCTGATCCTCGGTCGTCGGCACCTCGAACGAGTCCTGGCCGAGTACGTGGTCCATTACAACGGCCATCGGCCCCACCGGGCCCTGGGTCAGCTGGCCCCACTCACGGTGGACTCGCCGCCGCCAATCGATGATCTTGAGCCGGCAGAGTTGCGTCGCAACGACGCTGTCTTCGGGCTGATCCATGACTACCGGCTAGTGGCCTGAGCTGGGTGGATGGAATTCTCGGCACCCACAGGCCGAAGGGTCGGAGGTATGGGCGGGAGGCCTGGAGTGCGTGCGGTGCGCCGTGGACCGACCCGCTACGCCCGGGACGGGCCAGAGTCACGGGAGCGCTATGGGAGCCAGCCCGCACGGCCACCCGCTCTTTGCAAAAACCCCTGCTGAACACGGATTTTGCGAGCAGTCCCAACGGGGTTCGAACCCGTGTCTTCACCTTGAGAGGGTGATGTCCTAGGCCTCTAGACGATGGGACCCTGTCGGATCGCCACGAATGGCGACCCGCTGGTGCGCCCCGTTCGGGGACGATGCTGCTCCGTCCCCGGAAGGACGGTCTTCCACAGCTCCCCCGAGAGGTCACTGTGTCTGCTCGGGGGGGAGGGATCGAACCTCCAACCTCCAGATTCAGAGTCTGGCGCTCTGCCGGTTGAGCTACCCCCGAATGGGCGAAGCGCCAATTTAGCCGACCTGGGGCACCGCCGGGAACGTGACTGCCCCGACCCCGGCCCGGATCCCGTCCCGCCCACCGCGACGTGGCACCCACTGCCCGTCGGGCCCCTCCGGGGACGTCACTACGATCGTCCCATGGACGCGCGCCGTGTGGTCATCGTCGGTGGCGGGGTCCTCGGTACCATGCATGCCCTCGAAGCCTGCCGTCGGGGATGTGAGGTCGTCCACCTCGAGGCCGATGCCGGCCCCCGCCGGGCCTCCGTCCGCAACTTCGGTCTGGTCTGGGTCAGCGGTCGGGCCTCCGGCCCCGAACTTGACCTCGCCGTCCGGGCCCGCGAGCTGTGGGAGCAGATCGCCGGCCATTCCCCTGCCGTCGGCTTCCGTCCCGACGGCTCGCTGACCATCGCCCGTCACGAGCCGGAGCTGGCCCTGATGTCCGAGGCGGCATCCCAGCCCGACGGCGCCGCACGCGGCTTCGAGCTCCTCGACCCGGCCGACGTCCGCCAAGCCAACCCGGCCGTCCGGGGCGAGCTGCTGGGCGGCCTCCGCTGCACCCGCGACGCCATCGTGGAACCCGGACTGGTGCTCGGTGCCCTTCGGGTGACGCTCGAGGCCACCGGCCGGTACACCTGGCACCCCCGTCGCCAGGTGGTCGATGTCGAGACCACCCCGAACGGAACGGCCGTGGCCATCGACCAGTTGGGCGACCGCCACGAGGGGTCGGTCGTGGTGCTGTGCATCGGCGACCGCCTCTCGGGCCTCGGGGGCCGTATCGGGGCCACTCTGGCCGCCGCCCCCCTCCACCGCTGCCGCCTCCAGATGATGCAGACCGCCCCGACCACCGAGCGCCTGACGACGGCCCTGGCCGATGCCGACTCCATGCGGCACTACCCGGCCTTCGACCTCCCCGGTCGTACCGCACTGCCCGAGCCGGCCGCCACCACGTCCGAGTGGGGCATGCAGCTCCTGCTGGTCCAGCGTGCCGCCGGGGGCCTCACCATGGGCGACACCCACACCTACGACGAGCCGTTCGACTTCGCCGTCGAGGAGCACCTCTACGACGACCTGCGGGCCCGAGCCGAGGCCGTCCTCGGGTGGAGCCTGCCTCCGGTCGTCCGCCGGTGGGCGGGTGTGTACACCGGGGTCACCGACGAGCGCATCTGCTACCGGACCACCGTCGACACCGGCGTGGTGATCGTGACGGGACCGGCCGGCCGGGGAATGACCCTGTCCCCGGCCATCGCCGAGGAGACCTGGGAGGAGCTGACCCGATGACCACACCCATCCGACTGGCCGCGCTCGACATGGCCGGGACCACCGTGGCCGACGAGGGAGCGGTGGAAGAGGCCTTCCAGGCCGCGCTCGACGCCGTCGGCCTGGTAGCCGGCAACCTGATGGATGACCCGGGCGCCTACATCCGCCGCACCATGGGCCAGTCCAAGATCACCGTCTTCACCGAGGTCCTGGGGGGCGACCGCCACCGCGCCGAGGAGGCCAACGCCGCCTTCGAAGCCGCCTTCGACCGGGCGGTCGACCGGGGTGAGGTGGCGGCCCTGCCCGGGGCCGAGGACGTGTTCGCAGCATTGCGGGCCGGTGGGGTGAGGATCTGCCTCACCACCGGGTTCTCTCCGGCCACCCGGGCCCGGATCATCGGTGCCCTCGGTTGGGAGGGCATGGTCGACCTGGCCCTGTCCCCGGCCGACGCAGGCCGCGGGCGCCCGTGGCCCGACATGATCCTCACCGCCGTGCTCCGGATGCGGATCGACGACGTCGCCGAGGTGGCCGTGGCCGGCGACACGACCAGCGACCTCATCGCCGGGACGCGGTCGGGGGCCTCGATCGTGGCCGGGGTGCTGACCGGGGCCCACTCGGCCGACGAACTGGCCGAGGCGCCCCACACCCACCTGTTGCCGTCGGTCCGGGAACTTCCTGCCCTGATCCTGGGCTGAACTGACCGTCGGCGGGTCCGGCGCTCGGCCGGGCATCACGACAGCAGGAGTCCGGACCTAGCCGAAGCTGTGCAGCCGGTCGTAGCCGACGATCCGCCCGACGGCCACGCCCACGGTCTCCTTGGCGTAGAAGGGGATGGTGGCGAACCCGGTGATCGGTGAGGTCTGGGTCGGTGTCGGATACGGGGTCAGGCCGACCGACGACGCGATCCCCAGGCTGCGGGCCTCGTGGAACTTGTCGGTCACCACCAGCACGGTGGTGTCGCCGTGGGCGATGAGCGTGGGGGCCGCCTCGGACAGGTTGTCCCATGAGTCGCGTCCGCCGGTCTGCATGATGTCGGCCGCCGGGATGCCCATGGCCACCAGGTAGCGGGCCGAGGCCTGGGCCTCGGTGAAGGCGTCACCCGGCTCCTTCGACCCGGTCACCATGATCGTGGACGCATACTGCTGGTGCCAGAGCAGTGCAGCCTGGTCCAGTCGGGCCCGCAGGTCCGGGGAGGGAACCCCGTCGTACTGGGCCGCGCCCATCACCACGATGGCCCCTACCGGACGAGGCTGGTAACGCTGACCGGTCCGCCACACCTGGAAGGCGGTGACGCCCAGGTAGACGACCACGCCGACCAGCAGGTACGTAACCAGCCGGAACAGGAGGCGGAGGAGGCGGACGCCGAACAGGGCGAGACCTGGGTGGACCGGGATCAGCGGACCGACCCGGGCGGCTTCCCCCGGGCGATCACGGTGCGGGGGTGCGGCCGGCGGCCACCAGCTCGGCGGCGGCCCGCAACCGGGCCAGCGTTCGTTCGGTCCCGAGCACCTCGAGGGCCTCGAACAGCGGCGGCCCCACCCGTCGGCCGGTCACGGCGATCCGGACCGGGGCCTGGGCCTGGCCGAGCTTGCGGCCGACCGACTCGGCCACACCATTGGTGGCGGTGTGGAGCGACGTGCTGGTCCAGTCGTCGCCCAGGGCCCCGTAGGCGTCGATGGCGGCTTGGAGGATGGTGGGCGCCCCGTCGTCGCCGGCCATCACCTTGGCCCAGGCATCGAGGTCGAACTCGGGGGTGTCGAGGAACAGGAAGTCGACCATGGCGGGCACCTCGCCCAGGACCGCCACGCGTTCCTGGACCACCGGGGCCATGGCCCGGAACACCGATTCGTCGAAGGCGTCGTCGGGCCACGGGGCGGAGTCGCCCGAGAGCCAGGGGCGGCAGGCCTCGACGAAGGCGTCGACAGGCAGGGCCCGGATGTACTCACCGTTCATGTGGGTGAGCTTGGCCACGTCGAAGAAGGCCGGCGAGTGGTTGACGTCGTCGAGGGCGAACCACTCGACCATCTGGTCGCGGGTGAAGATCTCCGCCTCGTCGGCAGGCGGGCTCCACCCGAGGAGCCCCAGGTAGTTCACGAACGCCTCGGGCAGGTAGCCCTGGTCGCGGTAGGACTCGACGGCAACCGGGTCCTTGCGCTTGGACAGCTTCTTCCTGGCCTCGTTCACCAGCATCGGCAGGTGAGCGAAGACGGGGAGCGGAGGGGTCGGTGCACCGGCCTCGCCGACGGTCCCGTCGGTGGTCCAGCCGATGCGGGCCAGGACGTCCCACATCAGGATGCACCGGGGAGCGGTCGGGAGCAGGTCCTCGCCCCGGATCACCTGGGTGATGGCCATGTCGATGTCGTCGATCACGTTGGCCAGCACGAACAGCGGGGCGCCGGACCCTTTGACGGCCACGAAATCGTCCATGGCCGAGCACGGGAACTCGACATCGCCCCGGATCACATCGGGAACGACGGTGACGCCGTCGTCGGGGGTGATGAAGCGCAGGGCCCGCCCGTCGCCACGGGGGAGACCGAGGGCACGGCAGTGGCCGTCGTAGCCGGGGGTGACGATGCCGGCCGCCTTGTTGCGGGCCGTCACCTCGTCATGGGTGCAGCCGCAGGCGAACAGGGCACCCGCGTCCCACAGGGCGTCGATGGCCCGGTGGTAGCGCTCGGTGCGCAGCGACTGGCGGTAGGGACCCTCGTCGGGGTCCATGCCGAGCCAGTGGAGCGCGTTCAGGATTCCGTCGACCCACTCCTCGCGGTTCCGCTCGGCGTCCGTGTCCTCGATCCGGAGCACGTAGATCCCACCGGTGCCACGGGCCACCAGCCAGTTGAAGAGCGCGGTCCTGGCACTCCCCACGTGGAAGTAGCCCGTCGGAGACGGGGCGAAGCGGACCCTCGGGGCGTCGGTCGCCACGCCCGCCTTACTCGTCCTCGACGATGGTGATGGCCCCGGTCGGGCAGCCGTTGGCGGCCTGACGTACCGACTCGCGCTGGTCCTCGCCGGGGTGCTCATTGAGTACGTAGAGGAATCCGTCGTCACGGACCTCGAAGACCTCGGGGGCGATGCCCATGCAGACGGCGTTGCTGGCGCACTCGTCGTAGTCCACAACAATTCTCATGGCGATCCTCCGGGTCTTCGATGAGGACGCCCACTGTACCGGCCCCCGGGCCGGGTGCCGGTACAGCCGTCGCCTGGCAGAACTCCGGCATGGTGATCCGATCGACCCTCCGGTCCATCTGCCAGGCCGGCTCCGCTCGCCGGCGACCCGCGTCCGTCGCCGGGCCGCTGACCGTCGTCGCCCTGACGGCGGCGGCGTGCTCGTCCGGCTCATCGGCCCCGACCACGACCGCCTCGACGTCTCCGACCTCGACCAACACGGCGGGCCCCCCCCCGATCCGGCACGTGTTCGTGATCGTGCTGGAGAACGAGGGGTACGCCTCCACGTTCGGCGACCCGGCCGCCGACCCGTACCGGGCGACCACCCTGCCGTCCGAGGGTGCCAAGCTCGTCGACTGCTTCGGCATCGGCCACCGCTCCAACGGCAACTACATCGCGCTCATCTCGGGCCAGGCTCCGAACCCGCTCGACCAAGCCGACTGCCAGGTGTCCGCCGACCTCCCTCCCGGCACCACCGTCGGCGCCGGCGGCCAGATCGACGGGTCGGGGTGCGTGTTCCCCGCCTCGGTGCCGACGGTGGCGGACCAGCTCGACGCCGCCCCCCTCACCTGGAAGGCCTACACGGGGAACATCCCGTCACGGGAGTCGGCGGTGTGCGGGCACCCGGCCGTCGGCTCGGTCGACCAGACCCAGCGGGCGGTTCCCGGGGGCAGCTGCGCCACCCGCCACGACCCGTTCGTCCACTTCCACGCGATCATCGACGACACCGCCCTGTGCGGCGCCAGGGTCGCGCCGCTCGGTTCCACCTCCGGCGCGCAGCCGTCCTCCGCCCCGGCGGTGACCGGCGGCCTCGCCGCCGACCTGGGGCCGGCATCCACCACGTCCAACCTCAGCTTCATCTCCCCGAACCTGTGCACCGGCGGTCACGACGCCCCGTGCGTGGGCGGGGCTGGCGCGGCCGCGGCCAACATCGACGCCTTCCTGTCCACCTGGGTCCCCCGCGGCACCCACTCCCCGGCCTTCACCAAGGACGGACTGCTGATCGTGACCTTCGACGAGGCGGACGTCGCCCAACTGGCGGTGCGCCGCGTGCCACCAGGCGAGCGCACGAGTCGACGGGACGGGACGGCCGACCGCCCGACTGGGGACCGCCCTGCCCTACCCCAGGTCGAGGGTCCGGGTCAGCTCGACCGACTCGAGCATGCGCCGGTCATGAGAGGCGAGCAGCAAGGTCCCGGTGAAGCTCCGCAGCGCCGACTCCAGCTGCTCGATCGCCGGGAGGTGGAGATGGTTGGTGGGCTCGTCGAGGACCAGGAAGTTGACCCCCAGCGCCTGAAACATCGCCAGTTCGGCCCGGGTGCGCTCCCCCGGGGAGAGGGTCCCGGCCGGACGGGTGACCTGCTCTGCCTGGAGTCCGAACTTGGCCAGTAGCGACCGGGCCTCGGACAGCGTCACGCCGCACCGGTCGCACACCTCACGCACCAGGTCGCGATCGCCGCCCAGGGCGCGCCGGTCCTGTCCGAGGACGCCGGGGACCACGCCGGGCCCCATCCACCGCCCCCCCTCCGCCAGCGGGAGCGTGCCGAGGATCGCCGACACCAGTGAGGACTTGCCGGTCCCGTTGGCACCGGTCAGTCCCAGACGGTCGCCCCAGTCGACCTGCAGGTCGATCGGGCCGAGCCGGAAGGTGCCCCGCTGCACCACCGCCCCGGACAGCCGGCCACCACGGCGCCGGCTCGCTCCGCCTCCTCGATGGTGAAGCGCAGCTCCCACCCCTCCCACGGCTTCTCCACCTCCTCGAGCGAAGCCATGGCCCGGTCGGCCTGGCGGGCCTTGGCCGCCAGCTTTTCGGTGCGGTCGACCCGGAAGCCCCGTTGGGCCCTGTCGTTGTCCTTCGGGGCACGGGCCTCCCTGGCCACCCCCTTGGTGGCCCACTCCAGCTGCTGGACGGCCCGGCCCTGGAGCTGGGACCGCCGCTTCTCGTAGGTGGCGAATGCCTCGGTGGCATGACGTCGGGACGCGACCCGTTCGGCCTGGTAGCCCGCCCAGCCGCCACCGAACTCCCGCGCCGTGTGACGGTGCCCGTCGAGCTCGAGCACGGTGGTGACGGTCCGCTCGAGGAAGGCGCGGTCATGGGAGACCAGGACCAGCCCGCCGGCCCGTCCGGCGACCCATGCCTGCAGGCGCTGGAGCCCGGCGAAGTCGAGATCGTTGGTCGGCTCGTCGAGCACGGTGATCGAGAACCGGGACAGCTCGACGGCGGCCGGCGCCACCTTCGCCTCCTGGCCCCCCGACAGCGTGGACGTCCCCCGATCGGCCACCGACGACCCCACGCCCAGGTCGCCTGGTGAGCATCTGGCGCACGGTCTCCCCGGGGAT
>Ga0209048_10002685_pt1 | contig 17534 bp, 14 predicted proteins | sample FrelakmetCRP12CR_FD_187146 | JGI IMG/M metagenome (GOLD analysis project Ga0209048, IMG submission 187146) | Freshwater lake sediment microbial communities from the University of Notre Dame, USA, for methane emissions studies - CRP12 CR (SPAdes)... | ecosystem: Environmental > Aquatic >... | reverse complement strand
GCGGCCGCTGCGGTACTGACGGGCGGCTCAACAGGCTTGTACCCAAGCTCCCGCATCTCGACATAGAGCCGCGCGGCGGCAAGAGCGGCCGTGGAATCGGGGCCGCGGCCGTGCCGTGAGCACGGCGGCAGGAAGGAGTCCCAGGGCATGGCGGAGAAGCGCTTTGCCAGCGCGTCGATGCCCTTCTTGTGCCTGTCCTTGCCGGTCCATTCATGCACCCTGGCCAGGGGAAAGAAAATCTCGAGACCGCCGAGCGAACCGCGGGTCGCATCGGCGAGAGCCCGCCCCGACCCGACGGGCTGGCCAAGACCCAGGGGCGCTTCGCCTTCTCCTCGGACCTGTGGGCGGAGGGGATGCTGTGGGGCAAGACGCTGCGCTCCCCCCACGCCCACGCCCGCATCACCGCCATCGACGTCAGCGCGGCGTGGAGGATCCCCGGCGTCGAGGTCGTCGTCACCGCAGCCGACGTGCCCGGCAAGGCGACCTACGGGCTGATCTCGAGCGACCAGCCGGTCTTCGCCGCCGATGTCGTGCGTTACGTCGGCGAGCCCGTCGCCGCGGTCGCGGCCGACCACCCCGACACCTGCCGCCGCGCCATCGAGGCGATCGTGGTGGACTACGAGGTGCTCGAGCCGCTGGTGGACGCCGAGGCGGCCCTCTCCGGGGAGCGGTCCCCGATCCACCCGTCGGGCAACGTCATCCGCCACCAGCGCGTGGTCCACGGCGACCCCGGCGCGCAGGGTGCGGTGGTCGTGGAAGGCACCTACGAGATCGGGATGCAGGACCAGGCCTTCCTCGGCCTGGAGGCTGCGCTCGCCCTCCCCGACCCGGGCGGCGGTGGGGTCGAGCTGTTCGTGGCCACGCAGTGGCTCCACGAGGACCGCAAGCAGATCGCCGCCTGCCTCGGGATGGGCGAGGAGCGGGTCCGGCTCGTGCTCGGCGGCGTCGGTGGCGCGTTCGGCGCCCGAGAGGACATCAGCTTGCAGGTCCACTGCTGCCTGCTCGCCCTCCGAACCGGGCGGCCGGTGAAGATGCAGTACGGGCGCGACGAGAGCTTCTTCGGCCACGTCCACCGTCACCCGGCCCGGATCTGGATGCGCCACCACGCCGACGGCGATGCCCGCCTGGTGAAGGTCGAGGCTCGCCTCGTGCTCGACGGTGGCGCCTACGCCTCGACCAGCTCGGCCGTGCTGGTCAACGCCGTGACCCACGCCGTGGGCCCGTACGACTGCCCGAACGCCGAGATCGACGGCTGGGCCGTGCGCACGAACAACCCGCCCTGCGGTGCGATGCGGGGCTTCGGGGTCGTGCAGGCCTGCTTCGCCCACGAGAGCCAGATGGACCGCCTGGCCGAGGCGCTCGGCCTCGACCCGGTCGAGGTCCGCCTGCGCAACGCCATCCGCACCGGGGACGTGCTGCCGACCGGGCAGGTGCTCGAGAGCGTCGCCCCGGTCGAGCGGGTGATCCGGGAGACCGCCGCCCTGCCGATGCCCCCCGAGCCCACCGGCCACCCGGACCCGCTCGAGCTCCCCGGCGGGGCCGGTCGCACCGCCGACCCGTCCCACGTCCGACGCGGGGTGGGCTTCGCCGTCGCCATCAAGAACCTCATGTACTCGGAGCGCTTCGACGACTTCTCGACGGCGCGGTGCCGTCTGGCCGACGGGGTCGCCACCTTGAAGTTCGCCACCGTCGAGGTCGGTCAGGGCTTCGTGACGATCGCCGGCCAGATCGCCCGCAGCATCCTGGGCGTCGACGAGGTGGCCCTGGAACCGATCGACACGAGCGTCGGCTCCGCCGGCTCGACGTCGGCGTCGCGCCAGACCTGGATGTCGGGCGGCGCCGTCGACGCCGCCTGCCGCGCCGTGCGGGAGCGCCTCTTCGAGCACGTCGCTGCCCTGTGGGACGTCGACCCGGTGCGCCTCGTCATCGACGGCGCGGACGTGGTCGACACGGTGAGCGGGGGTCGCCTCACCGTCGCCGCCGCGAGCGCAGGCCGGCTCTTCGACGAGACCGTCGAGTTCCGCCACCGCCCGACCGAGGAGCTCGACGAGCGGGGACAGGGCAACTGCCACGTCGCGTTCGCCTTCGTGGCCCACCGGGCCGTGGTCGACGTCGACCTCGAGCTCGGGCTGGTCAAGGTGGTCCAGGTGGCCACCGCCCAGGACGTGGGACGGGCGCTCAACCCGTTGTCGGTGATCGGCCAGATCGAGGGGGGCATCGCGCAGGGTTTGGGGCTGGCCGTGATGGAAGAGATCGTCCTGGACAACGGCACGATCCGCAACCCGTCGTTCACCGACTACCTGCTCCCGACCACCCTCGACGCCCCGACCGTGGTCGCGGCCCTCGTCGAGGAGCCCGACCCCCAGGCCCCGCTCGGCGCCAAGGGCGTCGGTGAGCCCCCCTGCATCTCGGTCACGCCGGCCATCGTCGCCGCCATCCGGGCCGCGACCGGTCGGGCGTTGACCCGCGTCCCGGTCCGGCCCCAGGACATCGCCCTGTGAGGGGCGCTTCCCGGTAGGTTTCGCCCACCGCGACAAGGAGGAACTGGTGTCGGATCAGCGAGAGCGGCTCTCGTGGGACGGTTACGGGACGGCCGCCCGGCAACTGGCGGGCATGGTCCACGAGGACGACTACGCGCCCGACATGATCCTGGCCATCGCCCGGGGAGGGCTGCTCGTGGCCGCCTCGCTCGGCTACGCGCTGAGCGTGAAGAACCTCTACACGATGAACGTCGAGTTCTACACCGGGGTGGACGAGCGCCTCGAGGTGCCTCTCATCCTGCCCCCGACCCCCGACCTGGAGGCCGTGAAGGACGCCAAGGTCCTCATCGCCGACGACGTCGCCGACACCGGCCACACGCTGGCCACGGTCAAGGACTTCTGCGTGGGCAAGGTGGCCCAGGTCCGCTGCGCGGTGCTGTACGAGAAGCCGCGGTCGCTCGTGAAGTGCGAGTACGTCTGGCGCAGCACCGACCTGTGGATCGAGTTCCCGTGGAGCTGCGAGCCGCCGGTCGCCGAGCCCAAACCCGGCCGCCCGGCGCACTGAGATCCCCGCCGGTCAGCGCTCCCGGGACAGCACGACCTGGGCCGCGTTGCGCCCCGACGCCCCCCAGACGCCCGCTCCCGGGAACGTCGCGGCACCGGTGAGGTAGAGACCGGGCACCGGGGTCTCGTAACGGGTCAGCTCGCGGTCGCGACCGAGCAGGGCCGTCAGCGGCGACCCGGCGAAGGACGTCGCGTACCCCCGGGGGAGGTGGAACTCGTCTTCGTAGACCTGCGGCGTCATCGCCCGCCACGCCCTCACCGTGTCGAGCCAGCCGGGCTGGACGAGCGCGGCGAACGTCTCGAGCCACCGCCGCGGTTCGGGGCTGTTCACCCATCCGCCTCGCAGCGCGTAGGGGGTGAACAGGACCTCGAGGCTGAACACGTGCCCGCCCCCGGGCGGGACCATGGACGGGTCGAGCACCGACGGCGTGTTCATGAAGAACATCGGCCGGGCCGCGACCTCGCCGCGGCCCATGGCGGCGTGGGCGTCGTGCATCGCCTGCAGCGTGGGTGACACGATCGTGGTCGGCTCGTTCGGGTCGATGCCGAACCGCTCGGCGAACCCCCGATCGACCCCGCGCAGCGACGGGAGCTCACCGACCACGGCGTCGATCTTGGACTCGTAGCCCTCGTGGAGGGGCCGGTCGCGGTAGGCACGCACGAGCGGCCCGGCTCCCGACGGCGGATCGCGCAGCCAACGCACGAAGGTCTCGTTCGGGTCGCAGGCCGACACGACCACCGGGGCCTCGAGCGCGGTCCCGTCGGCCAGCTCCACCCCCCGGACCCGGCCGTCGGCACAGGTGATCGCCACCACCCGGGCGCCGGTGCGCACCGTGCCGCCGGCGGCCTCGAACGAGGCCCGGATCGCGGCCGGGACCGCGCCCGAGCCGCCGACGGGCCGCCCGGAGCGGGCGACGTGCTTGATGGCGTAGCCGATGGCGCCCGTCCCCGTCCCGGGTGACAACGGCGAGAGCCCCCACACCGCCGGCCCGGTCGTGACGACCGGGCCCATGAGGGCCTCCTCGGTGAAGAACGAGCGCAGGACCTCGCCGGCGCTCAACCGGCTCCACCGCAGCATCGTGGTGACGCCCCGGGCCCGCTTCTCGAGCACCTTGCGGGTCACCGCCTTGGCGGTGGGCACGCAGTTGGCGACCTCCAGCACGAGCTCGGCGACCGGGAGAGCGGCCTTGAGGTAGCGCCGGTAGCCGTCCACCTGGTCGGCGTAGGTCGCCTCGAGCACCTCGATCGTCCGCTCGATCTCGTGGAAGATCGCCCAGGGCCGCCCCCCCTCCCAGTGGGCGTGCAGCTGGCTGGGGGTGGTGTCGAGGTAGCGGAGCCCGTGGCCGGCCAGCCCGAGCTCCTCCGTGACCGGTGTCGAGCGGAAGACCTGGTGGTCGCAGTTGCAGATGTTGAACCGGGCTCCGAGGTCGTCCACCGTCGACGCGCAGCCGCCGACCGAGGCGCGGGCCTCGAGCAGCACGGTGTCCACGCCGGCCCGGGCGAGGTAGGCGGCGGTGATGAGCCCGTTGTGGCCGGCGCCGACGACGATCGCTTGGTGGTCCACCCACCGATTCTCGCCGAACCCCACGTCCGGCTTCGCACCGGCGGAGGCGGGCCCGGCCCTCTCACCTACGATCCGCCCATGCCCTCACGCCACCTCGACGCGCTCCGCTTCCCCGACATCGCCGCCCGCCTGAGCGAGCGCTCGATCCTCGTCCAGCCGGTCGGCGCCATCGAGCAGCACGGCCCCCACCTGCCCTTCAGCACCGACACGGTGATCGCCACGTCGACGGCGGCCGCCGCGGTCGACGAGGTGGGCGAGGAGCTCGACGTCTGGCTCCTGCCCACCTTGACCTACACGAAGTCGAACGAGCACGCCTGGGCTCCGGGCACGATCTGGCTGTCGGCCCCGACCATGCTCGCCGTGCTGGGCGACGTCGGTCGCTGCGCGGCGATGACCCCGGCGCGGCGGCTGGTCTTCCTGAACGGCCACGGGGGGAACTCCTCGCTGCTGAACGTGGCCTGCCGGGACATCCGCCTCGCCACCGGGCTGATGACCTTCCTCACCCATCCCGGCGTGCCGCCGGACCAGGGAGGTGCGTCACCGGCCGAGGAGCTCGGGATGGGCATCCACGGTGGCCTCAACGAGACGAGCGTGATGCTGCACCTGCGCCCCGAGCTGGTCGAGCTCTCGGCCGGGTTCCGCAACGTCCCCGAAGCCCTCGCCGCCAACCGCTACGTCCGCTTCGGCGGCCAGGTCAGCTTCGGCTGGCTGTCCGACGACTTCGGGCCGACGGGCCACATCGGCGACCCGACCGGAGCGACGCCCGACCGGGGCAAGCAGCTCTTCGAGGGCTCCGTGCAGGCCTTCACCGAGGCGCTGGCCGAGGTGGCACGGTTCGACTTCGGCCGGTGAGCGTGCCGGACCGCGGCGATCTGCGCGTCGACGGGAGCCGCCTCCACGCCCGCATCGCCGCGCTGCACGAGATCGCCCCGATCTCGGGGCCCGGTGGTGAACCGGGCAACGCCCGGCTCGCGCTCACCGACGCCGACCGCGAGGGCCGCGATCTGGTCCGGGCCTGGATGGCCGAGCTGGGGCTCCACGTCCACGTCGACGGGATCGGCAACGTCTGGGGGGTCCGGCCCGGCCGCAGCGGGCGGCTCGACGAACCGGCGGTCATGACCGGCAGCCACATCGACACCGTGGGCACGGGCGGCCGCTTCGACGGCAACCTCGGGGTCCTGGCCGGCCTGGAGGTCGTCGAGACGCTCGAGCGCCATGGGGTGGTCACCGAGCGCCCGATCGCGGTCGCCTTCTTCACGAACGAGGAGGGGGCCCGCTTCGCTCCCGACATGATGGGCAGCCTGGTGTTCGTGGGCGGCCTGGCGCTCGAGGAGGCACTCGACACCACCGGCATCGACGGGGCCAGGGTCGGGGCCGAGCTCGCGCGCATCGGCTACGCCGGAGCGACCCCGTGCCCGGGGCCGTCCCCCTGCGCCTTCGTGGAGCTCCACGTGGAGCAGGGTCCCGTGCTCGAGGCCGAGGGGTGCACGATCGGCTCGGTCACCGGGGTCCAGGGGATCAGCTGGCAGGAGCTGACGATCGTCGGGCAGTCCAACCACGCCGGCACGACCCCGATGCGCCTGCGCCACGACTCGGGCTACGTCGCCGCCGAGCTCGCCGTGTTCGCGCGCCGGCTGGCCCTGGAGCTCGGCGGTTCCCAGGTCGCGACGGTCGGCACGATCGAGCTGCACCCCAACCTCGTCAACGTCGTGGCGGCGAGCGCCCGGGTGACCATCGACCTGCGCAACACCGACGACGGGGTGCTGCGCACCGCCGAGGAGCGCCTGGCCGAGCACGCCCGCGACCTCGCCGCCGCCGAAGGCGTCACGATCACCGCCCGCCGGCTGGCCCGCTTCGAGCCCGTGGCCTTCGACCCGGCGATGATCGCCCTCGTCGAGCGGACCGCCGAGCGTCTCGGGCACCCGGTGATGCGCCTGCCGAGCGGCGCCGGCCACGACGCCCAGATGCTGGCCAGGGTGTGCCCCACCGCCATGATCTTCACCCCGAGCGTGGGCGGCATCAGCCACAACCCGGCCGAGCTCACGGCACCCGCCGACCTCGAAGCCGGGGCCGACGTCTTGCTCCAGGTCCTGCTCGAGCTGGCCGGGACGGACGGAGGGGGTGGTGGTGAGCGGCGGTGACTGGCGGGGCGGCGTAAGTACCGCCACGATGCTCGTGTGAACGAGCTGACCGTCCTCGGCCGACAGGTGCGCCACCCGATCGACCACGTCGAGTGCTTCCCCGCGCCGGCCCACGTCACCGAGGTCCGGGCCACGAGCGAGGAGGTGGCGTCGCGATGCCCCGTCACCGACCAGCCCGACCTGGCCACGGTGGTGATCGACTACGCCCCGGACCGGTCGTGCGTCGAGTCCAAGTCGCTGAAGCTGTACCTGTGGTCGTTCCGGGACCGGGCCGTGTTCGCCGAGGCCCTCGCCGCCGACATCGCCACCGAGATCTTCGACACGGCCCGCCCCCACTGGGTCCGGGTCCGCCTCACGCAGCGGCCCCGGGGCGGGATCACGGTCGAGGCGCTGGCCGAGCGACGTCGCTGACACGCGACCGGAGACGCGACGGGGGCGCCGACCGATCGGCCGGCGCCCCCCGCACGCGATGCTCAGAGGTGGATGCTCTTGTCGATGAACTGGTTGGTGACCACGTCCGCTGCGGTCAGCCCGTCCTTGATCGGCTTGCCGCCGGTCGCGTAGATCGGTCCGGCGATGGCGATCAGGTCGGTGACCCGCTGGGTGTCGAAGCTCCCGAGCGTCCCGTCAGGGCTGTTGGCGATCAGCTTGTCCTTGACGATGGTGTCGACCGCGTACTTGGCCACGCCGGCGTCGTAGGTCCAGCCGTTGTTGTACTTCGTCACCAGGTCCAGGATCAGCGCGTTGGCCGCCGTCGGGTCCTTGACGAAGTCGATCGCCCCCTGCTGGACGATCGGGACCAGCTTCTTGAAGCAGTCGGCGAACTTGGTGATGTTCTCCGGCTTCGTGCCGAGCGACTGGGCGTAGGGCTTCCAGCCGGTGTCGTCGATGTAGGCGTACTTGAGCGGCTTGCCCCAGGCCTTGACCTCGTTCTGCCAGATGTAGGGCTCGGCCGAGGAGAAGCCCTGCGTGGCCGCCTTGCCCTGGTCGGCGACGAAGGCCGCCGGGGTGCCGTCATAGGACCCGTCGACCTGGGACTTCTTCAAGATGCCCTTGCCGGTGAGGTAGTCCATGTAGGCCCCGACGCTGAAGTAGCGGACCTTGATGCCCTTGGTGCCGAGGTCGTCGATCGTCTGCACGGTCGGGTAGGTCGCCGGGTCCCAGAGGATGACCTGGGGGTTCTTCAGGAACGGCGCCACGATCGAGATCGTGGGGTTGGTCTTGGAGTTCTGGATCGACTCGTCGGTGCTGGTGAAGCCGAGCAGCAGCGAGGGGTCCTGGTAGAGCTGCGAGGTCACCTGCTGGAAGCCGATCGCCGGGCCTCCGGCCCGGATCTGGATCTTGACGCCGGTGTCCTTGCCGCCAGAGGCCAGGAGCTCACCGGTCACGGTCTTCTTCGCGGTGTCGACCGTCGGGTTCGGCCCGACCAGCTGGTACAGGTTCCCGTGCTCGGATTCGGGGTTCCAGTCGGTCTGGATGCCGATCGTGGCCGGGCACCCCGCCGCCTTCAGGTCGACGTCCGTCGCGCCGCCGGCCGCGGTGGTCTGGGACCCACCGGCGGTCGTCGTGGCGCCGGCCGCGGTGGTCTGGGCTCCGCCGGCGGTCGTGGTGGTGGCGGCGGTGGTGGTCGGGCCGGCCGTCGTGGACGAGCTCGACTTGCTGCTGCTGCCACAGGCGGTGATGGCGAGGGCACCGGCCAGCGGCATCGCCAGCAGGGACAACCTCCGGGTCTTTCGCATGCATGCTCCTTCGTTGGGGATGGTGTGGGTGGGGGAGGGGGGACCGGACCCGTGCGGCGCGTCAGGCCGACTTGCGGGTGTTCTCGTACCAGTGGCCGACGACCCGGCTGCTGAGCCAGCCGAACACCCCGAACACGACGATGCCGAGCAGGGCGGCCAGGATCACCGCGCCGTACATCAGCGGGTTGTTGAGCCGGGCCCGGTAGACGTCGATCAGGATGCCGATGCCCGGGTCACCCTGGCGGAAGAAGAAGTCCCCGACGACGGCACCGATCACGGCGAGGCCGGCCGAGATGCGAAAGCCGGCGAAGATCGCCGGCATCGCCGCGGGCAGCTGGAGCTTGCGCAGGCGGGTCCAGCGTCCGGCGCCGTGGAGGGTGAACAGGTCGTGCTGGCCCCGCTCCGCCGACAGCAGGCCGAACAGGGTGTTGGCCGTGATCGGGAAGATGGCGATGATCACGCAGACCACCACGCGGGCCCGGAAGTTGAAGTCGAGGATCGTGCCGATGAGGGGCACGAAGGCCAGGATGGGGATGGCCTGGAGCGCCACCATGTAGGGCCAGATCGAGCGTTCCATCCAACGGGCCTGGCTCATGGCGATGGCCAGGGACATGCCGACGACGATGGCGATGATCAAGCCGGTCAAGGCCACGCGCGTCGTGAGCCACAGGGCCTGGAGCATCGGGTGGAAGTTCGACCACACGAAGAACGAGTCGTGGATCACCGTCTGGGGCGGAGGCAGCAGGAACTGGGGCTTGTTGAAGATGTGCTGGAGGCCCCAGTAGGACATGAAGTACCAGAACCCGACGAAGAGGCCGAAGAACAGCACCGGCCCGATGAGGTCGATGGCGGAGCGCTGCTTCTTCGTCGGCGGGACGGGGGCGTCGTCGGGCACGACGATCACGCTCGCGGGCTCACCGTGGCTGGCGACGGCGATCCCTGCGGTCCGGCCGGGCAGCGTCTGGCTCACAGGTGGGCTCCTCGCAGCGCATGGGAGACCTGGCCCGCCAGCTCCGAGAACCGCGGGTCGAAGCGCAGCTCCGGCGAGCGGGGGTAGGGGAACGGCACGGCGAAGTCACCCACGATCCGCCCGGGGCGGGCCGACATCACCAGGACCCGGGTCGACAGGAACACCGCCTCGTAGAGGGAGTGGGTGATGAACAGCGACGCGAAGCCTTCGCGCTGGAACAGCGCCAGCAGCTCGTCGTTCAACCGCTCCCGGGTGATCTCGTCGAGGGCGCCGAAAGGTTCGTCGAACAAGAAGACCTTGGGCTTCATGACGAGTGAGCGGGCCAGGGAGCAGCGCATGCGCATGCCCCCCGACAGCGCCCGCGGGTACTTGTCCTCGAAGCCCCGCAGCCCGACGAGCGCGATCGCGTCCGCGGCCAGCTTGGCCCGATCGGACTTCCCGATCTCGTGGAGCTCGGCGAGCAGCTCGACGTTGCCCTGGACGGTGCGCCAGGGGAGCAGGGTCGCGTCCTGGAAGACGTAGCCCAGGCTCGTCGGGTCGACGCCGATCCGACCGCGGCTGTGGGGCACGAGGCCCGAGGCGTTCTTCAGCAGCGTGGACTTCCCGCAACCCGACGGGCCGACGATGGTCACGAACTCGCCCGGCGAGACCGTGAACGAGACGTCCCTCACGGCCTCGGTCCCGTCGGCATAGGTCATCGAGACGCCCTCGAAGGAGAGGTGGCCGGAGCCGGTGGCGGCGGCGGACGGCAAGGACGTGGCGGTGCTGCTCATGGACCCTCCGGACCCTAGGGCACCTCTGTGCCCCCACCGTGACCGTTCTATGAACCTTGTGTTTCCTAGCGCGTCGTGACCACCGTGTGCGACACGACCCGGCCGCGGTGGACCACGAGACGGGTCATCGGGGCGAAGGCGACGGCGGCGCGCAGGGTCGGGGCGTCGATGGCGAGGAGCTCGGCCCGGGACCCGGCCCGCACCGCGACCGGCGCCGATCCGAGGCAGGAGCGGGCGGCGACGCTGACCATCGCGTAGGCCTCCTCGGGCGTCGCGTGCCCGGCCATGACCATCAGGGCGGCCGTCTCGAGGGGGTCGCCGCGGCCCATCGTGTTGAACGGGTCCTGGAGGTTGTCGGCCCCCGCGGCCAACGAGGCGCCGGCGTCGAGCAAGGCGCGGACCCCGGTCAGCCCGCGCGGTGGCGACACCGCCACGCCCCGTGCTTGCAGGAACAGGTTGGTCTGCGGGAGGGCGACGACCGTGATGCCGGCTGCGGCGACGAGCGCGGCGACGTCGCGCTGCACCCCGACGGGCTGCACCCCGAGGCTGACGCAGTGGCTGGCGGTGACGCCATGGCGGAAGCCGGTGCGAAGCACGGTCTCGGCCAGGTCCCGCAGGGTGAGGACGTCGGGGTCCAAGGTCTCGTCGGTGTGGAGGTCGAGGGGTCGTTCGAGCTCGCCGGCGACGTCCACGAACGTCCGCACCGCCACCGCCGGGTCGGGCTCGAGGTGAGGGCAGCCGCCGATGACGTCGACGCCGGCCGCCACCGCGTCCTGCAGGAGCCGCTGCCCCGGTCGCCCGTCGCCCTCGTCGTCGGGCCAGCGCACCAGGGCCACCAGCTCGATGTCGACGAGGTGCCCGATGCGCTCCCGCACCGCGACCAGCGCCTCCACCGAGCGCAGGCCGTTGGCCCCGTTCACGTCGACGTGCGTGCGGATCGCCGTGGCGCCACAGGCCAGGTTCACGAGCGCGGCCCGCTCGGCCCGTTCGGCGATGTCGGCGACGGTGAAGGTGTCGTAGTGGGCGTGCATCTGCTCGATGGCGGTGAGCAGGTCGCCGCGGGGATTGGGCACCCGGTCGGCGAGCAGCGCCTTGTCGAGGTGGGCGTGGGGTTCGACCGGCGCCGGGAGCAGCAGCATCCCGCGCAGGTCGTGCTCGGGCGCGCCCTCGCGGCGGGCCAGCTCGGGACCGACCTCGGCGATGAGCTCGCCGTCGATGCGCACGTCGACCCGCGACCCGTCGGCCAGGCGGGCGTCTCGCAGCGTCAGGCTCACCGGGCCAGCTCCCCGATGACGGCCAGGGCCGCCTGCACGGCTCGGTCCTCGTCCCCGGGCGGGTACGTCGCGGACAGGTTCACGCCCACCACACCTGGGACCTGGAGCACGTCCCGGGCGAAGGCCACCGCCCGCTCGACCCCGATGGCGAACGGGTCGGTCGCGCCGAGCACCGCCTCTTCGAGCCCGGCCGGCAGGGCCAACCCGGTGAAGGTCCGGATCCGCTCGACGCACTCCGCGGAGTGCAGCACCGGGAGGCAGACGATGAACGGCGTCGAACCGGCACCCAGGGCCACCGCCTCGGCCACGAACAGGGCCACGGTGGCGCGGTCGCCCGGGTGGTTCACGAAGCAGACCTGCGCGCCGGCCCGCAGCTTCTCCATGAGGCGGGCCGCCCGCCGGTGCCGGGGCGGCGCGACTGGGTTCTCGGCCACCGACACCAGCGCGCCGCGGGCGCGGGCGAGCGCGGCGAGGCGGGTCGAGTCGAGGTCGAACACCGCCTGCGCGTCCGCCCGGTGGCCGAGGGAAGTGTGGTCGCCGGTGACGCAGTGGATCGCCGCCCCGAGGTCGGCGAGCGCGCCGAGCTCGGCTTCGAGCGCGACCCGGTTGCGGTCGCGGCAGTTGACCCCGGCCCAGGGACGCACGCCCTCGGCGGCCACGAGCGAGGCCCGGTAGCTCGGGGGGAACTGCAGCCGGGACCAGCCGGCGTCACCGAGCAGGACGGCATCGGCCGACCCCCGAAGCGCGGCTGCGGCCCGGCGGGTCGAGGCGGCGTCGAGGGGTCGGTCCGGGAGGTCGACCACGACCAGCGGGCGCGACCTCGCGACCGCCAGCAAGGGATCGTCGGCGGGGGACACGGCGTGCACCGTGCCGGTCCAGGCCACGAGCCGCCGGTCAAGGAAGGAACACGGTGCCGCTCCGGTCTCGCAGGCGCCGTCGAGCGCCACCCCCCCGCAGGGCCCGTAGGTCATGGCCTTCGGACAGGGCGGCGCCGTGCCCACCGCAGTCGTCATCGGGGGCGAACGAGGGGCTCGCCGAGCCGCGGGAACACCTCCTCGGCCACCAGGTGGAACTGCTCGTCGATCTCCTCGCGGCTCAGCCCGGGGAGGTCGAAGAAGAAGCAGATGTGCTCGAGTCCGAGCAGCTCGCGGTACATGCCGATGACGTCCACGACGTCGTCCACCGAGCCGATCGCCCAGATCTTCTGCGCGATCGAGTCCTCGAGCGTGGGCTGGAAGCCGAACGGCACCTTGGACCCGTCGGGGAGCCGGTAGCTCGAGAAGCGCCCGTAGGGGGCGAGGAACTTGCAGAACTCGTCGTGGCCGGGACGGGCACGGCGGATCGCCGCCTCAGTCGAGCGGGCCACGTGCGCGTTCAGGACCAGCACCCGATCGGCGCCGGCCGACGCGACCGGGTTCGCGAACTCGGCGCGCTTGGCCGCGTAGTGCTCCCACTTCTGCTTCTGGCTCTCGGGGTGCTGGAGCCAGTAGACGGCCCGGAACCCCATGCGGGGGACGTACTCCATGGTGTCGGGCGACGTGACCGGCTGGTAGACGTCGACCTTGGAGACGGGTCTGGGGATCAACGTCAGGTCGCGCACGAAGTCGCCCCGGTCCGGGATGCCGTCGGGAGGCAAGGTGAAGTGCTTGCCCCGGAACGCGAAGCGCTCGTTCCCCCAGGCCGACAGGATGATCTCCATGCTCTCTTCGAACTGCTCCCGGTTGCGCCGGTCGAGCTCGGCGGCCATCTCGTTGTCCCCCGAGGCGACCACGGTGCCGAGGCTCTCGGCCTCGCGGGGCACCGTGCCCCGACCGACGCCGAACTGCATGCGGCCCCCGGTCAGGATGTCGGCGAGGGCGAAGTCCTCGGCCAGGCGCAGGGGGTGCCACTGCGGCACGACGTTGAACATCTGGCCGAAGCGCAGGTGCTCGGTCCGGGTGGCGCAGTAGAGGCCGAACAGGACCAGGTTCGGGAGCACCTCGTAGCCCTCGTGCTGGAAGTGGTGCTCGGTGAGCCACATCGTGTCGAAGCCGACTCGATCGCCGGTCTGGGCCCAGTGGATCATGTTCTCGTAGCAGGCCAGGACCTCGGCGTTGCCGTAGCGACGCTCGGTCGGCACGATCGCCGGATCACCGGCGTCGGGCATGGGGACGGTGCCGAAGAAGTTCGTGTCCACGCGCATCGCCGAAGGCTAGACCCGACCTCGCACGAGCCGTGATCCCTGGTGTTACGGGCCGGTGAACCGGCGCCCGGTCACAGGCCGAGTGCGGCGCCGATGCGGGCCCTGGGGTCGGCCGCTCCGGAGCGCACCCCATCGTCGCCGACGACCACGACGTGGGCGTGGCCGAAGCGGTGGTCGAAGGCCGGCCCGCTCCGGACCCGGTGGCCACGAGCCTCGAGGCCCCGGTGCCAGCCCGGCGGCGCGCCGTCCTCGACGGTCACCGTCGGCCCCGCCGCAGCGGTCCAGGTGTCGAAGCCGCGGCCGGCGCCCTCCAGGACCCAGCGCGGCGCGGCGACGGCCGGGCCCGGCGACTCGCCACCGGCGAGGAGGCGGGTGAGCAGCTGGAGCAGGATCTGGGGCTGGGCGTCGCCGCCCTGGGTGCCGAGCACGGCGCGCAGGCGACCGTCGGGCGTGGTGACCAGTGCCGGCGACAGGGTGTGGGGTGGGCGCCGGCCCGGGCCGTACTCGGCCGGCTGGCCGGCCTCGAGGCTGAACCCGACGCCGCGGTTGTGGAGGTTGATCCCGGTGCGGGGCTCGACCAGCCAGGAGCCGAAGCCGGCGGCGTTGGACTGGATGAGCGAGACGCCCATCCCCTCGGCGTCGACCACGCAGAGGTAGGTCGTGTCGCCGGCGCGCCCGTGCCGGGGCCACGGACCGGCGCGCTCGGCGGTCACGGAGCTCAGCCGGTCGCGGAGGCGGTCCGGGTCGACCAGCGCGGCGCCGTCGGCCCGCTCGTGGAGCACCTCGGGCCGGTCGTGACCGGCTGCGGAGGCGGCCTCGATCAGCAGGTGGGCCCAGAGCGGGTCGTCGGGGTCGTCGGGCAGGGGCAGGCGTTCCGCCAGCCAGGCCGAGGCCAGCGTCAGGTAGCCCTGGGAGTTCGGAGGGACCGTCCAGACCCGGTGGCCCCACACGTCGATGCCCAGGGCGTCGACCCACTCCGCCTGGGGGCGCTCGAGGTCGCCCTCGGTGAACTCCCCGGCGCCCAGTTCGACCAGACCCTGGCCGAACTCGCCGCCGTAGAACCCCTCGCGGCCCTGGCCGACGACAGCGCGAAGGGCCGTGGCCGCACCGGGGCGGACCACGCGCTGCCCGGTCCGGACGAGACGGGCGTAGTCGACGGGATGGTCCTCCCACAACGCCAGCGCACCCACCAGGAGCGGGGAGGCGGGGAAGCCCGACTCGGCCAGGTGGATCGCCCGGCCGAGGACGTCGCCGAGCTCGAGGCGTCCGAAGCGCTCGTGGAGGGCGAGCCAGCCGTCGACGCAACCGGGCACCGGCACGGAGGCGACGTCGCGCCGGAACGGCATCTCGACCAGTCCCCGGGCCCGCAGACGATCGGGGTCGGCCCCGGAGCCGGCCCGGCCCGAGGCGTTCAGGACGGCCGGCTGGGCGAGGCCGGGTTCGTGCACGAGCGCGAAGAGGTCGCCTCCCATCCCGCACAGGTGCGGCGCGGTGACGGCGAGCACGCCGTTGGCCGCGATCGCGGCGTCCACGGCGCTGCCCCCGCGGGCAAGCGCGCCGACGGCCGCTCCGGTCGCGAGGTGGTCGGCGGTGCACACGAGTGCCCCGGTCGAGTGCAGCGTCGAGGGCGGCACGAGACGGCGGGCCATCGGCCGAGCCTACGAGCCGCGGGGATCGGGCTCAGTCGTCGAGCAGCGCACCGGCCGCCTGCCAGGCCGCCTCGATCGCGTCCAGCCGGGCCGTCGCCGCGGCCCGCAACCGGTCGGCCACCCCTGCCACCAGTGCCTCGACCAGGGCCACCGTCGCCACTGCGCTGTCGAAGGGGCCGGCGCTCACCGCCCGCACGGCCAGGACGTGGCCCGAGACCCGGGCGATGGGGGACAGGGCGCTGTCGGTGACCGCGACCAGCCGGGCGGAGCGGACCGCGGCGGCCGCAGCGGCGGCGACGACCCAGCGTTCGTAGCGGCGCAGGTCGATGGCGACGACCGTGTCGTTCGTGGTGACCGTGGCGAGGCGGCGAGCGACGTCCACCTCGGAGCCGGCCAGCAGTTCGACCCGGTCACGCAGCAGACCGAGGCGGTCGGCCAGCAGCAGGCCCTCGGCCCGGTTCGCCGAGCTGGCCAGGACCCAGACGGCGCCGGCCGGGTCGGCCAGCAGGTCGATCACCGCTTCGAAGACCGACCGGTCGACACCTTGCAGGGTGGTGGCCACGTTGTCGATCCCGTCCTGCAGGGACCGCTCCAGCAGGTCGGCGTCGGGCCGCTCGCGGATCCGTTCGGCGGCCGGGCGCAGCCGGGCGGCCAGGTCCGCCTGCACCATCGCCTGCAGGCCGCGGTAGCCGTCGAAGCCCAGCCGGTCGGCCAGGCGGACCACGGTGGCTCCGCTGGTGCCGGCCCGACGGGCCACCGCGGCGACGGTGCCGAAGGCGACGCACTCGGGTTGGCTCAGCACGAGGTCGCCGACCCGGCGCTCGGCGGGGGACAGCTTCTCGCGCTGCTCTGCGACGACCTGGGCAACGGGCATGAAACAGATGTTACACTGTGAACTCACGTTGGAACGTACCTTCCAGCATGATCCCGGAGGGAGGGGCCATGACCGTCGTCGAACACCGCAGCGCCACCGAGGAGTGGCTCGAACGTGACCGGGCGATCCTGGCCGGCACGCTGTCGCGCGTGACCGACGTCGTGGCCGAGGAGGCGCACGGCTCCTGGATCACCGACGTCGAGGGGCGCCGGTTCCTGGACTTCACGTGCGGCATCGCCGTGACCAACATCGGCCACGGCCACCCGCGCGTCGTCGCCGCGATCGAGGCCCAGGCCCGCCGCCTGCTGCACACGTCGGTGGTCACCCACCAGCGGCGCAACGTCGAGCTGGCCGAGCGCCTCGGCGAGCTCGTGCCCTACCTCGACGAGCCCCAGGTGTTCTTCTGCAACACCGGCGCCGAGACGGTCGACGGTGCGGTGAAGCTGGCGCGACGGGTCACCGGGCGTCCCGGCATCATCGCCTTCCGGGGCGGCTTCCACGGCCGCACGATCGGGGCGACCTCGCTCACCACCGCGAAGGCCAAGTACCGGGAGGGCTACGAGCCCCTCGTGGCCGGGGTCAGCATCGCCCCGTACGCCTACCCCCTGCGCCAAGGCGGCGAGGCGGCGGCCACGGCCGGCGCGCTCGCCACCCTCGACGACGTCCTCGCCCACCAGTGCGCCCCGTCCACGGTCGCGGCGATGATCGTCGAACCGGTCCTGGGCGAGGGCGGCTACGTCGTGCCGCCGCGGGAGTGGTTGGCCGGACTGCGCGAACGGTGCGACCGCCACGGCATCCTGCTGATCTTCGACGAGGTCCAGACCGGCATCGGGCGCACCGGCAGGCCGTTCGCGGCCGAGACCTTCGGCGTGCGCCCCGACGTGATCCTGTTCGCCAAGGGGATCGCCTCCGGCCTCCCGCTCGGGGGCATCATCGCCCCCCGCGCGCTCATGGACCGGTGGCCGACCGGGACCCACGGATCGACCTTCGGGGGCAATCCGGTGGCCTGCGCCGCGGCCATCGCCACCCTCGACGTGCTGGCCGAGGAGGGGCTCTACGAGCGGTGCCGCGAGCTCGGCGAGCGGGCCCGTGCGGCGCTGCGGGCGGCGACCGAGGGCCTGGCCGGGGTCCGCGAGGTGCGAGGGATCGGGCTCATGCTCGGTGTGGAGCTCGCCGATGCCGACGCGGCCGGTGCCGTGCAGCGGGCCTGCCTCGACGAGGGCCTGCTGGTGCTCACCTGCGGCCCGGGCGAGAACGTCTTGCGCATCATCCCCCCGCTGACCGTGACCGACGCGGAGCTCGAGCTGGGGCTGGACATACTGGG
>Ga0209048_10002684_pt1 | contig 17536 bp, 21 predicted proteins | sample FrelakmetCRP12CR_FD_187146 | JGI IMG/M metagenome (GOLD analysis project Ga0209048, IMG submission 187146) | Freshwater lake sediment microbial communities from the University of Notre Dame, USA, for methane emissions studies - CRP12 CR (SPAdes)... | ecosystem: Environmental > Aquatic >... | reverse complement strand
CAGCGCCTGGCCGCGTAGGCGTCGCGGAAGGTGCTCGTGGTCGCCACCGTCTCGGCCCTGGCGTTGGTGAGCGGGTTGCCGCGCAGCTGCGCCATCCAGGCTTTCACAGGGCCGTGCCAGGTGTTCGGGACCAGGCCCCAGCGCAGCAGGCCGAGCCGCCGCACACCGTCCCGGACGGCGACGGCCGGGACCCGGTCGGTCGGCGCCACGTTGAAGTTCGGGCCGTCGGCCTCGGCCGCGACCTCGTCGACGTCGAAGAACTCGGCCAGGGCGCCGGAGGTGCTGGAGGCGACGTAGCGACCGCACATGGTGACCAATCATCGCCGACCATGACCGCCGGTTCCGGCGGCCTGCCGCTAGCCTTGCCAGGCGGTGCGGACCCTGTGGAAGTTGCTGCTCACGCTCGCCGCAGCGGCGGGAGGCCTGGTCGTGTCGGTCGTGGCGCTCGCCCCGGCGGCCCACGCCCTGTTCACGGCGGGCACGGCGGGTGGACCCAGCGACGTGCTGGTGCTCGCCGACCTGCCGGAGCGGTCGCAGGTGTTCGACGACCAGGGGAACCTGCTCACCACGTTCCACGCCGAGCAGAACCGGGAGCCGGTGACCTTCGCCGACGTTCCCCCCGACGTCGTCAACGCCATCCTCGACACCGAGGACGCCAAGTTCTGGCAGCACCACGGGGTCAACCCCGAGGCCACGTTCCGCGCGCTGTTCAGCGACACCAGTGCGGGTGGGATCAAGCAGGGCGGGTCCACCATCACCCAGCAGCTGGTGAAGAACACGCTGCTGACCAACGAGCGGACGGTCAGCCGCAAGATCAAGGAGGCGGTCCTCGCCGTCCGTCTCGAGAACGAGCTCACCAAGCAGCAGATCCTCGAGCGCTATCTCAACACCGTCTACTTCGGGAACGGGGCCTACGGCATCCGGGCCGCCGCCGAGACGTACTTCGGGATCCCCGTCCAGCAGCTCACCAAGGTGCAGGGCGCGTTCCTGGCCGGGCTGATCAGCAATCCCGACGGCGTGGACCCGTACCGGTTCGCGGCCAAGTCGAAGGCTCGGCGCGACTTCGTGCTCGAGCGCATGGTGGCCAACGGCCACCTCACCAGGGAGGGGGCGGCAGCGGCGAGGGACACGCCGATCCCGACCGCGAAGTTCAGCGTCACGCCCACGCCCGACGGCCAGGACGGCTACTTCATCGAGGAGGTCAAGCAGCGCCTGCTGAACGACCCGACGCTCGGCGACACGCCCCAGGCCCGGTACAACGCCGTGTTCCGGGGGGGGTTGAGGATCTACACGACCCTGGATCCGCGGCTCGAGCAGGACGCCAAGCAGGCGGTCGCCAACAACCTCCCGGACGCCAACGGCACGTGGACCTCCGCGCTCGTCTCGGTCGACACCAAGACGGGGGCGGTGCGCGCCATCGTGGGCGGCCCGGGCTTCGACCGGAGCCAGTACCGGATCGCGACATCGGGGCCCGGCCGCCAGCCGGGCTCCTCGTTCAAGCCGATCGTGCTCGCCACCGCCCTCCAGCAGGGCTACAGCATCTACGGCACCGTCAACGGCACGACGCCGTGCACCTTCACCAATCGGGGAGGGCCGCCGTACACGGCCCACAACGACGAGGGCGGCGCGAGCGGCTACATGAACCTCGTCACGGCCATGGCCCAGTCGGTGAACTGCGCCTACACCCGCGTCGGGCTCACCGTGGGGCTCAGCAAGGTCGTGTCCATGGCCCAGCAGCTCGGCGTCACGACCCCGCTGCACCCCTTCATCTCCATGTCCCTGGGGTCGGAGGAGGTGCGGCCGATCGACATGGCCGGCGTGTACGCCACGTTCGCCAACGACGGGGTTCACCACAAGCCGTTCCTCGTCGACCACATCGTCGATCGCAGCGGCAAGGTGATCTTCCAGGGGGGCGACAAGGGCACCCAGGTCCTCAGCCCGGACAAGGCCCACGAGGAGCTCGTGGCGCTGCGGGCGGTGGTGACCGGCGGGACCGGCACGGCGGCCGCCCTGAGCGACCGCGCGGCGGCGGGCAAGACGGGAACAGCCGAGAACAACAGCAACGCCTGGTTCGACGGGGTCACGCCGCAGCTCACGACTGTGGTCTGGATGGGCTCCCCGATCGGGAACGTCCCCATGACCTCCGTGGGAGGCCGCACGGGGAGCGGGGCCTATCTGTACAGCCGCACCGTGTTCGGCGGGACCTACCCGGCGATGATCTGGCACGACTTCATGAGCCGGGCGCTGACCGGGCAGGCCTCGATCGACTTCCCGGCGCCCAACCCCAACAACATGGGGAACATCTTCACGGTGCCCGACCCGCCCGGCTCGTTCAGCCCGACCACGGCGCCGCCGACCACGGCGCCCGCCGCGCCGACGACTCCGTCCTCCACGGTTCCGGCCGGCACCCCCACGACCGCTCCGCCGACGACCGCGGCCGGGGGGGCACCCCCGACGACGGCGCCATCCAAGGGGATCGGCGGCGGCGGGCTTCCTGCAGGCAAGCCCGGCGGTGGAGGCGCGGGCGGCGGAGGCCCCCCGACGAGTGGCTGACCGCGGGGTCGACGGACCCCATGCCCTGCTCGGTCTCCAGGAGCGGGACACCGAGCTCGACCAGCTCCGGCACCGGCGAGCGCACCTGCCGGCGCGGGTGCAGCTCGACGTCCTGACCGCCGAGCTGGCGACCCTGGAGGCCGACGCCGCCGTGGTCCGCGCCGAGCGGGACGAGCTCAACCGCCGCCAGGCGGCGCTGGAGGCCGAGCTGGCCGACACCGAGAAGCGCCTGACGGACCTGGACCGGCGCATGCGGTCCGGCGCGGTCACCGCCTCGCGTGACCTGCAGGCCATGGCGGACCAGCTCGAGAGCCTGAGGCGTCGACGTGGCGACCTCGAGGACGCCGATCTCGAGATCATGGAGGCCGTCGATCCGCTCGACGCACGCCTCGCCGAGCTGGACGGCCGGCGGGCGTCGGTCGACGGCGACGCCGCCCGGCTGCGGGCCGAGGTGGCCGAGTCGACCGCCGCCATCGACGCCGACCTCGCGACGGCCACCGGCGCACGCGCCGTCGCGGCCGCCATGGTGCCCGCCGAGCTGCTCGCCAGGTACGAGCGCCTGCGTGGCCGCCTCGGCGGCGTGGGTGCCGCCGCCCTGGTGGGCTCGAGCTGCGGCGGCTGCCATCTCACGCTGTCGGCGGGGGAGCTCGACCGCATCCGCCGGCTCCCGCCCGACGCGGTCGTCACGTGCGAGCAGTGCGGCCGCATCCTCGTCCACTGACCCCGGCACGATCCGCCCCGGGCCGGCGCAGCCGCTGTCCGCATCGGCGACCCTGACGTGCTCCTGTGGTTCGCCGGCGGGGCCTGGGTCCTCGTCTGGGTTGTGTTCCAGGACCCGGCCATCGACTACCGCCTGATCATGGCCGGCGCCGTGCTGCCCGACCTGGTCGACGGACCCCTCGGAGGTGCCCGTCTCCTCCACACCCTCGTCGCCGGCGTGGTGCTCCTCCTGGGCGTGATGGTCGCCACCCGGGGCCGTCGCCGCCTTCGACGCCGACTGCTGGCCGTCCCCGTCGGCGTCCTCGTGCACCTGCTGCTGGACGGCACCTGGACGGATGCGCGGGTGTTCTGGTGGCCGATCACCGGGTGGTCCCTCGCCGGCGCCGGCCCGCTGCCGAGCATCGCCCACCCGTTGGCGGTCACGGTCGCCGAGGAGGCGGCCGGCGCGCTGGCGCTCGCCTGGTGCTGGTCCCGCTTCCGCCTGGGGGAGCCGGGGCGGCGGGCGTACTTCCTCCGCACGGGCCGGCTCGGCCGGGACATCACCACCGGATAGGGCCGGTGCTCCTCCGCCTGGGGAGGAACGCCCCCGGCTTCGGTAGCGTCGCTGGCGTGCTCGTCCTCGTCCGCCACGGTCAGACCACGCTGAACGCCGAGGGTCGTCTCGCCGGCCGTCTCGACGTGCCCTTGACCGCTGTCGGCACGGCGCAGGCGCACGCCGCCGCCCGGGCCGTGGAGACCCTCGGCGCCCCCTCCCGGGTCATCTCGAGCCCGCTCCGGCGGGCCCGCGAGACGGCCTCGGCGTTCGGTCTGCCGGTCGAGGTCGACGAACGCTGGATCGAGCTCGACTACGGGTGCTACGACGGCGTGGCACTCCAGGACGTGCCCGCAGAGGTCTGGGGGCGGTGGCGGACAGACCCGGCCTACGCACCCCCGGGCGGCGAGAGCCTCGCGGCGCTCGGCCGGCGGGTGCGGGCGGCGTGCGACGCGCTCTCGGCGGACCGGCCCCGGACCGAGGGACCCGTGGTGGTGGTCAGCCACGTCTCACCGATCAAGGCGGCGGTCGCGTGGGCGCTCGATGTGGGCGACGCGGTCTCGTGGCGCCTGTTCGTCGCCCCGGGGTCGATCACGCGCATCGCGCTGGCCGAACGGGGCCCGAGCCTCCACGCGTTCAACGACACGGCCCACCTCGACGGCACCCCGCCGTAGCGGTGCACCGGCGGCGGGCCAGTCCGTGAGGGACCGGTGAGGACGACCCGTCGTCGCCGCCGCCCGACGCACTAGGTTTCCGCCGCATCGGCACGCGGCCGAGCCGCCGGGGGGTCGGGTGTGGGCGTCACCGAACTGCACACGTACCGCGTGGAGGCGGGGGCGGCCGAGCGCTTCGGGTCGCGCTACCAGGAAGGCTCGGTCCAGGAGGCGTTCGCCGAGCACGGCGTGCACCCGGTCGCCTGCTGGACGTCCCACAACCAGATGGTCCTGGCCGTCGTGGCCGCTGCGGCGACCGACCACATCGACGGCCTGGTGGCGGCCCTCGACGGGATCCTCCCACCGTTCCTCGACCTGAACCGGCTGTCGATGCGGCCGGTTCCGAGCCCGCGCCGCCACTTCCGCTCGGTGGTGGAGGCCGACCGCAGGCTTGCCCACCCGCGGCTCGAGTCGTGGATCGAGGTCGAGGGCTCCCCCGAGGGGCGTCTGCTGTGGGTGACCTTCCTGCGCGGGACCGACACCGCCCTCCACCACGTCGAGGTGGACGAGGACGAGCCCGGCCGGGTGATCGTGAGCCTCGTGCTCGGGGAGGACCCGGCTCGCACCGCGGCCAAGCTCCAGGGCAAGCGGGTGCTCTTCCACGGACCCGTGATCAGTCAGGTGTGCCTGGTCCGGCTCAGCCGGCCGCTCGGGCACCGGGTGGTGGTGGACGGCGCGACCCACTCGAGCGGTCGGCGCCTCGACGGCTGAGCCGGCCGCGCCGCCGCCCCACCGGCCCGACCGGGCCGACCGGGCTGACCGGGCTGACGGGCTGACCGGACGAGGAGCGCCGACGACGGTCCACCCCGGCCCGTCCCGGTGCCGCGACAATGGGCGTCGTGCGGTGGTCGCGGGCGGGTCGGAGCAGCCTTCGGATCCACCGGCGCCGGGGCGGGCCACGTCCGGGTCCCGGAGGTCCTGGAGGAAGGGGACGGCGATGGTGGTAGCGGTCTTGGCGATGATCGGCGCGTCGGTCGTCGTGTGCGTCGGCCTCCTCGGCTGGCACTCGGTGGCCGGGCGGCGGTTCGAGCAGGGGCTCCGCAACGAGTGGGTGGGCGGGGGTGCCGTGCCCGCGTCGCGCGAGGTCCTCATGGACTGATCGGGCGGGATCGTCCGATCGGGCGGCGATGGGACCGCAGCCCGGGCACACGACCGTCGGGGATGCCACGATGGCGGCGTGACCAGCGACCGCAACCGCCGCCTGATCCTCGCCGAGCGCCCGTCGGGCCTGGTCAACGAGCGCACGGTCCGGCTCGAGGAGGGTCCGGTGCCCGAGCCCGGCCCCGGGGAGGCGCTCGTCCGGGTCCGGTACCTGTCGATCGACCCGACCATCCGCACCTGGATGAACGACGTCGAGGGCTACCTGCCGCCGATCGGCATCGGCGAGGTGGTGCGCAGCGGCGGCCTGGGCGAGGTCGTGCGGTCCCACAGCGATCGCTACCGGGCGGGTGACCTCGTGTTCGGCGTGACGGGCTGGCAGGACTACGCGCTGGCCGACGAGGGACCCGGTGCCATGCAGGTCCTCCCACCCGGGATCCCCCACCTGGCCGCCATGAGCGTGTTCGGGGTCACGGGGATGACCGCGTACTTCGGGCTGCTCGACGTCGGTCGGGTCACCGAGGGCGACACGGTGGTCGTCTCGGGGGCGGCGGGAGCCACCGGGTCGGTCGTCGGCCAGCTGGCCAGGATCAAGGGGGCCGCCGTGGTCGTCGGGCTCGCCGGGACCGACGAGAAGTGCGCGTGGCTGGTCGACGAGCTGGGCTTCGACGCGGCGGTGAACTACCGGAACGAGGAGGTGGCGGCGCGCCTGCGCGAGCTGTGCCCCCGCGGCATCGACCTGTACTTCGACAACGTGGGCGGCGAGATCCTGGACACCTGCCTCGCCCAGCTGGCGATGCACGGGCGGGTGGTCCTCTGCGGCGCCATCGCCGGGTACAACGCCGACCGCCCGCCACCCGGGCCGCGGAACTACGTCAACCTGATCGCCAGACGGGGCCGCATGGAGGGCTTCCTGGTCCTCGACTACCTCGAGCGGTTCCGGGCCGCACAGGTCGAGATGGCGGGCTGGGTCGCCGACGGGAGGGTCAAGCACGTCGAGCACGTGGTCGAGGGGCTGGAGCACGCACCCGACGCCCTCAACCTGCTCTTCACGGGCGGCAACACGGGCAAGGTGGTCGTCAAGCTCTGACCGGCCGGAAGCCCGCAGGCCGGTCCCGGGCCCCCACCCGTCGGGAGCCCGCTCGCCGCCGGCTGCTCATCGCTGCGCCGTGACCGGTTGCGCCACGGGCGACAGCACCGAATCGGCGTACTGCGGCGCCGGCAGGGACGTGTCTCCGTCGACCTCGAGGTGCGGGAGGAGGCGGTCCAACCAGGCCGGCAGCCACCAGTTGGACCGGCCGAGCAGGGCGGTGGCAGCGGGCACCAGCACGACCCGGACCACGGTGGCGTCGACGAGGACGGCCACCGCCAGGCCCAGACCGGCCATCTTGATCGTGGGGTCGTCGCCGAGGACGAACGACCCGAAGACGCTGATCATGATCAGCGCCGCGGACGTGATGACCCGCGCCGTCGTCGAGAGGGCGTGGACCACGGCGGTCTGGTTGTCGCCGGTCGCCAGGTACGTCTCGCGCATCCGGCTCAGCAGGAACACCTCGTAGTCCATCGACAGTCCGAAGAGGATCGCGAACATGAACATGGGGATGAAGGGCACCACGGGCCCGGTGGCGTGGAGACCGATCAGGGAGGCGCCCCATCCCCACTGGAAGACCGCCACCACCACCCCGTAGGCCGCCGCGATCGAGAGCACGTTCATCAGCGCGGCCTTCAGCGGGATGAGGAGGGAGCGGAAGACCATGGCCAGCAGGAGGAACGACAGGCCGACCACGGCTTCGATGAACACCGGGAGGCGAGCTCCCACATGGTCGGCGAGGTCGACGTACGAGGCCGTCTCGCCACCGGTGGAGGAGCGGACTCCGGTCCCTGCGAGCGTGGCCGGGAGGACCCGGGCGCGCAGACGATGGACCAGGTGGGTGGTCGCGTCGGCGGCCGGGCCGGACCGGGGGACGACGGTGAGCAGTGCGGCCCGGCCATCGGCTGACACGTCGATGGGCGGGAGGGTGAGGACGTCGGGATCGGCGCCGACGGCCTCCCGGACCCGTTGGGTGACCGCCGGGGTCACCGCCCCGTCGAGGACCACGAGCAGGGGCCCGTTGGCCCCGGCGCCGAAGCCCCGGGTCATGAGGTCGAAGGCCCGCCTGGTCGTCTGGGAGCGTGGGGCGGACCCGGCGTCGGTGGTCCCGAGGCGAAGGCCGAGAGTCGGAGCGGCGAGGGCGCCCAGCACGGCGAGGCTCCCGACGAGGTAGGGGACGGGCCGGCGGGTGATGCGGGTCCCGACCCTGGCCCACGCCGCCTCGTGGTCCCGGGCCTGGGGCAGTGGCGGGCGGAGCGCGTCGACCCTGGCTCCCACGTAGCCGAGGAGGGCCGGAAGCAGCGTCATCGAGACGGCCACCATGACCAGCACCATGACGCCGGCCAGGACCCCCATGGCCGTGACAAAGGGGATCCCGGCGATCGCAAGCCCAGCCATGGCGATCATCACCGTCAACCCCGCGAACAGGACCGAGGCGCCGGCGGTGGCGAGCGCCCGGCCCGCCGACTCCTCGACGGTCATGCCGGCGTGGAGGTACTCGCGGTGGCGCGTGACGATGACCAGGGCGTAGTCGATCCCGACACCCAGCCCGATCATCGCCGCCAGGGTCGTCCCGACGGACGGGACGTCGACGACCGTCGTCGCCACGCCGATCACGCCGATCCCCGTGGCCAGGCCCACGAGGGCCGTGCCGATGGGCAGGCCCATGGCCACGACCGAGCCGAAGGCGAAGAGGAGCACGACGACGGCGGCGACGAGGCCGTAGGCCTCGTGACCGCTCGCACCGGGTTGCTCCCCCGAGCGCGCCACCCCGCCACTGAGCTCGAGGATGACCCCGGCGGCCCGGGCCCTCGCGGCGGTCGCCTCCAGCGCCGGCAGCGCGGCGCGGTCCACGACGTGGCCCGGGGCGTCGTAGGTGACCTCGGCCACGCCGATGCGGGCGTCCGGGGAGAGCTGCAGGGCGCCGACGGCCGCCACCCGCGCCTGGTGGGCGACGTCGGCAAGGGCCGCGGCCACGACCGGCTGTCTGATGGGGGCGGTCAGCGTGCCGGCCGGGGCCGCGAAGACCAGCTCGGCGCTCTCGCCGGCCGACGCGGGGAACTGGCGGCCCAGCAGGTCATAGGCCCGCTGTGACTCGACGCCCGGGATGCGCATCGAGTCGGTGCCCCCGTGGCCGGCCAGCCTGGCGACGCCGAACACGGCCACGGCCACCAGCATCCACGACACCAGCACGGCGCCCCGGTGCCGGACGGACCAGCGACCGAGGTGGTAGAGGAGAAGCGCCATGGGTGGTGGTCTTGTCGGAACCCTGCAACCGGACTTGACCCGGGAGCCCGTGCGGGGGCGCGGCCGGCCGCCTCCTAGCGGTTCGGTCCCCGGTCCTCGACGGCGGCGAGCTCGGCCCACACGGTCTTGCCTTCGTCGTGGCGGTCGACGCCCCAGGCCCGCGAGAACCGCTCGACGATCATGAGCCCGCGGCCGCGGGTGGCGTCGGGTTCGGGGCTGGCGACCTCGACCGCCCCCCCGCCAGCGTCGGTCACCTCGACCCGGATGGCGCTCGGCGTGCGCCGCAGGAGCAGCTGCACCGGCCCCCTGCCGTGCGCCACGGCATTGGTGACCAGCTCGCTGACCACGATGAGGGCATCGGTGGCCGAGCCCTCGACACCCCAGGCATGGAGGAGGGGCTGACTCCAGGCCCGGGCGGCCGGGACGCTGAACGCCTCGGGCGCGAAGGTCGTCCTCGCCTGCCGTCTCTGGGGCTCGGCTCCGACCCTCTTCCCGACCATCACGACCTGCACATCGACCCCGGCCCGGTGGGTATTAGGCGTCGGGCAGCGCCAAGGCGACGAGATCGGCCACCACGCCGGCGTCGACCCGGTGGATGGTCCGGCCCTGGGCGGCCCGGTACAGCCGGTCGTTGATGGCCGCGCCGAGGCCCCGTTCCGGCACGGTGCGGGCCAGCAGGAGCCGGGCACCGAGCGCATCGGCTCGGCGCAGCACCCCGTAGAGCTGCCTCGCGACACCCGCCGGGTCGTCGGCGGCCCCGACGTCGATCACCCGGACGCCGTCCGGGGCAGGGTCGCCGGCGAGCCCGAGCACCACCGAGCTCACGCCGACCCCGGCGACCGCGGTGGCGAGCCTCGCCAGGAGCGAGGGGGCGTCGGGGCCCTCCACCAGCACGAGGGGCGTGCCGGGTGCGTAGTGGCGCAGGTACCGACCGGGAGCGGCCGGCGCCTCGTCGATCCCGCGGGTGGGGTTGTCGACGCGGGGGACCACCTCGCGGAGCTCCTCGACCGTCACCGCCCCCGGACGCAGCACGCGGGGCACCTCGGACGTCAGGTCGAGCACGGTGGACTCGAGGCCCAGCCGGCACGGACCACCGTCGAGAACGATGTCGACGGCCGGACCGAGCTCCTCGACGACGTCGGCGGCCGTGGTCGGGCTGACCCGTCCGAAGCGGTTGGCGCTGGGCGCCGCGACCGGCACGCCGGTCGCCTCGATCAGGGCGAGGGCGACCGCGTGCTGGGGCATCCGCACCGCCACGGTGTCCCGCCCGCCGGACACGATCCTCGGGACGTGGCCACCCCGCGGCACCACGAGGGTGAGGGGCCCGGGCCAGAACCGCTCGACGAGCCGGTCCGCCACGGCTGGCACGGATCGGGCGAGGCCCGCCAGCCCGTCGGCGGAAGCGACATGGAGGATGAGGGGATCCGCGGCGGGCCGACCCTTCGCCCGGTAGATCCGTGCCACCGCCGAGGGATCGAGACCGTCGGCACCGAGCCCGTAGACCGTCTCGGTGGGAAAGGCGACCAGTCCGCCGGCCCGGAGGATGGTGGCGGCACGCTCGATGACGACGGGATCGGGACGGACCGGGTCGACCGCGTCCACCCCCGAAGCCACGGGCGGATGCTGCCTGCTCCCCGCCTGAGCCGCAAGGCGCGGCGCTCGCCGCGCCTCGTGGCGGCGGTCTCGACGCCCGACGGCGGTCAGTCCGGCTCGGGGATCACGACGACGGGGCGGCGGGCGTGGTGCACGCACTGCTGGGAGACGGAGCCGAGCAGAAGGCCGGCGAAGCCGCCCCGCCCTCGGCTGCCGATCACCAGCAGGTCCGCGTCGCCCGACCGGTCGAGGAGCACCTGGGCCGGCGTCCCCTCGCCCACCGTCCGCCTGACCTCGACGTAGTCGGGGTGGCCCTCGAGTGCGGCGTCGACGATCCTGTCGAGGGTGGCGCGGGCCGCCTCGGCCCCCTCGCGCATCCACCGCTCGAGATCCGGGGCATACCCGTTGATCCAGCTGTAGGGCAGCTCGTAGGCGTGGACGACTTCCACCTCCGCGCCCGTCTCGGCGGCGAGGGCGAGCGCCCAGGCCAGCGCGGCGGCGCTCCCGCTCGAATCATCGACCCCGACCACGATCCGCCTCATCGGTGCTCCTCCTCGGCTCTCATCGCCGTCATCGTCAGGCTCTCATCGTCGGGCATGCCCGCCCTCGGTGCGCCGGGTCATCGGCCGGCGGCCGGAGGGCCGAACGTCCCCGCCGACCCGCTCTTGCGCGCTCGCCGGCAGCTCGCCACCGACGGCCGGCTGCGTACCGATCGTGCCATCCCCAGCGGGTATCCGCTCGCAGGGGCCCGTTCTTTGCCAGACTGCCCGGCGGCACCAGCCCCGATCACAGGAGGGAAACGTTGAACCGAAGCCAGCTCGTCAAGGCCACCGCAGCGCACGCCGGTCTCGATGCCAAGATGGTGGATCAAGCGCTGAAGGGCGCCACCGAGGTGATCACCGCCGTCACCGCCAGGGGCGAGCCGGTCACGATCAGCGGGTTCGCCAAGTTCGCCAGGGTCGACAGGCCGGCGCGCATGGGCCGGAACCCCGCGACCGGCGCACCGGTGCGGATCAAGGCCTCCAAGAAGGCCCGGATCACCCCGCTCAAAGGCTACAAGGACGCGCTCCTGACGCCGTCACTGGCTCCGAAGCTCGCCAAGGGCGTCTGGCCGCCGGCACCGGCGCCGGCCAAGGCCTCCGCCCGCAAGGCGCCCGCGGCGCGCAAGACGGCCGCCAAGGCGCCCGCGGCGAAGGCAGCGGCGGCAAGGAAGCGCTGAACCGACGAGGTTGAGGTGCGGCGCCCGCCCCTTCGGGGGCGGGCGCTCACGCGGGGCCCTGAAGTCCGGCGGGCTCGGGCGCCGGGACGGAGGTGTCGAGCTCATCCGGCGACGGCGCCGCCGAGCGCCGCCCGGGCCGCCACGGGGACGGTGCTGCAACCCGCCGCCGCCCTGGCCTGGGCGGCGGCGAGGCCTGCCGTGTTGTTGTTGGTGACCGCGGTCGTCACGTCGATCAGGTCAACGCCCAGCTGCTGCCACCTCTGCGGCGCCCCGCCGGCCGGCGCCTGCAGCGCCTGGGCGGCGGTGACCAACCCGGCTCGCTGCCCGGGCGTCTGGGTGCCCGCCTGCAGGGCGCTGACGTAGACCGTGAACGCCAAGCACGCCCGGGCGGCTGCGATGTCGGGCGTGGCGGCGGCCGTCGTCGTGGACGGCCCGGGCGCTGCGGTGCTGATCCCGCTCGACGGGGTGCTGGTCGTCGGTGCTGCCGACGTCGTGGGTGCGGCCGTGCCGTTCGTTGCCGATGCCGATGCCGCGCCGGCATGACTCGCCTTCTTCCCCGAGGAGCAGCCGAGGAGAAGGACCGGGAGGAGGCAGATCAGGACTCGTCGCATGGGTATCACTGTGGCAAGTTCATCGGCGGGCCGTTGGTCACCTGAGCCCTCGCCGGCCCTGCCCGGCGGTGCACCCCCCTGCGCGCCTCGACATCCGGGGCCGCCGGCGGACCGCGTGGTCCGCCGCCGTGTCGACGCCTGACGTGGCGCTCCCGGCCCGCTGAGGCCCTGCCCGCGGCCCTCGCGTCCTGATCGGGCGGCGCGCCCGGGTGGCACTGGGTCTTCCGACCCATTCTCAGCCTTAGGGCCGACTTTGCCGGCGCTTAGCCATCGCGAGCCCACCGTGGAGCCGTGAAGCCCGCTCAGGCTGCGACGAACCGCCGCACCAGGGTCGCGGCGGCCTTCTCGATCGGGATCACGACCGTCGCCGTGGTCCTCGCCGCAGTGGCCACCGTCGGCTTCACCAGCCCGGCTGTCCGGCACGCCGCCCAGGCCGCGCTGCAGGCGGTGTCGAACGCGCCTGGCTCCCCGCAGGGCACGCCGGCCGCCTCGCCGTCCGCCGCGTCGGCGGCAGCGCCAGCTGCGACGGCGCCCTCGTTCCCCGCCTCGGGGCCGCAGGCCACGTCGACGGCGCCCGGCGCGCCCACGTCGCCCACGGGCGTGGCCGCGGGAACCCCGTCGACGGCCCCCGCCATCGGGTCCACCCCGGCTGCGGGCCCGGGCAGCGGGACGCCCGCCGCGTCCTCGACCCCGCTGGCGCCGCCATCGTCGTCAGGCGCACCCCGGGTCACGGCGCCGGCGTCCCAGCCGCCGACGTCCGAACCGACGCCGACGCCCCAGGCAGCGCCGACGACACGCCCCCCGTCGACGACCCAACCGCCGCCGACCACGCTGCCACCGACCACGCTGCCACCGACCACCCAGCCACCGACGGCGACCTTCAGCTCGGCCGGGGGCGTGGTGACGGTCGCGTGTCAGGGCTCGGCGATCCGGCTGGTCGGCGCCAGCCCGAACCCCGGGTACCAGATGATCGTGAACGACTCAGGTCCCGAGCAGGTCGACGTGTCGTTCACGAACGGCAACGGCGACCGCCAGGTCACGGTCGTGTGCTCCGGGGGCAGACCCGTCCTCGCGAACTGAGCGCCGCCGACGGGACCAGGCCCTCCAACCGCCGTCCGGTCGACCGCCGGGTCGCGCACGGGGCCCGTGCGGCGATGTCCGATCCGTCAGATCGTGACGTAGGCCTCGACCTGGTCGCGTCCCGCCTGCTTGGCGGTGTAGAGGGCCTGGTCGGCGCGCCGGACCACCACCTCGGCGCTGTCCTCGGGACCCGACCAGGTGGAGACTCCCAGGCTCATCGTGAGGTGGACCCCCGACTGGGCATCGCGGACCGTGGCGCCAAGACGAACCGCGGCCTCCGCCGCCTCCTCCGCGCCCGTCTCCGGCAGCAGCACCGCGAACTCGTCGCCACCGACGTGGCCGACAACGTCACCCGCCCGCACCCCGCCCTCCAGGACGGACGCGACGGTCCGGAGGGCGGTGTCGCCGGCGGCATGCCCGAAGGTGTCGTTGATCGCCTTGAAGCGGTCGAGGTCGGCCATGATGACGCTGAAGGGCCGGCCGTAGCGGCGGGCCCGGACCGCCTCGGCGCGGAGGGCGTCGTCGAACGCCCGGCGGTTGAGGCAGCCCGTGAGCTCGTCGTGGGTCGCGAGCTCGTTGAGCCTGGTCGTCATCCGGGTCCGCGTGGCGGCGGCCGCCGTGGAGGTCAGGCCGGCGAGCACCACCGTGGTGCCGACAACGAGCTCCCGCGGCCCGGAGGTGCCGATGAGGGCCAGCGCCGCGTAGAGGCTCACCGCCACGACGCCGAGGCTGCCGACCAGCCGCGACGGATAGACGAGGCCGGCGTAGAGGAGCGGCAGGACGAGGACCATGGCCAAGGGACTGGAGGCACCGCCGTCCAGGCCGGCGCCGAGCGTGACGAGCGCGAGGGCGCTCATCGACAGGCTCGCGAGGAAGGCGATGCGCCAGGGGGTGCGCATCAGCCGCAGGCCCACGGGGGTGATTCCGATCCAGGCCAGGACCGCGACCGCGTCGAGGGCCATCAGCAGGGCCCGGTGGGGGCGGTCCGTCGTCAGCAACAGGTAGGCGAACACGAACAGGCCGCCCGCCGTGAAGCTTGCCAGCGACACGTAGAAGTACCGGACCCAGAACCGTGCGTCACGGGCGGTCCAGGTGTCGGGCTGCGGGCGATCGTGCCCGCGCCCACGTCGATGGGGGCGGGCGGACCGTCGGGGATCCCGCGACGGCGGATCGGCGCCGGGGCCCGGGACGGCCCACACGGCGGTCTCGTCGAGCGCCTGCGGGATCAGCTCCCCACTGGACCGCACGGACCGACTGTACGCGTCACCGCCAGTGCTGCCGGGGATGCACCGGGGTGCGGAGGGCCGGGACGTCGGATCGCGCGGCTGGCTCTGCGGACCGCTTCTCGCAGCGGCGGGCGAGGACCTCGGCGTGGAGGACGACGAAGAAGCCGTCGCGCCGGCCCGCCCACCGCCGCCAGGCGTCTGCGATGGCGCCGAGCTCAGACGGGTCCGCCAGCCCGTAGGCCACGGCCTGGTCGGCGAACGACGACCGCTGAACCCGGTCGGCCCACAGGCCTCCCCACCACGACCGGCTCGGCGGGTCGGCGAAGGTCCAGGTCGAGGACCCGGCCTGCACGTCGACGAACCCGGCCGCCTGAACCCAACCGAGAAGGTGTCGGCCGGCGTCGGCCTGGGCGCCGTTGCGGGCGGTGACCTGGTGGTAGAGCTCGAGCCACCGGTCGAGCCACGGGTCCGCGGGCGCCCAGGCGAACGCACCGTAGTCGCTGTCGCGGACGGCCAGGATCCCGGCGGGCCGCAGCACGCGCCGCATCTCGCGCAACGCCGCGACCGGATCGCTCAGGTGCTGGAGGACCTGGTGGGCATGGACCACGTCGAAGGAGTTGTCGACGAGGTCGAGCCCGTACGCGTCCCCGGTCATGAAGCGGACGTTGGCGGCACCGGCTCTGTGCTGGAGCGCCTCGGCCTCGACGATGACCCCCGGCGCGGCGTCGAGGCCGGTGACCGAGCCCGGTGCCACCCGGGCGGCGAGGTCGAGGGTGATCGTGCCCGGGCCACAACCGACGTCGAGCAGGTCCTGACCGGGCTCGAGCAGGGCGAGGAGGTAGCCCGCCGAGTTCTCCGCCGTCCTCCACCGGTGGCTGCGGAGCACCGACTCGTCGTGGCCGTGCGTGTAGGTGTCGCCCACGGTCCCATCGTGGCAGGCGGCGACGGCCTCCCCTGCCATGGCCCCCGTTTACCACGAGGGCCGAACCCGACGGAGCCCTCCCACGCCCCGTGGGCCCGCCCGCTTCAGAGCGGCGTCCAGGGTGGACGACCCGGCTCCGCCCCGGCGGCGGTAGGCTGGGCTGCACCAGCCCCGGGAGGTGGGGGATGCTCGATCCCCGACATCGGCTCCAGATCGAATTCTGCGTCCCCTGAAACTATGTCCCCCGTGCCGTCGGTCTGACGGACGAGTTGCTGAGGGGCTGGGCGCCGGTCATCGCCGCCCTTGAGCTGGTGCCGTCCTCCAAGGGACGGTTCGAGGTCATCGTCGACGGGGACCTGGTCTTCTCCAAGGCCGCACTGGGCAGACATGCCGAGCCCGGTGAGATCGCCGCCCTCGTGCGCGCCCGGATCGGTCCCGAGATCCCGCGTGAGTAGGGGTCGCGCCGCCCGTTGCTGCGGGCCGATCAGCGAAGCTCGACCGGATCGCCCACCTGCACCGTGCCCCCGGCGACGACGGTCGCGTAGACGCCGACGCTCTGGTCGAGGTCCCGCACGATGTGACGGAGGAACCGGCGGTCGGCCGGCTTCGCGTGCGGCGCAGGTCCTCGATGCGCTGACCGGGGCCACAACGCCAGAGCACGCCGCGGCGGAAGACGCGTCCCGTGACCGGCGTGCGCACCAGTATTGAGCGAGCCGTCCCAAGGAGTGGCCATGGGGAGACCAATCGCGAAGCTCGTCGGTGGCCTGTTGCTCGCACTCATGACGATCGGGGTCGTGTTCATGGTCGGGATGCGGAGGAAGTCCCCGCTGGTGCTCAGCGCCGTCCGCCGATTCAACCGGGACGTCGGGAACCCGTACCAGATGAAGACGGCCGGAACGCCAGGCGCGTATGCATCAGTGATCCGACACGTCGGTCGGACAACAGGCCGACCGTACGAAACGCCGGTCGTGGCCGAGGCGACCGACGACGGGTTCGTGATCGCGTTGCCGTACGGGACGCAGGCGGACTGGCTCAAGAACGTACTTGCGAGCGGGTCCGCCACCATCGTCGATGAGGGGAACACATACCGGGTCGACCAACCGGAGATCGTTCCCACGGCCGTCGTCGCGCACCAGTTCCCGGGCAAGGATCAACGGAGCCTGCTGCGGTTCCACGTCGACCAGTGCCTCCAGGTTCGGCGGGCGGAATCGGACGGGGCATCAGCGCAGGGTCGGTGATCCGGAATGAGCCGTCCGGCCCCCAGGAATCCGAACGACCGATGCAACATTCAACCGCACATCCGCGGTAGGTACGGCCCTGAGCGGCGGGGAGGGCATCCGATGGACACGACCCACGAGTACAAGTTCGTCCGGCTCGCAGCGTATTGGGGTTCGGCCTGGTTCGGCGTCCACGACAAGCGCGGCGCCCCTACGAGGGTAATGGATAGCGGGTTAGGTCGCGCGGAGAGTGGCGATGGTCCACCGCTGTGCGCGGCGGTGGGGTAGACCGTGGATTGTGGCGAAGCAGACTCGTGAGGAGCTGGAAGCGGAGAACGCTCGGCTCGCCGGTCGGCTTGGTGATCTGGAGGCCGCCGCAGCGAAGCGGATCGGCGCCGCCCTCGACGTCATCATCGAGCGGCCCCAGCAGTGCGATCCCGACCGGCGCCTCGCGAAGCATCTGGCCGACCAACGCCACGCCCTGCTGACCTTCCTGGCCGACCCGGCCGTGGACGCCACCAACTGGCGGGCCGCGGTCTCGAACAGCCGCGGTCTGTGACGTCTTCTTCGTTAGTGGTTGTCCGCGTGCTCTTGCGGGCGCACGCGGACCTGCAGGGTCGCCGTGTTGTTGGTGCTGACCGGATCCGGGGTGGTTGAGGTGACGCGGGCGTCGAACTGGACATCACCCGGACCGCCCAGGCGGATCTTCACCTTG
>Ga0209048_10002683_pt1 | contig 17545 bp, 17 predicted proteins | sample FrelakmetCRP12CR_FD_187146 | JGI IMG/M metagenome (GOLD analysis project Ga0209048, IMG submission 187146) | Freshwater lake sediment microbial communities from the University of Notre Dame, USA, for methane emissions studies - CRP12 CR (SPAdes)... | ecosystem: Environmental > Aquatic >... | reverse complement strand
AACTTCTCTTGCGTTCACGAAGGGGGTGGATGTCCCGCGTTTAGTTGAAAACGGGTTGGTTCTCGTTGGTTTGTTAGGCTGCAATTTGGTCTTGGTCAAGGATTTTGCTTTTGGGGGAGAGCTAAACGCAGAGCGTACTTCTATCTCTTATAGTCAGAACAGAAGAATTAGAAGACCAATAAGAGGCACGACTGCGACAAGCAACGCTATAATACCAACGAAACAACGCACACCGCGTGCGGCAAGCAGAGCGGATCCAGCATAAAGGAGCAAAAACCAGTTGGGCGATGTCCACCATCCCGGTCCTCGCGCAGTAAACCACAGCGCAAACCAAATAGTAATCAACAGTGTCGCGATGAGGGACAGGACACCAAATAGTAAGGGTCGTTTTGTTGAGGTAAAGAAACCAAACAGAGCCCTCAAGACACGTTCGTTCTCGGCCTGTTAATCCTCATCGCTTTCGTCCTGTTGCCTCATAGATGGACTCGACGATCGAACCTAAGACTTTCCGCGTCTGCTGCGCGATATGATGCATAAGCGAAATCGCAACGTAACAATTGGTAACAGTAGAAGTCAGTAGACGCGAGTCCGCCGGAGCCCCGATGCTATTGATAGGCTTTGAGGAGCGCGGGGATGTCGGCGGTGGAAACGCCAAAGGGCTTGAGAGTTTCAGCGACGTAAGCGCCGCCGTCGCTCGCGACAATTTTCCAGCCAGAAGAACTTCGATGCAGGACAACAGACATGTCGCTTTCGCCAGAGTAGGCCGTGCAAAGCGCCCAATTGTGCGAGATCGAAGCATTCAAGGCGTGCCCGAATTTTCCGGCAACGACTTTGCGCACTTGTTTGACGTCGGCGGGATCGCCGAAGTCGGTGCCAAAGAGAGATGTGGTAAACGCGAAAAGTAGCAGGGCGACGGCGGAAGGACGCAGCATTTTCATGATTGTAACGGTCAGACCGAAACAGCGCCTGTCAAATCCCTATGAGGGGAGTCAAGTACGGTAACGGTTGTTATGCGCGCTTTGGCCCGCCCATGATCGGAACGTTTCGGTCACAATCATGGGTGCGTGATCGGAAACGTCTTAAAGAAGGAAACGAAGTTAACGAAGAGGGTTGCGTGGGATTGTCCGCTCCCTTGCGGAATCCCCTTTGATTCCTCCGCCTGCTCGCGAAGGCTTTCGGAGTCGTCACTTTCTCTAACACCCCCTGTTTCCTTCGTTATCTTCTGTAAAACATTCTGGATCCTTCGTCATTCGCTCTCTGTTTTCTCCGCCTGCTCGCGAAAGCTTTCGGAGTTCCCTCCTGTTCAAGATCTCCTCCCCATTTGTCATTCGTAGCAAGACACGGCGACCGAGCGCCGTTGCTATGGACCGTAGATGGCATCGATCAATCGCAACGACTTCTCGTTAGGCAAGAGCGATTGCTCCATTTGGTTCATCACGTAGGCGAAGGAGAGGCCATGCTCGGGATCAGCAAAGGCGTGGCTGCCGCCGGCTCCCGGATGCCCGAAGGCCAGAGGAGATCGACCAAAAATGCGCCGCGGCGCGCCCGGCACATCTTTCATCAGGCCTGCGGAAAACGCCGTCGGAATCTGAAAAACGCCATCTATCCCCGACACCAGGATGGTGCTCATTTGCGCGATCGTTTCCGGAACAAAAAAGCGACAGCCATCGAGTTCACCGCCGTTCGCCAGCATCGCATAGAACTTGGCCAGCGATGCGGCGCTGCCGATTCCGCCAAATGAAACCATCGGCCTCGCTCGATTTTCGCTGCTGTTCATCGCGCTGACCGCATGCAGTCCGTACGGAGAAGTGAAGGTCCTTCGGGCCAACGTGCCGGGTGTGGCGAGATCCCGATAAAAGCTGGCGGGCGAAGGCGTGGCTCCGGACCGGGCAGGATAGATCGTCGCCACGCGTTCTTGTTCCGATTCGGGCAAACCGATCCAGATGTCGAGGTCTAGCGGATCGCCGAATATTTTTCGCCAGTATTCGCTCAGAGTAATGCCTCCAATCCGGCGGACGAGCTCGTCGAGCAGGAATCCAAAGGTTCGCGCATGATATCCGTGCGCGCTGCCCGGCGGCCAGAGCGGCGCCTGTTCTTCCAGCGCGGCGATTACGGCGGGATAATCGATCACATCAACGGCCCGATCCAGCGCACATAACCCGGCTTGATGTGACAGCAGTTGTCCAAGCGTGATTTCGCTCTTGCCGGCCTGGCCAAACTCCGGCCAGAAGTCAGCGATGCGGCCCGTCAGGCCAAGGCCGCGTTCATGCAGGAGATGCAAGACGCATGCGCTGCCCAAACCTTTGGTCGCAGACCAAAACAGGACGATCGTGTCGGCTGTCCACGGCGACTCGCGTTTCGTATCGCGAAATCCGCCGGACAGTTCGAGGACCGGCTGGCCATTTTGCCAGACGGATACAGCCGCGCCGAGCTCTCCGAAGCGCGTGAAATTGTCCTCGAAGATCGGGGCAATCCGCTCGCGAAGTTGTTTTGCGTCGAGCTTCATGAACAGGACGCGAGCGTAGACCAAGGAGGGGCGCTTTCCAAACCGCCCACGTTTTAAGCAAAGACGGCGGTTTGTAAACCGCTGCTCCTTGTGTGATGATTTCAGCGTTCTCCCCCGGAATGCACGAGCTACGTTTCTTCAATCCGTACGCTGATATTCGGCACACGGAAAATCGCCTGACGCACTGGCAACAAGCGGGCGCGGTATATTTCATCACGTTCCGCCTGGCGGATGCAGTGCCGTCACATTTGCGCAATCAATGGGAAGGCGAACGCGAAGCCTGGTTGCGTGCTCATCCAGAGCCCTGGAGCACGGCGGTCGAACACGAATATCATAGACGCTTCACTGGGGCGATCGAACGCTGGCTCGATGCCGGCTACGGCTCATGTGTCCTGCGCCAGCGCGATTGCGCGGAGGTAGTGGCGGAAACACTGCGCTATTTCGAAGGCGAGCGTGTTGTCATGATTTCCGGCGTCGTGATGCCTAATCACGTGCACGCGCTCTTCGTGCAGAATCCGGAATGGCCGTTGGAAAAGTTGGTTCGCAGTTGGAAGGGTTTCACGGCGCGGCAAATCAATGCACTGATCGGGCGTTCCGGCAGCCTGTGGCAACGCGATTATTTCGACCGGCTTGTTCGTGATGAGAAGCATTTCGCCAATTGCGTGCGCTACATCCGAAGGAACCCGGAGAAGGCGCGGCTTAGCGCGGGCGAGTCTATTCTTTACGAAAGCGAAATCGTTCGCGGCATTTGCTGATCAAGGAGGGGCGGTTTCCAAACCGCCCACCTTCCCCAGACGGCGGTTTGTAAACCGCCGCTCCTTGGAGGGGGAAGTCAAATAACAGCGTGGAGTGCTTTCAGATCAGGATCCTTCTTGGCAAGGTCGCGAAAGGAGCTGTCCATTTTGAAACTTATCTGGAGGTTTGCTTCGGCATCGCGGACGTTGCCGAGAAGCGCTTCATAGCAACCCATGTTGTAGTAATAAATAGGTTCTTTCAGCAGAGCAATCGGGCCCGTGATCAAGAGATGCCTTGCTTCAGCCGTCTTGCCGAGCTGGTGAAGACAGAACCCTGCATGGAGAAATCCGGCTCCGGCATCGGGTGCGACGCGACATAGTTTCTGGCTGACGCGAAGCGCGAGAGTCCACTTCTTTTGCCGCATCAAATGGTGGAGGCGGAGTTGGAGGACCTCGGGCCGATTCTGGAAGCGCGCCTTGATCGAATCAAGCTCCGCGAGGGATTCGCGTGTCATGCCGAGCTCTGCGTAGCCACAGGCCGCCTGCAACTGCATTTCGAACTGCACAGTTCCTCATTTAGCAAAAATCGCGCCCAGTTGACTATTCTCGCAATCGGAGGTTTTAGTTTAACAACAGGGCTTCCAGCTCCGTGAGCCGCCGCTCGAAGAGCCGAAGGGTGCTCTCAATTGGGGCTGAAGTTGTCATATCCACGCCCGCCGCGTTCAACGTTTCCAGGGGAAATCTGGAGCCACCTGACTTTAGAAAATCAAGATAGGCTTCAACGCTCCCCGGTATTTTTGCGAGAACTCGTTCCGACAACGCCACCGCGGCCGAAATCCCGGTGGCGTACTTGTAGACGTAAAATGCGTGATAAAAATGCGGAATCCGCAGGCATTCCAAATCGAGTTGCGGATCCAGAACGACGCCCTGGCCGAAGTAGGCTCCGAGCAGCGCGCGATATTCGGATTTAAAGACATCGAGCGTCAGGGCGTCGCCGCGTTCTTCCATAGCGTGGATCACTTTCTCAAACTCCGCGAACATCGTTTGGCGAAAGAGCGTCCCGCGCAGGTCATCGATCTGACGATTGATGATATAGGCGCGCATTTTCGGATCGTCTGTTTTCTCGAGGAGATGATGAGTGAGCAGCTCCTCGTTAAAGGTTGATGCGACCTCGGCCAGAAAGATGGGGTAATCGTAATCCTGAAAGGTTTGCGTCGTTTGCGCGAACCAGGTGTGCATTGAATGGCCGGCTTCGTGCGCAAGGGTGTAGACGTCGGAAAAAACGTCACTTTTGTAGTTCATCAGGATGTAGGGCGGTGCGTCGAAACTGCCGGAAGAAAAGGCACCGCTGCGTTTTCCTTTCGTCTCGTATCGATCGCACCAACGTCCACGCAGACCCTCACCGAGCGTGGCGGTGTAATCCGTTCCCAGCGGCGCGAGCGCGGCCAGCACCTTTTCGGCCGCCTCGGCAAAGGTGATCTGGGAATCGATCTCGGCCACGAGCGGGACGTAGGTGTCGTAGGGGTGTAACTCAGTCAGGCCCAGAACTCGCCGGCGTAATTCGTAATAGCGAAAGAGCGGCGCGAGATTTTTCCGCACGGCCGAGATCAGGCCGTGGTAAACCGCCACCGGAACATCATCGCGGAAGAGCGAGGCTTCGAGCGCCGACGGATAATTTCTGGCCCGCGCGCGGAAAACATCAGCCTTGACCGAGTAGGCGAGCGACGAAGCGAGCGTGAACTGATGGTCCTGAAATTCCTCGTAGAACTGATGGAAGGCGCGTTTGCGCAGTCCATGATCTCGCTTCACCAGAAAGGAGCTGTAGGAACTTTGCGTGAGCGGTTTCTCTTCTCCGTTCTCGTCCGTCAGCGCGCCGAACTTCATGTCCACGTCGGTCAATTGGGAAAACATGTCATCGTAGCCATCGAGCGAGGAACTTCCGAGTGCGAGCAGCCGTTCTTCCCGCTCCGATAAGACGTGCGGCTTCATCCGGCGGATTTTCTTCAGCGCGGTCTTCCACGCGGCCAGCACAGGGTCTTCCAGAAATTGTGCAAACTGTTCGTCCGGGATCGCCTGGATCTCCGGACCAAGAAAGGAGGTATTTTCGCTGATCTTGGTCAGCAAGTTTTGCAACTGGCCCATGCGAGCGAGGTATTCGGGACACGCGCCGTCCTCGGCGAGCTGGAGCGAGGCGTAGTGGTGGACGCGCTCGATCTTTTGATCGAGCGTTTTTTCGAATTCCAAACACGAGGCCAGAGTGCTGGCTGATTCGCCGAGATGTCCCTTCCACTCCGTGAGTTTCGAATAACTCTTTTGGATCCAGGCGAACTCCTCGGTCCATTTATCGGCGCTGCTGAAGAGAAGAGTCAGGTCCCATTTATCGGAGTCGGGCAGATCGTCGCGGGTAAGAGTTTTCGAGGTGGTCATCGGCGGCGGGCAGAACGTCCAACGTCCAACGCCCAACGTCCAACGCCCAGTTGAAAGAGTTCTTCTGTAGCGGCGGTCTGCGACCGCCGGAGCGATCTATCTCTCGGGTGGGTCCTTGGAGAGATTCCGCACGACGGGATGCCGGGCGATTAATTGCATCGCTTTGCGCAGCAGTCCGATTCCCGGCGGTGTGCGGTGCCACGGCGACGCACCAGAGGGATGGGGCAACGGGATCAGGTCGAAGGTGCGATGGTTGCGACGAAGCCGGGATGATCGGCCAATGACTTCGTCGAGTCTCTCGAACACCATGAATTGTGCGATCGCAAGTTTTCCAACTGGGATGACAAGCTGAGGACGTAAGAGGTTGATCTCATCATTCATCCAGGTCGAACAATTCCGGATCTCGTCTGGAGCTGGAACGCGGTCTCCGCCAGCGGGGGTTTTTCCGGGAAAACAGCGGCACACGGCCGCGAAGTAAATCTGAGAGCGCACGTCCTTCTCACTCAGATGACAAAATTCATCGAACCAGCCAAAGAGGGTGCGGCCGGCCGTCCAGGCAAAGGGTTTTCCCATGACCGGTTCCCGAACCCCCGGGGCCTGACCCACCAGCATTACCCTGGTCAGAATCGGTCCACCAGAGACGGGGGGAGCCAACATCCGCGGACAACGCCGGCATTGGCGTAATCGGAAGACGTGTTGATCCAGTAGGTGTTGGGTGCGTGATGCCAGACTCATTGCAGGCTCGGTCCAATCACCGGCGGAAGAACGACAAGATCAGACTGAGCGCAATGCTAACAATGAGGCAGGTGACGATTGGGAAGTAGAAAATGGAATTTCCGCGTTCGATTCGGATATCGCCTGGCAAGCGCCCCAGCCAGCCGGCGCCAACTCCGGCCCAGAGCGCGAGGCCGATAATCATGATCAAGCCGCCGAAAACGGTGAGCATCCTGCCAAGCTCGCGCATGACGAAAGCTACTGTAGAGAGCTCGCCGCGGCGAGCGCCTGTTATCCAGGGAGCGGCGGTTTCCAAACCGCCGTCGTTTGGTTTCGGCGGTCTGGAGACCGCCGCTCCTTGTAATAATTTTTGGGTGTCGGGGTGCGCGAATTCGCTTTGCCGGAGTTGCGCATTGATCAAGGCGCGCAGAACTTTGCCGGAGCCATGGCCGTCCAATTCCGAGATTATTACGAGACGCTGGGAGTCTCCAAGACCGCGAGCGATGACGAACTGCGCAAGGCCTTTCGCAAGCTCGCCCGCAAATACCATCCGGATGTGGCCAAGGACAAGGCGACGGCGGAGGAAAAGTTCAAACAGCTCAACGAAGCGTATGAGGTGCTGGGCGATCCGGAGAAGCGGAAGAAGTACGACGAACTTGGCGCGAATTGGAATCAGCCTGGTGGATTTCAGCCGCCGCCCGGGTGGAACCCAGAGCAACCGGGCGGAGGGTTCCGTCGTTACGGCGGTGGAAACGGTGGCGTTGAATTCGAGTTCGGCGGCACGGGATTCAGCGATTTCTTTGAGCAGTTTTTCGGAGGGGGACGTGGACAGGGTGGTTTTGGCGGTGGCAGTTTCGGACGGCGGCCAACCGGAGCAGAACGCGGCAGCGACGTGGAAGCCGACATCATGGTCACGCTCGAGGAAGCGCTTCACGGCTCAAAACGAACCGTCTCGCTTCGCCGGGGTAATTCGAACAAGGTCGAAACGTATCAGGTAAAGATTCCGAAAGGCGTGCACGAAGGGCAACGTATTCGGCTCGCGGGTCAGGGTGAGGCCGGGGCCGGGGGCGGGAAAAGCGGCGATCTCTTTCTACGCGTGCGACTGGCGCGGCATCCTGATTTTTCGGTCGAAGGCGGCGATCTGATGCACGAAATCAAGATTGCGCCGGGGCAGGCGGTGCTCGGAGGCGAGTTGCAGGTGCCAACGCTGGAAGGAAACGCCCGCGTAAAATTGCCGGCAGGGACGCAGCCCGGTCAGCGCTTTCGGTTGCGTGGACACGGACTTTCCACGATGGCGGGAGCGCGGGGGGATTTGTTCGTGGTGACGCAAATCGAGATTCCGAAGAAACTGACCGAGCGCGAGCGCGAACTCTGGAAGCAGCTCGCCGACCTTCGCGGCGCCTAGCAGCTTTCGCTCGACAGCTGGCGACGATGGAGATTAGAAACGCCCTGGATGAAAATCTCGCTTGGATCTGATCACGCCGGCTTCCGGTACAAGGAAAAAGTAAAAGAGTTGCTCGAGCAGCTTGGACACGAAGTGACAGACTTTGGCACATCGAGCGAAGAACCAGTCGATTACCCTCTCTTCATTCGACCCGCGGCCGAAGCGGTGGCGAGAGGTGAGTGTGATCGCGGAATTGTCTTCGGCGGTTCGGGAAATGGTGAAGCCATGGCGGCCAACAAAGTACGGGGCGTGCGTTGCGCACTCTGCTGGAATGAGGAGACGGCCCGGCTGTCACGCCAGCACAACGATGCGAACGTCCTCTCGATTGGGGAACGCATGATTCCGGAAGCGACTGCGCTTGCCATCGTGCGAGTTTGGCTGACGACCGCTTTTGAAGGCGGCCGCCACGTCAAGCGGATCGCGGAGCTCGAACCGTAAAAAGGGATGAGCAGGACGCCGCCTTGGCGGGGCGGGCCGAGGGTTGCCGCGTGACTAAACAAACAAGGAGGGGCGGTTTCCAAACCGCCCTTTGTTTTAGTGTCGGCGGTTTGGTAACCGCCGGTCCTTGGCGTTTCGCACAGCTCCGAAAGCGTTCGCGAGTCGCTGGGGACGAAACGACTAAGAGGAGCACCAGCGATCGACCGCAACAGCCGCGACGAAGAGTGCGCTAACGAATGCGTTGCTCTGGAAGAACGCGCGGTTGACGCCGGCGATATCTGATTTGCTCGCGCTGCGATGTTCGTAGAAGAGCGCGGCGGCGACCAGAGGCATCGCGGCATAATAGGCAATCCCAAGTTTTGCCACGAAACCGAACGCGACCAGCGCGAGGAACATGAGCAGGTGAAGCCATTGCGCTACGCGCAGACTCCGGGCGATGCCGAGTTTGACTACCAAGGAGTGCAGCCCCTCGCGACGATCAAAGTCAAAATCCTGCGTTGCGTAGATAAGATCGAAACCGGCCACCCAGCAGACAACGCCCGCGCCCAAAACAAGAGGAGGAAAGTCGAGTCGACCGGTTTGCGCGATCCAAGCGCCAGCGGGCGCGGCCGCCAGGGCGAAACCGAGGAAGAAGTGGGTCGTGCTCGTGAATCGTTTCGTCAGCGAGTAGAAGAAAATGATGAGAAGCGCGACCGGCGCGAGGAAGCCAGCGGTCCGGTTGATCGCGGCACTCGCGACGAGAAATCCAACCGAGCTGACCGCCAGCAGGGACCAGGCGATCGGCTTTTCCAAGAGACGATGCCGGGCCGCAGTCCGTGGATTTTTCTGATCCAAAGACCAGTCGCTCAATCGGTTGAATAACATCGCGGCGGTTCGCGCGAGGACCATGCACACGATCACGAGGAGCAGTATCCGCAAAGACGGGCGGCCATTTGCCGCCACCAGGAGCGCTCCCAAGGCGAAGGGAAGCGCGAAGATTGTGTGCGAGAAGCGGATCAGTTGAAGAAACCGCGTGATAACGTTTGATCGCGGCAGGGGATTATCTTCGGCGGCCATGAGAGTGAAGCGGCTAGCGGATCGCAAGCAGTTGCTCCAGGCGCGCCCGGGCGCCTGAGAGAATCGGCGTTCCGTGCGCAAAGAGCATGCGATCAAAAGCGTAATCGAGGAGTTTTCTTAACGACCGGCGCATCAGCCTGGCATCCCGGCAATACTTCGCCGGAAGCAAGCCGAATCCGTGGGGTTCGAAATTAATCAAGGCGTCACCGAGAATCATCGAGCCTCCGTTATCATCATGGTGCAGCGCCATTTCGCCCGCGGGTCCGCCGTCGAGCGCTATTCCGGTAAGTCCTTGTGCGAACGCTTCGTTCTCCTGCACGCCAGTCGCGTGTGGGAAATCCGCATTCCCGCGCAGTTCATCATGAACGTAAACTGGAACGGAAAAGATTTTGGCAAACTCGTCCGCCGCTCGGGCGTGATTGGCATTCGTGATCCAGATCCCAGCTACTTTTCGACCCGTCCGAAGACGGAGGAGACCGTCCGCCGCGAGTGGGATCGGGTCCACCAGGTAGGTGCCGGCAGATGTTTCCAGCGCGGTTGAAAAAAGCTCCGCCTTGACGCGGTCGTCGTACATCTGCCAGACAAGGATTCCAGGCGAGACCTCGTCAATATCCTGGGCGCGGGCCATTGAAATCGCCAGCATCGGCTCATGGGCGGACGCCCACAAGAACTCTGTTTGATTAGGGGCACAACCGGGCTTGGCATTGTAGCTGCTATATTGGCTATAATTCCCATAATATGAATACCTTCTCCTACCAAGCACGTGACGCCTCCGGAAAGATCGTTTCCGGTATTCAGGACGCTCTGAACGAAGATAACGCTGTAACCAGTCTGATGAGTCGCGGGCTCATGGTGCTTTCGCTTCAGCAAAAAGCTGCCGTGAGCAACCGCGGTCAAAAAAAGAACTGGTCGGTCAAGGAGACGGATCTGGTTCTCTTTACCCGGCAGCTCTCGACGATGATCGAGGCCGGCATTTCGCTCGTGCAGGCCATGACAGCGCTCTACGACCAATGCGATCCGAAGCGGCAACGCGCCTTGCGCTATATCATCAGTGACGTAACGACACGCGTGCAGGGTGGCGAAACGTTCAACGAATCGATCGCAAAACATCCGCGTGTTTTCGACCGTCTTTTTGTGAGCATGGTAAAAGCTGGCGAGTGTGGAGGCTTGCTCGCGGAGATTCTTGACCGTCTGGCGGGTTTCCTGGAAGCGAGTGCCCGTCTCCGCAAAAAGGTGAAATCGGCCATGACTTACCCGGTCATCGTGATTTGCATCGCCTTCTCGATTACGGTTTTCCTGCTCGTCAAGGTTGTGCCGATCTTTGGTGAGATCTTCAAGGATTTCGGAGCCAAACTTCCGGCTCCGACGCAATTCCTGATCGATGTCAGTGATTTCATGCGCAACGAATGGTATTTTATCATCCTTATCTGCGGCGGGACCTTCTTCGGTATTCGGACCTTCCTGCGTTCGACGCGTGGAAAACAGATTGCCGATCGGTGGAAGCTGAAATTGCCGATCTTCGGACCGCTTATGCACAAGATTTGCATGTCGCGTTTCTCGCGGACGTTTGCGCAGCTAATTCGCAGCGGTGTGCCGATCCTTGAAGTGCTCGACATCGTTGGCGGCGCCTCAGGAAATCACGTTGTCGAAACGAGCATCAAGGGTGTGAGCGAAGATGTGGAGAGAGGCGACAATCTTTCCGTCGCGCTTTCGAAGAAATCGATTTTCCCACCGATGATGTTGCGAATGGTCTCGGCCGGTGAAGCGACCGGCAAGATCGACACCATGCTCGAAAAGATGGCCGACTTCTGGGACGAAGAAATCGAGGCAATGCTCGATGCTTTGACCTCATTGATTGAACCTCTCTTGATCGTGTTTCTCGGTGTGATCGTCGGTGGGATCGTGATCGCGATGTTCCTGCCAATCTTCAAACTGAACGAAGTAGTTTCGCAGAGCAAAAGCTAAGGAGAAGCCTCGCTCGTGTAATGGGAGGGAGTGGATCGCAAGGTCCACTCCCTTTTTCCATCTCCGTCCGACTTCTGAGAACGATCTGTCGCGGCGGGTTCGCTTGCGAACGGAGCCGCGGGGACGCGAACGACCTAAGGAGACTGTCGGACTTTTCAAGGAGCGGCGGCCTCCAGACCGCCGTCGCAAAGAGGGCGGTTTAGAAACTCCGAAAGCGTTCGCGAGCAGGCTCGCCCCTCCTTGGGAGCAAACCTCGACGGTTAGACCGTCGAAACACGGTGCGTAGCCGGACCTGGGACCGGCTTAGCGCTCCGGATTCACGGGGAAGTGTTTGTTCTTCAACTGTTCGGGGACGCGCTCGGTGCGCGAGGATTCGATCTCTTCCGCGGCTGCAGCCAGCGCCTCGAAGGCTTCGCGATTTTTCCTGGCGCGGCACATATAGGCGGTGACGTGGGCGAGGGGAATGCGTGCTTCCGGCATTCCAATGAACTCAACAGCCTGCTGCGTGGCGATGGCGAGCGGCAGCGCCTCCGGGTCGGCCAGTCCGACATCTTCGCTGGCGAAGATGACGATGCGGCGAGCGATGAAGCGAAAATCTTCACCGGCATGAAGCATTTTCGCGAGCCAGTAAATCGCGCCTTTTTCGTCCGAAGCGCGCATGCTCTTGATGAAAGCACTAATGGTGTCGTAATGCGCGTCGCCCGCGCGGTCGTAAACGATCGCCTTTTGCTGGATGCTTTGCTCGGCAACCGCGACCGTGAAATGAATGGTCCCTTTGTTGTCGCCGCGGTCGCTGACCGCGGAGCCGGGATCGTAGCTCCCGGTTTGACGTGCGGCTGGATTTTGATCATGGTCTCCGGGGTCAACGACCCCGGCTACAGCTACAGTTGGTGGCGTCGTCAACACGCCAATTTCGAGTGCGTTCAGGCATTTTCGCGCATCGCCATCGCTTATTTTGGCGAGATGCCGTTTTGCCGCGGTGTCGATCCTTACGCGATACTGGCCCAGGCCCCGTTCGGTATCGAGCAGCGCGCGGTCGATTAATTCCTCCAGCTCCACTACGCGCAATGGTTCAAGTTGAAAGACCTGAGAGCGCGAAACCAGAGCGCTGTTCACATAAAAGAACGGATTGTATGTCGTCGCGCCGATCAAGCGCAGATTCCCGCTCTCCACATCCGGCAGAAGAATGTCCTGTTGCGCCTTATTGAAGTGATGAATTTCGTCCACGAACAGAATGGTCTTTTGACCCGACGTTCGCAGACGATTTGCGGCCCCGGCCACCACCCGTCTCATCTCCGCGACGTTGCTTTCTACTCCGCTGAGGCGCTCGAATTTGGCGCGGGTCATGTCCGCGATAATTTGAGCGAGCGTGGTTTTGCCCGTGCCGGGCGGACCGGAGAGGATGACGGAAGGCAGCCGATCGGCTTCAATCGCGCGCCGCAGAAGTTTGCCCGGCGCGAGGATGTGCTCCTGCCCGACAAATTCTTCCAGCGTGCGTGGTCGCATGCGGGCAGCGAGAGGCGCCGAAGCGGTCGCGGCCTGCGCCTCGGGTTTCGCGTCGCTCTCAAACAAATCCTGCATAAACAAAAAATACGGAGCGAAAATCGGACTGCACATTATATTCGCGCGTATGCGCAAGACTCTTTTGGTTATTTCGCTCTGTTTCCTCTCGCTGGAACTCGCGACGGCGGAGTCCAGGCTCCCATTCGGGACGGTCTTTAAGGGGCGCGACCAATTTGATCATCTGGTGAGCCGTGCTCGGGACGGGAATTGGAAAGCGCTTCCAATTGGCGAGCGGACGGCGACCGTAGGGCAGGCTTTGGTCGGCACACGCTACAAATCGTACACGTTGGAGATCGACAATCATGTGGAAGCGCCCTCCGTGAATTTCACCGGCGTGGATTGCTGGACGTCTTACGAAATCGCGCTCGGCTTCGCTCGGATGCTCGACGAACCCGCGGAGAACTGGACGCCGGAACGGCTGCTGCATTACATCGAGCTGGATCGTTATCGTGGCGGTCAATGCACGGGCGAGTATCTTTCGCGTCTCCATTACCTGGAAGATTGGCTCGCGGATAATGTTCAACGTGGCCTCGTCGAGGACCTGACCCGCAGTCTCGGGGGCGTCAGCGTGCCGCATTCGGCGAGCGAGATGACGGTCGCCTGGCGGCATTACCGGTACCTGGCGGCGGATCGATCATTGCTTGGGCCATTGGCAGAAATGGAGGCCCGCGTTTCGAGCCGGCCACTCTATCAGATTCCGAAAAGCCACGTTGCCTCGATCGAAGGGAAGCTGCGCAGCGGCGATATTATTGGGATCGTGTCACGCGACGGCCGGCAATTGTTCTCGACTTCCCACGTTGGCTTGGCGCTTCGCGTGGCCGATGGTTCGCTGCATTTCATGCATGCATCATCGCCCCGGAACTATGGGCGCGTGGTCGTTGACTCGACACTTTCGAGTTATCTGAATCGATACAAAACCGACTCCGGAATCCTGGTGGCGCGGCCGCTCAGATAATCATGATCAACCACGAATGAACGCAAATACACACTAAGGAGTTTTCAACTCCCCTCATTCGCGTTCATTAGTGTCCATTAGTGGTTAGAAAAGTTTGTCGAGATCGATCTCGCGATTGCCCTGCCGGGCGAGCGCGAGGGTCAGACGGGCACGGCCAAGACCACGTCGCCAACGCCGGCGCCAGCCGGCATCGCTGTGCTCGAGTCGAAAACGAGGACGAATGCGCACGTGCTCCCTCTGGCAGAGGGAAATCGCTTCGGGTGTCCAAAGCCGGCGGGAAATAGCGGACATGAGATAGGGAATTGGGATGTTATCCCGGCGCATGTAGGAAAGGGCGAGGAGATGGCGTGTTCGCTCACTGGCACGGGCCTCCATATTCCAAGCCGATTCGCCTGGCCGGAGCGCGGATTGCAAGACATCCTTTTTCCACAAAGTGACCTGAAGGCGAGTGCGGCCATCAGAATCCCGCGGGACGATGCCAAACCGATCGTTCAACGGCGCAAAATCAGTCTCGAGCTTCGATCGGCCGTAAAAACAAAACGAAGCGACGTCGTGGTCGAAGGCGTAAGCGAAATCGCCAGCTAACTGCCGGCCATTGACGGTTCCGTTTAGGAAATAATCCTCCTGCAGGTAAAGAACATACGGTTGGGTGATTTGCTTTAGAGCGATCTGCATGTTGGTGGCCCATCCTTGATCCGGGCCCACCGTGATCGGCTGGAGCAGGTTCGAGCGAACTTGGAGACGATTGACGATCAGAAAAAGCGGAAACGGGCAGTCGCCCCAATATTTGCGGAAGAAGAAAACGAAGGGCCGCCACGCATCGAAAAATGCGTCGCAGCTCGAGACCACGATCGAAACGGAGCTCGCAAAATCTTTCAGCTCCGGCATGTAGCAGTCGTGCTCTAATGCCGCTGCTCTCGCAAGAATTTTCGCTTTGAGTTGCTTTCCCGGTTGAGTGCGGCCCGCGAAACACCCGCCTTCGGTCGCCGCGGCGATCTACGGCGCGGCAGGTGCGAATGGACGCGAATGTTTTCCAAATCTTACGATCTTTATTCGGGTGATTTGCGTGATTCGCGGGCCAAATCTGAGCCAGATCGTTGGGGCGGGGTTGCACGCCTGGCGTCGTCGGGATATGGTGACCGCTTGGGGGCGCACTGGCTTCGACTCGTAGTTTGAAGCGCAGGCGGCATGTCGAGGATGGTTCGTTGGCCTCGTTAAAATCCGGACCAAAAAAAATAAACGCAGATCACCAAGATCTCGCTCTCGCGGCTTAATTGACCGCGATGTTTTCGGTTGGACGCCTGCTACTTCCGGAAACATGGACAGCAGGCTAATCGTTCGGCGGAGTGACCGCGTCGGATGGTGAAGGAATTTCGTGGACGCTCGGGGGCTGGCAGTGTGCCGGTGCAACGTTCAGCTCCTTAAAACAAACCATCGGATAAACATGTAGAAGCTTGCGTAGATAGCTTCGAGGACAGGGGTTCAACTCCCCTCGCCTCCACCTTAAAGAAGTTTGCTTATGGAGCGGCAAACAGGTCGCACCCCCTCTGCGGGTCAGCGCCCCTTGCGTTTCCAATCGAAACACTGCGGGTGTCTCCTCTGCGTTTCCCTGAGCAAGGGCGCTGATTTCTTCCCTCTGAGGACGGTGGCATAACAGATGCTATGGAATTCATAGTAAATCTAGTTTTTTTGGTCTTCTGCCATGAAAAAAACGCTTCTCCTGACTGTTCTTCTTCTCTCGTTCGCTGCCTCTTCCTCGTTTGCCGATGCCCTGCTTTTCACGGTCAATTCTACTCCCTACGATCGTCAGATGTCTCGGATCCGGCCCGTCCTAACTGCTTCAAGTTGTGCATCTTCAAACGGCGTATCGTTGACAGTTGTGAATCAGTGGATGGGGAGCCTTCGCTCGATTCCGTATGGTTTTACCGCCATGTGGAAGACCCCGGCAGAGGCGCAATCAGGAGCCCCGGCGGATTGCAAGGCCAAGGCCGTGGCTCTTTACGAGAAAATGCAGGCAAACGGAGCCACCAACGTTCGGCTCGTAATCGGGAAGCGAACATCCACCAGCCAGAAGACACACGCCTGGTTGGCCTGGGAGACGGAGAACGCAAGCTATGTTCTCGACCCAACCTTCAACTGGACCGCCTGCACAACCGCACAAGCCGGAAAGAAGAATTATCTGCCTCTCTATGCCTACGCTGGGAGCAAGAAGTTCCGCGCCGCCTCGACGCTCGTCGCGCAAAACTAAGTGCCGGTCTGAGTGAGATTTATTGAGAGCGGCACTCGCGTCAGAGGCCGCTCTCTTCGGTTTTACAGCAGGAGCGCCACTCCGAACGGGCCTGAACTGCGTCCCAGCAGTAATGAGAGCCTCCCAGCAGTCTCTTGGAGTGCGCTTTGTGGCCGGCCCGTGGTCTCGTGAGTCATCGTTGAGCGGCAGGAACCGTGGACTGGCGATTGCGCTTGCCGAACAGGCCTTTGATCGTTTCTCCTTCTCACGCATGAAAACTGTGTTTGCGCTCACGTTTTGCCTGATGGCGTCCTGCGCATCTGTCCAGCCAACCACTCAGAGCACGCTTGCCGGCGAATGGCGTTACGCGGACAAGATCCAAACCTGTCATTACGTCTTCGAGAGGGCCGGCAGGTTCCGCGGTGAAGTGACCTACCACGGAAAACTTATATCCCAGTTTACCGGCCGCTGGTCTGTCCAAAACGACACCATTCTTTACAATTATCTCAGCGACACGCTCCATCGGATACCAGCCGGGGCGACCGACCGCGATAGGCTCCTCATGGTTCAGAAGGATTCGTTTACCATCGAAGCGGCTGACGGCAGCAAGCGCAAATACCTTCGAATCCGATAGGAGACCCAGTTGGACCGGCAGGGGGCTCAACAACGCCTGTAGCCGGGCCGATGCTGAACCGGCGTTTGCTTGCACGCCCAGGCTGGATCTGAGATTCTGAAGATAAAGCTTCCCAATTAATCCACTTTGGTGCTATAAAAACACAAATAGCCATAATCTCCGCAGGGGGCAATGGCGGGCCTGGTCGCTCATGAAAAAACGTCTCTTTCGAAGAATCGGTTCTGTCTCTTGTGCGGCCCTGCTGCTTTGCGCCTCGACCGGCTGCCAAAAAAACGTCATTCTAACCCCGGGGAACGACGATTTGGTGATGTTGAATGGCTGTGTTGTTTCAGCCTGCAATTATCTGGCGGTCGTCAAGACGAAGCACACCCTCGATCAAAATTTCTGGGCCAAGATCCTGCTGGTGCGATTTGAGAACCACCCCGCTGGACACGCCTATTGCGTTTGGGAGACCGAAGGCAATATTTATGGCTACGACAGAAATGCGGGGGCATTCCCGATTCCCGTTTACACGCGTGATCCGCGCACGATCGCAATCGTCCTGGCTCAGGAGTTGTCGAAGGTTTTGCACGAGCCGCTCGCCGTCAGTCAGGCGGATTTCGTCAATTCCAGCGAGGCGAAGTTAACCACGTTCGGTTCACTTGAACGGCCGGCGCCATCGTCGCCGATGGCCTTCTTTGCGGAAGTCGGCCCTATCGCGAAGCCATAAGAGACTGTTGAAATACTGGGATGGGTCGCGCGTAAACGATATAGTGGCGCTTCTGTGAAGCGCCCGGAACTGTGCGACACGGAGATATGACCAAAAGTTGTGGACGGGAGCGCAGGGAGAGCACAGAAGTGCGATTAGTGTTGGTTATGCTGCTTCTTGGATAAATTCAAGAC
>Ga0209048_10002682_pt1 | contig 17548 bp, 16 predicted proteins | sample FrelakmetCRP12CR_FD_187146 | JGI IMG/M metagenome (GOLD analysis project Ga0209048, IMG submission 187146) | Freshwater lake sediment microbial communities from the University of Notre Dame, USA, for methane emissions studies - CRP12 CR (SPAdes)... | ecosystem: Environmental > Aquatic >... | reverse complement strand
GAAGTTGTTGCACTGGAGCACGACGCCGACGATGTTCTTGCCGATGTCGTGGACGTCGCCCTTGACCGTCGCCATCACGATCGTGCCCTTCGGCTTGCCCGCGTCGCCGGAGGCCGCCTTCTCGGCCTCGATGAACGGGACGAGGTGGCCGACTGCCTGCTTCATGACCCGCGCGCTCTTCACCACCTGCGGCAGGAACATCTTGCCGGCCGCGAAGAGGTCGCCGACGACGTTCATGCCCGCCATCAGCGGGCCCTCGATCACGTGGATGGGCCGTCCGCCCCGCGCAAGCGCGTTCTGCCGCGCCTCTTCCGTGTCCTCGACGATGCAGGTCGTGATGCCGCGGACCAGCGCGTGCGACAGCCGTTCCTCGACCGTCCCGGCGCGCCACGACAGGTCCTCGGCAACCTGCCTGCCCTGCGACTTGAACGATTCGGCGAGCGCGACGAGCCGCTCCGTCGCATCCGGGCGCCGGTTGAGCACGACGTCCTCGACGCGCTCGCGCAGCTCCGGCGGGATCTCGTCGTAGACGCCGAGCTGGCCGGCATTCACGATGCCCATCGTCATCCCGGCGCGAATGGCGTGGTAGAGGAACACCGTGTGGATCGCCTCGCGCACCGGCTCGTTGCCGCGGAAGCTGAAGCTCACGTTGGACACCCCGCCGGACACCTTCGCGTGCGGCAGATGCTGCCGGATCCAGCGCGTGGCGTTGATGAAGTCGACCGCGTAGTTGTTGTGCTCCTCGATGCCCGTCGCGATCGCAAAGATGTTCGGGTCGAAGACGATGTCCTCGGGCGGGAAGCCGACCCTGCGCGTGAGGAGGTCGTAGGCGCGCTGGCAGATCTCGACCTTGCGCAGGAACGTATCCGCCTGGCCACGCTCGTCGAACGCCATCACGATCGCCGCCGCGCCGTAACGCTTGACGAGCTTCGCCTGGCGCAGGAACTCGGCCTCGCCCTCCTTCATCGAGATCGAGTTGACGACGGGCTTGCCCTGCACGCACTTGAGACCGGCCTCGATGACGTCCCATTTCGACGAGTCGATCATGACCGGCACGCGCGCGATGTCGGGCTCGGCGGCGATCAGGTTCAGGAACCTCACCATCGCCGCCTTCGAGTCGAGCATCGCCTCGTCCATGTTGACGTCGATGATCTGCGCGCCGTTGGCGACCTGCTGGCGGGCGACCTCCACCGCGCCCGAGTAGTCGCCGGCGAGGATCAGCTTCGCGAATGCGCGCGAGCCCGTGACGTTCGTGCGCTCGCCGACGTTGACGAACAGGGAGTCCTCGCCGACGCTGAGCGGCTCGAGGCCGGCAAGGCGCATTACGCCGGCCTGCCGGGGCTCGGCCCTAGGCTGCAACGGCTTCCGCGACCGGGATACGCCGCGGCGGCAGGTCGGACACCGCCTCCGCGATCGCGCGGACGTGGGCGGGCGTGGTGCCGCAGCAGCCGCCGACGAGATTCACGAAGCCGTGTCGCGCGAAGTCCTCGATCAGCCGCGCGGTCTGCGCGGGCGTCTCGTCGTACCCGGTCTCCGCCATGGGGTTCGGGAGGCCCGCGTTCGGGTAGCACGAGACGTACGTGTCCGCGACCCGCGCGAGCTCCTCGATGTATGGGCGCATCAGCGCCGCGCCGAGCGAGCAGTTGATGCCCACGGCGAGCGGGGCGACGTGCCGCACGGAGTTCCAGAACGCCTCGGTCGTCTGGCCCGACAGCGTGCGGCCGGAGGCGTCGGTGATCGTGCCGGAGACGATTGCCGGAAACCGGCGGCCGATCCGGTCGAACCAGGACTCGAGCGCGAAGAGCGCCGCCTTGCCGTTCAGCGTGTCGAAGATCGTTTCGACGAGGAAGAGGTCGGCGCCGCCCTCGCCGAGGCCCGCGATCGCTTCGCCGTAGGCGGCGGTGAGCTCGTCGAAGCGGACGTTGCGCGCGCCGGGATCGTTGACGTCCGGCGAGATCGACGCCGTGCGATTGGTCGGGCCCAGCGCGCCCGCGACGAATCGGGGCTTGTCCGGCGTCCGCCGTGTCCAGGCGTCGGCGCACTCGCGCGCGAGCTTCGCCGCCACGAGGTTGATCTCGCGCACGTGGTCCTCGAGGCCGTAGTCGGCCTGCGCGATCGAGGTGGCGTTGAACGTGTTGGTCTCGATGACGTCGGCGCCGGCCTCGAGATAGGCGTCGTGAATCGCCTGGATCACGTCGGGCCGCGTCAGCACGAGGAGGTCGTTGTCGCCCTTGAGATCGCGCGGGTGGGCGGTGAAACGCGCGCCCCGGTAGTCGGCTTCGCCGAGCTTGTACTGCTGGATCATCGTGCCCATCGCGCCGTCCAGCAGGAGGATCCGCTTCTCGAGCAGGGCGGCGAGTTCGACGGTGCGGTCGGGTTGCATGGCGGGCGTTCGATGTGGGGCCTGACGATGGATTCTAGCATCGGCGATCGTCGCTTCCGGGATCGCGGGCCGGCGGGCGCCCGACCCGCCGCGCGGGTTATATCGGCCGAACCAACCGGCATTACGGCGGGCTTCGCCCCGTGCTAGATTCGCGGACATGAAGCACCTCAAGCCCACCGAAGCCGCGCAGTTCCTCCACGACAACCCGTCCGCGGTCTTCATCGACTGCCGCAGCGAGATGGAGTACTTCTTCGTCGGGCACCCGGTCGGCGCGCACCACGTCGCCTGGAACGACGGGCCCGACTGGGAGATCAACCCGCACTTCGTCGGGCAGGTGAAGAAGGTCGCGAGCATGAACCGGCCGATCGTCCTGATCTGCCGCAGCGGCCACCGTTCGCTCGACGCCGGCGTCGCGCTGGAAGCGGCCGGGTTCGGCGAGGTCTACAACGTGCTCGACGGCTTCGAAGGGCCGCTCGACGAAGGCCATCACCGCGGCACGGTGTCCGGCTGGCGGAAGGAAGGCCTTCCATGGGAGCAGCTCTAGTCGCGTGACGCGAGCCCGTCGCAGCCGCGCGGATCCTTGCCCGGGTCGCGGGCTCGGGCAGGGGCCCGGTGGCGCTCGGCGTCAGAGCGTGAGCGACATGTACACGACACCCGGCAACGGGTTCGCATAGTACGCCGCGCACTCGCGGAAGCCGAGCTTCGCATACAGACCGCGCGCGCCGGTCATCCAGTCGAGCGTGTCGAGCTTGAGCTCGGCGTAGCCGATCGCGCGCGCGTCGGCGATCAGCGTCTCGGCGAGCCGGCGCCCCCAGCCGCCGTTTCGGTGCGCGGGCTGCACGTACAGCCGCTTGACCTCGCCGATGCCACGGGCGCCCGCTGTATCGGCAGCGCCCTCCTCGGACGGGCCGGCCGCTTCGATCGGCCGCAGCGCGATGCATCCGAACGCCCGTGCCGGCATGCCGGCGAGCAGCAGGCGCCCCCGCGGCGGCACGTATGCGCCCGGCAGCGTGGCGAGCTCCCGGTCGAAGCCCTGGAAGCAGAGATCGATGCCGAGCCATTGCGCGTACTCGACGAACATGTCGCGGGCGAGCGCGACATCCTCCGGCGTCGTCGCCTGCCGAATCGCGGCGTTTGCGGTGGGCGTCATGGACGCAGGGCCTCCTCCCTCCGGTGCGCGTCGATCGTGCGTGTCGGATCCGGCCGGTTGCGCAGCTTTCACGCGTGCGATGGCGGCAGCACCGATCGCTTGCACCCGCGTGCTACGGCTTGTCGCAACCGCCCACCTTCACGTCGCTGCCCGGATACGCGGCGACGAGTTCGCGCAGCCGCGCGACCACCGACGCCTGCGGATCGCGGATGACCAGGAACGTCTGCGTGACGACCTGCTGCCGCGCCCCGACCTTCGCATTGGCCACGCCCTGCTTCGCGAGGTCTGCCAGCCGTTCCTGCGCGGCCTCCTGGGTGTGGAAGGCGCCCAGCGAGACGGCATAGCGCTGCGGCCCGCTCTCGACGACCGACGCCTCGCCGACGCCGCGCGCCCGAAGGTCGGCGGCGCGCCGGTCCGCCTCGGCCCTGTTCGGCGCCGACTGCACATACACCCAGAACGCCATGCTGTTCTCGACGCGACGTTGCGACAGCAGCCTTCCCAGCGCGAGCGGCTCGAGATCCGCGAGGGCCTTCGTGCGCTCGGGCTCGCCCAGGGGTCCCCACTCGAGGCAGACGTCGGCGAGCGCCGCGACCTTCGCCGGCCCGAGCGCCGCGACCTGCTGCGGTGTCAGCAGCCTGATCTTGTCGGGCTGCACCTCCTCGTTGAGCCGCACCGCCTCGCCGTCCACCGACCCGTCGAGGCGCGTGTATGCGAAGAACGACAGATTCGCCAGCAGCAGCAGTAGGACGACGATGCGCATCGGATCGGGTCCTGTCAGGACGCGCTCATCGGCCGCGGCGGCGAGACGCGTCGGCGCATCAGTGCAGGAAAATGAAAACGGAAAATGGCGTCACGTTAATTCATGGGGCCGCACGCAATCATTGCGACGCGCAGGTGAAATGATCCGGCCCATCGCCGGGCCTATCCGGGCGCGATGACCCGCGCGCGTTTCGACGCCAATGGCGGCGCATCGGGCGCGGGGCCCAATTCCCCGGCGAGCGCCAGCACCCCCTCGAGCACCAGATTATCCACGACTTCCACCGGCGGCTTGAGGTGGCGACCGATCTCGGGCGCCGTTCCTCCCGCGAGGTAGCAGCGCACGGTCGCCGGATTGGTGTCGATTTCCCGCCGCATCTGCTCGATCGCGCCGCACACGGCCTGGACGGCCCCGGAGAACATCGCGTCCGCCGTGTTGTCCGGGAATTCGCGGAACTCGCCCGGGGCGACCCGGAGGCCGGACGTGTTCTCGGCGAGTGACTGCTGCATCAGCCGCATTCCGGGCAGGATCAACCCGCCACGGAAGACGCCGTCGGCGTCGAGCGCGTCGATCGTCACCGCAGTGCCGGCGTTGACGACGACGCACGCCGGCGGGAAGAGATCCGTCATCGTCGAACGCCGCCACGCCGCGACGAGCGACGCCCAGCGGTCGGGGCCGAGCTGGGTCGGCCTCGCGTAGCGGTTGGTGACGCCGCAGGCCGCCTCGGACGCCGCGAGCCACTCGGGCACGAGGCGCCAGCGCGCGAGCTGCGCCTCGACGCGCACCCTCGCCGCTTCGCCCGCAACGTTGACACCGATCGCGCGCGCGGGCCGCCGCAGGTGGTGCCAGTCGCGCGCCGACAGCGCGCCGATCTCGCCGTTGGGCGTCGCGCCGGACGCGAGCCAGCCACGCGGACCGCGGAGCCCCCACTTCAGCCGGCTGTTGCCGACGTCGAGAACGAGAATTTGGCTCATTGGTGCACCCTTGGCGCTGCGCGCCGTCCCTCCGAGAGGGAGCAATTCGCCCTTGGGACGGCCCGGCGCGCTCACGCGCGGCGCAGCGTGATCTCGCCCGAAAGGAAGCGCGTACGCCGCGGTCCGTCGGCGAGCACCAGCGCGCCGCTCGCGTCGACGCCCGCCACCTTGCCGGTGACCGTCGCGCCGTCGGGCAGCAGCAGCCGCACCGGCTTGCCCTGATACGCGTGGCGATGCTGCCATTCGGCGGCAAACGGCGAGAATCCTTCGCGCGCATACACGTCGAGGACCGCGGCCAGCTCGGCCAGGAGCGCGGCGAGCAGCCGGTTGCGGTCGATGGGCGCGGCCTTCCGGCCTGCCACCGAGGCGAGGTCGGTGATGGGAACCGGAATGTCCTTGCGCGCCGCCGCCGGCAGCCTGACGTTGAGGCCGACCCCGACCACCGTCGTCGTCGGACCGAGGGCGTCGCCGTTCAGCTCGATCAGGATCCCCCCGACCTTCAGGTGCCGGTGGATGAGGTCGTTCGGCCACTTGAGCGCGACGTCCTTGAACCCCTCGGCCTCGAGCGCGCGGACCACGGCTACCCCGACCGCGAGCGAGAGGCCGGCCAGGAAACCGGCGCCCTGCTCGAACTTCCAGCCGAGCGAGAAGGTCAGGCTGCCGCCCGCGATCGCGGTCCAGGCGCGTCCGCGCCTGCCGCGTCCGGCGGTCTGCCATTCGGCGGCGAGCACCGCTTGATGGATGTCGCGCCGCTGCGCGCGGCGCATGAGCTCCGACGACGTCGATTCGATCTGATCGACGACTTCGATCGCGAGAGGCAGGGGGGTCCCGAGCGTTTCCGCGAGCACGGCCAGTCGCGCCCGGATCTTCTTCGCGTCGAGAAAATCGGGAGCTTCGAGCAGCCGGTAGCCGCGTCCCTTCATCCGCTCGAGCGCGAGGCCGGCACCTTCGGCCTCCTTCAGCACTTGCGAAACGCGGGCGCGCGTCAAGCCCACGCGCGCGGCCAGATCCTCGCCCGAATGGAACTGCCCATCGGCAAGTTGGCGCAGGAGCGAGAATCCGAGCGGAGTGAGCACTTATGAACGCAAGCGTGGGAAAGGACGAAATGTTACACGACGCGAGGCGCGAGCGGGAGGGCACCCTGCGGCGGCACGGTACGAACCCAGATCGGCGATGCCCCGGGTTCGAACGGGGGGGCGCCCGGCCCGAACGGCGACCGCAGAAGGTACCGACGCACGCATGGCGCCGGCGGACAAGGCGTCAGCCGGCGTTCGCCGTGAGCAACTCCAGCACCTGCGGATGCAGCGCGGGGTCGCCGCAGGCGACCACGGATCCTCCTTCGTCGCAGCGCCCGCCGGCCCACGTGGTGATCCTACCGCCGGCCGCCTCGACGATGGGAATGAGCGCCTGGACGTCGTACGCCTGCAGCGACGACTCGATCACCACGTCGATGAGCCCCATCGCGAGCAGGCAGTACGCATAACAGTCCCCGCCCCAGCGGGTGAACCGCGTGCACTCGGCGACGCGATCGAACGCCGCGCGTTCGGCCGCGGTCCGGAACATCGTGGGGTCCGTGCACGCGAGGACGCCATCGCCGAGGCTTCGGCAACGGCGCGTCCTGAGGGTCCGGCGCTCGCCGCCGCGGCGCCATTCGGCCAGGCCGCCCGCCACCGCCGCGAACGACTCGCCGACGAACGGCTGGTACGCGACGCCGACCACCACGCGGTCGCCGTCGTTGAGCGCGATCAATGTCGCCCAGTGCATCTGGCCGAGGATGAAGCTGCGCGTGCCGTCGATGGGATCGACGACCCAGGTGTAGTTCGAGGCGCCCTTCTGCCAGCCGTGCTCCTCGCCCCGGACGCCGTGGTCCGCGTAGGCGCGCGCGATTTCGGCGCGGATCACGGCCTCGGCCGCGCGGTCGGCCACGGTGACCGGATCGTAGCCCCGCGCGCCCCCCTTGTCCTCGACTTCGAGCGCGACGCGGAAGTGCGGAAGGATCGCCTCGCCGGCGGCACGCGCCATGCGCTGGGCGAATTCGAGGAAGTCGGCGGTCCGGGCGGGGTCCATGCGCGTCGTCGCGGTCCGCATCGAGGATGCGGCCGGGTATCTATGATCGCATGCCGCGAGGGCGCGGGATCGCCCCCGGCGTTCGCGAGCCCGGCTGCGTCAGCCTGGCGCGAGCAGCATGCGTTCCTTCTCGGCCGACAGGACCTTGCTCCACGCAGTCGTATCGCCACGGGTGTCGAGCCACGCGGCGGTGTCGTCGATCGTCTGCGCGAGCGGACGGATCCGCAGACCCCGTGCCAACGCGCGGGCGCAGTCGAACCGCATGAAGCCGCCGAATTCCTTGTCCGTCGAGGGAATCCACAACGGCAGGCCGGTCCACGGCTCCACGCCGCACGCGACGAGCGCCGCTTCGTCGACCCAGACGGGGGCGACGACCTTGCCCACCGCGCGGCCGCGCTCCACGAGCGCGTCGATCAGCGCGCCCATGGTCCACCCGCCCTGCGGGCTGCACGCGTTGAACGTGCCGGACGTCCGCGCCTCCGCGCTGTCGAGCAGCCAGAGGGCCAGGTCGCGCGCATCGATGAACTGGACCGGAAACTCCCTGGGCGCGGGGACCACCGCGGCCGCCCCGCGTGCGCCGAGATGGCCCGGGCGCAGGAAACGCGCGACCCAGTAGGCGAAGCGGTCGGTCGGATCGTGCGGGCCGACGATCAGCCCGGGCCGCACGATCAGCGCGCGATCTCCGAACGCTGCACGGACCCCATCCTCGCAACGCGCCTTCAGCGCGCCATAGTGCGCCGCGACGTCTTCGGACAGGGGATCGTCGAGCCTCGCGACCGGCGCGGTTTCGTCGACACCCGGGCGGCTCGCGTCAGCGTACACGGACAGCGACGAAACGAACGTGTAGTGACCGACGCGTCCGGCGAGCGCTTCGGCGGCCGCCCCGACGCAGCGGGGAACGTATCCGCTGGTGTCGATCGCGGCGTCCCACGCGCCGGCATCGAGCGCGTCCAGTCCGGGCGGGATGCGCGGATCACGGTTGCCGACGAGGTGCGTCACCGCGGCGCCCCACGGTGGCGGAATCGTGCCGCGCGTGAAGATCGTGACGTCGTGGTCGCGCGCGAGCGCCGCGTCGACGACATGCCGTCCGAGGAAGCGCGTGCCGCCGAGGACGAGGAGCTTCACCGGCGACCGCCCGCAATCACCGAGGCCGGCAATTCGCGTCGACGCGGCCGCACGCCGGAGGAATCGCGCCGCGCGATTCGCGGACCCCCGCGGCCGACGGTCATGCCCGCGGCACGATCGCGACGCCGGCGAGCCGCTCCTGCGCCTCTATCAGCGAGGCGACGTACTTGTCGCCGAAGCCCAGCAGGTTCGCCGTGACGAGGCTCTGGTGCACGGCTTCGCCGACGATGCAGGGCACCGGCAGCGACTCGGCGAGGTGCGTGTAGTAGCGCAGGTCCTTCATCGCGTTGACGAGCGTGAACTTGAGGCCGGTGAGATCGCCGTTGCCTTCGAGCATCTTCCCGACGATCATCTGGAAGATCCCGGAGTTGACGGCGCCGGCCGAGATCACCTCGTGGAGCTTCGCGAGCGAGAGCCCGGACTTGACCGCCGCCGCGCAGGCCTCCGCGGTCGCGGTGGCGATCGCCTGCGCGATGAAATTGTTGATGAGCTTCAGCGTGTGCCCGTGCCCGGGCGGGCCCGCGTGGATCACGTTCTCGCAGAACGCCGAGAGCACGGGCTTGAGCCGCGCGAACACCGCGTCGTCGGCGCCGACCATCGTGTTGAGGCGGCCCTGCTCCGCCTCGACGGGCGTGCGGGCGAGCGGCGCGTCGACGAACAGCGCGCGCTTCGCGCCGAAGTCCATCCGGAGCTTCGCGGTCGAAGAGGGCTCAGCCGTCGATGTGTCGACGACGATCAGCCCTTCCCTCGCGGCGGCCAGGAGGCCGTCGTCGCCGTAGACGATCGCTTCGACCTGCGGCGTGCCGGTCACGCACAGGAACACGATGTCCGAGTTGCGCGCGACGTCCGCATTGCTGCGCACCTCGCGGGCGCCGGCCGCCAGCAGATCCTCGAGCGGCTTGCGGTTGCGGTGCGCGCACACCGTGAGCGGGTAGCCCTTGGTGACGAGGTTCCTGGCCATGCCGTGGCCCATCAGCCCCAATCCGATGAAACCGATGCGCGGCTTCGCGTCTGCGTTCATGTGTCCCCTTCGTTGCTCGAGATTGGGCCGGCTCCGACGCCCGGCGGAGCCGCCGAGTCTACCGCAGCGACGATGTCGCGGGGCAAGCCGGAGACGGTCAGTCGACCGCCGTCGGCTCCCGCGCCGAGCCCCTGGCGCGCCGCCGTTCGTGCAGCGCGATGAGCAGGCCGCTGCCCGCGATCACGGCCATTCCCGCCAGCGTCCAAGCGTCTGGAAACGTGCCGAAGGCGAGCCAGCCGACGAGCGTCGCCCAGACGAGCTGCGTGTACGTGAACGGCGTCAGCGCGGATGCGGGCGCGCGCTGGAACGCGAGAATGAACAGGAAGTGCCCCAGCGTTCCGAGCAGTCCCGTGGCCACGACGAGCGCGACATCCGCCCACGGCATCTCGACCGCCGAGCCGTACCAGGGCAGCCCGGCGCTCATCATGACCGTGCCGACCACGGCCGGATAGAACAGCAGCACGCGCGAGTCCTCGCTGGCGAGCTTGCGCGTCAGGATCTGGAACGTCCCGTAGAACGCGGCGGCGCCCAGCGCGAGCAGGGCCGCGCCCTGGAATACCTCGGAACCGGGCCGCACGATCAGGAACATGCCGGCGATGCCAGCGATCACGAGCGCAATCCGGGGGCGCGTCATCCGCTCGTCGAGGAAGATCACGGCGAGGATGATCACCAGGACGGGCGTCGTGTAGTTGATGGCCGTCGCCTCCGCAAGCGGCAGGTATTTGAGCGCCGAAAAGAAGCACAGCGACGAGAACGGCAGGATCGCACCGCGCACGAGCTGCAGCCCAAGCCGCCGCGTGCGCAGCAGCGCCGCACCCATCTGCGGCAGCAGCCACAGCGCCATGGCGAGCGCCTGCACCGCGTACCGCGCCCACACAAGCATCGGGACCGTGTAGTGCCGCGTCAGGGACTTGACGACGGCGTCGAGGATCGTGAAGCAGAGCACCGACGCCGTGATCAGCAGGATCGCGGACGGCGGAAGATGGGTGTGCGCGCGCACGCGCGAAGGGTGTGCGGTGTTGCTCAAGTCGGGGACGATGGGCAGGGCGCCGCGAATGCCGCCGACCGGGCGCGCACGCGCTCCGCTGTTCCGTCAGGCCACCGCGCCTTGCCGGTGGAGCCGAACGGGCCGAATCCGTCGCCTGAACTCGTCGCGCGCGCGGCGGGTGGCCAGCAGGACCAGATACTGCCCGACGCTCGCGTCGGCCTTGAGCCGCTCGTAATGCGTCTCGTAGACCTGCCGCACTTCTTCGACCGGGCGCCCCAACTCTTTCGCGAGCGCCTCGATCGCCACAAAGTGCGCCGTCCGTTCTCCGCCGCGGCCGTCGATCGCCGACGCCGCCATGACTCCAGAAGCTCTCGCACCCATGGTCCGGTTGGTGCCGCGGGAAACAGATCCCCTCGCAGCAATCTTACGCCTCTTTGCCTCGCCGAAAGTGTCGAAACGATGGTCAAGGACGTTTGCGACCCGCCGCGCCATGAACATAGAATTGAACAAAAACAATGCATTAAATCAATTCTGTCGCTTTCCGAGGCACCGGACGCCTTGCAATTCTCCCCATTAGACGCTATGTTGCATTGCAATATACCTTGTCGATGGGAGTCTCCGATGAAAGCTCACCCCAACCCGGGCGCGAGCGGGCTCGGTGGCGCCCCCCAGGACCTCTGGGGTACGTCGAACTGGGATGCCGTCCGCGACGCGTGGAGCAATGCGCTCAGACCGGCAGTCCTCGAGCCCGCACAGGCCGCAATGGCGGTCATGTCGCGCTGCACCAACCATGCGTTGAGCCAGCAGGTCGAACACGCCTACGCTGCGGCGGAGCGCGCGCGGGACTGCGCGAAGGCCGCGGCGGCCCTCGCCGCGCGCGAATGTCCGCCGGGACCGGCGCGCGAGGCGATGGTGGCCGTCCTGGCGAGCCAGGCCGCGGCGGCCGAGCGCGGAATGCGCGACGTCCTTCGCTTCGGACGCGAACACGGCCATCTGGCGTTCGCCTTTCCGGTCTGCGGTTGACCGGGGCGCGCGGGGCCGTTTCCTGCTGGAGCGGGTGAAGGGAATGTCGGAAAATCGCCACACGCGATTTCCCGATCCCTCCGCTTCGCTCCGGGACCAGCCATTCGGCTGTCCTCCGGCCCGCTCGCGATCGAGCGGGCCTGCGCGAACCCGAGGGTTCTCATCCCTTCCGCCCCGCCAGCACAAACGGCCCGCACTGGGCCGTTTCCTGCTGGAGCGGGTGAAGGGAATCGAACCCTCGTCGTAAGCTTGGGAAGCTTCTGCTCTACCATTGAGCTACACCCGCGCGCAGCGGAATTGTAGCGAAATCGGCGACCTCCGTCCCGCGGCGGGAGCCGGGATCCGAACCCGCTCCGCCCCGCCCGCCTACGTGGACCGCGCGCCGGCCGGTGTGCCCCCCCGGCTCGCCCAAGTCCCAGAACAATCCCGTCATGAGCACGAGGCCCTCGCGTGCCACGGCCGCCAGCAAATGCTCGTCCGGCGCGTGCTGCGAGCACGCCGGGTAGGAATGCGGCACCCAGATCGTCGGCAGTCCGAGCACGTCGGCAAAGCAATCGTTGGGGAGCGAGCCGCCGAGGTTCGGCAGGATCGCCGGTTGCCGGCCCACCGTGGCGACGATCGAGGCCGCGGCCCAGCGCACCCACGGATCGTCGGGGTCGAGGCGCGTCGCGGCCATCGGCTCCGCATCGCCCTCCCTGATCTCGACCGTCGCAAACACCCGCTCGTCCAGATGCGCGCGCATCGCGGGAACGAAGCCGCGCCAGTCGCAACCGGCGACGAAGCGGAGCTGCAGATGCGCACTCGCGCGTGGCGGGATCGCATTGACCGGCCGGTCGGGGTTGCCCGTGCGAAAGGCGAGCACTTCGAGGGCATTCCATCCGAACACGCGCTCGGCGGGCGTGAGCCCCGGCTCGCCCCAGTCCGCGTCGATCGCGGGTCCTGTCGGCTCGCCCGGCTCGATGGTCGCCAGAGCGCGCCGTACCGACTCCGGAATCGGCGCCGGCCGCAGCGCATCGACCAGGATCCGGCCGCGCGCGTCGACCATCGACGCGATCGCGTTGGCGAGTATCGTGCCGGGGTTGGCGAGGAGGCCGCCCCAGTTGCCCGAGTGGTGCCCGCCTTCGCGCAGGTCGACCGTGAGGTCGAAATTGAACGCGCCGCGCGACCCCAGGAAGATCGTCGGCATGTCGGAGCGCAGGCGCGGCCCGTCGGAGGCGATCAGCACGTCGGCGCGCAGGCTGTCCGCCCGCGCTTCGCATGTCTGCCGCAATCCGGGCGAGCCCACTTCCTCGCCCATCTCGATCAGCACCTTCGCGTTGAAGCCCAGGCGCCCGCGGGCCGCCAGCACCCGGCCGAGCGCCGCGAGGTTGATCGTGTGCTGGCCCTTGTTGTCGGCGGTGCCGCGCCCGTACCAGCGCCCCGCGTCGGTGGCAACGTCCCAGGGCGAGCGGCCGTCGGCCCATTGGCCATCGTAGCCGGCGACGACGTCGCCATGGCCATAGGTGAGCACCGTGGGCAGCGACGGATCCTCGACGCGTTCGGCGAACAGCATCGGTGGCGCGCCGGCGACCGGGTTCTTCCACACGGACCAGCGAAAGCCCAGACGTTCGACCGACGGGCCGATTTCCTCCGTCAGGTAACGCGCGAGCTCGGCCGCGCGCTCCCGGTTCTGGCTCTCCGTGCGGTATGCAACGCGGCGTTCCAGGTCGGCAAGCAGCGCGCCCCCGTCGAACCAGCGGCCCGCAGCCGCGATCGCGCCGTCGCGTTGATTGGCCATGCCAAGCGCTGCGCCGAACGCGCGTTCCTAACCTTCGGCGTCCGCGTAGCGCAGCACGGACTCCCCGTCGAGCGCCAGCACGACGCGCGCGACCGCGTCGATCGCGGCGTCGACCGTGGGCAGGTGCAGGACGCCGTCGACATGGGGCGCCCCCTCGAGCCCGAAGACCCTCTTGCCGAACTGCATCCCGAACGCGACTTCCGACAGGGTGCCGTGGCTGCCGCCGATCGCGATGAGGCACAGCGCGCCGCGCGCGATGATCGCGTTGCGCGCGAGCCCGACGCCGGTGGGGATCGGCACCGTCACGAACGGGTTGCCGTCGGCGAGCGTCTCCCCGGGCAGCAGCCCGACGCTGATGCCGCCGTGCGCGGCGACGCCCTCGCACACCGCCAGCATCACGCCGCGACGGCCGCCGCAGAGGACCGTGAGGCCGGCCTTGGCCAGCTCTTCGCCGACGAGTCGCGCGGCGGCGAGCTGCGCGTGCGTCGCGTGATGCCCGCCGATCACCCCGACGGGCTGCCGCGCGGGCGTCCCGCTCTCCTTCTGCAGCCAGCGCAGCGCCGCAACGGGACCGATCGCGTCTCCGGCGAGAGCTTCCGCGGCGGCGCCCCATCCGAGCGACGACGGATCGAAGACGAGCCCGGCGCCATCGTGCAGGCAGCCGTGCGGGCGGTCGAAGAAGAGCGTCGGGGCGGGAGTCGGCATGGGACGCGGGAACACGGCCCTGGACGGTCAGTCCGGAATCTTATCCGATTGCCTTCCGGCCGGCCCCAACGCACCGAGGAAACGACGACGCATCCTCCGGCGCGCGCTTGCCCGGTCTGCCACTTTGGCGTAACGTTGCCGATAACGCTAGGGGTCCTGTCCGGAACGATTCCGACGGGTGAGAGCAAACCCTTGGTACCTGTGCGGATAATGCCGGCGCAGGGAAGCGTAGCCCTACCCTCCGCTCCCTGCGCCACTTCAAGGCCGAGGAGCCCCCATGAATGCCAACGACAAGTTCTACGCGCGCGATGCGCTCGTGGACAGCGCGGCCGTCGCGCCGCTCCCCAGCTCGAGCAAGATCCACGTCGATGGCTCGCGGCCCGACATCCGGGTGCCGATGCGCGAGATAGCGCAGGCCGACACGCCGGCCTCATTCGGCGCCGAGAAGAACCCCCCGATCGTGGTCTACGACACGTCGGGGCCGTACACCGATCCCGCCGCCAGGATCGACATCCGCAAGGGGCTGCCCGCGCTGCGGGCGACGTGGATCGCCGAGCGCGGCGACACGGCCGAGCAGGACGGGCTCAGTTCCGCCTACGGCTGCGCACGGCTCGCCGATCCCGAGCTCGCCGGACTGCGCTTCGAGCTATCGCGCAAGCCCCGCCGCGCGAAGCCGGGCGCCAACGTCTCGCAGATGCACTACGCGCGCCGCGGCGTCGTGACGCCGGAGATGGAGTTCGTCGCGATCCGCGAGAACGGGAGGCGCGAAGAGATGCTGAGGACGCTGCCGGAGATCGTCACCCGCCAGCATCCGGGACAGTGTTTCGGTGCCGCGATCCCGGCGGTCATCACGCCCGAGTTCGTCCGCGACGAGGTCGCGCGCGGCCGCGCGATCATCCCGGCCAACATCAACCATCCCGAGACCGAGCCGATGGTCATCGGCCGCAACTTCCTGGTGAAGATCAATGCCAACATCGGCAATTCCGCGGTGTCGTCGTCGATCAACGAGGAAGTCGAGAAGATGACCTGGGCGACGCGCTGGGGCGCCGACACGGTGATGGACCTCTCGACGGGCAAGAACATCCACGAGACGCGCGAGTGGATCATCCGCAACTCGCCGGTGCCGATCGGCACCGTGCCGATCTACCAGGCGCTGGAAAAGGTCGACGGCAGGGCCGAGGAGCTCACGTGGGAGATGTACCGCGACACGCTGATCGAGCAGGCCGAGCAGGGAGTGGACTACTTCACGATCCACGCCGGCGTGCTGCTGCGCTACATCCCGATGACGGCGAAGCGGATGACGGGCATCGTCTCGCGCGGCGGCTCCATCATGGCGAAATGGTGCCTCGCGCACCACAAGGAGAGCTTCCTCTACACGCACTTCGAGGATATCTGCGAGATCATGCGGGCGTACGACGTGGCGTTCTCGCTGGGCGACGGCCTGCGGCCCGGCTCGGGCTTCGACGCCAACGACGAGGCGCAGATGGCCGAACTGGCGACGCTCGGCGAGCTGACGCAGCTCGCGTGGAAGCACGACGTGCAGGTGATGATCGAGGGCCCCGGCCACGTGCCGATGCACATGATCAAGCACAACATGGACGAGCAGCTCCGCCTTTGCGGCGAGGCACCGTTCTACACGCTCGGGCCGCTCACCACCGACATCGCACCGGGGTACGACCACATCACCAGCGCGATCGGCGCCGCGATGATCGGCTGGTACGGCACCGCAATGCTCTGCTACGTGACGCCGAAGGAGCACCTCGGGCTGCCCAACAAGGCCGACGTGAAGGACGGCATCATGGCGTACAAGGTCGCCGCGCACGCCGCCGACCTCGGCAAGGGACACCCGGGCGCGCAGATCCGCGACAACGCGATCTCGAAGGCGCGCTTCGAGTTCCGCTGGGACGACCAGTTCAACCTCGGCCTCGACCCGGACAAGGCGCGCGAGTTCCACGACGAGACGCTGCCGCAATCGGGGGCGAAGCTCGCGCACTTCTGCTCGATGTGCGGCCCGCATTTCTGCTCGATGAAGATCACGCAGGATGTCCGCGAATTCGCCGCGAAGCAGGGGATCGCCGAAAAGGATGCGATCGCGAAGGGCATGGAGGCAAAGGCGGTGGAATTCGTGAAAGCCGGCGCCGAGGTCTATCGCCGGGCGTGACGGGCGGGCAAACGCGCATGGCACGCGCCACCTTGAAGCTGCCGCCGCAGGCCGCGCCGGTGCCGCGCGCGAAGCCGCTGACGTCGCGCGCAAGGCGCGCACAGCATGGCCGCAATCCGTCGGTCGCGCCGTCGGCCGGGGCGCCCGGCAGCGGCGCACCCCGCATCGCCGCCGCGCGCGCTGCCGTGGACTCTCCCGCCGCCCCCGCTGCCGCCGATCGCTCTGCGGCGGCACCCGCTGTCGCTGCCCCCGCTGCGGGGGCACCCGGCAATCCACGGCTCTCGAAACGCATGAGCGAGCTCGGCCTCTGCTCGCGGCGCGAGGCCGACGCCTGGATCGAGAACGGCTGGGTGAAGGTCGACGGCGCGGTCATGACGACGCTGGGCACGCGCGTCCCGCCGGAGGCGCGCATCGAGATCGACCCGGCTGCGCACCGGCACCAAGCCGAGCAGGTCACGATCCTGCTGAACAAGCCGATTGGCTATGTCGCGGGCCAGCCGGAGGACGGCTACCAGCCGGCGAGCGTTCTACTTCGCCCGGAGAACCGCTGGCCGGAGGACCGCACTTCGCTGACGTTCAGGCCGGGCCATCTGCGCGGTCTCGCGCCGGCGGGCCGGCTCGACATCGATTCCACGGGCCTTATGGTGTTCACGCAGGACGGTCGCGTCGCACGCCGGCTGATCGGCCGCGACTCCGAGGTCGAGAAGGAATACCTGGTGCGCGTGGAAGGCACGCTGTCGCCCGCCGGGATGCAGCAGCTCCAGCACGGCATCGAGCTCGACGGCGTGAAGCTCAAGCCGGCGCGCGTGTCGTGGCAGAACGAGCACCAGCTGCGCTTCGTGCTGCGCGAAGGCAGGAAACGCCAGATCCGGCGGATGTGCGAGCAGGTCGGGCTGAAGGTCACGGGATTGAAGCGCGTCCGCACCGGCAGCGTCGTGCTGGGCAAGCTGCCGACAGGCCAGTGGCGCTATCTTCGCGCCGACGAGAGGTTTTGAGCGCCGAACAGGAGCAACGCAACCGTCCGAGGTGAACCCGCCGGCGCGCGCCCGGGATTGCTTCGGCGCCGCAGACCAACCCCGGAGGTACGGAATATGGCCGACAGTCTTGCCGAACTGCAGGGCGACCTCGACGCGTTCGTCGAGGAGCGCAACTGGGCGCAGTTCCACGCGCCGAAGAATCTGGCGATGGGCGTCGCCATCGAAGCCGCGGAAATCATGGAGCACTTCCTCTGGTGCACGGGCGAGGAGTCGTACTCGCTGCCGAAGGAGAAGCGCGCGGAGGTCGCGCACGAGATCGGCGACGTGCTGCTGTACCTGCTCGGCCTGGGACGCGCGCTGGACGTCGACATCGTCGCGGCCGCCCGGGACAAGCTTGCGCGGAATCGCGAAAAATATCCGGTCGAGAAAGCCAAGGGGCG
>Ga0209048_10002681_pt1 | contig 17553 bp, 19 predicted proteins | sample FrelakmetCRP12CR_FD_187146 | JGI IMG/M metagenome (GOLD analysis project Ga0209048, IMG submission 187146) | Freshwater lake sediment microbial communities from the University of Notre Dame, USA, for methane emissions studies - CRP12 CR (SPAdes)... | ecosystem: Environmental > Aquatic >... | reverse complement strand
CGCCGACACTTTCCATCCAGAGTGGAATTACACCATCGCCCCGCGTTCGAGCCAAGCCTCAACATGAAGCAGTTATTTCGCGGCAACTCCTTAGCATCCGAAATCCAATCATAAAACCTGAGCGTCAAAAATCGGCGTAAGAGCCCTTGACGCAAGTTGCATCGTTCCATGACATGAATTTGTCAAGAACCGCTCACGGATGCAAAAAATCGCGCACCGAGGGAAATTAACTTTTGATTTTGCAAGCTGTTGATGCTCTGATCCGCCGCGCCAGATAATAGAGCGGCCGCATTGCGCGCCTCAATCTCAGAGCACTCTCACCTTTCAGCAGGGTCTGCGGACATGAACGCAAAAACCACAACCAATACGGCAACCGCGAATCCGGCGCTTCACACGCCGACGGATTTGCAAAGCAACGCCGTGAAGGACATTTCAACCGCCCTGAACATTCTTCTCGCCGACACATACGCGCTCTATGTGAAGACCAAGAATTTTCATTGGCACGTTTCGGGTCCGCATTTTCGCGATTACCATTTGCTGCTCGATGAACACGCCACTCAAATATTCGCGACGGTCGATCTGATCGCGGAGCGCGTGCGCAAAATCGGCGGCACGACGATCCGTTCGATCGGACATATCGCCCGCCTCCAGCGCATCAAGGATAATGACTCGGATTTCGTATCCCCCGAGAACATGCTCTCGGAGCTTCGCGACGACAATCTCGCATTGACGGCGCATATGCGGGAAATTCACGAGCTTTGCGACGATAACAAAGATCTTGCGACCGCTAGCCTCCTCGAAGTGTGGATAGATGAGGCCGAGCGCCGCACCTGGTTCCTGTTCGAGGCGACTCGGAAAGACGGCCCGCGCTGAACGCCGCATGGACAATGAAAACGGCCGGCGGAAAACCGCCGGCCGCACTCATTTACGCGCTACTCTTTTACTGTTTGGTGCGATTCAAGAAGGCGTCGACTTCTCTTTTCGCTTCGTCCTTCGATTTTCCGTAAAGCTCCAGAATGCGGCCCTCAAGCTGCTCACGCTTTCCGTTGATCTTCGACAGATCGTCGTCCGTCAATTTTCCCCATTGCTCTTTGACGTTTCCGGTCATCTGTTTCCAGTTTCCTTGAATTGTATCCCAGTTCATTACTTTCTCCTTTTGCAGCTTGAACAAACGACTCCGCTTACGCTCGGCGCATAACGCCAAGCACGGCAGAGACGACAAACAGAATGATTGCGATCCAGAAGAGCATGCGCGCGCCTTCAACCGCAACCCCGCGACTCCGCCGAAACCAAAGAACGCGGCGATGAGCGCCACGATCAGGAATACGATCGCGTAATAAAGAAGATTGCCGATTCGACATTCCTCGGTAAACCGACGCCTATCAGCGCCGGAGATCCGTAGCTTGAATCCGCGGAGTGAATGTCTGTTCCAAACAAAGTGGATTTTTGCTCAATCGGCTGCTGCGCCGAAGCTGCCATTGGCGGCGCAGTCAATGCTTGAATGTGTAGCAGAGCGCTAACCCGCAGTTCCCCGACTTAGTTAGGACAATGCGCCAAATCGCGTCAGCGGCGCGCTTGGTATCGCGTCTTCGCCGGAAGAGAATTGCTCCCAAGCTCCGACTAGGCGGCGCGCCACCCCTCTTGCGCCCAGAAGCGCGGCTCAATTGCCGCCAGCTCTGCCGTCGTGCAAGGCCATGTTTTCGCGCCAGGCGCCGTCGCTATCGACGTTCGTCCCGCGATCCGCCTCGCCGCTGCCCGACGATCCGGATTCCTGTCCCGGCTCCGGAGATCCGTCCGCAGTCGTTCGCGCTGCAGCATGGCCCAATTCGGGAGAGCTGGATAAAAGACGGCGTCCTTCACACGACAATCTTGAATAATTCAAAAATCAATAGCAAGATCAGCTTAACAATAGTCGCTGAAGCGATGCGTTCGTTAATTCAAAGGGAGGGAAATATGGCCAACTGCATGCGAATCGCAGTAGCCGCGGCCTTGGCTCTCGCGGCGTCAGGGGCCGTTTCGGCGGAGCTGCTCGGTCTTCCGCCTGTCGCGGCGCCGGTCGACAATCCCCAAACGCCAGAAAAGATCGAGCTGGGCAACAAACTCTTCCACGACACCCGCTTTTCGGGCGACGGCACCATCAGCTGCGCCCACTGCCATGCCGATGACAAGGCGTTCACGGACAGCCCGCTGAAAACGTCGAACGGGATCAAACAACAAACTGGCACGCGCAATGCGCCGACCATTTTGAACGCGGCCTATTTCACGACGTTCTTCTGGGACGGACGCGCTTCCTCTCTCGAGGATCAGTCGCAATTCCCAATCGTGAATCCCATCGAAATGGGTCTTCCGTCGCATGAGCCGCTTTTGCAGATCGTCAGAACCGATCCTGCCTATACGGAGGCGTTTAAGAAAGCCTTCAGCAAGAGCGGAAACGACATCACGATGGAAGAGGTGAAGAAAGCCATCGCGAGCTACGAACGCACGCTCGTCGCCGGCAATTCGCCTTTCGATCATTACTACTTCAAACATGAGACCAATGCGATCAGCGACGCCGCCAAACGCGGTTTCGAGGTCTTCCTCAATCAGGGACGTTGCGTGTCATGCCACACCATCGAACAGGATCGCGCCCTGTTCACCGACAACCGCTTTCATAACATTGGCGTCGGCGTCAACCGCATCCAGCCGGACGTTCCGCGACTGTCGGCCGAGTTCCTGAAAGCCAAGGCTGCGGGAGTCGACGTCGACAAGGCCGTGCTGCAGGACGCGAAAACATCCGAGCTCGGACGCTTCGCCGTGACGACCCACTTTGACGAGATCGGCGGTTTCAAAACGCCGACGCTGCGCAACATTGCGCTCACCGCGCCTTACATGCACGACGGCTCGCTCAAAACCTTGAAGGATGTCGTCAAGCATTACAACGACGGCGGCAAGAGCGCTGGCGACCCATCGGTCAACGACTATCTCTCCGGCGGAATTCGCCCGCTCAATCTCACCGACCAGCAACAGGACGATCTCGTGGCCTTCATGGAAAGCCTCACGAGCTTCGCCTATGTCGGCGCAAAAACGAAGCAGTAAGCACGACGCAGGGGACGCATCGGTTAGGCCGACCGGCGCCTTGGGAGGAAACCATGACAAAACTGATAACACGACGAAGCGTGCTGGCCGCGGCCGGAGCTACGACGGCCCTGACGACGCTGCCGATCAGCATGGTGAAACTCGCCTTCGGCGGAACGCGCGACGATTTCACCTTCACCTATATTTCGGACTCGCATATCCAGCACATCAAGGGATCGTCCTTCGTGCGCAATTGGGACCAGGGATTGAAGCGCGCCATCGCGGAAGCGAATCTCGTCGTTCCAGAGTCGGACTTTGTGATGTTCGGCGGCGATCTGGCGCAGCTCGGAAAGCGCGAAGAACTCGACCATGGCGCGGAAATGCTTTCGCACCTTAAAGGCAAGCTTCATACCGTCATGGGCGAGCACGACTATTACCTCGATCTCGGGGAATATTGGTCGAAGCTTTACGGCCCTCATTACTATAGCTTCGATCATAAAGGCGTGCACTTCGTCGTGCTGAACTCGATCATCGTCAGCGACGATTGGACATTCCACCGATGGCCGACCGCCGAACAGCGCATGCTGGAGATGGCGGGCCTCGACAATCCCAACGGCTCGCCCTTTATGGTGGGACTGAAACAGCGCGAGTGGCTGCGCGCCGATCTCGAAAAGATCGGCAAGGACACGCCACTGCTCGTCTTCTCGCATTCGCCCTTGCAGAAAATCTATAAGGGCTGGAATTTCTGGACCGACGATGCGGAAGAAGTGCAGGCGCTGCTGCAGCCGTTCCAAAACGTGACCGTCATCTACGGACATGTCCATCAAATTCAGTACAATCAGATCGGAAACATCAGCTTCCATTCGGTGATGGCGACCGCATGGCCCTGGCCCTATCCGCAGAGCTATGCGCGGGCGGAAAGCCATATCCCGGTGCTGACCGTTCCGATGAACCGAGCCGATCCCTTCTTCGAACGCGACGCAACCGGCTGGCAGTTGATCGACGTGAATTCCGGGCGGGTCACGGCGCGTTATCAATTATGGGACAATGATCCGCGCACAGTCGCTTACAATGCGAAGCTCGGACACCCCACCGACGTAAGCTATCAAGAGCCCACGCAGCGGCGCGTGCCGCAATTCCATTATTGATCAGGAGATAACGATGCGACGTCTTTTCTCTGTTCTCGCTCTCGGCGTCTCGCTGATCGCTCAAACTTCGATCGCCGACGAATTCAACAAAGCCGATACGGATCGCTGGCAGCAGGAGTTTCAAAACGTCGTCAAGAATGGGCGTGACCTCTGGACAAGCGGCGCGTTGGGAACGAATGGCGTCGCCTGCGCGCAGTGCCATCCGAACGCCGCCAATACGCATCCCGAGACCTATCCCAAGTTCCAGAAGCAATTGGGCAAGGTCGCCCAGATGTGGGAGATGGTGAACTGGTGCATCCGCAATCCGCTGCAGGGCGCAAATCTCGCCGCGGACGACCCGAAAATGACCGCTATTCTGTCCTATGTCGCTTATGAGCGCCGGGATGTGAAACTGGCTCCGGGAACGCATTGAGCGGAGAATGAGATGCAAAATAAATTGAATCGCCTTCTCCTCTCCCTGCCCTTCCTTGTCAGCGCGGGAGCCGCGCTTGCAGCGCCGACGCAACCGTCGGCGGACGCCGCGGGCGTCGTCGCTGCGGCGCCGGCCGATGATCATGCGGCCATGCCCGCCGGGTGCAATGGCTGCGCGGGAAAGGATTGCGCCAACTGTCCGCTAATGCGCGCGGCGGTCGAGCAAAGCGCAACGCAGCCGGCGACGCCGGCGGCCGAGATCCGCTGCGGAACGAATTGACGCGAGCGGCGGCGGCAAAGGCTAAACCGCAATAACCCTCATCCGCCGGTGGGGTAATTCGGGCTTTCGCGCGTGATCGTCACGTCATGCGCATGGCTTTCCCGCAAGCCCGCGTTTGTGATGCGCACGAATTCGGCCTTGGCCTGAAATTCGGTAATGGTTGAGGCGCCGACATAGCCCATCGCGCCGCGCAGACCGCCGGCAAGCTGATAGAGAATGGGCGCGAGCGGCCCGCGATAGGGCACCTGACCTTCGATGCCTTCCGGCACGAGTTTCAACTGATCCTTCACATCGCCCTGAAAATAACGCGTGGCGGAGCCGGCGGTCATTGCGCCAACCGATCCCATTCCGCGATAGGATTTGAACGAACGCCCCTGATAGAGAAATACTTCGCCGGGCGCCTCTTCCGCCCCCGCGAGCAACGAGCCGATCATCACTACATCCGCGCCTGCGGCGATGGCCTTGGCGAGATCGCCCGAATATTTGATTCCCCCGTCGCCGATCGCCGGCACGTCCGCCTTATGGGCCTCGTCCGCGGCCTCCATGATCGCAGTGAGTTGCGGCACGCCCACGCCGGCGACGATTCGCGTCGTGCAGATCGAGCCCGGCCCTATCCCGATTTTGATGGCGTCGGCGCCTGCGTCGATCAGCGCCTTGGCGCCCTCGCGCGTCGCGATATTGCCCGCGATGATATCCACCTTGTTAGAGATTTTCTTTATGCGGCCGACCTGATCGAGCACGGACTGCGAATGGCCGTGCGCCGTATCGATTACGATGGCGTCGACGCCCGCGTCGATGAGTTGCAACGACCGCTCATAGCCATGATCGCCCACGGTGGAGGCGGCGGCGACGCGCAGCCGACCCTCGCCGTCCTTCGCTGCGGAAGGGTGCAGCGTCGCCTTCTCAATGTCCTTGACCGTGACAAGACCGACGCAATGATAGTCCTCGTCCACGACAAGAAGCTTTTCGATGCGATGCTGGTGCAGCAGGCGTTGCGCCTCCTCCTGACCGACGCCCTCGCGAACCGTAATGAGCTTCTTGGTCATCAATTCAGCGACCGGCTGTCGCTTGTCCGCTGCGAAACGCACGTCGCGATTGGTCAGAATGCCGACGAGTTTTCCCGCCTTCCCTGTGGCGGAACGCTCGACGACGGGAATGCCGGAGATGCCGTGACGCGCCATTACGGCCAGCGCATCGGCGAGGGTTTCGTCGGGATAGATGGTGATCGGATTGACCACCATGCCGCTTTCGTAACGCTTTACTTTGCGGACTTCGTCGGCCTGATCCTCGGGAGAGAGGTTCTGGTGGATAACGCCCATTCCCCCCGCCTGCGCCATGGCGATGGCGAGCCGCGCCTCGGTGACAGTATCCATCGCCGATGAAAGGATCGGGAGGTTCAGCGTGATTTGCCGCGTCAGCCGGGTCGAAATGTCGACATGGGAGGGCATGACCAGCGAATGGCCCGGACGCAGCAACACGTCGTCGAAGGTGAGCGCCTCGCTCAACGTGAACTGCGATGGGGCCATGAGCCAACTCCTTTGCGCAAGCCTTGAAGATAGGCCGATGCGGCGTAAGCGACGGCGTGAAACGCGTCTGTGGGTTGGCGCGTGCTCATAGCACTAATATGACTGCAGGCAAATGGGAGGCTTCGCCGCGACCCTGCCGTCCACAACTAAGCGGCGATTGTAATCGCCTCAGCTCACAGCTTCGATGAGGGCGGCGGTGTCGTAGAACTCATAGAACTCGGTCGCTTTGCCCGCGTCGTCGAACCGCCAAACGTCCACTTTGGGCGAATCCACGAGCTTTTCCGTGCGCTTGTTCCGCCATGACATGCGGCCTATGGCTACGACCCGGCTTCCCTCGGCGACGAATTCCTTGACCTCCATTGTCCATTCGCGCGTCAATTCGCGCAAATACCTCGCCACTTCATCGCGCGAACGCCGTGTGCGCGTGAAAGCAATTGAATCGACCCGCCCTTGGCCGAGCGATTCGAAATTTATTTCCGGCGACAGAAGCGACAGCCAATAATCGACGCTACCTCCCTTCGATTCATTCCAGAGTCGATATCCCTCCCGGACTACCGCGACGTTTCTTTCTTCCTGCGCCATGTTCCATACTCCTTTTTGAAAACATCACAGGCGCGGAAAAAATGCGGCGAGGCCCTATTGCGCAGCCTGCTTCTGCGGCGCAACCGCCGCGCGGCCCGTATCGAATTGCAGTTTCGCAAGGCGCGAATAAAGCCCCCCTGCGGCGATCAGCGTCCTATGCGTCCCCTCTTCTACAACCCGCCCGTCCTCGATCACCAGAATGCGGTCGGCCTCAAGCACCGTCGCCAGGCGATGCGCGATGACGAGCGAGGTGCGGCCGGCCATGACGACATGCAGCGCCTCCTGCACAAGCGCTTCGTTTTCGGCGTCGAGCGCAGACGTCGCCTCGTCGAGCAACAGGACGGGCGCATCCGCCAGAATCGCGCGGGCAATGGCGAGGCGTTGGCGCTGGCCGCCGGAAAGCGTCACTCCGCGTTCTCCAAGACGCGTGTCATAGCCTTGCGGCAAGGCGACGATGAATTCATGCGCCTGCGCGCGCTTTGCGGCGTCGATGATAGAGTCCCGAGATGCGTCGTCGCGCCCATAAGCGATGTTCTCAGCGACCGAAGCGCCGAAAACGACCGGGTCCTGCGGCGCCAGAGCGATAGCGCGGCGCAGATCCGCCGGATCGAGCTCACGTAAGTCGACGCCATCGAGCGAGATCGAGCCGTAATCGACGTCGTAAAAACGCAGAAGCAACTGGAACAGGGTCGACTTGCCCGCGCCCGAAGGTCCGACGAGCGCGACCCTCTCGCCATGGGCCACCGAAAAACTCAAATCGTGTATGGCCGCGTCGCGCCCCGTCGGATATCGGAACGTCACTGCGTCGAAGGCGATGCGTCCTTGCGTGGGTTTCGGCAGAGCCTTCGGATGCGGCGGCGCGACGATTCTGGGTTGAATCGCCAGAATTTCTGCGATCCGTCCCGCGGCGCCCGCTGCGGCGGTCACTTCGCTCCAAACCTGGGATAGTTCGCCAAGCGAACTCGCCGCGAGCACGGCGTAAAGGACGAATTGGGAAAGAAGACCCGAGCTGATGCGTCCCGCGAGCACGTCTTGCGCGCCAAGCCAGAGAACGGCGACGACGCTCGCAAGAGTGAGAAAAATTGCTGCGGAGGTCACGAAAGCGCGCGTTTTGGTCGCCGCCACAGCCGCCAGAAAGGCTCCCTCCGCGGCCTCCGCGAAGCGCCGGGTCACGCTCGCCTGCGCCCCGCAGGCCTGCATGGTGCGAACCGACGCCAGATTTTCGGCTGCGAAAGCGGATGCGTCCGCCAATGTGTCCTGCGCATGGCGCGCGCGACGGCGCACCAGTCGGCCGGAGGCGATCAGCGGAACCACGATCAAGGGAATTGCGACAAGCACCAGTCCCGACAGTTTCGGGCTCGTGGCGACCATCATGACGATGGCGCCCATAAACATGAACAGATTGCGCAAAGCTACCGACGCAGAAGAACCGAAGGCCGACTTCATTTGGGTCGTATCCGCGGTCAGACGCGAGAGAAGTTCGCCGGTCTTTGCGGTGTCAAAAAAGGAGGCGTCAAGCCGGGAAAGATGCCGGAACAGATCAGCGCGCAGATCCGTGACGACGCGCTCGCCGATCGTCATAACGAGGTAGTAGCGAACGCCGGAGGCCAGGGCGAGAGCTCCAACGACCAGAATCATCATCCCGAAATAGGAATTGACCGCCCCGGCGTTCTCCGCCGAGAAGCCGTGGTCGATCATTCCGCGAACCGCCAGCGGCAGCACCAAGGTCGCCGCGGCGGCCGCCGAGAGGGCGAAGACGGCCAGAATGATGCGGCGCTTCTGGCGCAGCGCATAGGGAAGCAGGGGCCTCAACGGCTCCAGAGTGCGCATGGACCGGCTTTTCCGGTCGTTGGATTCTGAGTTGGTCATAGCTTGGGTATAGCGTTCCACCAGGCGGATTGCGACCCACAAACACTCCGCGCTTCAATTCGCCTTTCCCGCCCTGCCGACGCTCTCGCCTCTCGCGAAAGATGTTTTTGTAACTTTATTAACATCAGTAAGTTGCGACACTTGTGCATCTCTGCGCGACGCAGGCGCGCATTTCATATTCTGACCTACAACCAACTAGACAGTGCGCGCTGGTATGTTAACCTCGGCCCCGTCCAAGAGACCGCCTGGCGCAGGCGGGAGCCCAAGCGCATCCGAAAAAAAGGCGCAGGACTCCGGAAACGAAAGAGGAGTGAAGGAAATGGCTGACAAAGAATTCGACCCCACATTGACGCCCAACGTCTACATCTTCGCTGGCGTCGGGGCCGTATTGCTCGGGGGTTTGGCGGCGTTCGGTCTGGGCGGTTTTTTTAATATCGTTTCGGCGGGCGTCGTGGGCGCGCTGGCCGGCGGCAGCCTGGGCTTCTTCTTCAAGTAATACGGGATTTCCGTCAGGTCGACGCGCCGCCCTTGATCGTGTCGCGTCAAGCGGACAAGAGCCGTACCGCGAAATCGCGCGTCCGTCGGACGGGCGATTTCGTTTTTTCAGGCTTGATTTAAAGGTCCCGTGCGCGTTCGCGAAGAACGTATTTACGAACCTTGCCTGTTGACGTTTTAGGCAATTCGCCAAAGATCACGTATCGCGGGCATTTGAAATGCGCCAAATGGTCGCGGCTCCAGCTGATTATCTCTTCCGCCGTGACCTCGGCGCCGTCCTTCAACTCCACGAAGGCGCAGGGCGTCTCGCCCCATTTGTCGTCGGGCGCCGCAACGACGGCCGCCGCGCTCACTGCCGGATGCTTGAACAAAGCGTCTTCGACCTCGATCGAGGAAATATTCTCGCCTCCGGAGATGATGATGTCCTTTGATCGGTCCTTGAGCTGAATGTAGCCATCCGGGTGAACGACGCCCAGATCTCCCGAATGGAACCAGCCGCCGGCGAAGGCCTTTTCGCTCGCCGACTTGTTCTTGAGATAGCCTTTCATCACGACATTCCCGCGGAACATGACTTCGCCCATGGTCTCGCCATCGCGGGGAACGCTCTCCATCGTATCGGGGTTTTTCACGTCGAGCGCATCCAGGACAAGATAACGCACGCCCTGACGCGCTTTTTTCTTCGCCTGCCCGACGCCGTCGAGCGCATCCCATTCGTCCTGCCATTCGTTTACGGCCGCGGGACCGTAAGTTTCGGTGAGGCCATATAGATGCGTGACCTCAAAGCCAGCCGCCTTCATCGCTGCGAGAACCGCTTGCGGCGGCGGCGCAGCCGCCGTGAAGAATCGGACGGTCTTCGCGAGAGGGCGCTTTTCCTGCTCCGTCGCATTCAACAGGATCGACATGACGATCGGCGCGCCGCAGAGATGCGTAACGCCATGCTCAGCCATCAATTCATACATGTGGCCGGCGCGCACCTGGCGCAGACAGACATGCGTTCCGGCGGCGACTGAAAGCGACCAGGGAAAACACCATCCGTTGCAATGGAACATCGGCAAGGTCCAGAGATAGACGGGATGCCGCCCCATGTCTCCTGTAAGCACATTGCCCATCGCCAGCAGATGCGCGCCGCGATGATGATAGACGACGCCTTTGGGGTCGCCCGTCGTCCCAGAAGTATAGTTCAGAGAAATCGCGTCCCATTCGTCGTCTGGCGGCGACCAGGCGAAACCTGGATCGCCATCGGCGATCAGCGCTTCATATTCGATCTGGCCCAGCGCTTGTCCGGGTCCGTCATATTCTGGGTCGTCGTAATCGATAAGAAGCGGCTTCGCCTTGCATAGAGCGAGCGCGTCTTTCATGACTCCGGAAAATTCCCGATCGACGATCAGGACTTTCGCTTCCGCGTGATCGAGCGTGAAAGCGAGGATTGGCGCGTCGAGACGCGTGTTGAGCGTGTTGAGAACGGCGCCGATCATCGGCACGCCGTAATGACATTCGAGCATCGCAGGCGAATTTGCGAGCATCACTGAAACAGTGTCGCCCTTTCTAACCCCGCGCTTCGCCAGGGCGCTCGCAAGACGACGGCTGCGCGTATAATATTCCGCATAATTGCGGCGCAGCGCTCCATGAATGATGGCGGTGCGCTGAGGAAACACCGCCGCCGCGCGCTCGAGAAAGGTCAAGGGCGTAAGAGGCTGGAAATTCGCTGGGTTTCTTTCAAGGTCGCGTTCGTAAGGCGAGCCCGCCATGGGTCGTCTCCTGCGAAGAAAATCACTCTCCGAAGCTATGCAATTCAATCGCCAAAATCGACATCTTTCAGCTTCCCGAACACGCGGTCGGCGTCGAAATGCTCTTCCTCGGCCGGAGCAGGCTGTTTCGCCTTTCCGAACACCTCTTCAGTCGTCGAGGGCGCGACATGCGGGCGCGTGGTGACGGACGCCGGCTCGAGCCTCTGCCCATGATCTTCCGGAGGGGGCCTGCGATCCTTGGACGCGCGATTGACCTCGAAATCAAGGTCGATCTGAGAACACAGGCCGAGCGTGACCGGGTCCATTGGCGTCAACGCCGCCGAATTCCAGTGCGTCCGGTCGCGAATTGCTTTCAGCGTGGACTTTGTCGTGCCCACGAGACGCATGATCTGCGCATCCTTCAACTCGGGATGATTGCGAAGCAGCCACAAGATCGCGTTAGGCCGGTCTTGCCGCCGGGAAAGCGGCGTGTAGCGCGGCCCGCGTTGCTTCTTGACTTCCGGGACGACGACCTTGGAAACCGATAGCTTCAATTCGTAACCGGAATCGGCCTCGCCTTTTGCGATCTCCTCGCGGGTCAGCTGGCCCGAGGTGATCGGGTCATGACCGCGAATGCCCGCCGCCACTTCCCCATCCGCGATGCCTTTCACCTCGAGGGGATGCAGTTTGCAGAAATTGGCGATCTGATCGAAGCTGAGCGACGTGTTCTCCACGAGCCAGACGGCGGTCGCCTTTGGCATCAGCGGTGCGTTGCTCATCGATTTCTCCTTCATAAAACTGCGCAGTCATGGAGTCGAAGTTCCGCGCTGCGCGCCCGGCGGAGGCGAACCTCGAACTCTTCCATGCTGGGGATGCCATTCGTATACGACGCCGGGCCGTCAAGCGCAATCAAATTGCTGGAGATTCAACCCTCCCGCGCATGGACCGGACGCCATTCGCTCAAAGAAGCGGGCAATATCCGCGAGAAAAGGGCCTCGAGCTTATGTCCGTATCTGTGGAACAGAAGCCCCGCGCCTATGACAAGGACGCCAATCCCCGAGAGGGCGAAAGGAAAGAGGATAGAATCCTTGAAAACCTCCGCCGCCAAATGGCCAAGGTAGAGCGAAACGCCGACGCCCCCGAACACTGCATAAGCTCGTCGCATCAGGAAAAGCCCGAGAAAAATTAGCGCCACGTTGACGAAACAGTAAATCGCCTTGCCGAATTCGTCCTCGCTGTGCTGCGCCGTCAATCCGCCCCAAAAGGCCATCAATCCGAAGAGATGCAGCCAATAGGCGAAATCGCCCCCTTTCCACCGTTTCAGATCGATCAGCCACGCGGCGACGAGCATGGCGACCCCGAACAACATGCTGACGTTCGCACGCTGACGCCAGGTGAAATTTTCGGCGTCAAGTAGCCATGGCGTCAAATCCATCGACATGAACCATAACGCGAAAGCGATGATCATCACCAAGAAAGGAAAGGGGAAAAACGCTAGCGCAAGCAGCGCGGCGAAAATCGTTCCCACCTCCATAGGGAGCCAGCTCGAGCGGATCCAAACGTAGAAATCATGATAATTTTGCTCGATCCCCGGCTCATGGCCATAGAGCGATTGAATGGCGAAGATCAGCAAAGGCGCCATGCCGACCGCGCAAACAATGAGCAGCCCGCCGGGCGTGCGCAGCCCCCGCTTGCGCCAAAGCCATGCGCCGGCCGCCGTGAAAAACGCGGCATAGACAACGGCGGTCGCGATCAAGGCCTTTGCGCCCCACATGCCGAAAGCATTTGTAGAGAAAAGTCCCATCGCGCCGAGCACGATCAGCGCGCCCAGATACCAAAGGACATTGACGAAATCGAAGCGAGCTATGCCTGTCGCTTCGGCTGCGACGGCTTTCCGTCGCTCGTCTAAGAAAAGCGACAGCCGTTCGAATGTCGCAGCATCGATCACGCCAGACGCAAGCGCGTCGCGCAGATCGCTATCCAGATTTTGTCTAGCCATCGTATTTTCCTGGAGTCGAGCATAGACCGGCGAATCCGGGCCGAAGCTCGCACAGGCGTCAAATAGCGTCCATACCGCGCGTTGGGCGACGTCACATGACAGCAAAGACGAGGGCGGCTACAGCAGTCCCCGGAATCCAATTTGACACAATGAACCGCTTTCGCCCATTAAGCCGCTGCAACGCGGCGCATCCCGCCTCAAAAACTGCGAGCGCTTCATCGATGCAGGACAAAAGCGAGGGCCTCACCTATGCGCAGTCGGGCGTGGACATCGACGCCGGCAACCGACTAGTGGATCTCATCCGTCCTGCCGTGCGTGCGACGCGAAGACCTGGAGCGGACGGAGAAATCGGAGGATTCGGGGGCGTATTCGACCTCAAGGCGGCCGGATTTGCGGACCCCGTTCTCGTGGCGGCGAACGACGGCGTCGGCACCAAAGTAAAAATTGCGATCGAATCCGGGATTCACGACACTATCGGGATCGATCTTGTCGCGATGTGCGTCAACGATTTGATCGTGCAAGGCGCTGAGCCGTTGTTCTTCCTTGATTATTACGCCACCGGCCAGCTGAAGCCCGATGCGGCGGCCTCAGTTATATCAGGCATTGCCCACGGCTGCGTCGAAGCGGGCTGCGCACTGCTCGGCGGCGAAACCGCGGAAATGCCAGGGCTCTATGCAAAAGGCGACTACGACCTTGCCGGATTCGCTGTCGGCGCCGCTGAACGTTCGCGCCTGCTGCCGAAACCGGTCCGGGCCGGCGACGCCGTTTTTGGCCTCCCCTCTTCCGGCGTGCATTCGAACGGCTTCTCGCTCGTTCGCCGCTTTGTCGAGCGAAGCGGTCTCAACTGGGAGTTCGCGGCGCCGTTCGAGCCGACGCGGACGCTCGCGCGGGCCCTGCTCGAGCCGACACGCATTTATGTGAAGCCTCTATTGGCGGCGCTGAAAACGGACGCGCCTATCGCGGCGCTCGCGCATATCACCGGCGGCGGCTTCCCAGACAATCTGCCCCGCGTCCTCCCCAAAGGCCTCGGCGTGACGCTCGATCTCGCGCGTTTTCCGGCGGCGCCGGTCTTTGGCTGGCTGGCGAAGGAAGGCAATGTCGCGCAATCGGAAATGCTGCGCACGTTCAACTGCGGGATTGGCATGGTCGTCGTGGCCGAGCGCGCCGGCGCCGACGAGGCGGAGGCCGCGCTGCGCGCCGTCGGGGAGAAGCCAATGCGCATCGGCGAAATTGTCGAAGCGTCGGGCGATGAGCGCGTTATCGCGCATGGGGCGCTGCCGCTGTGAGGCGCCTGCGCGTCGCCATCCTCATTTCGGGGCGCGGCTCCAATATGGAGGCGTTGATCGACGCCGCGCGCGCGCCTGATTTTCCCGCGGAAATCGCGCTTGTCGTCTCGAATCGTCCCGATGCTCCCGGCCTTGCGACAGCCAAGAGTTCGGGATTAGCGACCGCCGCCGTCGATCACAAAATCTATGCCGGGCGCGAGGAGTTCGAACGCTCGCTGCAAATCGTGCTCGAAACCTATCGCATAGAGTTTCTGTGCCTCGCGGGTTTCCTTCGCATGTTCACTCCCTGGTTCGTCGAGCGCTGGCGCGGACGCATGTTGAATGTGCACCCCGCGTTGCTGCCCTCGTACAAGGGCTTGCATACGCATGAGCGCGCGCTCGCCGACGGCGTGAAGATCCACGGCTGCACGGTGCATTTCGTCATGCCGGAAATGGACGAAGGTCCAATCGTCGCGCAGGCGGCGATCCGGGTGCTCGACGCCGATACGCCGGAAACATTGGCCGCTCGCGTGCTTGCGCAGGAGCATGTCATTTATCCGATGGCCTTGAGGCTGGTCGCGAGCGGCGCAGTGCGCATCGAGGGAAACCGCGTGCTGGGCGCACTGATGGAATGCGGCGAGCCGCTTCTGGCGCCAGAAAGACACGAGGACCGAAAATGATCAAACTTTACGCTTTCGGAGCGATGAAGGGTCTTCCCGACCTCTCGCCCTTCGTTATAAAAGCGATGGCGTTGCTGAAATTCGCGGGCCTTGATTATGTGGTGGACACCACAGGGTTCCGACGCGCGCCGAAAGGCAAGCTTCCCTACATTGACGACGACGGCGTGATCGTCGCGGATTCGACTCTCATTCGCCTTCATCTGGAAAAGACGCGCGCGTTCGACTTCGATGCAGGACTAACTCCATTGGAGCGCGCACAAAGCTGGGCCGTCGAAAAAATGTGCGAAGGTCATCTTCTCTGGATCATCGCGCGCCATCGCTGGAGTGACGATCACAATTTCGCCCGCGGGGTTGGCCCGTTCTTCGACAAATTTTTGCCGCCCCCCGCGCGCAGGGTCGGAAAATGGATGATCCGCCGCAACATTGTGAAACGGTTTTGGCAACATGGCGTCGGCCGCTTCAACGCGCAGGAAATTGCTGTGCTCGGAATGCGCGACGTAGAGACACTGGCGACTCTCATCGGCGATAAGCCCTATCTCGTGGGGCCTACTCCATGCGCCGCCGACGCCTCCGTCTTCGCGATGCTTGTTTTGCTTATGGATCCCGCGACGCGCTCCGCAACGCACGACGCCGCTCTCGCGAAACCAAATCTCGTCGCCTATCGCGATCGGATCATGAAGAAATATTTCCCGGATTTCGCAGCGGCGGATCAGGCGTAAAAAGACCCGGGCGGCGAGGCCCGGGTCCGTCATTCAGTCCGATCACGCGTCTTGCGGTCAGCCGACGATTTCGTTGCCCGAAAAAAACTGCGCGATTTCGATCTTAGCCGTTTCGGGCGCGTCGGAGCCGTGCACGGAATTCTCGCCGACATTGAGCGCATGCTCCTTGCGGATTGTGCCAGGAGCGGCGTTCGCGGGGTTGGTCGCTCCCATCACTTCGCGATAGCGCGCAATGGCGTTCTCGCCTTCCAGCACCTGCACGACGACGGGAGCCACGGACATTTGCTCGACCAATTCGCCGAAGAAGGGGCGATCCTTATGGACGGCGTAAAAAGTCTCCGCCTGCTCGCGGGTCATGCGCAGGCGTTTCTGCGCGACGATCCGCAGACCGGCGCCTTCGATCAGCGCATTGATTTTTCCCGTGATGTTACGCCGCGTCGCATCGGGCTTGATGATGGAGAAGGTGCGTTCGATCGCCATAAGCGCGTGGTCTCGTTTGTTGAAGCGTTGAAGAAAACAGAAAGCGCCGAGCTTATAGCGGGCGCCCTGCGCAGGGGCAAGCTCGCGCCGTCGCCTTAACGATACACGTCGGCGATGGCCAGAAAGTCGGTCGCATGCAGGCTCGCTCCGCCGACCAACGCGCCGTCCACATTGGCCGCATGCATCAATTCGTCCGCATTCGAAGGCTTGACTGAGCCGCCATAGAGGATTCGAACGCCAAAGCCGGCGCCCGCGCCAAGCGTGGCGTCGAGTCTTTCGCGCACAAAGCCGTGCATTTTCGTGACATCCTCTGTCGTCGGCGTGAGCCCGGTACCGATGGCCCAGACGGGTTCATAGGCGACGACAAGGTTTTGAGGCTCCGCGTCGCGCGGAATGGAGCCGGCAATTTGCGCGCCGACGACCTCGAGGGCCAGGCCTTGCTCGCGTTCCGTGCGCGTCTCTCCGACGCAGACGATCGGCGTGAGGCCGGCCCGCAACGCCGCGGAGCCCTTCGCGCGCACGAGCGCGTCCGCCTCGGCATGATCGGCGCGCCGCTCGCTATGGCCGACGATCACATAAGCCGCGCCAACGTCTTTCAGCATTTCGGCGGATAGATCGCCGGTATGGGCGCCGTAGGCCGCGGAATGGCAATCCTGTCCGCCTAACGCGATTTGCGCCCCGGCCGCAATCGACGCAGCGAGCGCGAGCAATGTCGCAGGCGCGCAGATCGCAAGATCTACCCTCTCCCGCAGCTCCTCGTCATAGCCTTGTGCTATCGCCTCGATCTCGCCGAGCGAAGCGCGCAGGCCATTCATCTTCCAATTTCCTGCGACAAGCGGTCGGCGCGGCCGGGTCATGCAAACGCTCCGCTTCGATTTCGGCGGGAACAAGCTGTCCGATTAGCAGAGTGGGCGACGAATGAGAATTGCATAAGACCCTGAAGCCTCTGCAGGCCAAATTTGTTGCCCTTATCGATATTTCTAGTAATCTGAAAATATGGATAAAGAAAGCCTTCCTCTGCCTTGCCGCCCTGGCCCAGCCGACGAAGCTTGACGCATTTTGGCTCCTCGCAAAGCACGAGCCTGACGGCCTGCCCGCCGGCGAAGTCGCCCGGCGCCTCGCCGTCCCACAAAACACTTCCTGATTACGCTCTTGCGTCAGCTTCGATTTTCTGTGAGAACAAATAAAGAACGATTTGTTTTGGAAAGGAAGCGACGATGGTAACAACGTCCAATTCCAGAGAGGCCTGTCCGAGATTGACTTCGACGCGCGATATGGAAGCGAGGAGCAATGCCACGCTGCGCTTGTCGAATGGCGC
>Ga0209048_10002680_pt1 | contig 17553 bp, 16 predicted proteins | sample FrelakmetCRP12CR_FD_187146 | JGI IMG/M metagenome (GOLD analysis project Ga0209048, IMG submission 187146) | Freshwater lake sediment microbial communities from the University of Notre Dame, USA, for methane emissions studies - CRP12 CR (SPAdes)... | ecosystem: Environmental > Aquatic >... | reverse complement strand
TGCATGGTTGGAACCGCCGTATACCACGTTGCGCCGCTCTCCTTGAGCCAATCCAAGAAGCTCGGCGCGTAGAAGCCAGGTGTGCATACCACACTCGCACCGGCAGCCAGCGAAGCGAGTGTGGCTGCGACCAGGCCGTGAATATGAAACAGCGGCATCACATTGAGGCAGCAATCGCGCTCCGTGAGCGCGAGCGCACTCCGCACGTTTTCCCCTGAAGCGCAGAGATTCCGCCCCGTCAGCGGCACAAGCTTCGGTCGAGAAGTCGTGCCGGACGTGTGCAGCACGAGCGCAATGTCCTCAGGGCCCGCAAATCCCGTCGCGCCTGCCCGCGTCTTCGACCCACGTGACAATTCGAACGTGCCTGCGCGCGCGGCAACCGACTTCGACAATTCGATGATCGGGATTCGGCGTGCCTGTGCGACCTCACGTACCGGCGAGTCCACACCGGCCTCGACGATCAGCGTTCTGGCGCCCAGGTCCGAGAGGTAGAAATCGAACTCCTCCGACCGATACGCAGGGTTGAGCGGCGCGAACGTCGCACAAGCGGCAACGGCCAGGAACGTGACGGCCAGTTCAGGACCGTTCGACAGCACTACCGCGACGCCGTCGTTGCGGCCGATACCCGCCGCATTGAGTGACTCGACGATTTGCTCGACCTGATCGAGGAGCAGGCGGTAGGTGAGCGGAGAACGTCCGGGCGCTCGGATCGCGACTGCATCAGGAGTTCGCGCCACCTGCGCACGCAGCAGCTCGCCGATCGATGCTAACCGGTCGCCCGCAGCAGCGGGCGATCTTTGCGCTGTTGAGAGTATCACTGGTCTCGATTCCTGAAACTCGAATTGTTGGACGTAGGCGACATCGCCGTAGCGCTGCGAATACACCGCCGAACCGCCGCGCAGACAAGGTGTAAAAATTTGCTCTTTCGAGGTTTCAGTGTACGATGTCCCCTGGAAGTTGTCAAGAACGTGCTTGTTTCAGTCCTTGGGCAGGTTTGGGAGGAGAAGGCCGTCAGATGTCGTTGCATGTGACTTTCAAGCAAGAGATATCCAACTGGCTCAGAGGGATCGGCAAAGCGTGAACCTGGTGCGATGGGTCGCCTCCTCGGGTTCAGCCGCCTGCTTGACGCGTCCATGAGCGACGACAGTGTGCCGCACAAAATGGCCGAGGCATTCCTCGCCGGCGATTATGACTTGAAAAGTTCGGAACACGAAGACACAAGGTTGTGGTTGGATTAGGAGTGGCATAATTATGAGTTCGTAGTTGCCAATTGACACACCAGATGAATGGGATCATCCCCGGACATGCTCCTAGTGGTCCTTGGGGGATTCCATGTGAGCCTTGTTAGTCAAATGATATATGGAGGGAGGGCGGTGAAGCGCTCTTTGAATGCTGTGCCCTTATGGGGTGTCTGGCTGATGATTTGTGGTCAGTATTCCTCGACTATGAAGCACTGGATCAGAAAGGAGAAGTGACTTAATGCACACAGTCATGATTCTAGGTCTTGTAAGCCTTTTCACCGACATTAGCAGCGAGATGGTTTATCCGCTTTTGTCCCTTTATCTCACCACCACCCTCGGGGCGACTCCTGCCATTGTGGGCATCATAGAAGGCATCGCCGAAAGCCTGGCGAGCCTGCTCAAGACCTACTCCGGCTATATCTCCGACAAAACCCAAAAACGAAAGCCTCTTGCCTTGCTGGGCTATGGTTCCGCCACCATTGGCAAGTTGTTCCTGTATTTCTCGGTCTCATGGGGATGGGTATTGGCGGGCCGGGCCGTGGACCGGTTTGGTAAGGGAATCAGGACAGCGCCCCGGGATGCGTTAATCGCCGAGGCATCGCAGACAAACCAACTGGGCCATTCCTTCGGTCTGCACCGGGCACTCGACACCCTGGGAGCGGTGATAGGAATCGTGATCGCCTATTTCCTGTTTACTCGGACCCATGGTCAGTATTCGAAGATATTTCTTCTCTCAATGATTCCGGGAGTGATCGGATTTTGTCTGCTGTTTTTGGTGAGGGAAAAAAGGCCGGGAAAAACAGAGACGAAACCTCACCCCCTTGCAGCCTGGAAGGCACTCAATCCAAATCTAAAAGCGTTTTTTCTCCTGGTTTTCCTCTTCACGGTGGGCAATTCCTCCAATCAGTTCCTGCTGCTGCGGGCAAAGCACCTTGGCTTTGAAGCTGCGGATGTGATCCTTGCCTATCTTGTTTTCAACCTGGTTTATGCTGCGAGCGCCTATCCTGCGGGAAGACTTTCCGACGTCATCGGGAGGCGAACGCTGCTCGTATCTGGCTACATGTTCTATGGCCTGGTGTATCTTGGCTTTTCCCTTGCGACGGACGCCTTTCACGTCTGGGCACTTTTTGCATTCTATGGGCTCTACAGCGGATTGACGGAGGGGGTCGAAAAGGCCCTGGTCTCAGAATTGTGTCCCGGAGAAAGTCGCGCAACAATGCTCGGAATTCATGCCTCACTTGTGGGCATTGGTCTGCTCCCTGCCTCGATCATCGGCGGACTCCTCTGGGACATTCTGGGACCGGAAGCACCCTTCTACTTTGGTGGCGTCGCAGGTGTTGCCGCGGCCTTGGGTATGTATTTCATAGTCCCGAAGCAGGCGCCTACAGTCTGTGCTGAGTAGGGAAATGGTCCTATCGCACCACTACAACCGTGCAATGGGCGTAAATCATGACCCTTCTTGCCACCGAACCCAAAAGGAATTTCTGCATCAGGCCTCCGCCACGATGCCCCATGACGATCATTTCAGCTTCCTCTTCATCTGCGGAATGCACGATTTGTTCTGCAGGGTGACCAACACGGATTTCAAATCGAGGCTCAAGTCCCAAGGCCGCTGCCTTCGCCTTTAGCCCCTTAAATTGTTCCTGGTAGTAGTCGGTTGCGGCCTCCAAAATAGCCTCCATCTCAACCGCTACCGGAGGCTCGGATGGGCGTGCCACTGAGAGCACAACGACCTGCGCCGCATACTTGGAGGCTATATCCAAGGCCTGCGTATAAGCTTTTTCCGATTCTTTGGACCCATCGTAAGCAATAAGAATTTTCTTTATCATGGAGCATCCCTTTCATGCGCTGATGTGGGGTTCGCATCACTGGCGGGCCTGACGGCTTGAAGCGATTCCTCGTGGGACTTTTGGATAAGGTGCCGCGGCAGGTAATAGGCATTGGCAATAAGCGTGGGTACCACGGCACTCGCCACAACCACCGCAACAAGAATTGAATACTGTGACTGGTTAATAATATTGTGGGACAATCCGAACAAAGCCGAGATGCTTCCAAAGGTCAACCCGGTTGACATCAAAAGGGTTGTGTACATTCCTTCGGTTGCTGAACTGCCAAAGAACCTTGTTGCTGGATTAACTGCGATAAACTTAGCGACCAACTTCCCCAGCAATAGAATTAGGAAAATACCGGGAGCAGCGATTAAAGCGGGGACAGAAACAAATGAACCCGCCCGGATAAAATAGAAAGGAGACAACAACCCGAAAGTCAGAGTCCTCAATCTTCGTATCAGGGTATGATCTTTGCCCACACTGCCCGCGAGCACCATGCCAATCACATACGCAGGCAAAACAGCTTCACTGTCAGCCCAGCCAGCCAAGGCTCCCATGCCAAAGAGGCATAACAGTAGAAATTTCGCCTCCAGCTCCGATGGCCTTCTGCCATAGCGTTTGAAAAAACGAGGGGTCGCGAAAGGCAACAATACAAAGGCGATGATGCTGACGACCACAAAGATGACCGTTTTCATAGTAAATGGAGCAAAGATAAGCCCCAGGGCCAGAACGGTTCCTAGGTCCGTAATGAAACAGGCGGCGAGAACGACCTTCCCAAAGGTGGTAGTGTTCAGGCGAAACTCAAGCATCACGGCATAGACAACTGCAACGGATGTTGTGGATAGAGCGACTCCTGCCAGCCAGCTGGCTTCCCAACCCCAATCAAGTACATAGTATGCGAGTGCCGCACATCCCAGGAAAGGCGAAAGGAAACTCGCAATGCCAATTCCGAACGTCTCCTTCCACCTCTCCTTGAATATTTCCGGGTCGAGTTCAGCTCCAGCAAGAAAAGTCAACATGATCGCACCGGTGCCCGATAAGAACTTGATCCAAGACTGGTCCAAACCCAGAAATGCGGCACCGAAGTAGGTCCCGACAACCAGTTGAGCAACAGTGCCAACGCCAATTTCTGCCAACGGCGTTGCAATTCGAAGCCAAATCGACAAGAGGGTGGAAAGTAAAGCCAATCCCACCCACAAAGTGGCAAGCAACCAGGTTTCAGTCATGGTGTTATTGATCCTCGGCCGATTAAGTCAAAAACAAGCCTATTTGTCATTCCACCACTTCCCAATTGCTTTCGAAAGTGCTGTCATGAAGCGTGTAGGCATATCCAAGCTTTCACGCATGAGGCCGGAGCTCCATTCCCCCACACGGTAGACTTGAAGGAAACATGCCACGCAAAAAAAAACTTCTACTCCGGGCCGGAAGTAGAAGTTATCATCCTTTCAATTAGGGCGGTCCTGGTGAACTTCATCACCTTCATGTTGTGTGAATTACTAATAGCAAGCACAGAATCTTCAAGTCAATGGGAAATCTCAAGTAGGGGAATGGAGACTTGGTAGTGATCAGCCAGGCCTTGGTTTGGCCAAAATGTCCTATGTCAAGGGTGACCCCCTCTGCTAGGAGTGGTAGAAGCGGAGGCGCGGCAGTTCAACGGCCGTTAGAAGGTTGCCATAGGCCGCTCCCGTGTCGATGCCGATTCTATCGGGGGTGACGAAAGGAGTCTCAAAAGGCGTGTGGCCAAAAACGATCACGCGCCCCAACGTCACATCTTGCTCCAGAAAAGTTCCGCGTAGCGTGAAAAGCGTCTCCAGCGGGCAGTCCTCCAATTTCTCCCCTGGAGGCGCCCCGGCATGGACGAAAAGATATGCGCCCAGTTCGTAATAAGGAAGGAGCCTCTTGCAGATACCCGAGAAACAAAGAGGGGATGAGACCCTTTGGGTTGACCTCATCCCCTCAACTGACCTTTGGAGGTTCGGCATATTCAGCGCTGTTCGAACAAAAGTCGTGTCAACTATCTCCCCTTAGCCCGGGCTAGATCAAGTTACGTTGTGCCAACCTCTATATTGACAAAGCGGGCCAGGTACAGTATGGATCGCGTTCTTCGCGAGATTCTTTCACCTCATGGCGAGCGGGGCAGAGTTGAAAGGAAGGAAAGAAACGAGCGCTTTCTTCGTGAGCTTGTTTCACCTCTTCGGTCAAGGTATCCACGCTGAGCTTAGGATTGAGGAAGTGAAAGGACAGCCCCATCACCGGGATCGCGATCAGGATGCCAATGACCGGCAGAAAAGTGATGCCCAGAGCAATGAAGATGAGTCCTACCATGGCAAGCGCCGTCCCGATTACCATGCTCGCCAACCTGTTTGCCAATCCTGTCAGAGCGTTCATCTCGTTCTCCTTTTCGTCTTTGTGTTGAAGCCTTTCGCGTTTCTCGCCTACTATCAAGAGCAAGTCGCGTGCCATACAGCAATTTGGGCTGAAGTTATCTGGTAACATAGTGTTTTTAGTAGCTAAGTTACTGAGCAAAGAAGTCGCCTTGAGAAGCTTTCCAAAGAATTACAGAGGCGAGGTGTCCCATTCTGGGACAGTGAATCGAAGGATTATAATTTATATAGAAATATCAGCCTATTGAGTGTCTCGTCCTGGGTCAGTCTCCATTTCCGGCATGGAACACGGTGAATAGGACACAAGAATTCCCCACTCCTTTCCCCTTGAGTCTTGAAGATAAAGAGCTTAACTTTGAGTAAATTCGCGGCGGGAAGGCATTGACGGTATCCCTTCCCACCTCAACGATGACTATGATCACCAAAGGAAATCGAAGCTATGAAAGCCTTTTGTTTTTATGAACATGGTGAACTGGAAGTGATGCGCTACTGCGATGTCCCTGAGCCCAAACCCGGAGCAGGCGAGGTGCTGTTGAGGGTCAAAGCTTGCGCCTTGAATCACCTGGATATCTGGGTTCGGCGCGGCTGGAAGGGACTCAAACTTCAGATGCCTCACTGGGGCGGGGCCGATGTCGCGGGAGTTGTTGCCGCCTTGGGGGAGGACACGACGGGCTGGAATGTCGGAGAACGTGTTGTAGTCGATCCCGGTCTGACGTCGCAGGAAGACCGGTTCACCCGCCGCGGGCAACACAGTGTCAGCCCAGGTTACCACGTTTTGGGCGAGCACGGGCGCGGCGGTTTTGCAGAATACCTGGCGATCCCGGCATGCAATCTCATGGCGATGCCGGAAGGGATGGATTTCCCGGTGGCTGCAGCCCCAATGCTGGTTACCCTCACTGCCTGGCGGATGCTTATCCATCGCGCTGAGCTTCGTGCAGGCGAGTCGGTTTTGGTGGTCGGCGCCGGCGGCGGGGCGAATTCCATGGCAATCCAGATCGCCAAACTGGCCGGAGCGACGGTCTATGTGGTTGCAAGCAACGCAGAAAAAGCCGCCCTCGCCCGTGGGCTCGGCGCCGACTTTGTCATAGATCGCTCCCAAGTCGATTGGGGAAGGGAAATTGCCAGACTCACGGGAAAGCACGGAGTGGACGTAGTGGTGGACAATGTGGGAGCGGCAACCCTCAATACATCCATGAGAGTGGTTGCGCGGGGCGGGCGTATTGTCATCATCGGAAATACCAGCGGACCTGATGCCCAGATCGACATTCGCTACATCTTCGGCAAACAGATCAGCCTCATCGGAAGCACTATGGGTTCGCATCAGGATTTTCGTGAGACCAATGCCCTGTTGTGGTCGGGAAAGCTCAAACCGGTGATCAGCCACATCATGCCGCTGAGTGAGGGACGTGAGGCTTTTGCCATGATGGAACGAGGCGATCAGTTTGGAAAGATTTTGCTGACGCCTTGAATGCACTGGGAATCTACCACCGACACCATTCCGGGCTTGACTAAGCCTGCCCCGTACTTGATACGGGGGAATCCAGATTTTCCCAGGTTTCTGGATCCCGGCGTTCGCTGGAATGACGGCTATTGGGGGTAATCCCAACATTCGTGTAACCAACCGCAAATTCGGTGACCACCGATTATATGATCAAAAACCCTCCTTATGGAAGGAATAGCTCAAGCCGGTTCTGACGGGAGTTTGCAGACGAAACCCCAGACGGTTAAGAACAGAAGTATTTAATGATCCATGCGGTCCTGTAACTTTGATGATGCTTGAGTACGGATCTCACAGATTAAATGTCGTGGTATTCTGAGCCATTGTATCTGCATTGCGGCTGGTAGTAGGAATGTTGGGGTTACCCCAGCTTTGGCCGTTTACACAGGAGATTTCAGCTTGACACGTATAGACAATTTGTCTGCATACGTTTGGACATGGCGAAACGATTGCCGCCGGATCATATCTTTCAGGAGGGCGCGAGATGGCGAAGAGAAATCATATTGTCAAATACACGGCTGAAGAACTTGCCGAGCTTGTGAGGCGCGAAGGCACAAGTTCCGATTGGGACAAGGCTGCTCGCATGACAAAGGCCGAGATCGAAGCGCGTGTAGCTTCCGATCCCGATGAGGCCGATATGGTCATGGATTGGGACAATGCAACAGTTGAGACACCTCAATCTAAAGCCGTGCTGAACATGCGGATCGACAGGGATGTACTGGAATACTTCCGCAAAAAGGGCAAGGGCTATCAAACCCTGATTAACGCCGTTCTGCGGTCGTATGTGAAGCAGAAAGAACAGCATCCCCGCTAAAAGGCGAGCCCCATGAAAAGCGCCGATACCACGAAGAAAACGCTTCGACGTCATGACCGAAGTGCAACGCCAGGCCGCCGCCATAAGCGATCCTGACGCGCAACCCGTTACGCCTGACAACGTAAAGCGCATGAAGCACACACCGCAGGTGAAAGTCATTCGCCGTGCGCTTGGCCTTAGCCAACAAGAGTTCGACCTGTGCAGCCCGCCTGATAAGGAGATGACGGCATGAGCGAGAAAAACCAACATTGGGGATCGACGCTCGATGACTTCTAGAAGGATAGGGGATTGTATCCCCCGAAGGCAAAACGCGCCGTAGCGGCCTTTTATGCGTCAAACAAAACGGGGATGTTGCGGGCTCCATGCAAGACACGTTCAATGCGGACGCTCTCGGCATCTGCCGTGTAGAAAATCAGGTAGTGCCCAAAAGGCACCACGCGGATACCTTCGCCAAGTTCATGGCGTAAGGGTGCGGCCTGTGGCATAGCCGTGATTTTGGCACACTGTTTCCGGATTTCTCGGAGAAAAGAAACAGCGCGGGACGGATTGTCACGGGCTATGTAGTCGCCGATCTCTTCAAGATCGAGTTCGGCGAGCGGGGAAAACACGCATGGCATGGGCTGTCTCAGGTTTCGCTTGTGAACTTGCTGTACTTTTCTTCAAGCCGATCAAAAACCCTATCAGCCGGAATCCCGGGGCCGCTTTCCCTGCCCTCCTGAAGCTGCTGGCGGAGGCTTTTGATTTGTGTTTCCCGCAGTTCTTCGTGCTCCTCCAACAGACGCAAGGCGTCACGGATAACCTCGCTTGCGCTACAGTAGCGCCCACGTTCGATCTGTTCCTTTATGAAACGCTCAAAATGCGTGCCGATGGCGTAGCTGGATGGCATGGCTAAACCTCCTGTTATCGGTATTTATCAATTTCTGATAACACGGAAAGAGCAAGGTTTCAAGGCAATTAATGGGAGATTTTCTTTTTCCTATGGCCCAAACTTTTCTTTTTCCGGTTGCCCTGTTTTACCCCTCAAAAATCCCATCATCAGTTTGCCAGAAAATATCCTAAGCGGAGTGAATTGTCGTCACGAAGCGGGTGTGCCGCAAGATCGGCTATGATGGAATCTTCCTCAGTTTTGAACGTGCTTAAGTTGACACAAGGCCGCGTCCGTGGAAAGCAACCAATCAACACCATTGCAATATGTAATACTAAGTGCTATAGTCTTTGATAAGGATTGAGGGGGCCTGGGTGCGGATATTCAAAACAAAGTGGTTTGCGCGCTTTGCACGGAAAGAGGATATCAGCGACCAGAAGCTGTCGGATGCCGTACAGGAAGCAGAGAAGGGTCTGCACGATGGCGAGTTGGGTGGAAACCTCATCAAAAAACGGGTGGCACGCGCGGGCGAGGGCAAAAGGGGTGGCTACAGGACGATTATCGTCTATCGGGCTGGAAAAAGGGCGGTGTTCGTGTATGGCTTCTCCAAGAGCGCCAAAGCTAACCTCAGCGCCGTGGAACTGGATGCCTATCAGAAGTTGGCAAAGGTCTACCTGAGTTTCAGTGATGCGGGCATGGCCAAAGCACTGAGCGCAGGTGAATTGGAGGAGGTAAACGACAATGGCGAAGAAGTATCAGAGTGAAGCCTTGGAAGCGGCGCACGAAACGGCGACCGGGCTGCATCGCCTTGGACTGATCGACACAAAGACGATGCGCGATTTCGATGCCTCGTGCCTGACGAGCGTGGAAAAACTCTCGGCGCAGGAAATCGCGGAAGTGAGAAAGAAGGCCGGTGTCAGCCAAGCCGTGTTTGCAAGCTATCTGAATGTGACGGTCGGACTGGTGAGCCAATGGGAAAGAGGCGAGAAACAGCCGCGCGGACCTTCTCTTAAGCTGCTGGCCTTGGTGCAGAAAAAGGGCCTGGACGCTATAGCCTGAAAAGACATTCACCAGGGCTACGTAAGGCTTTCAGCAACCAAAATGGAAGGCAAAACATTAGACAGTTTGTTGTAAATTGTCCAGTTGATGAAACCGAAGAATAGGCCAGAAGTTTGACTAATTTTTACGTAAAGGGGCATTTCCTCTGTGATCACCTCAAAACAACTTGACATAACACCATAAAGGTGTAAACTGTGTTAGTGACTGAGAAGTGGAAACCCACTTACGACCTTGAAGCGTTCAAGGCGGCATTTAGCAGCGTGGAAAAGCTGGCCGTTACAGGTGCAGCTTTGCGAAGCGCTGCCGCTTTGGGATTTGGCCGCGCTGAGATTGTGGCGACGATCCAAACCATGCAGCGAGATCACTTTTACAAGTCCATGACGGCCTATGCGGATCACAAGTTGTGGCAAGATGTGTACCATGTCTCCTCGCCGCTTGGGGTGCTGTACGTCAAGTTTACCACCGATGTCATTACTGAGTTTTTGTTGCTGTCGTTCAAGGGGAAAGACAATGACTGATACGCCCATTTGTCCAAAAACAGGCGCTCCTATGCGCCGCGATGTGCGCCCCATGACGCTGACCTACAAGGGCGGGTCGATCACCTTCGATATGCCTGGCTGGTATTGTGACCAGTCGGAGGAAAGCATTCACACGGGTGCGGATATGAAGGTTTCCGACCGGATGTTAAACCGGCTTAAAGCCCGTCACGAAGGGTTGCTTGAGCCTGAGGAAATGCGGTGTATTCGCAAGAAGCTGGGTTTGACGCAAGAAGCCGCGGGGCTGATGATCGGCGGCGGGCCGCGTGCATTCCAAAAATATGAAAGCGGCGACTTGTTGCCGAGCCGGGCCATTAGCAGCGCCCTTGTATTGCTCGATCGTGACCCAAGAGCATTGGCCGTGCTCAAAGCACGACAAGTCAAGCAGTCAACACCGCGACACACCGAGCTTCGCCCCTAGACATCTGGCTTGACACGACAGGAAATGCGCGAGGCTGGGGTTTGGCCCTGATCCCTTGCGCAGGCCTTTCTTTTTTCCACCTCAAAATAAATCGTGCTTTCTTCTTTTCGTTCCTGCATGGGCCGCGCTGCGTCTCTCTGGTGAGTTTTTCTGATCGTTGCCGTCAGATGGAGTCTTTATCCTCCAGTCCGTATTGCTCGAGTTTGCGGTACAGGGTGCTGCGGCTTATTCTGAGCCGCCGCGCGGCCTGGATTTTATTGCCGTTACACTCATTGAGGACCCTGACCAGGTGCTCTTTTTCAGCCTCGACCAGGGCGTCTTCCCTGCCATAGGGACCTCTCATGTTCTCCTTGAGATACCCGGGGAGATCATCCGCTCTGATCATGTCCCCTCTGGCCAGAATGAATGCGTGCTCGATCACGTTCTCCAACTCCCGGACATTTCCCGGCCAGCCATGCCGCATCAGAAGGCTCGTTGCCTCGGGTGTGAGGCTGTAGACCTTTTTGCCGGTTGAGGCCCTGAACTTTTCGACAAAATGCCTGACCAGCAAAGGAAGGTCTGTCATTCTCTCCCGCAGCGGCGGCATCATGATGGGGATGACGTGCAGGCGGTAGTACAGGTCTTCACGAAAGTTCCCTTGTTCCATCTCATGCCGCAGGTTGCGAGAGGTGGCAGCCAGAACACGGACGTCCACCTTGGTGGTCGATTCGCTCCCGATCCGTTGAAATTCTCTGAACTGTACCACGCGAAGGAGCTTCACCTGGGTGGCAAGGGGGACCTCACCAATTTCATCGAGAAAAATGGAGCCCCCGTGGGCAACCTCGAAACTCCCTCGTCTCGCGTGTGTGGCTCCGGTGAAGGCCCCTTTCTCGTAGCCGAAGAGCTCGCTTTCGATCAGAGTCTGAGGAAAGGCGGCGCAGTTTATGACGACAAAGGGTCCCTTCTTACGGTGGCTCAGTTCATGAATCCGCCTGGCGACCAATTCCTTTCCGGTCCCGCTTTCTCCCTGAATGAGCACGGTTGCTTCCGTATCGGCTATAGTCTCGATGAGGTTGTATATCCGGGCCATCTTCTCGTGGCGGCCGATCATTTCTCCAAACCGGTCCCTCTCCTTTGCCCTGACGCGCAAGGCGGAGAGTTCTTCTTCCTGCAAAGCGGCCCGCCTCATAGCGCCTGAGGCCTGAGAAAGCAAGAGACTGACCACCGGGATATCGTCCTCGCCGCTTTCAGACGGAGCACCCAAGAGCGCAAAGGCGGCCGGCGCATCCCCTCCCCTGGAGACGGGAAGGACCATTATCTTCTTCGCATAGTCCTCCGGGGGCAGGAAAGAAATCTGCTCCATTTCCTGCCGGGTGAGGGGGCGCAGTTGATTCGCAGTCTTGAGCGATTCGACGAATTCAGGCGGAATCTTGCCAGGTTCGCTCTCCTCAAGGCTGGAGAGACTGCGGCCATTGCTGTCAAGCACCAGTATCCGGTAGCACTTCAGCCTGGATATGGAATTGATTCTATCCCGCAAGATTTCAACGATTTCGCCCAGGGAGGCTGCTTCCCCCACTAGCCTGCTTATGTTTTGAAGGGTTTCAAGCTGTTGGCAAGTCCACGAGAGTTCCGAAGTCGCTTCAGCAACTTTGGCCTCAAGGTTTTGAGTGTAATCTTGAATTTGCCGCCTCAGACTGATCTTTTCCTCTGCGCGCTTGAGGGCGACCTCGAGCGCCTGTCGTTGGACGGGCTTGTTGATGAAATCCGAAGCGTCGTTCTGAAGTGAACGGATTGCCAGGTCCATATCACCGTGACCGGTGAACACGATCACCTCGGCCTCCGGATCGATCTTTTTCAATTCCTTGAGAGCTTCGATTCCGCTCATTCCAGGCATGCGGATGTCCGTGAGAACAATCTGCGGAGCCTCTTTCCTGAAAACATCCAGGCCTTCTTCTCCGCTTTCCGCGGTAAGCACAGTGTAACCATAGGTCCGCAGCAGCAGGCGAAGCATCTTGAGGGTGCTGACCTCGTCATCAATGACCAATATTCTTTTGGAGCCATTCCGATCTGTCATTAGGGTCTCTTCCATCCCCGAATTATGCTCAATTCCTCAATCCGCAAATAAAAGCCTTCCACAAAGTCACACCAAGGCGACTGGGAGAGGGGGAGACGGAGGGATGCGGAGACAAGGTATGTCTATCCATGTCCATCCGTGTCACCCCCTGTCCGTGTCTCCCACTCTCCCCGTCACCCCCTCTCCGTGTCCATCCGTGTCTAATTCCTCAATTCCTCAATCTAAGAGTTTACGCCGGCGCCTTCGGGAAGCTCACCTTGAAAGTTGTTCCGACGTTCTCTTCCGTCTCAAATTCAATTGTGCCTTCAAAATCCCTGATGATGCCGTAGCTGATGGAGAGCCCGAGCCCTGTTCCCTTACCGACCTCTTTCGTGGTGTAAAAGGGTTCGAACACCCGCCCCTGAACTGTTGCTGGAATCCCCGTTCCAGTGTCACTCACGGTCAAGGTGACCAGATCGTTCTCGATAAAGGACCTGACTGTGAGGACCATCGGGGGGGCCTTGGAGCCCTCCTCTCTCCTCTTGAGCATGGCATCCCTGGCATTAATGATCAAATTTATGAACACCTGCTCGAGACGGTTCTCATCTGCCAGAATAAGGGGCAGATCGTCTTCCAGTTCAAGGGCAACCTTGATGTTATTCACCTTAAGCTGCTGGCCCAGAACGGAAAAAACGCCCCGCGCCGGCACATTTACGTCCACCTTGTGTTTGTCAATCGTGCTCTTCCGGCCGAACTGCCTCAAATGATTGATGATCGCCGTAGCCCGGTCGACCTCCTTGCTCATGTCCGCGGCGACCTCCCGTAGTTCCTCTTCAGGGACACGCCCCTCCAGTTCGATCATTTTTTGCAGGAACTCACTCCCAAGCTTGATGGCATTAAGGGGTTGATTCAGTTCGTGAGCCATTCCCGTGGACATCTCACCGAGTGTGGCCATTTTGCCGGCTTGGATGAGCTTCGTTTCGGTCTCGATCAACTCGGTAATGTCGGAAGTGGTGGCAATGATACTCTCCTTCCCCATGTATGTGTAACGGCAGAAATAGATGTTTTCCCAAACCACCTCCCCATTGGAGGCTTTCCGGCGCATCTTGGGAAGTTGGGAGCAAAGCTTCTCTTCGCTTCTCAAGCGTGAAAAAGCAGCGGAAATATCTTGGCCTTCGTCGGCGTACCCCAGTTTGGTAAAAGGCATGGAGATCAGGCTTGCTTTCGGATAGCCGTATACTTCCGCTGCCCTGTCGTTCACGTCCAGGATAAGCTGCGAATCAGAGGCAACCACGAATACCGGGTTAGGATCGGTATTGAACAGGAGGCGGTAACGTTCTTCCGAACGGCGGAGTTCTGTCTCCGATTGCTGAAGACGCGCGGTCATATGATTGAACGCATCGGCGAGCTGAACGAATTCGTCACCGACCTGCTGCTTGTAGACTGGGCAGGATTTGCAGGTTTCCAACTTATCCGAGACCTGCTCCGTTCCGCGACAATGGGTGTTCTCGATAAACCAGCATCTCGGACCATCATTGGCGTAGGCTGGACAATCGATGCGCTCGCAGTTGAGGATTTGCCGGCAGGAGTCGCGTCTGCCCAGTCTAATTCGCGCGTTCAGATTTCCTCTTGCGATTTCGCTCACAGCAGTGGTCAGGGCGCTAATAGGTCTGGTAATGATTTTGGAAATATACAGTCCGAAGAGGAAACCGGTAAGAGTAATAAACCCGGTGAAGATCAGGTGAAAAAGACTGAATTTACTGATGACCCTGTTGATATACTCTACATCCTGCCCGATGCGGATAGTGCCGATACGATATAGCCCTTCGTACACCGGCATCAAGATTTCGGATTCTTCCAGGCGCGCATCGGGTTTTAGCACGGGGGAAGCCAGAGCAGGCGATGTGAGTGGGCCGGAGCTCTTGTCGGGCAAACTCGCTGCATTTTCCCGGAATGCTGGATCGGTTCTGGGTATGGTCCCGAGAAAGGTATGCGCCAGCAGTCGGTTTTCGTCATCGGTCACAACAATATAGGCGATGCTCGGTTCCATGTGTTTCTCGTCGAAGATCAGTGCTGTCAGGTTGACCTTATCTCGGACGAGAATAAAAGACTTTGCATTTTCGGCAAGCTTGAGGGCGGCGACATGTCCCCTTGTTTTCATTTCCCGTTCCAGGTAGGGGAAGATGATCAAGCGGATAAGCAAGCCCATGGTCCCGCCCATGAACAAAACCATGGCCATAATGAAGATCAGCAGTTTCTTCTGAAAGCTCAATTGACCCAATGAACTCATGGACACCAGCTCCAGATACCCGGATCATCCTGCTATTTTACTTCTTGGTGGTCCTCCGCCCCTCCGCTTTGGCTTTAGTTGGGAGGCCTTCCTGCAAGTCGCCGACCAGTACCAGTTTCCCATTTTTCACCACAGTAATGTAGACTTGATGAAGACCCTGATGATCGGTCTTACTGAAGTTAATGTTCGCACCTATCCCAGGGGAATAGAATTCCATCTGCTCCAGAGCCTCTATGAATCTTTCCCGGGTCACCTCCCGCCCAATTCTTCGGAGCGCCTGCACCAGGACTTTGGCGTTCACGAAACCCTCAAAGCTGACAAAATTCGGATTATCGTCTGGGAAATAACGGGCAAGGAGCGAACCATATTCCTCCGCTGCGGGTAAGAGCGCCGTTTCCCATGGCGGCGGAACGACCTGAGTCACTATTACCCCCTCCGCATCCGGCCCGAGTCTTTTTATGAGCTCTTCGGCTCCCATGAAGGACAAACCGTGATAGACTGGCCTCATACCCCGATCTTTGGCGAGCTTTACGAACCTTGAGCATGGTTCATAGGTGCCGGCCATGACCACGGCTTGTGCCTTGCTCGCCTCGATCCGGTCCAACGCCTCTTCTACATCGGTTGTCCCACGTTGGTAGGATCCGACCGCAACCGGCTCCAGTCCATACTCACTAAGTGCCGCGCGCGTCCCATCGAGCCCGTCCCTCCCATATTCGTCGTCCTGGTAAAAGACGGCTATACGGCTAAGTTTATAGTCTTTGATAAGATGATCGATCACCACCTTGACCTCCTCGCGATAGGAGGCACGGATATTGACAATGTATGGATGAAACGGGTTGCGCAGTGCCGTGGCGCCGGTGAAAAGGCCCACCAACGGTATTTGTGCCTCCTCCACCAAGGGGATGATATTCATGACCGTGGGGGTGCCCACATAGCACGTGAGTGCGAAAACGCGGTCCTCGGTTATCAGCTTCCTGGTGTTCGTTGCGCACACGGACGGGTCATAGGCGTCATCGTATACGATCAGTTTAATGCGCCGCCCGTGAATGCCGCCTTTGTCGTTTATATGATTGAGGTAGGCGAGAGCACCGTGAATGGTCTGGACGCCCAGAAAGGATGCTTGTCCGGTTAAGGCGCAGGAAGATCCGAATAAAATCTCGGTCGGAGTCAGACCGCTGACCGCGAGCTGTTTTTTTATCTGCTCCCAATTCGTGAGCAGCGTAAGCTTGCCGTCCCTGATCTCGGTAAAATAGACGCGCTGCAGTCCCTGGTGGTTGGTGGAGCTGTAGGTCAGGGCATTGGCAATACCCAGTGAATACTGATGAATGCTTTCAATGGCCTCGATCAGGCCTTCGCGCGTAAGTGCCCGCCCGGCCCGGTTCAAGCCTTCGATGAGAACCATTGTATTAATGAAGCCTTCAAAGCCTGCAAAGCTGGGTTTGCCGGCGGGATAGTAACTGGCGAGAAGTCTGCTGTAGAGCTCTGCGGCGGGGAGCAGTGCGGTTTCCCAAGGAGGCGGCATAACCTGCGTGATAATTACCCCTTCGGCTTCCGGTCCCAGGATTTTTGCCAACTCTTCGGACCCGACAAACGACATGGCATGGAAGAGCAGACCGTATTTCCTCTGTTTGACTAATTTCACGAATTTTGCGCAAGGGCCGTATGTACCAACCATGATTACGGCCTGGGCGTCGGACCCCGAGATAGCCACCACGGCATCTTCCACATCCTCGGTGTTGCGAACATAACTTCCCTTGGCTGCCGGCTTGAGGCCATATCGTTCCAGGGCGATTTCGGTGCCGGTCAGGCCGTCGAACCCGAATTGATCATACTGATAGAAAACGGCGATCCTGGTGAATCCGAGATCCTCGACAAAGTGCCTTACGACCTCTCCTCCTTCTGCGTGATAAGAGGCTCTGATATTCACGATGTAGCGCTTGAATGGCTCACGGAGAAAAGTTGCGCCCGTGAGAAGGCCCACTAAAGGAATCCGGGCTTCCTCGACCATAGGGACAATCTTGGCTGCGGTCGGCGTCCCGACATAAGATGTAAGTGCGAAAACCTTGTCCTCATTGATGAGCTTTTGAGTGTTGGCAACTGAGTTGGCCGGATCGTAATGATCGTCGTAGGTGATCAGCCGGATTTGCCGCCCGTGAACACCGCCGCGTTGATTGATGTGGTTGATGTAGGTTTGCATGCCTTGAACGGCTTGCGCGCCAAGAAACGCAGCCGGGCCGGTAATGTCAAGAGAGGAACCGATTAGAATCTCCGTATCGCTCACTCCGGTAGTCTGAGCAGACACCTGGGCGGAATTGGGCTGTTGGCCACAGCCCGCATGAACGACCAGAAGAAGCAACGACGAGATTAAGAGAAAGCGTCTCAAGCATAGGTTGCTCATTGAGTTACCTCCACCCATCAGAGGCGAATGAGGACGAATGTAAACACGCTGGCCGGGAAAAAACCGGGAACTCAAAAACAGAACAAAAACGCATCGATTACTCGATTCCTTATTCATTTTACAGCAAAAACCTCAAAGGGCAAGAAAAGGTAATCTCGAACTTATCTTTAGTGCAGAAAATGAATC
>Ga0209048_10002679_pt1 | contig 17557 bp, 15 predicted proteins | sample FrelakmetCRP12CR_FD_187146 | JGI IMG/M metagenome (GOLD analysis project Ga0209048, IMG submission 187146) | Freshwater lake sediment microbial communities from the University of Notre Dame, USA, for methane emissions studies - CRP12 CR (SPAdes)... | ecosystem: Environmental > Aquatic >... | reverse complement strand
CTCGTCAGTGTGCTTCCTGCTTGCCTCCTTCAGTAACCATCCGTACCCTTTCTGTACCATATCGTCTGTATCGGTGAGCAGCAGGTCGGCAATTTCAATGGACTCTTTGAGGAACTTCCCGTGTTTTGCGGGGACAATGAGAGAAACGGCTGCTGCCCGGCGCATCCACCGGTTTTTCGACTGAGTCCAACGTTTCAGTTCATCGGTATATTCCGGGTATTGTTCGATGAAGTCACCCATTGTATGATTGCAGAACCCGTCGCACGACGCCCAGTTGGTGATGTACGTATCGATCCAGCGCTGGAAGACGGCAAGATCCTCGCGCTCATACCGGCCCGAAAGGGAATGTGCCCATGATCACCGAAAAGAGGAGGTAACAGTCTTCATCTTGTTCTGAATCCATGCTGCTTAAGAAACCGAAATTGCGCGTTTGAGGGGACGGGTTTTCTCAGTTATCTCCTGGAGAGCGCGTGCAGCAGCCTTTTGCACGCGCTGATTGGCATCTTCGAGCGCTTCGTTAAGGGGGTCCATCGCACGAGGGTCTCCTATTTGTCCGAGCGCCAACGCTGCAGCTTCGCGCACGTCGCTATACGGATCGCACAGAGCTTTTATGAGGGGCTCTACAGCTTGTGTGTTGTTAATTTGTCCGAGTGCTAAGGCCGCAACTTCACGCACATTTTTGAAACTATCGGACAGCGCTTCGATGAGTGGGTTCACGGCGCGGAGATTTCCGAGCTGGCCGAGGGCTTCGGCCGCGGCTCTTCGGATATCACTGTTTTCGGCATATAATGCGCGGATGAGTGGCTCCACGGCGCGGAGATTTCCGAGCTGGCCGAGGGCTTGAGCAGCAACTCGTCGAACGTCTGTCGATCCGGCTCCCAGAACTTCTATAAACGGGTCTAATGAACGCAGGTCGTTTAACTGTTTAAGCGCACACGCTGCGGCAAAGCTTACGTGCCAGTCTTGATCTTTTAAGACGGATATAAGCGGAAGGACAGCGCGTTGGTTGCCGCGCTGGCCGAGGGCTTCGGCCGCAGCTCTGCGTGTGTTTTTATTCGTAGCTTGAAGCGCTCCAATCAAGGGGTTTATTGATGGTTCGCCGAGGCGTGCTAAGCCCTGAACAGCAGCGATTTGAACACGCCGGTCATCATCATTTAAGCTCTCTATGAGTGGTTGGACGGCGCGGGGATTTCCCAACTGGCTGAGGGCTTCGGCCGCGGCTCTGCGCACCTCCTTATCCTTTGAATGCAGTGCATTGAAGAGGGGGTCTACCGCCTCGTGCCTCTTGAGGGCTGCTACGGCGCTCACGCGCACACGTCCGTTTTCATCCTGTAATGCTCCAACGAGAGCGTCAATCGCCCTTTGATCTGTAAGACTGCCAAGCGCGTCGACGACTTCTCTGCGCGTGTTTTCATCGCGGTCGAAACTAGGGCCGCCAAATTCCACGATGTGTGCTAGGTTTTCAACGTCACTTTCGGCGGCCATTTTTGAAATATTAGGTTTGCTGTCAAATATTCTCACGGCTGCCTGCCCCCTTCAAACGATTCGCTTCCTCGATAAACCGTACGTCCATTAAAAGTCACTTTAGGAGATCGTAAATGTTTTGAATCGCATTGACTTGATAGCTGTAGTAAGCACGCCCAAGGGCTGGCTTACAATTGACGAAAGGCTACAAAAGAGAAAGCTTAAAAAAGAAGCTTGGCGCTTGTAATCAGCCCCAAAATCACTGCTGACTTTATTCGGATTAGTTGGTAGCTAAAGTTATAATCCCCGTTAGCCACTTTTCTCCAGAGACGTTCCACTAGCTAGCTAGAGGCACGCACGAAATACTCGCGCCACAATGCGACAGTCGCAGCCCGATCAACGTCAGGGGGCATTGCATCCAAGGCGGCGGTAATCAGCTAGCTTTTATGAAGAGCCAAGCATTCGTAGGCATAGCTCTCTGCCTTCGCGTGCTTCGCGACTGCCTGGCGCAATCTTAAGAGCCTTGTTGAAAGCTTCTAAAGCCGCGTCGCGCTTGCCAAGGCGCCCCAAGGCACAGCCTTTGTCGCTCCAGGCAGCTGCCAGAGCGGGATCGGATTCAGTGGCCTTTTCGAACTTGCTTAATGCGCCTTTATAGTCACCTTTTTCGTATAGAGCAACGCCTTCGTTGACCTGCTCCTTTCCAGTTGGCGACTCCGCCGCTGTCTCTACGGGCGCAGTCGATACACTCTCATCGACGCGGGGCTCTTCGATCACAGCGATTCCGCATTCTCTGCAAAAACGCGCGGTAGGGCTTAAGGTTGTTCCACAAGACTTACACAACTTTGTATCGGTCATAAACTCGATTTAAAATATCGCAACCAAGCAATAAAGGTTGCGCATTAAGTTGTGCCTCTAATCGGATTGGTCGTGGACAACACTTTTTGATGCTCAAAGGGTGGTTTGCTGCAAGCCTAATCCACGATTGTTTCGATATGAGCGCCCTAAATCGCAATTTCCAAGATGAAAATGGCGATTTCACGACGGGTGAGCTGCGGCCCTAGAAGTCCATTGCATTCAATATCTGCTTGTTAAGCCGCGGACACTGGGCTTTGAGGTAGTACTTGCTTTGCACAATCTGTTGTCTGAGGAGTGCTTCCATCTCTTCTGCGGTCCGATACGTAAACGGATTAAGTTCCTTTAAGCGCTCGTGCGGTAGCCCCTCAACAGAGGTTGGCACAAGCACACTGTCGCCCCAGAACGGGTGTGGCTCATAGTCAACTGCGCCGCGCGTTGCTTGGATCAAGAACAACTGCGTTTCTTCGATGGTCGGGCCTGTCCCCCCGACAGGCTTATTTTTGCCCTTCACTTCTTCAAAAAGCGTCTTTGCAAGCCAGACGGTTTCGTCACCGAGGCGCGTATCGACCCAGACATATTTAGAGCCGACGCGTCCGGTCGTGTTGATCAGGTAAGATTCTATCGGATCGGCGGTCTCGACCCTCTCCTCCATAAAGGAATAAAATCGGTGAACGTGGGCTGCGTTGCCAACGCCCATTGTGAATGGAAGACAATACCTTGATTCGTACTTCTCACCACCGACACCCTCTCGGCTTTGCGCCGGGTGACCGATTGTTCTTCCATCTGCGAGCACCTTTGCGGCGAACGCCGGATAATTCAGTTTCACCCAGGCATAGTCTGAGATATACCCAGGACTAATGAATACGGCCATATTGAGCGGTCCGGCGGAGTCGACATTTCCATCGAAGTAGCCGGTGTCCTCCAAGAAAATAATGCTCCGCGCGTTTTGATTCAGTTTTCCGTGATACTGGAGTATCTCTCCGCGGAAACTCACGTTACCGTATTCGTCCCACTCAGTGTTTTCGTGCAGCGCGTTTGGCGACGTTCCGGCGTTGTAGATGGCGTGCTGCGTAACGTCGACGTCCTCTGTTTTGGTCCAGCAGCCGCGTTCTGGGCTTACTACGCGGTCGTCGAACACTGCAACGACGTCGTCATTTCGTATAAGTTGGTTAGATATGAACGCAAGCGGATCGATTCCAAACTTATCGATATAGATCTGTGCAATCTTGTCATCATAGACGTAATGCCCGTGCGTGGATTTTCCGCTGCCTGTCAATCCCCACACACACATCACTATTTTCTTGCTCGTGCCGTCAACACGCTTGACTGTAAACTCTTTTAGCGAAGCGTGCTCGCCCGTACCCCCTCGTTTGTAAACCTCATATATCCAATGCGAAAGAAAGGCCTTCTTCGCTTCTCCCATGTAAGACGATCCAACGACAATCGAGTAGTCGTGGAAGGGAAACCTGATGACCTTGAGCATCTCGTTTTTTCCAGGCACATTGGGATTCTCGAGGTAGTGAGGGATCATAAAGAGCTGCGCGTCAGGTTGTGCATCGGGATCGCCCGGAAAATTCACCGCTTGCCAACGATATGCGATGTCAGGAAACTGGGCGTCGCAATAGAGTCGACATTTCATCTCACCCTTTGAACCCGTTTGCCCGAGCGTGGCATCTGCCTGAATGAGCGGCTGATCAAGAACGTGCTCCAGCACGCGGAGCATCAATAGCTGATGTTCGAAGCGCAGATCCTCCTCGCGCTCGACAACGACGCTGCCTGCGGCACTTCGGCTCCAAATGTTTGATGCCCAGTTCCAAGATCCATTTTTAAACTGCGTTCCGTAACATTTTGCTCGCTCTAAGAGATCAGATGGATTATTCTGGATGGGCGTCAAACCCACCTTCTGCTTTTCCCCTATTATCTGGCCAAATAGCTTGGGAAAACTCGCTATCGTTATGTCGTCAGTGGAAATTGGCATAAGAACCTCTGAGCATCCGGAAGGTACGTCTGGAACTCTTGCTTACTACTGTGCTAAAGGGTATATAACTTTCGTCAGCGAGCGCCAAACGCTGTAACTGAGCTTTAACGTGTCCCGTCGGCTCTTCACGCTCTTATGCCCGCTACCTAAAGCGTGAATGCTGCTAGCCGCGACTGATATCAAGTCCTGCCGTGGGTGTGACTTTCATCCTTTCTTTTTGCATAGCTATCTCGTAGAGGAGGATGTGTTTTTGCGCCACGAGAGACCAGCCTATCTTTTTCTGAACGTACTCGAGCGCCCGCTGAGAGAAAAGCTCCCTCAACTCGTTATTTCCCAGAAGTAAGAGCAAAGCAGCCTTTAGATCTTCGAGCGATCCGAGCGGGACGGTTGCGCCCGCTTGACTTGCTTCGACTTCCGCCTTGAGACCTTCAACCGCCGTCACTACTGCAGGCTTTCCCAAGGCGAATGCGTGTGCAAGATTCCCACTTTGCGATGCGCGATCATATGGTAAGACCACGAGATCAGCCAGGTTAAGTATTGAGTCGTATTCCTTTGGCGTGAACGCACCTGTGATGACCCGTATCTGGTCCTTGACCGGAGATTCTCGAATGGCCTTAAGCAGCTTGGGTTTGTAGTAAAGCCCACTGGGTGATCCTGGCCGTGCGTCGCCTGCAATAATCAGAACCGCGTTCTTGGCCTTTTCGAGGATGTCGGGCCATATGGTAACCACGTCTTCGAACCGCTTGTTTGGTTCCCACCATCCGATGCAAAGGACGACTTTCTTACCCTTGTATCCGGCCTGCCTCTTCGCTTCTCGAACGTCGGGGACATCTTCAGCGACTACGGCCTTTGCCCCATGTGGGATGACGTAGACGTTGTCTGGAATCCTACCTAAGTTTGCAGGCAAAAAGATCTTCTGAAACTCTTCGTGCACAATGCCTGCGTCTACGGTTTCCAGGCTTAAGCTCGTGAAGATGGCCTCTTCTCGACTGAGTGTGCTGTAGACCGAATGGTACGTAATCACTGCAGGCACGCGCGCAACGAAAAGCAGAAAGAGCAAATCGATGATGCTAATGCCATAATCTCCCGCGTTGGCGTATAACCCGTATTCGTGTTGAATGTGGACGACGTCTGGTTTCAAATCCATTATCTTGTCAAAAATGACGCGTTCCCAATCGGGCTTCGAGATATCTATAATCCCAAAAACGTTTGGTTGCGATTCGTGCCCACCCACTTGCTCGTCCGTGTGGCTGATCATATAGACGGTGTGACCATAACGCTCAATGGCGCCGATCAGGTCAGACGAGTATATCGCGATTCCGTCGTGGCGCGGCGGAAACGGGGTCACCATGCATATCCTCAACGGCTCTCCATCGTGGGTGTCCAGGTCTTTTATAGGGTTCATAACGTTTCGACTCCTAGCTTCGAAGGGGGGTGCTCCCCTTTCTCAGATTCGCGTTTAACTCGCAAACATGACACCGTTGAATTTGCATGTATATTACCCTACTCTTTGCCTTCTTGTGACGTTGCCGTTCGCGTTTGTGCGTGCGACGTGCTACGCGTAGGGCGGTGCTAAGCCTCAGAATCGCCGAAAAATGGCGACCATAGACGCCTAAGAAGTGCGAGCAGACCCGAACAGAGCGCTCAAGAGAAATCAAAACGACCGAAAAGCAAGACAATTCGCAAAATTAGCTTGTCCGCCAACGAGCAAGTGACGCGATATTCGAGTTACGTAGTCGTGTATCACTGCGCTCTAAGTTTGGCGGATGCCACTCTGCTCCCAAAAGCTGCGCTGCGTGGTACGCGGCGATGGCAGACAAAAAGCGCGTTTAGCTGAAGAGGTCACCTTCGTACTTTGTAGCGCCCATGCTCAGGGCCATTTCGACTGTCTCGAGATCCTTCATTAGAAAGATCTTGTCATCCCCTACCTCCTCGACGTCGACGCTGTTTTTGAGGATCTCTTTGTGCTTCTGAAATCGGCCGATCGTTACGACGAACTCTTTAGGATTGTCGATTATGGTAATATCATACCCTGCTGCCTGAAGGATGTCTTGAACTTTCTCCAGATCTGCCTCGGAGATTTCAAAACGATATTTTGCCCCGTTATAGTAATCGCCTAATTGCTTGAAGAGCCCGGGATCGCCAAGGTACTGTTTAAAGACGTAATCGTTTTTAAGCTTAAATATGTTAATACCAGCCATTTCAACCACGGGATGATATGCTTACATGTATTTATCTCTATTTCCTTCGGGCTAAATAACCTCGCGCACCTATGAAATCTCGATCGTCTTTTTTGTTATTCCAAAAAAACGCCAACACGAGAAAGGTTAACTTGTATCAACAACAATACTATTGATAAGGAACCGCTTCCTTCTCCGGTCAGCTTGTCAAGATGATGTAATGATTAGAGACATCAATGAATACTTTGAAAAACTAGAAGCTGAGCTTCAGGCCTGTTTCGCTATCGCCTCTGAAGCACGTAAAAACGGCGAGGATCCGTCTCTTTCTCCCGAAATCCTACCTGCTCGTGACCTTGCTGAGCGCGTTGAGAACCTCATCGGCATCCCTGGAATTGCGCTGCGTATAAGGCAGCTTGATGAAACAATGTCACGCGAAGAGGCTGCCCTCGCAATTGGTTTGGACTTTGCCAAGGGCGAATTCGGCGCTTATGAGAGCAAAGTCCAGGTAGTAGAAAAGGCCGTCAGGACCGCGGTTGCGATGTTGACCGAGGGTGTCGTTGCAGCGCCGATTGAGGGCATTGCACGCGTAGAGCTCGGTAAGAATGACGACCGGACCGACTACTTACAAATATTCTATTCAGGCCCCATCAGAAGCGCGGGGGGGACTGCCCAAGCCCTTTCTGTGTTGGTCGCCGACTACGTTAGGCGCGCTGTCGGCATTGGCCGATATGTGCCACGGGACGATGAAGTTGAGCGATATGTTGAAGAGATTCCCCTTTACAAGACGCTCGTGAACTTGCAATACACGCCACCGGCTAGTGACATCAGCACCATCGTCACGAATTGCCCCATCTGCATCAACGGCGAAGCAACAGAAAAGGAGGAGGTTGCAGGCTATCGAAACCTTGAACGCGTAAAAACGAACGCCGTTCGCGGTGGCATGGCGCTCGTCTTGGCAGAAGGGCTGGCTCAGAAAGCGCCTAAACTGAAGAAGTACGTGTCGCAGCTCGGACTGGACGGGTGGGGGTGGCTAGACGAGATCATTCACGTGAACGTGTCTGAAGAGGGGGGTGAAGAAGGGTCAAAAATCTCTAAAAAGCGAGGCGGCGAAAGCACGATTGCCCCAAGCTGGAAGTACATGGAAGACATCATTGCAGGCCGGCCGGTGTTCTCGCATCCTTCCCGTAAGGGGGGCTTTCGTCTTCGCTATGGACGAGCGCGCAACACGGGCTTTGCCTCTGCTGGTATCAACCCCGCAACGATGGTCGTGCTCGGTGAGTTCCTCGCTCCGGGAACGCAACTGAAGATGGAGCGGCCGGGTAAGGCTGCTGGTATTTCTTCAGTCGATTCGATTGAAGGGCCGACCGTTAAACTATATAACGGAAGCGTATTCCGCATTGACTCTTACGACGCGGCCCTCAAACATCAAAACGATATCGACGAGATCCTCGACCTCGGAGAGATTCTCGTAAACTACGGAGACTTTCTGGGCAATAACCACCCGCTGATTCCATCACCGTACGTGCACGAATGGTGGGTTCAAGATCTCGAAGAAGGGGCCACTGGCTTACACGAACCTGTCCCTCCTGTTGATGTGAATGAGCTCACTGCGTCAGCCGCGCTCGACCTTTCGCGGCACTTCAGGATCCCATTGCACCCCAAGTTTACCTATTTGTGGCACGATATAACGCTCAAACAGTTGACACAGCTCGCCGAGTTTGTCAGCCAAACGGGCCAGATATCGCAGGGCGACTTGCCGGCGGAAGCCGCTCACGGTTCTAAAGCGCCGGTCGACCTCATCTTGCCCTGTGATCCCAAAACAAAGGAGCTGTTAGAAGCGCTGCTCGTCCCGCACGCTGTAACTGAAGATAAAGTGATAATTAAAGACGCAGCGGCATTAATCAAGAGTCTCGGGCTTACTGACTCACTGGGCAAGGAGTGGTTTTCCCTTAAAAGCCCGCGCATCAAGTCGACGATTGACGCAGTAACGCTGCTCAGCGAGATCGAAATACGGAAACGCGCACCGTCAAGGATCGGGGGGCGAATGGGACGACCTGAGAAATCTCACGCCCGAGAGATGAAGCCACCTCCGCATGTGCTCTTCCCTATCGGCAATACAGGTGGGCGTGACCGATCTCTTCGAAAGGCAGCCGGGTCAACAAAAGCGGCCACCGAACGCTCCTCGGAAATTGACGCCCATTACCTCGGCATAATTGACGTTGACGTCGGCGTCCGTCGCTGTCCAACGTGCCAGAACACAACCTATCAAACGCGCTGCGAATGCGGCGGTTTTACAGAGCCCGTTATTTTTTGTCCGGCATGTTCGCGCGATCTGCGAAACGGGGGCGCATGTCCAAAGTGCGACAGACAAGGGGTCAGCCATAGGATCCAGTCTGTTGATCTACGAAAGGTCTACCAGCAAGCGCTTGCCCGACTTGACGAAACGCCGCGATTCGAGAGATTTAAAGGCGTCTTAGGCCTGATATCTAAAAATAAAACCCCAGAGCCCCTAGAAAAAGGTATTTTACGCGCAAAGCACGAGATCTTCGTATTCAAGGACGGGACCTGCAGATACGACTTAACTGACCTGCCCACAACGCACTTCACACCGCAGGAAATCTCAGTCCCTGCGAGTAAGCTCATCGAGTTAGGGTACAACGTGAAAGCCGACGACCAGGTCGTTGAATTGGCGCCGCAGGATATCATACTGTCTGAGGACTGCGGGGAGTGGCTTCTGCGCGTTTCCAAGTTCATCGACGACCTTCTCGTCAAATACTATAAGCTGCCCCCTTACTACAAGGCAGATGCGAAAGAGGATCTTGTTGGTGCATTGGTGATCGGGCTGGCGCCTCACACAAGCGCCGGCGTATTAGGCCGCGTTATTGGTTTCACATCTGCGTCGGCAGGCTTTGCTCATCCGTTCTTCCACGCTTCAAAGCGCCGAAATTGCGATGGAGATGAGGACTGCGTCGTCCTTCTCCTGGACGGACTTTTAAACTTCTCTTTGTCGTATCTTCCCGACCGTCGCGGGGGCAAAATGGACGCGCCACTCGTCTTGACGACGCGGATCGATCCGAAGGAGATCGATGCCGAAGCGCACAACCTCGACATAGTTGAGCGGTATCCGCTTGAGTTCTACAGAGCAACGCTGCGCTTTGAGGATCCGAAGCGGGTTCACGTAACAACGGTAGCGTCGCGATTGGGCACGAACGCCGAATACACGGGTTTTGCGTTTACCCATCAGTCGTCGTCGATTTCGCTCGGCCCCTTGAACAGCTCGTACAAGGTGCTTGAGTCTATGATGGAAAAAATGGAGATGCAGCTTGAGCTTGGTCGTCGCATTCGCGCCGTAGACGAGCGAGACGTCGCAGAACGCGTTATCAAGACACACTTCCTCCCTGACCTTATTGGCAATTTGCGAGCGTTTTCGCGCCAAAAGGTGAGGTGTGTGAAATGTAATTATAAGGTGCGTCGGCCCCCCATTAGCGGCAACTGTCCGAAATGCGGTGGAAAGATCGTGCTCACCGTTCACGAAGGCACGGTAACGAAGTACATGGAGCGTTCGATTCAGATCGCCAACGATTATGGCGCGTCCAAGTATACGCGCCAGCGGCTTATGCTCCTTGAGATGTCGGTCAACTCGCTGTTCGAGAGCGATGCCTCAAAACAGATGGGCCTCGTCGACTTCATGTAGGCTCAAACGATCTGCTTGTGACAACACGAACTGCACTCTTGCCGCGGCCATTGCTTAGCGCGATGCAAAACCTTATGAAAGGGAGTCCAACGTAAAACAAGTCGCTCGACGAGGGACAGACAATAATGGTCGATATTCCGAGATTGGTGTTAAACTCCGGTCTGCAGTTCTTACGTTCGCCTGCAGGCGCCGTTGACTGGAGGCAAGTGGCGAAAAACGCGGCAAACGTCGGGGACGCGAAACGATGGCCTAACGCAGAGAAACAATGGCTTTTACCGACGTACGAAGAGTTTGTGAGCGCCACCATGCCACAAATCATAGAATTAACTGGGCTTCATGCACTACGCGACCGTAAAATACGAGTCTTTGACCGATATGATTGGATCAAGACGAACGTCAACGCGTTCGCAGATCAGTTTGCGCCGCTCGAACAGGCGCTTATGACGCATATGGGCGATTCGCTCATAAGCAAAGGGGTGTACAAATCTAATCAAGTCATCTCAACGGTCGGTTTTAGCCTTCTGCTTGGCTACATTGCAAAAAAGGTCCTGGGTCAGTACGATCCAAGCCTTTTCGGGCGCGAGATCGTAAGTGGACAGATCTATTTTGTGGAACCAAATATCGAAATAGTCGAGCGCCAACTCTCTTTCGCGGGAAATGACTTTCGGCGATGGATCGCTGTCCACGAGGTGACCCACGCTGTCGTGTTCGAGTCGGTGCCGTGGCTTAAAGTATATCTAAACCAACTCCTGAAACGGTATCTTGCGGCGACTACCGAAGGACTCGCTTCAGACGGTTTCCAAGAACGGGCTCGCGCCGTTTCGAGTCACTACAGAGAACAAGGACAATTCTCACTCCTACACGCCGTTCTTTCTCGTGAACAAATAGACCTCACAAATCAGATTCAAGCCCTGATGAGCGTGATAGAGGGTTATTCGGATTTTGTCATGGACAGGATCGGCAAGGAGTTGCTCGCAACGTATGACCACATGAAGCGCGCTTTTGACCTCCGAAGAAGGCGCAAAAGCGGAAGAGAGAGGTTCTTTGAGCGTGCGACAGGACTTGGCATGAAGATGGAGCAATATGTCCTTGGAGAACGGTTCGTCTCACACGTTGAGACGAGTCAGGGGATCGACTTTGTTAACAGGGTTTGGCGCTCTCAGAGTGATATTCCTACGCTTGATGAGCTAACACACCCTGAAAAATGGATCGTGCGGCAAAAACGCACGACCTAGAGGCGTAACGACCTCTCCCGAATTAAGAGTTATGACTGAACAAGCACGCTGTGCTCGATCCTTTCCAGACGATCGCGGCGTTCGTCAAGTGTGCGGAACTTCTCCTGTCTTGCGTAGTAATCAGCACGTTCAATAAGTCCACGAAAGGTCTCACTTACCATAGATTCACCAAATGAGCCGACGAACCGATAAGGGATAAGCGCACGGTAAGAGCACCGTGAAAGTAATCGCACCTCACGCCTGTGATGCCCCTTGCAAGACTCGATGGACGGTCACCGGGGACATTCTGTCGTTTTTATCCGTCAAAATTAACAAGGCTCCACTGAAATTGATTTTTACACACATATATCGTCCTAATTGGCGCCATTCGCCCGAAAAAGAGGATATCCCCGCGTTTGGCAGGATAACGTTAAATAGCATGCAAATTGAGCATTTAACCGATTGGCGTGCCTCATAAATTACCGTCTAAGGACTTGTTGCAGTGGGATCAGACGCTCTTCAAGGACGAACGTTATCTAGAATTAGACTACATCCCAGAGCACTTCTCCCATCGAGAGACGCAGATGCGCGCTCTTAAGATCGCCGCCCGTCCCGCACTGCGGGGCGCCCGCCCAATCAACAGTTTATGTTCAGGGCCGCACGGCACAGGAAAGACCACGGCAGTGCTGAAGGTATTCGAAGAGATTGAGAACTACACTGACAGCGTCGTGCCGGTATACGTAAACTGTCAAATCGACGGGACTCGATTTGCGATATTCTCAGAGATCTACAAGAAACTCTTCAAATATACACCACCCGATTCGGGTGTTTCATTCAAGCGTGTCTTCAAAAAGATTACCAAACACCTCATCGATCAGGAGAAGGTACTCATCGTCGCTCTTGATGATATCAACTACCTCTTCTATGAGAACACGGTCAACAAAGTCCTTTATGCACTCCTGCGGGCTCACGAGGTGTCAGCAGAGGTCAAGATCGGGGTTATCGCAATATCAAGCGACCTCTCGGTTGAGATGTCAAAGCAACTCGACCCTCGTGTGATGTCGGTTTTTCTTCCTGAGGATGTATACTTCCCGCTCTATACCCGTGCTGAGGTACGCGACATTCTGGGAGACCGTGTGCGGCGCGGGTTCTACGCAAACGTGGTACCTGAAGACGTGCTCGAAAGGGTCATTGATCTTGTGGAAGAGGCAAGCGACTTGCGGGTGGGGATCGACCTCTTGAGGAAAATAGGACTCAGAGCCGAGATAAGCGCTCGAAGATACGTCACCGCAGACGACGTGGAACACTCATACGAAAAATCGCGCCTCGTCCATCTCACGTACTCAATACACTCGTTGCGCGCTGAAGAGCGAGACCTTCTTAAACTGATCGCAGCGCAAGAGGCAAAGATAAAGGCGGGAGAGCTCTATAAGAAGTTCAACGAAGAGACGCACCTCGGCTACACGCGATTTTATGACATTGTCTCCAAGCTTGATTCAATTCGACTCATCAACACTGATTTTACAGGTAAAGGAACACGCGGACGAACGCGAGAGATTCAACTCAGATACGATCCGGAGGATGTCCTCAGCGTGCTTGCCGGAACGGATACGTAATGCCCGCTGCAAAAAACGACAGAATTGACGCGCTCATCGGAGAGGTCCGCGATCTGAAGAGCGAGATCAAAGAGCTTCGGATCCTTCTTATGTATGAGCTCCTGAAAACAGAGGATGAGCGATTTCGCGGCAGCGACACGCTCCTCGCACTTGTTAAACAAGTGCTTAAAGGAGCCGTTGAACAGCTTGCCGACCTCGAGCGCAAAACCGACGAACAGGCGCGAGGGGCGCAACGATCGACTAAACGTTCGACAAAAGAACCAGTCAAATCTCGCAAAGACGTGTCAAAGCCAACGGTCGACGTCGACAAGGAGATCGCGATTTTGAAAAAAGAGATGGCTACGAGCCTCCGGAACGCTGCAAAGGAGATTGAAGAGGAGGACGCAGAGGAGGAAAAGGAGGACACGGGGTAACTCATGTTGCTTATGTCCTTCGACGAGTATGAGGAGGGTGCAGAAGCGGAGAATGGCCCTACCTGGCAAGAGTTTGAAGAGCAAATCCGTGACGTCCTCGAGTGCGCCGGCTTTTCAACTGATTTTAGGAAGGTCTTCGTGGCTGCAGGGAGGCGCTACGAAATTGATGTCGTCGCTTATCGCTTTGATACGATCCTGCTCATCGATGCCAAGCGGTACGGCAGAGCGCGTCTCCGAAGCTCGTCCATTCGCGCACAGGCGCGAAAACACCTCGCCCGCTGTGGCGAGTTTGACCGAGCTTTTTCCGTCAGCAGCGTGCCCGTCATCGTAAGCTGGATAGACGATGCCCTTCTCAGCGAGGGTGATTGCTTCATCGTTCCTTTCGACGCGCTTGAGGATTTTATCGTGCACCTCGAGCGCTACGTTGATTCGATAAACGAGCTTGACGCCCGTGATTCTATACTCGATAATATCTACGAGGACGACATCTTTTAATCGACGCCATTCGCAAAGGCAATATTTTAAGTTTGGTCAACACATTTCTTTCATGAAGTTGACGCGCCGAGGCTGAATTCTCGGCCACAAATCTGCGAATGTGAGGAAGATTGATGAGAGCGTGTATCATGTGCGGTGGTACCGGAACGAGGCTCAGACCGTTGACCTTCGAACGGCCGAAGCCGAGCATCCCCCTTCTCAACAAACCGTCAGTCGGCCACCTTGTCGAACATCTGTCAGCAAACGGCTTCAACGATATCGTCGTCACCCTTGGGTACCTGGGGCGGAACATCGAAGGGTACCTTGGAGACGGACTGAAGTTCGGCGTGGAGATAAACTACATTCGCGAGAAAAAGAAGTTGGGCACTGCTGGCAGTGTCAAAAACGCTGAGCACCTCCTCAACGACGGACCGTTCCTCGTTGTCGGAGGAGATCACGTGATGGACATTAACCTTCGCGAGTTTTATCAGTTCCATCGAAAAAATGATAGCATACTGTCTGTCGGAGTGATGTCCATCGACGATCCACGCGAATACGGAATCCTTGACATTGACGTAAATAATCGAGTGCATCGGTTTAGCGAGAAGCCGAGTTCCGGCCAGATATTTAGCAACCTCGCAAGCACGGGCATCTACATGTGCGATCCTGAACTCTTCAGCCATATTCCAAAGGAGCGGTTCGACTTCGCCAAAGACCTTTTTCCGCGGCTGCTGAGTTCAAGCGAGCACATGTCGGCGTGGATGGCACACGGCCACTGGAACGACATCGGAAACGCAACTGCTTATCGGCAGGCGTCGAGGTGGATGCTCGACAACTTGAGCGGAACCGAAATCGTAGGGCACTTCGAGATTAAAGACGCGCGCCTGAACGGCCCCGCATCAATAGGAAATGACGTATCGATCGGGTCAAACTCAGCCATCGTCGGCCCGGTTGTGATTGGCGCAAACACCTTCATCGGCGACAACGTGCTAATCAGCCCCTACACGACCATTGGCTCTGGCTGTGATATCGCCGATGATACATCCGTGCTCTCCGGCATCGTGTACGACGACGTCAAGATAGGTGCACATACCGCCGTTTCAGGTTCCGTGATCGACAACGGAACGCGCATAGGAGATCATTGCGTTCTCGAAAACAACACCGTCATCGGTCCGCGAGTCGTCGTGAACGATTTCGTGACCGTACACTCGGGCGTCTCTATTTGGCCCGAGGTCGTCATCGATGGGGGCGAAGTGTTTAAGGACGTGCTTAATGCCGCGTACGACACGCACAAAGACGGGTCGTGACGGAAAAGGGAGTTGCTCTTTAAGGAGTTTGAAATAAAGGTGGAATGATAAAATGCTTGATATTCAAAACTTGCACGTAGAGGTCGACGGTAAGCCTATCCTCAAAGGGTTAGACCTTCACGTTAACGAAGGGGAGACACACGCCATTTTTGGCCAAAATGGCTCAGGAAAAACCACCCTCGTGTTAACAATCATGGGGTTTCCCCGCTACCGTGTCACGGACGGGCGCATCCTGTTCAAAAAGAAGGACATCACTGATCTGCCCGTATACGAGCGGGCGCGTCTTGGCATCGGGATCTCATTTCAACACCCACCGGCCATTCACGGGGTGAAGCTCAAAGATTTGGTCGACATAGCCGCACAACATAGCAAACGGACTTTCAAGACCGAAGAAGTCGCTGAAACTGTCAATATCCCGCCGGATTTTCTCACTCGGGATGTCAATTTTGGATTCTCAGGTGGGGAGGTGAAGCGCACCGAGCTGTTACAGCTCCTTGCGCAAAACCCCGACCTCGTGCTCCTTGACGAGCCAGATTCCGGGGTCGATCTCGAGAATATCGAGCTCGTTGGAGAGACGATCAACAAGCTGCTCGACAGAGACAAGCGCTCGCGCAAGCGACGTAAAGCAGGACTCATCATCACGCACGCCGGAGGCATTTTGAAGATCGTGAAGGCTGACAGGGCACACGTTCTCGTTGACGGTCAGATCGCGTGTTCCGGCAACCCTGGTGAACTCCTCACCGATATCTGCGAGCTTGGTTATGAGGAGTGTGTAAAATGTCAAAGGTAGATGAGCTGACCAAACGCGCCGAAAAGGCCCGTGGGAAGAAGGCGGCGTACGGGCCCGACATACCACTTGAGAGTTACACGTCGAACGCCCCGGCCCACAAGAAAGTCCAGACGCTTAAGACGCTGCCCCCCAATTACCAGAGCCAGTCGCTTGGCGTTGGAATCGATGCAAAGGAGGATGAGCGATCGGGCTCATATTTCCAGCTCGATACAAGCGTCGTCTACTCGAAGACCTCGGCACAGGACGTTGAAGTGCTCAGTGTGACCGAAGCGCTCGACAAGTATGACTGGCTCAAGGACTATTGGTGGAAAACTGTCGCGGTTGACGCTGACAAGTACACCGCCCAGGCCGCTCTTAATTTCAGTAACGGCTACTTCATAAGGGCAAAGGCGGGCGCGAAGACTGTCCTACCAATTCAGGCGTGCATGTTCCTGGCCCAGGAGAGCCTGTCACAAAACGTGCACAACATCATCATTGCTGAGGAGGGCTCGGAAATGCACATAATATCGGGCTGCAGAACCGCAGAAGAGCTCTCCCACGGAATTCACGTCGGAGTTTCTGAGTTCTTCATCAAGGAGGGCGCGAAATGCTCCTTTTCGATGATTCACAACTGGGGCCCGGAAGTTGCCGTTCGCCCGCGGAGCGGTGTCATCATTGAGAAGGATGCCACGTTTATCAACAATTACGTCTGTTTGAAGCCCGTTAAGAGCTTACAAATGTACCCGACGCTCCGTTGCGTAGGCGAGAACGCCACCGCGTTATCGTACTCTCTGCTGTATGCAACAGAGGGCTCACATATGGACGTCGGGGCGCGAGTAATCTTGGAAGCTGAGCGATGCAAGGCAGACGTGATAGCGCGGACGATCACAAACGGCGGCGAGATCATCTCGCGCGGAAACCTTACCGCTCTCCACGGTGACGTCAAAGGACATCTCGAATGCCGCGGACTGATGCTGGGTGACCACGGGAGGATTTTTGCCGTCCCTGAACTCGATGGAGCCGTTCCAGATGTCGATATGTCCCACGAAGCCGCAGTGGGGAGAATCGCTGAGGAGGAGATCACCTACCTCATGACGCGGGGGCTCAGCGAAGATGAGGCCACCTCCGCTATCGTGCGTGGCTTCCTGGACGTGGAAATCAAAGGAGTGCCGCCTGCCTTACAAGAAGAGATGCGGCGTGCTGTCCACACCACTGAGGGCATGGGCCTGTAGCGCTTGAAAAACGACAATAAAAAACGCGACGTGGCCTGAGAGCGCTTCCTATTCCTTCAAAGCAAGGTAATAGAGCATTCGTCGATCGATCCGCTTTATCCAGCGCGCTTGATAGATAGAAACGTACAGCGTGTTCTCGCCGATGCGTATTGAGACATCTGTCTCTTTAGGGGGGCTGATGGACGTAGGCAAAATCAGAGCGCCTGAACACGTCGTCGTCACTCTGAAATCTTTCCCTTGCTCCTTGATATAAGCGGCAACTGCCTCTTCAACTTCGATCTCTTCCACACTCATCATTAATGCAATCTAGGATGTAGTTCTAATTATGAATATATATCCTTCGACATGTACCCCGATTCAG
>Ga0209048_10002678_pt1 | contig 17560 bp, 16 predicted proteins | sample FrelakmetCRP12CR_FD_187146 | JGI IMG/M metagenome (GOLD analysis project Ga0209048, IMG submission 187146) | Freshwater lake sediment microbial communities from the University of Notre Dame, USA, for methane emissions studies - CRP12 CR (SPAdes)... | ecosystem: Environmental > Aquatic >... | reverse complement strand
GCGGCGTAGTCGAGCGCGCGCGCGAGATGCACGCCCGTGTCGATCTCCGGATGGTCGTCGACGCGCTGCGGGACGCCATACAACGCGTCGACTTCGGGGAGCCATTGCGCGAGCGCTCCGCACTCGCGCAACACCGCGAGCATCCGCGACGGATACGGTTCCATCAACCCCGTCGCGAGCTCCTGCCAGACGCGCTCCGGCGCGAGCGTGGCGAGCTCGCCGCCCGTCGCGAGCGCGCGGAGCAGCGCCTCCGTTTCCGGCGCGACGACGAAGCCGAAGCGCGCGGCGAAGCGCGCCACGCGCAGCACGCGAAGCGGATCCTCGGCGAACGCGGGCGACACATGGCGCAGCACGCCCGCGCGCAGGTCCGCCTCGCCGCCGTAGGGATCGATCAGCGTGCCGTCTTCTGCGCGCGCCATCGCGTTGATCGTGAGGTCGCGCCGCTCGAGGTCCTGCAGCAGCGTCACGTCCGGCGACGCGAAGAATTCGAAGCCGCGGTAGCCGATCCCGTGCTTGCGCTCGGTTCGCGCAAGCGCGTATTCCTCCCGGGTCTCGGGATGAAGGAAAACGGGGAAGTCGCGGCCGACCGGCCGATAGCCCGACGCGATCAGGATCTCCGGCGTTGCGCCGACGACGACCCAGTCGCGGTCGCCGCCCGCGCGTCCGAGGAGCTCGTCGCGGACCGAACCGCCAACCCGAAAGATCTGCACGATCGGCGCGGCGCGGTGGTTGCGGGTCATCCGCGCGAGCTATCGGCCGTTCGACGAGCGACCAGCGCGCCCGCGCCCGCCCTCAGCGCCCGACCTGCGAGCGATAGGCGTCGTACCGGCTCCTGATCGCCGCCGGCCCGAGATACGTCGGCGCGACCGCCGCGAGCGCCGCCGGCACGATGCCGAACAGCGCCGGGAACGCGCAGCCGCAGACGCTGTCCTGCTGCATCGACGCGAGGTTGTCGCGGCTCATCGGCGTGCCCGGCAGCAGCTCGAGGAAGCGCGCCTGCAGGCGGCCGAGCGCAGGCGGCAGCGACACGATGGGCCGCTCGTGCTCCGTCAGCGTGCCGACGAACGCGACGAGCTCGCGCAGCGTGTAGATGTCGGGACCGCACAGCGGATATTTCTGCCCGATCGTGGCGGCGTCGTCGAGCGCGTGCGCGATGCAATGGGCGACGTCGCCGACGAAAACCGGCTGGAATCGCGCCTGCGCCGCGGCGATGGCCATCACCGGCAGGTGGCGCTCGAGCGACGCGAACAGGTTGAGGAAACGGTCCTCGCGGCCGAAGATCACCGACGGCTGGAAGATCGTCCAGTCGAGCCCCGACCCGACGATCGCCGCTTCGGCTTCACCCTTGCTGCGCTGGTAGCGCGAAGGTCCTTCCGGGCTCGCGTTGAGCGCGCTCATCTGCACGACGCGGCGCACGCCGGCGGCGCGGCACGCGGCGACCACCTTTTGTGCAAGCTCCGCATGCACGCGCGCGAACGTGTTCCGGCCCGATTCGTTGAGGATTCCGATGAGGTTGACGACGGCCGCGGCGTTCGCCGCCAGGCGCGCGAGCGCGGGCGAATCGTGGATGTCGGCATCGACGACGTCGACCGTCGGCAGCAGGATCAGATGGCGCGCGTTCTCGCGCCGGCGCGTCGGCACGACCACTCGCTTGCCGACCTGCACGAGGCGATTCACCACGTGGCGCCCGACGAAGCCGCTGCCCCCCAGCACCAGCACCGTTTCGCTTGCCATCGTCACGGCGCCTTGACGGCGATCGGCAGGACCGTGTCGGCGCCCGCGGCGGCGCCCGCGGCGGCGCCTGGTCGCGGCGATATCGTGCCGAGCCGCGTGGTCAGCGGCACGTAGGGCTGGTCGAGCTCACGCGCGTAGAACATCGCGTTGGCGAGCACTTTTTTCACGTAGTCGCGGGTTTCGTTGAACGGGATCGATTCGACCCAGATGGCGCCCTCGAGCGGCGCGCCGTTGCGCCAGGCCTGTGCGCGGCCCGGTCCTGCATTATACGCAGCGGCGGCGAGCGCCGGCATGCCCTCGAGGCGGTCCTGCCAGTACTTGAAGTAGAACGCGCCGAATTGCGTATTGAGCGACGGGTCCGCGATCTGCGAAGCTCGGTAGTCGCTCCTTCCCGTTTGCTTCGCGACCCAGCGCGCGGTCGCCGGCATGAGCTGCATGAGCCCGACGGCGCCTGCCGACGACACGATGTCCGGCGCGAAGCGGGATTCCTGGCGCGCAACGCTCAGCAGCATCGCCTCGTCGGCGGCCTGGTCGCGCGCGGCGGCGGAAAAGTGCTCGCGAAACGGCATCATGTAACGCAATGCGAAATCGTGGCGCTCCTTCGTGCGGTCGGCGGTGTTGATCGCGCGGTCGTACAGCCCGACGCGCCGCGCATAGTCGGCGGCGATGAGCAGGCTCTCATCGTCGCGGCCGCGGACGACATACAGCCATTCGCGCTGCGACTCGGGGCGCATGTCGAGCTCGGCCAGCTTCACCGCGCGGCGAACCCCGGCCTGCGCACCGAAGAGCGCGAGCGCCTCCGGCGACGGGCGCGCCGGCGTGCTGACCGGCTCGACGCGTTGCCCGAGCGCCTCCGCGGACAGGAGGCCGTAGAAATTGAATTCGCGGGCGAGCTCGGCATAGACGGCGTTGGCCTCGGCGGTGCGGCCCGCGGCGATCGCCGCGCGAGCCTTCCAGTAACGCCACGCCGGCTCCTGCGCCTGCGACGGCAGCATCGCCGCGATGGCGGCGTCGACATCCGGCCACGCGCCGGCGCGCAATGCCGCGCGCACGCGCCACGCGCTCTGCGCATCGTCGAGCGGCGCGCCGGCGATCTCGCGGTACCAGTCGTTGGCGTGCGGGTTGAGCTGCCGCGCTGCGTAATAGGCAATGCGCGCGTTGCCGTATTGCCGGTCCTCTGCCGGCAGCCGAACGCGCAGTTTATCCCACGACGCGCGCGCGCCGGCGGCGTCGCTGCGCGATGCGCGCTCCAATGCGTAGAGCACCAGCAGGCGCCCGCTGCGCGATTTCACGTCGGCCTTCGCGAGCGCCCCCGCGGGATCGCGCTCTGCCTGCGCAAATTCCCGGTTCCCGATGCGCTCGTCTGGCGGGAGGTTGACCGCGATGGACATTGCGAGCCTGACGTTGCCCGCCTCGGTGGCGAGCCGGAATCGCGCGCGACGGTCGGCGGGCGTGAGGCCACCGCTTGCGATCAGCGCCGTGAACAGCGGCTCGCACGATTCCGGCGTCGACTGCGCGTTGAACCACAGCGGCTTCGCGGCGGCGAGCGCGAGGGCGCCCTCGCGCAGGCGGCGCTCCTGGAGCGCATAGCAGGTGAGCTCGACATCCTCGCCGGCGGGCGGCGGATACATCGGGCGGAACGCCGCCCAGTCGCCGCGTTTGCCGATCGCCTTGAGATAGTCCACGCGCAGTCGGTCGGCGAGCGGCGAATCCGGCCATTTGGCCAGAAAATCCTCGATCTCGCCGGTCCCCGCCGTATCGAGTCGCGCGGACAGGCGCCAGAATTCGACGTACGACTCGAGCACATGCCCCGCGAGCTTCGGACCCAGCGCGTCAAGCCGGGACTTCTGGCCGCGCTCGAACGCGGCCTTCGCCGCCAGGAAGTCGTCGTCAGACGGCTCGGGTGCGGCGCGCGCGGCACCCGCGGCAAGCGCCAACGCCGCCGTCAGCAAGAAGGTTCGCAGGAATGGATTCATGGTGCCCATTGTCGGTGACGCGGGCTCCTTTGGGCAACCGGACGCCGCGCGACGTCATTGACGAGCATGAGACCACGGACGCCGCTCGCGGTTCGGGATAAAATCCGGGGCAGAGTCGGGCCGCACGCACCGGGTGCCAAGCCCGCACGCCGCATCCGGGAGGAGCGATGCCACAACGCAAGGGCGCGCCGCAGGTCGGCGTCGTGATGGGCAGCGACAGCGACTGGGACATCATGCGCCACGCGGCCGCGCAGCTCGACGCATTTGGCATCGGCTACGAAGCCCGCGTGCTGTCGGCGCACCGGATGCCCGACGACATGTTCGAATACGCGGAAGACGCGCTCCCCCGCGGCCTGCGCTGCATCATCGCTGGCGCCGGCGGCGCGGCACACCTGCCCGGCATGCTCGCGTCGAAGACGACGGTGCCTGTGCTGGGCGTTCCCGTGCCGTCCAAGTATCTGCGCGGCGAGGACTCGCTCCTTTCGATCGTCCAGATGCCGAAGGGCATTCCGGTCGCGACCTTCGCCATCGGCGAAGCCGGCGCCGCGAATGCGGGACTCTTTGCGGCCGCCTTGATCGCCGCCACCGATCCGGCGGTCGCGAAGAAATTGGCCGCGTTCCGCCTTAAGCAGACGGCCACGGCGCGCGCGATGCACGTGCCGAACGAGGGGAGCAAATCGGGATCGTGACGCCGATGATCGCGCCCGGCGCCTGGCTCGGGCTGCTGGGCGGCGGCCAGCTCGGCCGGATGTTCTGCATGGCCGCGCAAAGCCTGGGCTACAAGGTCGTGGTGCTCGATCCGGGCGCGGCCAGTCCCGCAGGCAGCGTCGCCGACCGGCACATTCGCGCGGACTACCAGGATCCGCAAGCGCTCGCGAAGCTCGCGGCGCTCGCCGCCGCGGCAACTACCGAGTTCGAGAACGTGCCCGCAGGGGCCCTCGATTACCTCGCGCGATCGCTGCGCGTCGCGCCCGCGGCGGCGAGTGTGGCCATCGCGCAGGACCGGATCAGCGAAAAGACCTTTCTGTCCGGGCACGGCTTTGCCGTCGCACCGTTCGCGGTCCTGCGCACCGAAGCCGACGCCCGTGCCGCGGATGCGGCGCTCGTCCCGGGCATCGTGAAGAGCGCGCGCCTCGGCTACGACGGCAAGGGGCAGATCCGCGTGCGCGAACAAGGCGAAGTCGCCGCGGCCTTTGGCGAAATGGGCGGCGCGCCGTGCGTCCTCGAGCGCTTCGTGAAGCTCGCCTGCGAGGTGTCCGTGATCGTCGCCCGCGGCGACGGCGGCGAGGTCGTCGCGTGGCCCGTCGCGGAGAACCTGCATCGCGACGGCATCCTCGACGTGTCGATCGTTCCAGCGCGGGTGTCCGCCGATCTCGCCCGCGAGGCGCTGCGGGTCGCGACGTCCATCGCCGGCAAGCTCGCCTACCGCGGCGTCCTCTGCATCGAGATGTTCGTCACGGAGGACGGCGCGCTCCTCGTCAACGAGATCGCCCCGCGGCCCCACAACAGCGGGCACTACACGATCGACGCCTGCGTGACGTCGCAGTTCGAGCAGCAGGCGCGCGTGCTGGCCGGCTTGCCGATGGGCGACACGCGGCAACACGAGCCCGCGGTGATGGTCAACCTGCTGGGCGATCTCTGGTTCGCCGACCGCGACGCGAAAATCCCGCGCGAGCCGGACTGGTCGCGGGTGCTGCGGCATCCGCAGGCGAAGCTGCACCTCTACGGCAAGGCGGAGCCGCGGCGCGCGCGCAAGATGGGCCATGTGACCTGCCTCGGCCCAACGTTGGACGACGCACTTGCCGTCGCGCGCGCGATCAAGCGCGACCTCGGGATTCCCGGCGCCGAACTGCTGTGACGAACGAATCGGACAGCGGGCCTCTTGCCGGCCTGCGCGTGCTCGACCTCACCCGACTCCTGCCGGGTCCCGTCTGCACGCTCTATCTCGCCGACCTCGGCGCCGACGTCGTCAAGATCGAGGACACCGGCGCCGGCGACTACGCGCGCAACCTCGGCAATCGGCCGGGCACGGTCTCGGCATTCTTCCGTGCCGTGAATCGCAACAAGCGCAGCGCGGCGCTGAATCTCAAGGATTCACGCGGCCGGAAGGCGTTCACTTCACTCGTGAAACATGCCGATGTCGTCGTCGAGGGCTTTCGGCCGGGGGCGGTCGCGAATCTCGCCGTCGACTACGAAATTCTCGCCGGGATCAATCCGCGCATCGTCTACGCGTCCATTTCCGGCTACGGGCAGACCGGGCCGCGCGCGCAGGCGGCCGGGCACGACATCAACTACCTTGGCTACGCCGGCGTGCTCGAGCAGACCGGCACGCGCGACGGCCCGCCGGCGCTTTGCAACCTGCAGATTGCCGACCTGCTTGGCGGAGCCGCCGCGGCCGCGATCGGAATTCTCGCCGCGCTCGTCGGCGCGCAGCGCACCGGGCGCGGCCGCCATGTCGACGTCGCGATGGCGGACGCCGCGCTGGCGCACAACATCTTTGCGCTGCACGCGTTGACGCAGTGGGGACGTACTCTGCCGCGCGGCGAGGATCTGCTCACCGGCGGAGTCCCCTGCTACGGCGTTTACGGCACGCAGGACGGCCGCTGGCTCGCCGTCGGCGCCCTCGAAGACAAGTTCTGGCAGACGTTGTGCTCGACGATCGAGCGGCCCGATCTTGCGCCACTGGCGTTCGCGCTCGGCGACGAGGGCGCGCGGGTGCGACAAGCGCTGGAGACCGTGTTCGCGGCGGCGCCGCTGGCACAATGGGTCGACAGGTTTGCCGGCGCCGATTGCTGCGTCACGCCCGTCAACACCCTCGACGAGGCGCTGGTCGATCCGCAGTTCGTCGCGCGCGGGATGGTCGTGGAACGACCGGACGGCTCGCGGCAATATGCGCCGCCGTTCAAGGTGTCCGGCCACGATTTCGTCGTGACGCGCGATGCGCCCGCGCACGGCGAGCACACGGCGGAGGTCCTGCGCGAGGCCGGCTACGACGATGCCGAGATCGCGGCGCTCGTCGCCGACGGCGCGATTGCAATTGCCGTAGCGCGCGCGGACGGCTGATCGGCCGCGATGCGCGCGGCGATTCCGTCGCCGGAGTTGCGCCCGGCTCCGGTTGCAGCATCACGATTCAAAGTGGCTTCTGAAGGCGAATTGTCAGGCTAGCTCGCCGTGCCGATGACCCGCGTCTTGCGCTTCGCGGGTATTGCCACCGCGTCCTTGCGCTCGGCGCCGATCGGCAACGCCGCGACGCGCGCGTATTCCGGATCGACGAAGCGGCAGCCTGCCGCAACATAATCTGTCGCCATCGCCGTCGCGTCGGCGCCCCAGAACAGCGCGTCGCCGAGCGCAAGCGTCGGCACGCCGAATACGCCGCGCGCGATCGCTTCGTCGGTGTTCCGGCGCAACTCGTCCTTGACCTCCTGCCCTGCGATGCGCGTAGCCGCGTCGGGCATGCCGAGGTCGTGGACGAGCTCCACCCACTCGATCGGCAGGTCCGGCAGCCGGCCGTCGCGCCAGACGAAGCGGAAGATGCGGTGCACCGCGTCCGCCGTGCAGTCGCATGCGACCGCTAGACGCAGTAGCGGCAGCGGATTGAACGGATGCTCGTGCGGAAACTTGAGCGCGATGCCCTGCCGCTTCGCCTGCCAGATGCAGAATCGGTAGGTGAAGGCGCGCTTCGCGGGGATCTCGGCCGGACCCTTCTGCCCGTTGGCATTCAGTATTCCGGCGAACAACACGGGCTTGTAACGGATGGTGATGCGCGGCGCGAGCGCGGCCAATTGCTCGCTCTGCAAATAGGCAAACGGGGAAACGAAATCGAAATACCAGTCGGCGATCATCGCGACCGTTTCGCCTGCTCGGCGCGCCGTCCGGGCAGCGCCGCCAGCACCGCCTTCTTTCCGTCCGCGTCCAGCACGCTCCACGCCGCAATCTCGTCGAGCGTGCGCAGGCACCCGACGCAATAGCCGGAGCCGGCATCCATTTGGCACACGCTGATGCAGGGCGAGGCGACCTCGCCCCCCAGCGCAGTGCGATGGGCCGCGGCGGACGTCATGCTGTGAGCAAGGGGTCTTTGGCCGCCAGAGCACGGGCGACACGCGACACCGGCGCCCGGCCGAGGGCATCCGAGATGAACTGTCCCGCGGCGCGCAGCTTCGTCATGTCCACGCCTGTCTCGATGCCCAGCCCATCCAGCATGTAGAGCACGTCCTCGCTCGCGAGATTGCCCGTAGCGCCCTTCGCGTACGGGCATCCGCCGAGGCCGGCGACCGAGCAGTCGAACGTGGCCACGCCCATTTCCATTGCGGCATACACATTGGTCAGTGCCTGCCCGTACGTGTCGTGAAAGTGCCCGGCGAGCTGCGCGAGCGGCACGTGGCCGGAAACCATGGCAACCAAACCTTTCGTCTTTCCCGCCGTGCCGACGCCAATCGTGTCGCCGAGCGAGACTTCGTACGATCCCATCCGATGGAGCGCCGCGGCGACTTCGGCGACTTTTTCCGGCGCGACGTCGCCCTCGTAGGGACAGCCCAGCACGCACGAAATGTAACCGCGGACGCGCATCCCGTGGGTCCTCGCGGCCGCGAAGACCGGCTCCGCGCGCTCGAGGCTTTCGGCGATCGAGCAATTGATGTTCTTGCGCGAAAACGTCTCCGACGCCGCGACGAACACCGCGACCTCGTCGGCTTTCGCCGCCAGCGCCGCCTCGAAGCCCTTCATGTTCGGCGTGAGCACGGGATAGCGGACACCTTCCGCGCGCCGGATGCCGGCCATCACCGCGGCGGCATCGGCCATCTGCGGCACCCATTTCGGCGACACGAACGCGGTCGCCTCGATCGCCGCGAATCCCGCGTCCGACAGCCGGTCGATCAGCGCGATCTTGACGTCGGTCGCGACAGTCGCTCTCTCGTTTTGCAAGCCATCGCGGGGGCCGACCTCGACCAGTCGAACGCGCCGCGGCAAGGTCATTGTGTTTCCCATTCGATTCCGTTCGTCCTTCAGTAACCGCGTCGACGGTCGACGACGCCGGTGACGGTTTGACCGTTCTCGATCCGGCGAATCCCGGCCGCGACCTGCGCGACCGACTCGGAAATCAGCGTCACCGCCGAGACATGCGGCGTCACCGTAACCCGAGGATGATGCCAGAACGCGTGGTCGACCGGCAGCGGCTCCGCGCGGAACACGTCCAGCGTGGCGCCGGCGAGGTGGCCGGAATCCAGGCACTCGATCAGGTCGGCGTCGACGACGAGGTCGCCGCGCGCGATGTTGACGACGTGGGCGCCTTGCGGGAGCTGCGAAAGCGTGTGTCGACCGAGGATTCCATTCGTCTCCGGCGTGGACGGAAGGGTGCAGACGAGCACATGTGCCATCTTTAGGAACGGCCGCAGGTCGACGGTCCCTGCAAAGCTCGTCACGCCGTCAATCGACTTTCGCGTGCGGCTCCAGCTCGCGAGCGGAAATCCGAACGGCGCGAGAGCGCGCGCGATGGCCTGTCCCAGCACGCCAAAGCCCATGAGGCCGACGCCGAAGCCCGCCTTCGCAAGGCGCGTGCGCGGCAGCCAGCGGGCGTCGCGTTGTTGCGCCGCATAGGCGTCCATCTCCCGATACGCGCGCAATGTGGCGAGCGTCACGTACTCCGCCATCTGCTCCGCCATTCCGGCATCGGTGAGGCGGATGATCGGCAGGTCGCGCGGCAGCGTCGGCACCGCGAGGAGCGCGTCGACGCCGGCGCCGAGGTTGAATATCGCCTTCACGGCGCGCACGCGGGTAAACAGCTCGGCGGGCGGCCGCCACACCAGCGCGTAGTCGGGATCCGCAGGCGCGACGGGCCAAATCGCGATCTCCGCCTCCGGCAAGGCGGCCGCGAGCGCCGCGCGCCACGATTCGGCATCGCGGCCGGGCATCTGCAGCAGGATTTTCATCGTGACGAGGGATCGCTAGGCGCTGTCGATATCGACCAGTACCGCGTCCTCCTTCACGGAATCGCCCGCGCGATAGTTGACGGCCGCGACGACGCCGTCCGCCGGCGCCGTGATCGTGTGCTCCATCTTCATCGCCTCGAGAATCATCAACGGCGCGCCGCGCGCGACCTTGTCGCCCGCAATGACCATCACCGCGACGACGGTGCCCGACATCGGCGCGGTGAGATGGCCGCCATGCGCCTCGACTTCGCCCGCGTGCGCGAGCGGGTCGACGAGCAGCAATTTCCGGTGCGCGCCGCGGCAGAACACGTGGCGCTCCTCGCCCTGCGGGACGACGGTCGCGTGAAATTCGGCGTTCGGGGTGACGATGTCGAGACGACGATCGCGCGCCGCGAACGTTGCGGCGACCTCGCCCGACGGCAATGTCACACGCCAGGGCGCGCCGTCGCCGCGCACGTCGACGCCGTGCCGCGTTTCGCCTTCCGCGAACACGAGCCCAACCGCGTGCCGGTCGCTGTTGGGCCACCAGGAATCGACGGCGTGCCATGGCGAATGCGGATCGGTCGTCGCGCGCGCCGCCGCCGCACGGGTCGCGGCAAGCGCGCCGACCTCGGCCAGCGCGGCCGCGAGCAATGCATCGTCCGGCAACGGCGATGCCGGTGGGAACAGCGCCGCGTAGTTGCGGGCAATGAGGCCCGTGTCGACGTTGCCCGACGCGAACGCCTCGTGCGCGACCACGCGCTGCAGGAAGGCGACATTGGTCGCGACACCGACGATCTCGTACGCGGCAAGCGCCTCGGCCAGACGGCGCAGCGCCGCCGGGCGATCCTCGCCGTGGACGACGAGCTTGGCGATCATCGGGTCGTACCAGGGCGAGATCTCGTCGCCGGCGCGCACGCCGGTGTCGACGCGCACGTCCGGATCGGTCGCCGGCGCGGCAAGATGGACGAGGCGACCGATCGACGGGAGGAAGCCGCGGTCGGGATCCTCGGCGTAGATGCGCGCTTCGATCGCATGGCCGTCGATCGCAAGGGCTTCCTGGCGTTTCGGCAACGGCTCGCCCGCCGCGACGCGGAGCTGCCATTCGACGAGGTCTTCTCCGGTGATCATCTCGGTGACCGGATGCTCGACCTGCAGTCGCGTGTTCATCTCCATGAAGTAGAACGCGCCGTCGCGCGCAAAGCTGTCCGCGGCGATGAACTCGACCGTGCCGGCGCCGACATAGCCGATGGCCTTCGCCGCCGCGACCGCCGCCTCGCCCATCGCGCGGCGATGCGCGGGCTTCATTGCGGGCGCCGGGGCTTCTTCCAGGACTTTCTGGTGGCGTCGCTGCACCGAGCAGTCGCGCTCGTACAAGTAGACCGCATTGCCGTGCGTGTCCGCGAACACCTGGATTTCGATGTGCCGCGGCGCGGTCAAATACTTTTCGACCAGCACGCGGTCGTCGCCGAAGGACGATTGGGCTTCGCGCTGTGCGGAGGCGAGCGCCGCGGCGAATTCCTCCGGGCGCTCGGCGATCTTCATGCCCTTGCCGCCGCCGCCGGCGGTCGCCTTGATCAGTACCGGATAACCGATCTTCCTGGCTTCCGCGGCGAGCAGCGCAGGCGCCTGGTCGTCGCCGTGGTATCCCGGGACGAGCGGGACCTTCGCCGCGCCCATGATCCGCTTCGCCGCGGACTTCGAGCCCATCGCGGCGATCGCCGCGGGTGGCGGACCGATGAACACGACGCCCGCGCGCGCGCACGCGGCCGCGAAGATCTCGTTCTCGGACAGGAAGCCGTAGCCGGGATGGATTGCCTGCGCGCCCGTCGTTTGTGCAATGGCGATGATCGCGTCGCCGCAAAGGTAGCTCTCGCGCGGCGGGGGCGGACCGAGCCGGTACGCCTCGTCGCAAGCCGCGACGTGCAGCGCATCGCGATCGGCGTCCGAATAGACGGCGACGGTGCGGATGCCCATCCGGCGCGCCGTGCGTGCGACGCGCACCGCGATTTCGCCGCGATTCGCGATCAGGATCTTGTCAAACATCGGCGCGGCTCTTCGGCACGGGCCCGGCGCCTTCGCCGGTCAATTTGCGCAGCAGCGCGCGGATAAACCGCCAAAGTTTCGGAATGAGCCAGATCATCAGCGCCACGAGCACGGCGAGGACGACGAGCGCGACAATCGGATGCGCAAACGCGAGCCAAAGCACGGTTCCCACCGCAAGCTCTTCGCCGAACGACGCCGCCCAATTCGAGAAGGGCTCGGGCGAGGTGTTGATCACCGCTCGGCCGCCCGTCTTGGTGAGGTGGCTGCCCGCGGCGAGCGAGCCGCCGAGGATCGCCGCGGCAATGGACGCCGCCGCCGACGAGTCGCCGAAGACGCTCGCCGCCAGCGCAGCGCCCGCCGGAATCCGGATGAACGTGTGGATCGTGTCCCAAAGCGTGTCCACGCCCGGCACCTTGTCGGCGAAGAACTCCACGCAGAACATGAATCCGGAGGCTGCCAGCACCCATGGATGCGCGAGCGCCACGAGCCCGCCTGGAAGGTCGACCCAATGCAGGTACCCGAGACCGCCGACGATGAACAGCACGGCGTACAGCCGGATTCCGCTGGCCCAGCCGAGCGCCGCCGCCAGCGCAACGAGCTGCAACGTGTCGAACTGCGCGAGGCCGGGGAGCGTGCTCATTCGTCCGACAGATCAGGCGGCACCCAGGCCGCCCGCCGCTTGCCGAGGAACGCCGCCACGCCTTCTTTCGCTTCCGGCGTCGAGCGAACGCGCGCGATGCGCGCCGCGGAGTCGGCGATCACCGAATCATCGACCGGCCGGTTCGCGACCGCGCGGATCAGCGCCTTCGACTCCGCCTGCGCGCGCGGGCCGGCGACGAGGAGCGCGCCGAGCAGTTCGTTGATCCGGCCGTCGAGATTTTCCTGCAACACGATGTCGTGCACGAGGCCGATGCGATATGCCTCGGCGGCGTCGAAGCGCTCTGCCGTGAGGAAGTAACGCCGCGCCATCCGCGCCCCGATCGCCTCGATCACGTAGGGGCTGATCGTCGCCGGGATGAGCCCGAGCTTCGCCTCCGACAGCGCGAACGTCGCCTCCTGCGCCGCGAACGCGATGTCGCAGCACGCGACGAGCCCCACGCCGCCGCCGTAGGCCGCGCCGTGGACACGGGCGATGGTCGGCTTCGACAACGTGTAGAGCGTCCTGAGCATTTCCGCCAGCGCGCCGGCGTCGGCGAGGTTCTCCGCGTGGCCGTAGCCGGCCATCTTCTTCATCCAGTTGAGGTCGGCGCCCGCGCAGAAGCTGCGGCCGTGGCCCAGCAACACGACGGCGCGCACGGCGGGGTCTGCGTCGAGCGACCGCAATGCCATCGTCAGCTCCGCGATCAGCGTCTCGTCGAACGCATTGTGCACGTCGGGCCGCGCGAGCGCGAGGAGCCCAATGCCGTTGCCGACCTCGACCGCCAGCGTCGCATGCCCGGCCTCCATAGCGCCGGCGCGCTTTGCGCCCTTCGCGCCCTTCGCGCCCTTCGCGCCCTTCACGGTAACAGCTTTGTGCTTGGTCATTGCACGTCCTACATCCGGAACACGCCGAACGTCGTCGGCCCGATCGGGCGATTGAGCGACGCCGAAATCGCGAGGCCCAGCACGCGGCGCGTGTCGGCCGGATCGATGACGCCGTCGTCCCAGAGGCGTGCGCTTGCAAAATACGGGTGGCCTTCCTTCTCGTATTGCGCGCGGATCGGCGCGCGGAACGCCTCCTCGTCCTCGGCGCTCCATGTGCCGCCTTTCGCTTCGAGCGCATCGCGGCGCACCGTCGCCAGCACGATGGCCGCCTGCTCGCCGCCCATCACCGAAATGCGCGCGTTCGGCCACATCCACAGGAAGCGCGGGCCGAACGCGCGGCCGCACATACCGTAGTTGCCCGCGCCGTAGCTGCCGCCGATGATGACGGTGAACTTCGGCACCTGCGCGCAGGACACGGCGGTCACCATCTTGGCGCCGTCGCGGGCGATCCCACCCGCCTCGTACTTCTGTCCGACCATGAAGCCCGTCACGTTCTGCAGGAACACGAGCGGCACGCGGCGCTGCGCGCAAAGCTCGATGAAATGCGCGCCCTTCTGTGCCGATTCGGAGAACAGGATCCCGTTGTTGGCGACGATGCCGACCGGGTAACCCCAGATCCGCGCGAATCCGGTGACGAGGGTCGCGCCGTAGCGCGCCTTGAATTCGTCGAACTCGCTGCCGTCGACGATCCGCGCGATGACCTCGCGGACGTCGTAGGGCTTCTTGATGTCGGCGCTGATCACGCCGTAGATTTCTTCCGCCGCGTACTTCGGCGCCACCGGCTTCGCGATCTCCATCTCCACGCGTTTCGGCCGGTTGAGGTTGCCGACGATGCGCCGCGCGATGGCGAGCGCGTGATGGTCGTCCTGGGCGAAATGATCGGCGACGCCGGAGACCCGCGTGTGCACGTCGGCGCCGCCCAGCTCCTCGGCCGACACGATCTCGCCGGTCGCGGCCTTCACGAGCGGGGGTCCGCCGAGGAAGATCGTCCCCTGCTCCTTGACGATGATCGACTCGTCAGCCATCGCCGGCACATACGCGCCGCCCGCGGTGCACGAGCCCATCACGACCGCGATCTGCGGTATCCCCTGCGCCGACATGTTCGCCTGGTTGTAGAAGATCCGCCCGAAATGATCGCGATCGGGGAATACGTCGACCTGGTTGGGCAGGTTCGCCCCGCCGGAATCGACGAGATAGACGCACGGCAGCAGGTTTTCGCGCGCGATCTCCTGCGCGCGCACGTGCTTCTTCACGGTGATCGGGTAGTAGGTACCGCCCTTCACCGTCGCGTCGTTGCACACGATCACGCATTCGCGGCCCGCGATGCGGCCGATGCCGGTGATGATGCCGGCAGCCGCGATGTTGTCGCCATACATCCCGTGCGCGGCGAGCTGCGAAAACTCGAGGAACGGCGTGCCCGGATCGATCAGCGCGCGCACTCGCTCGCGCGGCAGCAGCTTGCCGCGCGCCGTGTGCTTCGCCCGCGGGCCCTTGCCGCCGCCCTGCTCGACCTCGCTCACCCGCGCCTTGAGGTCGGCGACGAGCGCCGTCATCGCCTCGCGATTCTTCGCGAACGTCGCATCGCGCGGGTCGAGTTTCGATTCGATGGCGGGCATGGAGGCGGTTTCAGGAGACGGGCAGCGGATGTCCCGGCATGAGCTTGTACGGATGCGCCCAGCGAGGTTCGGATTGTATCCGCTCGAGCCAGCTGCGAATGCCCGGATACGCTGCCCAGTCGACGCCGATTTCGTCGGCGAAGAACAGGTAGCCGCACAACGACAGGTCGGCGATCGTCAGCCGGTCGCCGACGACGTAGCGGCGACCCGCGAGGTGCGCGTCGAGCACGCCCCAGGCAGTCTCGGAGCGCTTGCGGAAGACCTCGAGCACGGCCGGAGGCGTGTCCTTCGTGAACGTGCGCAGGAACCGGTACGTCGCGGTGTAGCTCGTGAGCTTGTGGTTGTCCCACAGGAGCCAGCGCAGGATCTCGCGGCGCTCGGCATCGTCGACGGGGCCGAATTTTCCGAGCGACCCGGCGAGGTAGTCGAGGATGACGCCCGATTGCGACAGGCGCTGGCCTTTGTGCTCCAGCACCGGCACCTCGCCCATCACGTTGATCGCCCGATACGCGGGCGTGCGTGTCTCGCCGCCGAAGAAATCGACGAACCGCGGCGCCCAGTCCGCGCCGGCGAGCTCGAGCGCCAGAGCCGGTTTGTACGCGTTGCCGGATTGCGCGAAGCAGTAGAGCGTGTAATCGGCCATGCCAGCGTCCTTCCTCATCCTTCGCGGACGAATTTCTGTTCGGTCAACGCAACGCCCCACTGCGTGTCGGAACGTTCGTCGACAAGCCGGAATCCGTTACGCTCGTACAGCGCGCGCGCGGCGTCGAGGCCGGCAGACGTCCAAAGGAAAACGCGGCGGTCCAGAATCCGTCCCGCCCGGCATCCTCCCGCTCGAGCAGGTCGGCGAGGCCGCGTGCGACGCGGCATTCGAATGTCCGCGCAAGCCCCCAGTGCTTCGCATAGTATTCGCCGTGCATGCGCGCGACGGCGCCGAGCGCACCTGCGCGGTACGGATCGACGCTGACCGTCGCGGCGGCGGCACCCATCGTCTCAGAATCCGCCGGTCGCGAGCCATTTATCGACCTGGTCGAAGCGGTCGAGTCCCCAGAACGGCTCGCCATCGACGACGACGAAGGGCGAGCCGAACACACCGCGCGCAATCGCCTTGTCCACCTCGCCCTTCAGCGCTTCCTTGATCGCCGGATCGTCGATGGCCGCACGCGCCGCCGCGGCGTCGATGCCCGTCTTCGCCGCGACCGCCACGGCATTGTCGGGCACGGAGATGTCGATGTCGTCGACGAAAAAGGCGCGGTAATACGCGGCGACGAGTCGCGGCACCGCCGCCGCGTCACGCGCCTTTTGCCAAAGCACGATCCGGGCGGGCGCCTGCGACGGAATCGGAAAGCGCGACGGCATGTGGAATTTCGGCAAGCCGTGGAAGCGCGCGCTCCGCTCGAAATCCCGCCGCGAATAGTCGCCCTTCAGCGGGACCTCGGTGAGCGGCATGGTGCCGGTCTGCCGGAACACGACGCCGAGCAGGATCGGGTGCCACAGGACGCCGCGGCCGTGCTTCGCCGCGAGCGCCTCGATCTTCTGCGACGCAAGATAGCCGTACGGCGAGGAAAAATCGAAATAGAAATCGATCGGCGCTGCCATGGTGCCTTCCTGTTCTCCGGTTCAGCCGGCGATGGCGCGGCCGATGACCAGCCGCTGGATTTCGCTGGTGCCTTCGTAGATCTGGCACACGCGCACGTCGCGGTAGATCCGCTCGACGGGAAAATCGTTGACGTAACCGTAGCCGCCATGGACCTGGATCGCGGCGGAACATACGCGCTCGGCCATCTCCGAGGCGAAGAGCTTCGCCATCGAGGCCTCCTTGAGGCAGGGCAGCCCCGCGTCGCGCAGCGCCGCGGCATGCCAGACCATCTGCCGCGCGACTTCGATTTCGGTCGCCATGTCCGCCAGCTTGAAATTCACCGCCTGATGGCCGGTGAGCGGCTTGCCGAAGCTGGTCCGCTCCCGGGCATAGGCGAGCGCCGACTCGAACGCCGCGCGCGCCATGCCGACGGCCTGCGCCGCGATGCCGATGCGGCCAGCCTCGAGATTCGACAACGCGATGCGGTAGCCTTCGCCTTCGCGGCCCAACAGGTTCTCCGCCGGCACCCTGCAGTTGTCGAAGAGGAGTTGCGCGGTGTCCGACGCGCGCTGGCCGAGCTTGTCCTCGACGCGCGCGACGACGTAGCCTGCGGTCTTCGTGTCCACGATGAACGCCGAAATGCCCTTCTTGCCGGCGCCCTTGTCGGTCACGGCGAAAACGACCGCGACGTCGGCGTTCTTGCCGGTGGTGATGAACTGCTTGACGCCGTTGAGGACGTACGTGTCGCCGTGGCGTTCCGCGCGCATCGCGATCGCCCCGGCGTCCGAGCCGACCTGCGGCTCCGTCAGGCAGAAGCAGCCGAGCATCTCGCCGCGGGCGAGCGGCACCAGCCAGCGCTCCTTCTGCGCGTCGGTGCCGAAGGCGTCGATCGGGCCGCACACGACCGAATTCTGGACGCTCACGATGGTCGAGGTCGCCCCATCTCCCGCGGCGATCTCCTCCAGCGCGAGGGCGAGGCAGACGTAGTCGAGCCCGGCGCCTCCCCAGCGTTCCGGCGTGACCACGCCCAGCGCGCCGAGCTTCCCCAGCGCGCGCAGTTCGTCGCGCGGGAAGTGTCCCTCGCGATCCCAGCCGGCCGCCTTCGGCGCGAGCTCGCCCTGCGCGAACGCGCGCATCGCGTCGCGGATCTGCTGCTGCATCTCGGTCAGGATCATGGCGTCA
>Ga0209048_10002677_pt1 | contig 17560 bp, 16 predicted proteins | sample FrelakmetCRP12CR_FD_187146 | JGI IMG/M metagenome (GOLD analysis project Ga0209048, IMG submission 187146) | Freshwater lake sediment microbial communities from the University of Notre Dame, USA, for methane emissions studies - CRP12 CR (SPAdes)... | ecosystem: Environmental > Aquatic >... | reverse complement strand
CCCCCGCGAAGAGGGTGGCGGTGCCGCTCGGCGCGCCGCGGTGCCGTTCACCAGGGTGCGCCGGAGCGCGTTGGCCGCCCGCGAGAGGGGGTCACCCGCGGACCAATGCTCGACCCGCTCGACGGCGAGGCGGGCAACTATGTGTCGCCGCGCCAGCCAGGGAGCGTCGCCAGACGACTCGATGCGCCCGCCGAGCGTGACCCGCTCGCCGGCCAGCCGGCTGCGGAGGGACGCGGCGAGTCGGCCCCGCGCCCAGGCTTCGTGGCGACGCGTGCGCGTGCGGACGTCGACCCGAATCGCCCCGAGCGCGTCCTCGGGATCGGACACGAGGGTGACCGTGCCCGCGAACGGGCCCGGTGCGGGCGGGGTGAGACCGGCCGTGGCGCGGGCGCCGAGAGAAGACGCCAACAACGCGGCCGCCAGGCACAGCAGCACCGGCCGGCGCACGACCAGAGCGCCCGCAGCGATGAGGACCGCCATCGGAAGGGGCAGCGCTGCGCAGCGCCACGCTCCGACCACCGCGCACGCGGCGATGGCCACGACCCACGGGTCGGTGAGCACACCGCTCCCGCGGCGAAACCACCGGGTCACACCCGCACCAGCTTGCGTAGCTGCTCGAGCTTGGCCGGGCCGATGCCAGGCACGTCGAGCAGCGCGTCGACCGACCGGAACGGGCCCTTGCGTCGACGGAAGTCGACGATCGCGGCCGCGGTGCTCGGCCCCACACCCGGCGGGCCGTCGAGCTGTTCGGCAGTTGCAGTGTTGAGGTCGAGCGGCGCCTTGGCCCCACGGTCAGCGGTACCGGTCGAGCCCGACGCGCCCGGCGATCCGTCGGTGGCCACGGCGGGAGGCGCGGCCTCGCCGACCCGCGGCCCGTAGACCCGGGTGCCGTCGGTGAGCGGCCCCGCCAGGTTCACCCGATCGACATCGGCGTCGCCCGAGAGTCCGCCCGCGGCCTCGAGAAGGTCGGCGACGCGGGAGCCGGGTGGCAGTCGGAAGAGGCCCGGGTGGGCGACCGCGCCCGCCGCGTGCACGACCAGCGTGGGCATCTGCGTGCCCGACGAGACCGAGGCGGTGTCGGCCGACACCGCCGGGAGCCGCAACGGGGCCACCGGCTGGTCGGCGTTGCTGGCCGAGCGCCACACCACGACGGCACCGACGACCGCGGCCAGCAGGGCCGCGACCCCGAGGACGACCGCCGCGCCACGGCGGGCATCGACTCCGGACCGCCAGGCATCGAGCGCCGCCGACCAGCGTTCGGTCAGCGCGGGTTCGCGCCCCGGGCGGAGCAGGGCGAGCGGGTCACGAGGGCCGTCGTCGTCGGCCATCTGGGCCTCCCCGGGGCGCGCCGCACAGGCGGCGGGGTTCAGGGGGAAGGGCCGACCAGGGTCGACGGGTGCAGCCGACGAGGCGGGTGTGACGGTGTCACCACCCCCGGGATCAGAACAGACGGGTCGTGAGCGCCTTGCGGTAGCGGGCCGTGCGGGGATCGTCGGGCCCGAGGAGCTCGAGCAGGTCGACGTACTCCTGGCGGGCCGCGTCGTCGTCCTTCACCCGCTCGAGCAGGGCCTCGAGCGTCGCCTCGACGTCCTGGTCCAGGTCGGCACCGCTGCGGGCCAGCGCGGCCACCCGGCGGGTGGCGGCTGTCTCGGGGATGCGCTCGAGCAGTTCGAGGGCCTTGTCGCCGCGGTCGTCGCCGACCAGCACCTCGCCCAGCGCCACGATGGCGACCTCGTTGTCCGGGTCGAGCTCGAGCGCGCGGCGCAGCGATGCCTCGTCGCCGGCGGCGATCAGGCGCTGCACCTCGGTCTCCTCCTCGCTCGGCAGCAGTCGGGCCACGAACTCGCTCACCTCGGTCTCGCCCTGCGCGCCGACGAAGCCGTCGACCACCTTGCGATCCTTCACCGCGTACACCGCGGGGATGCTCTGCACGCGGAACGCCTGCGAGGTCTGCGGGTTCTCGTCCACGTTCACCTTCACGAGCACGACGTCGCCACCGGTGCCGTCGACCACCCGTTCGATGATCGGGCCGAGCGTCTGGCACGGCCCGCACCACGGCGCCCACAGGTCGACGACCACGGGGGTCTGCTCTGAGCGGGCCAGCACATCGGTCTCGAAGGTCGCGTCGGTCACGTCGATAGCCACGTTCATACGTTAGGAGCAACAACGGCATTCCCGGTAGCGTTGCCCGCCTATGGGGCCAACCGTCGAAGGCGTCGACATCGACCGTGTGACCATCTGGCTGCAGGAGCGGGCGCCCGAGCTGGCTCCGCCGCTCACCTTCGAGCTCATCCAGGGCGGCCACTCCAACCTCACCTTCCGGGTCACCGACAGCGCGGGGCAGCGTTGGGTGCTGCGCCGGCCGCCGCTCGGCCAGGTGCTGGCCACCGCCCACGACATGGGCCGCGAGCACAAGGTCCTCTCCGCGCTCCAGCCCACCGACGTACCGGTGCCACCGGTGGTCGGGTTGTGCACCGACGACGATGTGACCGGGGCGCCGTTCTACGTCATGTCCTTCGTCGACGGCACCGTGGTCCGCGACGCCGCCGGCGCCTCGGAGCTCAGCATCGGGCAGCGCGCCGCGGCCGGAGCATCCATCGTCGACACGCTGGCCGACATCCACGCCGTCGACGTCGATCTCGTCGGCCTCGGCGACCTCGGTCGCAAGGAGGACTACATCCCCCGTCAGCTCAAGCGTTGGTACGGACAGTTCGAGAAGTCGAAGACCCGCGAGCTGCCGGTCGTCGAGGAGGTCTACCAGTACCTCCTCGAAAACGTCCCCGACCAGGGGCCGGCGACGATCGTGCACGGCGACTACCGCCTCGACAACTGCATGCTCGGCCCCGACGGGCGCATCCTGGCCGTGCTCGACTGGGAGATCTGCACGCTTGGCGACCCCCTCGCCGACGTCGGCCTGCTGCAGGTGTACTGGGCCGACCCCGGCGAGCCCACCCATTCGGGCATGCCGGCGCCCACCTCGGTCGAGGGCTTCCCGACCAAGCCCCAGCTGCTCGAGCGCTACGCCGAGCGCTCCGGGCGCGACCTGTCAGAGATCGATTTCTACGTGGCCTTCGGCTACTGGAAGTTGGCCTGCATCATCGAGGGCGTCTACGCCCGCTACGTCGGCGGGGCCATGGGCTCGCGCGGCGACGCGTCCGCGTTCGACGTTTTCGGTCAGCAGACCGTCGAGCTGGCCGAGGCGGCCCGCCAGGCGGCCGGTCGCATGCCATGAGCCACCTGTTCGAGCTGTTCGAACGCCCTGACCTCGAGTCGCCGGTGCTGATCATGGCCCTCGACGGGTGGATCGACGCCGGGCTCGGCGCGGCCACCGCGCTCTCCACCATCCTCGAGACCGTCGAGATGGAGACCGTCGCCACCTTCGACGCCGACGCGCTGCTCGACCACCGTGCCCGCCGGCCGACCATGCACCTGCTCGACGGCGTCAACACCGGCCTCACCTGGCCCACGATCGAGCTGCGGGCGGCCTCCGACCGCGCCGGCAACGACGTGTTGTTCCTCGTCGGTGCCGAGCCTGATCACACTTGGCGAGCGTTCTCGCGGGGCGTGGTCGATCTGGCTCTCGAGTTCGGAACCCGCCTCGTCGTCGGCCTCGGCGCCTACCCCGCCCCGGTGCCCCACACCCGGCCGCTACGCCTCGTGTCCACCGCGACGTCGAGTGAGCTGGCCGAGCAGGTGGGCACGATCGGCGGCCGCATCGACGTGCCCGCCGGCGTGCACGCAGCCATCGAACGCCGCTGCGCCGACGTGGGCCTCCCCGCCACCGGGCTGTGGGCCCAGGTGCCGCACTACGCCGCGGCCATGCCCTATCCCGCCGCCGGGCTCTCCCTGCTCGACGGGCTGGCCCGGGTGGCTGACGTGTCGTTTGATCGAGGCTCGCTCGCCGAGGAGGCCGAGGCCACCCGTCAGCGGCTCGACTCACTGGTCGCGAACAGCGACGAGCACGTCGAGCTGGTGCGCCAGCTGGAAGCCCAGGTCGACGCCGTCGAGGACGCCCACCCCTCCGATCCCGTCTCCGGCGACGAGTTGGTGGCCGAAGTCGAACGATTCCTGCGCGACCAGGGCCAGTAGCCACCCGGTCGGGCGTCGCCGACTAGCGTGCCGGGCCATGAAGGTTGACGGGGGACTCGGGTACACGACCACGTTCGACGGGATCGCGCAGCTGGCGCGTGACGCCGAGGTGGCCGGCTACGACGGCTTTTTGTCCGCGGAGACCAGCCACGACCCCTTCCTGCCGCTGCTCATCGCGGCCGAGCACACCGAGCACATGCAGATCGGCACGGGCATCGCGGTGGCCTTCGCCCGCAACCCGATGACGCTCGCCAACGTGGGCTACGACCTGCAGACCTACTCGAAGGGCCGGTTCATCCTCGGTCTCGGGTCGCAGATCAAGCCGCACATCACCAAGCGGTTCTCGATGCCCTGGTCGCATCCCGCGCCGCGCATGCGCGAGTTCATCAGCGCCATGCGCGCCATCTGGGCCTGCTGGCTCGACGACGAGAAGCTCGACTTCCGCGGCGACTACTACACCCACACGCTGATGACCCCGTTCTTCGACCCTGGCCCGAGCGAGTACGGACCGCCCAAGGTCTTCCTCGCCGCGGTCGGCGAGCTCATGACCGAGGTCGTCGGCGAGGTGTGCGACGGCATGCTCGTGCACGGCTTCACCACCGACCGCTACATCCGCGAGGTCACGCTCCCGGCCATCGAGCGGGGCCTGGCCACGTCGGGACGCACCCGGATCGACATCGAGCTCTCGTTGCCGGCGTTCGTGGTCACCGGCACCACCGAGGAGGAGATGGCCGAGTCCGACGCCGCCACTCGTCGTCAGATCGCCTTCTACGGCTCCACCCCCGCGTACCGGGGGGTGCTCGAGGTGCACGGCTACGGCGAGCTCCAGACCGAGCTCAACGCCCTCTCGAAGCAAGGCGAGTGGGCCAAGATGGGCGAGCTCATCGACGACGACCTGCTGCACGCGTTCGCGGTCGTCGCCGAGCCGAGCCGGCTGGCTGCCGGCCTCATCGAGCGCTACGCCGGCCTCGTCGACCGCATCAGCTTCTACGCGCCGTACAAGGCCGACCCCGACACCTGGCTCCCGGTCATCGCCGAGCTCAAGTCGGCCTGAACCACTGTCGGTCCGAGCTGTCCCGGCCGGGCTCCCCGGCCGAGTGCCGGTGTGTCAGGCGGGCTGCAACTCGTCGCCGAGGTAGCGCTGCTTGCACAGGCTGCGTTGGAGTTTGCCCGAGCTGGTCTTGGGCAACGTCCCCGCCAGCACCAACACGACGTCGTGGGGTGGCACGCCCGACACGTCGAGCACCCGGTGGTGCACGTGATGGCGGACCTGGTCGTGATCGTCGGTCTTGGCTTCGGCGACGACGACCACCGTCTCGCGACCCTTCGCGCTCTCGACGCCGAAAGCGATGACGTTGCCCGGACGCACGCCGTCGATGTCGGCCACCGCCCGCTCGATGTCCTCGGGGAACACGTTGCGGCCGCCGACGATGATCACGTCCTTGATGCGCCCGCACAGCACCAGCTCGCCGTCGAGCAGGTAGGCGAGGTCACCCGTACGCAGCCAGTCGCCCCGGAACGAGGCTGAGGTGACCTCGGGGTTGCGGTAGTAGCCAGGCGTGACCGACGTGCCGCGAATCTCGAGCTCACCGACCTCACGATCGTCGAGGAGACGACCCGTGGCAGGGTCGGTCACGCGGATGTCGAGGCCGGGGACCGGCCGGCCGAGCAGGGCGAAACGCCGGGTGCCCTCGGCGTCGGGGTCGGCCGGCGCCGCGTACTGCTCGGTCTCGAGCACTCGTCGGTCGACCGCATCGGTGCGCAACCCGGCGAGGGGCGCGGGGAACGTGCCCGCGATGGCCACCTCGGCCATGCCGAACGCCGGGAACACGGCGCCGGGATGCATGCCGTGCGGAGTGGCCGCGTCGATGAAGGCCTCCACCGCGTCGGGGTCGACCGGCTCGGCCCCGTTCAGCGCGATCCGCAGGCGCGACAGGTCGAGCCCTTCGGCCCGCCGGAGCGCCCGCGTGGCCAGCACCCAGGCGAAGTTGGGGCCGGCCGTCGCGGTTCCGCCGTAGGTGGACAGCCACTCCATCCAGCGCGCCGGGCGGCCGAGGAAGTCCTGCGGCGCGCCGAGCACCAGGTCGGCACCGGTCGTGGCGGGCAGCGCGAACAATCCGACGAGGCCCATGTCGTGGTAGAGGGGAAGCCACGACACGAGCACGTCGTCGGCCGGGTCGAGGCCGGTGGCCGCGCTGATGGCGTCGAGGTTCGCCCCGACGGTTCGGTGCGGCAGCATCACCCCCTTGGGCTCGGACGTCGAGCCACTGGTGAACTGCAGGATCGCGAGCCGGTCGAGGTCGTCGGCCGGGCGCTCGAATGCGTCGGCGCCGGGCCGACCGGCGGCGGGTCCGAGGTCGCTCAACAGCACCATCGGTGGATCACCCGGCTCGGGCTCGACGAAAGGCGCCAGGTCGGGGTCGACCAGCAGGAGCGTTGCGTCGGCCCGACGCACCCGCTTGCGCGTCTGGTTCACGAACTCGGCGATCGAGCCGAGGCGCATCGGCAGCGGCAGCAGGACGAGCGTGGCCCCTGCGAGCCAGGTGGCCTGCAGGGCGGTGACGAGCGGTCGGGTCGTGGGACCGAGGATCGCGACGTGGTCACCCGGCGCGACGCCGAGCGACTGCAGCACCGCGGCCATGGCCCGGGCTTCGTCGTGCACCTGGGCCCAGGGCACCGTGGTGTGGTCGTCCCCCGCGACGAAGGTGATGGTGCCACCGCGCGCGGTGGCTCGTTCGAGACGTTCGGCAAGGCTCAGCATCGTCACTCTCAGACCCCCCGGTCGGACGTGCGTTACCTGCCAGTGTGGCGGGGGGCACGCCCCAGGTGGCGGATCGGGCCACACCGGCCCACTCAACGCCCGACCCCGCGCCATCCCGCCCCGACCTCCGAACCGGGCATCGTTTCCGTCGCCATGGAGCCGGAAACCATGCCCGGTTGGTGCGAGAGGACGCTCAGGCGACGACGTTGACCAGGTTGGGGGGACGGGCGATCACCTTGCGGGGGGTGCCGCCGTCGAGCAATGCCTGAACCTTGGGCGAGGCCAGGGCCAGACGCTCGGCCTCGGCGGCATCGATGCCCGCGGGTACCTCGAGCCGATCGCGCACCTTGCCGTTGACCTGCACCACCATCGTCACCGTGTCGACGGCCACCATCACGGGGTCGGCCTGGGGCCAGTGCTGGGCGTGCACATGACCGCCACGTCGGCGCTCCCACAGCTCCGCGGTGATGTGCGGCGCCATGGGGGCCATGAGCAAGAGGAGCGTGTCGATGGCGAAGGCCAGCGTCTGGTCCCGCGGCCCGTCGGGCGCCTGCGCGTACTTGTAGAGCTCGTTGATGAACTCCATGAACGACGCGACGGCGGTGTTGTACGACCACCGCTCGTACTCGTCGGTGACCCTCACGACGAGCCGGTGAGCGGCGCGCTCCACCTCGACATCGCCGGCCTCGGCTGCCCGGGTGACGGGCGGGTGGCCCGCTTCGCCGGTGGCCAGCCGCCACAGTCGGTGAAGGAACCGAGCGCAACCTTCGATGCCCACGCCTTCCCAGTCGACGTCGTCCTGGGGCGGGCCGACGAACAGGTGGGCGAGGCGCAACGCGTCGGCCCCCTCGCGGTCGAGGATCTCGCCCGGAGCGACGAGGTTGCCTTTGGACTTGGACATCTTGTCGCCGCCGAGACGGATCATCCCCTGCGTGAACAAACGGGCGAACGGCTCGCGCAGCTCCGGCGGCGCAACGCCGAGATCGGCCAGCGCCTTGGTGAAGAACCGGGCGTACATCAGGTGGAGGATGGCGTGTTCGACGCCGCCGATGTACTGGTCGACCGGCATCCACGCCTCGGCCGCGCCAAGCCCGAACGGGGCCTCGGTGTTCCACGGGTCGGTGAAGCGCAGGAAGTACCAGGACGAGTCGACGAACGTGTCCATCGTGTCGGTCTCGCGGGTGGCCGGCCCGCCACAACGTGGGCAGGTCGTGTCGAGGAAGCCCTCGTGGAAGCGCAGCGGCGACTCACCGGTGGGGCGGAACTCGACATCGTCGGGGGCCATCACGGGTAGTTGGTCGTCGGGCACGGGAACGACGCCGCATCCCTGGCAGTAGACGACCGGGATAGGACAGCCCCAGAACCGCTGGCGCGACACGAGCCAGTCGCGCAGGCGGAAGTTGACCTTCGCCTCGCCGATGCCCTGATCGACCAGCCAGTCGGTCGCTGCGGCGACGGACTCGTCCTTGCCCATGCCGTCGAGCCACTCGCTGTTGATGTGCACGCCGTCACCGGTGTACGCCTCGCCCGCCCAGCGGTCGGGCGGTTGGATCGTGCGCACGATGGGGAGGCCCTGGACGGTGGCGAAGTCCCAGTCGCGCTGATCCTCGGCGGGCACGGCCATGATGGCCCCGGTGCCGTAGCCCATGAGCACGTAGTCGGCCAGGTACAGCGGCACCGGCCGCCCGGTGAACGGGTTGAGCAGGTACGAACCAGTGAACACGCCGCGCTTCTCGATCGGGCCCTCCGACGACATGCGGTCGATGTCGCTCACCCCACGCACCTGTTCGACGAACATCTCGATCTCGTTCCGCCGGTCGTCGGTGACGACGTCCTCGACCATCGGGTGCTCGGGCGCCATCACCGCGTAGGTCATGCCGAAGCTGGTGTCGGGACGCGTGGTGAACACGCGCACGGTGGGCGCGTCGCCGATGGGCGTGCCATCGGCATCGGTGACCGCCATGTCGAACTCGGCGCCCTCCGAGCGGCCGATCCAGTTTCGCTGCATCGTCTTGACCCGCTCGGGCCAGTCGAGCCCGTCGATGTCGTCGAGCAACTGCTGGGCGTACGCGGTGATGTTGAAGAACCACTGCTCGAGGTCGCGTTTGTCGACCAGGTCACCCGAGCGTTCGCAGGTGCCGTCGGCCAACACCTGCTCGTTGGCGAGCACCGTCTGGCACCCGGGGCACCAGTTCACCGGCGCGTTCTTGCGATAGGCCAGGCCGGCCTCGAGGAAGCGCAGGAAGATCCACTGGGTCCAGCGGATGTACTCGGGATCGTGGCTCGTGACCTCGCGGCGCCAGTCGTACACCGAGCCGATGCGCACGATCGAGTTGCGCAGCTCCTCGATGCGGGCGTCGGTGAACGGTCGGGGGTGCACCCCCGTCTTGATCGCGGCGTTCTCGGCCGGCAGGCCGAACGAGTCGAAGCCCATGGGTGACAGCACGGCGTTGCCGTTCATCGTGCGGTACCGGACGATGAGGTCGCCGAAGGTGTAGTTGCGCACGTGGCCCATGTGGGCGGCCCCGCTGGGGTACGGGTACATGCAGAGCACGTAGTAGTGCGGGCGGGGATCGTCGTTGTCGACCTCGTAGGTGCCCTCGTCGCGCCAGAACGCCTGCCACTTCGCCTCGATCGTCTGCGCGTCGTACCCGTCGGTCATGGGCGGCACTGTACCGAGGCGGGCTTCGTGATTTCGAAGCGCGAGGGGCCGGTGCTATCGTGACCTTTCCCATTGGGGCTATAGCTCAGTTGGTAGAGCGCTTCCATGGCATGGAAGAGGTCAGGAGTTCGATTCTCCTTAGCTCCACTCCGCTGACCTGCGGCATCGCGGCGAGCGGGCGCCAACGGCGCCCCCGCCGGGGCCTCTTGGCAGCGATGATGGCGGGAACGTGGCTTCCTGCTGCTGTCCGCGGCCGTCTTCCGACCGAACGTGGTGTCGTCGGCTTTGACCGATCGTCGGGCTCCCACGCCTCGACAGGTCGTGGTCCTTGCCGACACGGCGGCCCCCTGAGATCCAGAGAGAGCGCATGCGGTTGCTGCGAGCGTTGTGTTCCACCTCGGCTCCGTTGAGATGCTCCAGCAGCGGTGGCACGTACATGGCGAACCGGCCTCGCAGGCCCTTCTTCAGTCCCTACCATCCACCGATCGGATTCTCAGGCGACCTGGCCCACGATTCGACGGTGCCTTCCTTGGCGGCTTTCTGCTCATCGGCCGAGCCGAGTTCGACCCAATCGCCCCGGTCGGTGAGCATCTCTTGCAGGTCATCGAGGCAACGCGCGTCGTGCAGCAGCACCGTCTTACCGATCGTGCAGACCAGAACATCGACGCCGTCTCGACTGTCGCGATGCATGGTGAGTCAGAACTCAGCGGAGGGGTCTTCGACCTCCACGGGTCTTCAGGGGTGCCTGCGCCGCTACTGATCGGTTCGTCGCTCATCAGCGGAGGCCGCGTCCGCAACCACGCCACGACGGCTTCCCCGAAGCATCGACGCCACTCGAAGGCTTGCGGTTCAACCCTCCACGAGGGCGACGACGGCCTCGGGGGTCGACAACCCCGCCCGAGTCCGCTCGCGTGGCGTCCGATGGGCCAAGCGCCGCAACAACTCGTTCACGCCAAGAGCCCGGCCAGGGCCTCGACGGCCTCGGCGCTGTGCCGGGCCTCCATCGTGAGGCAGACCACGGCGTGGCCGCGCTCGTCGAGCCCGCCCCCGACCCGACTGCCGGTCGCGCCGGGGCCGTACACGACGAACCGCATCCGGCGACCCTATCGATCGTTGATGGGCCGACGAGGACCGACTCGCGGGCACGCCCCGCCATCGAGTATGTTCTGTGTTCGTGACGGCACGTACGGAAGACGAGAGCGAACTGCTCCTGGAGGTCGCGGACGCGCTCCAGACGCTGGGCGTCGAGACGACCCTCGACGGCCGCGTGATCGCCGTCGACGAAGTGCCCCTCGACCTCCACGTCGTCGCCAGAGCGCACCCGACCCCGGCCGACCTCGCCGACCTCGTCGGGCGCGACCGTCAGGTGCCCGCCGTGGTCGTGGCCGATCGCATCAGCGACGCGGGCCGTGACGTGCTCCGAAAGGCCGGGTGGGGCTGGCTCGACCGACGCGGGCATCTGCGTCTGTGGGCCCCAGGTACACGGATCGAGACGGCCCTGCCGGCCGCGGGCAGGAGTCGCCGGTCGAACACCGGCAACGCCTGGACCACGGTCGGGCTCGAGATCGCGCTCGCCACCCTGCTGTCCCCCACCGAGCCGGTCTCGGCGCGACGGGTCGCCGCCCGCATCGGCCGCAGCGTCGGGGCGACCCACGATCTGATCGGACGTTTCGTCGAGCTCGGGCTCATCGGCAAGGCCACGCACCTCCCGTTGCTGCCCGAGATGTTCTGGGAGACCGCGGCCCGCTGGCCCGACGACGGCTGGACGCCGCTGCCGGTCGGGCTCGATGTGGTCGCCGCCAAGCTCGGCGCGGAGGAGCTGGTGCGGGTCGACGAACGCGCCGCCACCCTCGGCGGTGCCCGCATCCCCGCGGCCGGTGACCTCCCCGCCCGCTGCTACGTGCCGTCGGCCGGCGCCTTCCGTCGGGCCCGTGCCCTCGTCGACCGCGACCGCCCCGCGCGCTGCTGGATCCGCCGGGCCCCGGTCGAGTGGCTACCCGAGAACGCCGACCACCCACCCGATGCCACCCACCCCTGGAGGGTGGCCCATCCCGTCGTGTGCGCGTTGCGCCTCGGCGCCGATCCCGCCCGCGGCCGCGAGGTCGTCGACAGCTGGGGCATCGTGCCCGGCACCCCATGACGCTCGTCCTGCTGTCCGGCCGCCAGGGTGGCACCACCCACCGAGCGGTCGAGCTGTTGGGATCGCTGCCGCCGGAGCTGCGCCTCATCGGGGGCTTGGCGGTCATGTGCCGGGTCGGCGCGCCTCATCGGGCGACCGTCGATCTCGACGTCGTGGCCCGCGACCTCCCCCGTTACCACGACGCCCTCGCCTCGCTGGCCCTCACGTCCACCAGTGGCGGCCAGTACCACTTTGCCGGGGACTTCGACCTCGACGTGATCGACGTGGCGCCGCAGTCGGCCGACACGATCGTCGTCGAGCTCCGGGGCCATGATGACGAGCCGCTCACCGATCTCGAGCTCAACGTCATCGCCCACACCTGGGCCCACGACACCGCGACCGCACTCGACATCCTCGCCGTCGACGGCGAGACCGGCCTCCGGCTGGCCGCGGCCCCGAACCGCCTCGTGGCCACGACCGCCGGGATCGTGGCGATGAAGGCCACCACCGTCCCGTTGCGGGCGTCGTCGAAGCCCGAGAAGCGGTCGTCCGACCTCTACGACCTCGGCCGACTCGTCGCCGCGGGTCATCTCGAGGCGACCGACCTCGCAGCCATGCCCGACATCCTCCGCACGGTGGTGTCCGCTCGACTGCGAACGTGGTTCGTCGAGGCCGCCGGCCGCGACCGCACCTACCGCGACGTGCGCCGCTTCGACGAGCCCCGCCTCGAGCTCGACGACGTCGCCGACACGGTGTCCGAGCTCACCTACGCTCTGCACGAGCCGGGCTGATCGCACCGGATCGCCCTCAGGCCCACTCCACGCGGGGCACGTCGGCCCAGAGCCGCTCGAGCTCGTAGTAGCGGCGGGCCTCGTCGAGGAAGACGTGCACGACGAAATCGCCGTAGTCGAGCAGCACCCACCGCAGGCCGTCGAGGCCCTCGGTGCGCAGCGGCCGCGGCCCACCGGCGGCCGAGACCTGCTCTTCGACCTCCTCCGCGATCGTCTTCACCTGACGGCTGTTGGTACCGCCGGTGATCACGAAGTATCCCGTGATCGACAACACGTCGCCCACGTCGAGCACCACGGTCGCCTCGTCGGTCTTCGAGGCCGCGGCGCGTGCCGCCGTCAACACCTCCTCCGGAGCGCTCACCCTCCGGCCCCGCCCGCGACGGCCAGGTAGTCGGCCCCGAGGGTGACCGTGGCCTCGACCACGGCGCCTTGATCCGCGCTCCTCACCAACTCGCCCACCCCCAGCGCGTCGCGCAGCTTCTGCACGGCCGGCCGCATCGCTTCGTCGTAGTAGATGAACTGCGTCGTGGTCTCGTCGAACGACGTGGCGTTGCCGATCTTCTCGATCTGACCACCGTTCGCCGCGAGCTTCGTGGCCGCCGCCAATCCGTGGTCGAGCCGGCCCGTGCCGTCGAGCACCGTGAGGCGAACTCTCGTCCCCTCGGGCCCGTGGGGCAGCGGCACCATCGCGGCCATCAGCACCTGACCCTCCTCCACCCGGGGAAGGAACACGTCGAGGGTCGAACCGGGTACGCGAAGGGTGGTGACCGGGAAGTTGGCGTACTGCACCTGGTCGCCGGCCAGCGTGCGCACGAAGCGGCCCAGTCCGGAATCGACCTCCCCCGGCACCACCCCCGGCTGATCGGCCTTCGCATCGACCTCCTGGAGCCAGGCGTGCCAGAACGCTCCGAGGCGCACCTGGCGATTGAGGTCGTTCTCACCGGGGTTCAGGGTGCTGAGATAGCTCCACACCTGCTCGGCGGGGATGTCTATGGCGCCTTTCGGGAACACCACCTGCGTGGTCCCGTCGACCGCCTTCGACACGGGGTCGGGATTGCTCACGGCGATCGGGCTGACGGGCCCGACCAGGCCGGCCCATTCCTGGGGTTCGATCGTGTCGACCGAGCCGACCGAGGTGCCCAACACCCGCTCGGTGGCCGCGACGAGCGCGGGCAGGCCCTGCGTCCGGTAGGTCTCGTACAGCATCGTGTCCTGCTCGCCGGGACCGTTGGGCGCGAGTGTGAGCGCCGAAAGTTGCACGACGCCGCCGACGCCCTCACCGGTGAGGGCGAGCAGGGTGAGCCCGTTCAGCTGCCCCTTCTCGTCGAGCATGACGACGAGCTCGGTGGGCGTCGCTTCGACGACGGCCTGCCACCCAGGGGAGGCCGGATCGGTCACGGTGCGCACGAATCGACCGCTCGTGCTCGACAACACGGTCTTCGAGCCGGCGACGATGAGCACCGGGATAGCGATCATGAGCACGACCAGCGCGACAGGGAACCCGTAGCGCCACCACCACGACCTCGACGGGGGCGCGCTCGTGACGGCCGCCGGGACCTCGATCGGCTCGGCCGAGGAACTCGTGGTGCCTCGCCCACCGGGGGTCTCGGCCTCAGGGTCGACCCCGGGCGCCTCCACCAACGGCAGTGGCCCGATCACGGCACCGCCGGCGCCGCGATGGTCAGGGGGCTTGGTCATCGGCGGCCACGATAGAGGCCGAAGCGGTCGACGGCGGTCGCGACCCCCACAGGTGTGAGCCCCGCGAGCGGGCGGCCCTCACCGACGCGGCGTCGCAGCTCCGTGCTCGATACCTCGAGCTGCGGGATAGCCACCCGCTCGAACGTGAAGCTCGCGGGCGGCGGTGGGCACGACAGGCCGGGCCGATCCACCAGCACCAACGTCGCCAGGTGTGGCAGTTCGTCGGCCCGTTCCCAGGTGCGCAGGCCTCCGGCGGCGTCGGCGCCGAGGACAAGGAACAGTCGGGCCGACGGGTCCTGGTCGCGCAGCTGCGCGAGCGTGTCGACCATGTAGGAATGGCCCCCGCGGTCGATCTCGATCGTGCTCGCCTCGAGTCCCTCGATCCCCTCGATGGCCGCGCGCACCAGGCAGAGCCGTTGATCGGCCGGGCTGATGGGCCGGGTGCCGACCTTCTGCCACGGCACATTGGCCACCACGAACAACACCCGGTCGAGCCCGAGAGCCTTGCGCACGTCGGCGGCGGCGACGAGATGGCCGTTGTGCGGGGGATCGAACGTGCCGCCGAGGACGCCGATTCGCTCACCAGGGCCGGTCACGGCCCGAGTCTACGGTCCCGTTGACGACCAGATCGGGGTCGCCGAGCGCGGCAGGTGACCAATGTCACGTATGCATCTCGGAATCTTCCGGGTATGGGGGGCGGTTACACGATTGTCATTTCCTCCCGAACCCGGGATCTCTCCCCCCGCCCGGTCCGCCCGTTGAACGCATGCGGTCGTCTCCTCACCCAGGACACGGCTGTTGGAGCAAAACCATGAGTGATTCCGTCGGTCAGTACCTCAACGAGATCGGCCTCGTGCCCCTTCTCACGGCCCAGGAGGAGCGCGAGCTCTCCCAGGTCATCGAGAAGGGCACCGAGGCGTCTGCCCGGCTCGAGGCCGGCGAGCGCGGCCGCGAGTTGCAGCGCGCCGTGCGCGACGCCGCCGCGGCCAAGGACCGGTTCATCCGGGCCAACCTCCGCCTCGTGGTGAGCGTCGCCCGCCGCTACCCCCTGCCTCCGGGCATGGAGCTGCTCGACCTCATCCAGGAAGGCAACCTGGGGCTCGAGCACGCCGTCGACAAGTTCGACTGGCGCAAGGGCTTCAAGTTCTCGACCTACGCCACGTTCTGGATCCGCCAGGCCATCGGCCGGGCCCTCGACCAGAAGGCCAGCCTCGTGCGCCTCCCGGGCGACCGCTCGGCCAGCCTCCGCGCCGCGCTGCGTCAGGTGTCCGGCGACGGCGACGAGCTCGACGACGAGCACGCGCGACTGCACCGGCTCACCACCCCCACGTCGCTCGACCGCACGATCGGCGACGACGACAGCAACGAGCTCATCGACCTGCTCCCCGACTCGAACCCCGGCCCCGAGGCCGAGGTCATGAACCGGGTCGAAGAGCAGATGGTCACCGACCTCCTGTCGGTGCTCGATGCCCGGGCCCGGTACGCGGTCGAGCAGCGCTTCGGGCTGCACGACGGCCGCAAGCGCTCCTACCGCGAGGTGGGCGAGGAGCTCGGCGTCACCGCCGAGGCTGCCCGGCGTCTGGTGAAGCGGGCGGTCAACACCGTTCGCGACCAGGCTGCTGACCGCATCGACGCCGCCTGAGCCGCGCAATCGCCTTGCACCGCCGGGTCGGCACCCGGCAACGTGGAGGATCGTGAATCCCACCTGGACCCCCACTTCGTGGCGGTCGCACACCGCGGCCCAACAGCCCGACTGGCCCGATGAGGGCGCCCTCGACCTCGCCGTCAAGACGCTGTCGACCCTGCCACCGCTGGTCTTCGCCGGAGAAGCCCGGTCGCTCCAGTCCGGCTTGGCCGAGGTGGCTGCAGGCCGGGCGTTCCTGCTCCAGGCGGGAGACTGCGCCGAGTCGTTCGACGCGTTCTCGGCCGACGGCATCCGAGACAAGCTGAAGATCATCCTGCAGATGGCGGTCGTGCTTCAGTACTCGGCCGGTGTCCCGGTGGTGAAGGTCGGTCGCATCGCCGGTCAGTTCGCCAAGCCCCGCTCCGCCCCCACCGAGACCCTCGACCAGGTCGAGCTCCCATCGTTCCGGGGCCACATGGTCAACGACATCACGTTCACCGAGGCGGCGCGGGTGCCCGACCCCGATCGACTGGTGACCGCGTACAACCAGTCCGCCTCGACGCTGAACCTGTTGCGGGCGTTCACGAAGGGCGGCTTCGCCGACCTCAACCAGGTGCACGCCTGGAATCAGGAGTTCGTCGCGACGAGCGCCGAGGGGCGCCGCTACGAACAGCTCGCGGCAGAGATCGAGCGGGCCCTGCGGTTCATGGCGTCGTGCGGTGTCGACACCGAGGCCACACCCCTGCTGCACACGGTCGACTTCTACACGAGCCACGAGGCGCTCATCCTCGGCTACGAAGAGGCGCTCACCCGACGCGACTCGCTCACCGGTGACTGGTACGACTGCTCGGCGCACATGCTGTGGCTGGGCGAGCGCACCCGCCAGCTCGACGGGGCCCACCTCGCGTTCCTCGCGGGCGTCGGCAACCCGATCGGCTGCAAGGTCGGCGCGTCCGCCACCGCCGACGACGTCATCGCCCTGTGCGACGCGCTGAACCCGGACCGGATACCCGGACGGCTCACCCTCATCACCCGGATGGGTGCCGAGAAGATCGACGTGGCGCTGCCGCCCCTGCTCGAGGCGGTCAAGGCGTCGGGGCATCCCGTCGTGTGGACCTGCGACCCGATGCACGGCAACACCTTCACCGCCCCGAGCGGCCGCAAGACCCGGCACTTCGACGCGGTGCTCAACGAGATCGGTGGCTTCTTCCGTGCTCACGAGGTCGCGGGGACCTGGCCCGGCGGCGTCCACATCGAGCTCACCGGCGACGACGTCACCGAGTGCCTCGGCGGCGCCGACGAGATCCTCGACGCCGACCTCGACACCCGCTACGAGACCATGTGCGACCCGCGCCTCAACGCCCGCCAGTCGCTCGACCTCGCGTTCCGGGTCGCCGAGTTGCTCCGCGGCTGAGCCGCCGGCCGATATCGGCGCGCCGGCGTCACCGGTATTTTCCTCGCCAATCTTGAGGATCCTGGTCGGGAATTGGTAGAAAAGGGGGAAATCCCGATCGGTTCGATCAGGTATGACTCCTGAGGGGTCCCGCCATGCTGCAGCGTGAGATCGATGCCGGCACCGCCGCCGACATCGCCAAGTTCGAGGTCCAGCTCGAGCGCTACCTGGCCGGCGAGCTGCCCGAGGACGTCTTTCGGGTGTTCCGCCTGAACAACGGCATCTACGGCCAGCGCCAAGGTGGCCACAACCAGATGGTGCGGGTGAAGATCCCCTACGGCGGGGTCACGCCCGACCAGCTCGACGCCTTCGCCGAGCTGGCCGACGAGTACTCGCGCGGCTGGGGCCACCTGACCACCCGCC
>Ga0209048_10002676_pt1 | contig 17561 bp, 13 predicted proteins | sample FrelakmetCRP12CR_FD_187146 | JGI IMG/M metagenome (GOLD analysis project Ga0209048, IMG submission 187146) | Freshwater lake sediment microbial communities from the University of Notre Dame, USA, for methane emissions studies - CRP12 CR (SPAdes)... | ecosystem: Environmental > Aquatic >... | reverse complement strand
TGCCGGGCATCACGGGCGATGGCCCGGTCCACCGCGGCGAAAATAGCTTCCTTCGGCGCGCGCTTGGTGAGGAAATCCTCGGCCCCCTGGCGCATCGCCTGCACGGTCGTCGGGATGTCGCCTTCGCCGGAGAGAAAGACCACCGGCAACAGGTTCGCCCCGCGCGCCAGTGCTTGCTGGAGGTCCAGGCCATCCATTCCTGGCATCCGCAAATCGGTGATGACACACCCCGCGCCGTCACCCAGTTTCGCGAGAAAATCGGCCGCCGATGCGTAGGTCTGGACGGCGTAGCCCGCGGCCTTCAGCAAGCGTGCAAGCGCGACGAGGAAAGATGCGTCGTCATCAACGACATGCACCACCGGAATGGCTTCGCTCATGATGGTGTTGCTACCCCAGCCAGCGGCAGCGTAAAGCGGAATGTCGCGCCTTTATCGGCATTGTTCTCCGCCCAGATGCGCCCGCCGTGTGCCTCGATGATCGTGCGCGAAATGGCAAGCCCGATGCCCATCCCGTTTGCCTTGGTGGTGAAGAATGGCTCGAACAGGCGCCCGAGCCTTTCTGGCGCGATGCCCCTTCCGCTGTCTTCAACTGCCACTTCGATCTCACCCTGGCGGTGACGCTGCGCTCGCACTGTGACCTTTCGCCTTGCAGCCGGTGCGTCTTCGACAGCATCCATCGCGTTAAGGATGAGGTTCAACAGCACTTGCTGAAGGTGCACCGGATCGCCCATCACGTGCGGCAGCCCGGAAGCGACGTCGATCTCGAGCGCCACTTTGCGGGTCGTTGCATCGCTGCGCGCAAGTGACATCACATTCGCCAGTTCGTCGCTCACCGACAGCACGCGCGGGACGAAGCTGCGGCGCTTCAGCAGCGCCCGTAAGCGGTCGATTACGCCACCGGCTCGCTGGTCGTCCAGGCGGATGTCGACCAAGATGGCCCGCAGTTCGTCGAGGTCTGGCGGGTCGTGCTCAAGAAACAGTTCGGCCGCCTCGGTATTGCGCAGGATGGCGCCAAGCGGCTGGCTCAACTCGTGTGCGAGCGCTGATGCGAGCTGCCCCATCATCGATACACGACTGGCGTGGGCCAGTTGGCTGCGCAACTGTTGCAACTCCAGCTCAGCACCACGCCGTGCGGAAATGTCGAGTACCACCCCGCGCAGCAGAATCGGATTGCCGCTGCCGCTGCCGGTACGTTCGATCTGACCGCGCGCGGCCATCCAGCGCATTTTCCCTTCAGGGAGGAGTACGCGGTACTCGACTTCATAGCGACCGCTGGTAGCCAACGCAGCTTCGAGAGCCCGATCGGTAGCCTCGCGGTCCTCGGGATGCAGGCAGCCAATAAATCGCGCGCGATTGATGGGTTCCGATTCCGAAATGCCAAACAGCGCGCGGGCACGCCTGGTGGCCCAGATCGTGTCGCGACCAATGTCCCATGTCCACATGCCCAGATCAGCCGCTGCACTTGCCAAATTCATGTGGCGCTCGCTTTCCTGCAGTTGGCCGGCAAGTCGTGCTCCCGCCAAAACGTCGGCATTCAACTCAATGGACATCGCTATCAGGACGGCGAGATAGGCCCAACTGATCATGTAGGGTGTGTTGAGGACTCCGGTCTCCACCAAGGCTGCTTGCAAGCCTCCACCCAGAAAGAAGAGCACGATGGCGCCTCCGACCAGCATGGCACGTCGGTCTCCCGTGCTGCGCCGCAATCTCACAGAGGCATCCGCCACGAACGCGATCTGCGCCAGAACTGCCAGATACGGGAACACATTCCAGGGATTTGGCATCCCTTCGGCCACATAGAAGCTGACCCCGCCGAAGGTCTCGGCCGTTCTGAAACCGGTGAGTGTCTGGTAAGTCATGCCCGAGCCGGCAGGCGCCCCGGGCAAATAGTCAAACGCCAATCCCATGGCGTAGAAGACTGGAACTGCAAGCGCGAGCCATTTTCGCCCGTTGCCAAAATACGTCCAGATGAACGCTGTCAGCGATACGAGCATCACGCCGACTGCAATGTCCAGCAGACGCATCAATGACCACCAATCAGCCAGGACATCCGTGCGCATCAACGCCAATTCCAGAGCAGCGACGCAGGCGACAGTGAAAGCGCTAAGTGCAAATAGCAGGCGGGGCGCGCGTGGGCGCTGCGCCAGGCCGATGCCCAGCTCGATCAAGCCCAGCGTGAGGCAGGCAGCTGCCACCATGGGCCAGGTAATGGTCATCCAGTTCATGGCGCAGTATCGATGGCTTCGCTCACTCAGTCTATAAAAGGCGCCGCTACCAACGGGCACCGAAAGACGAGATTTTATGCCAGCAAGGGGCGCATGACCTTGTTTCCTGATAGCCCCGAGCTTCTGGCATACAGTTCTGGTTACAACTGCAGGATCAGCGGCGGAAGAGTCCCTGCGAAGCATCATTGCCCGATTGGGAAAGGTGAAACCACACGGCGAATTGCATTCAAGAGTTCGCTACCGGCGTCGGTCTTGCGAAAATAGCCGACACACTGGCCAGCCATTGCATCCTCACTCGCCTTGGGGTCGTCATGAGCCGTGACAAAGAGCACGGGCGTTGCATCGCCCTCGGCGGCCAGTTCATTCCGCAGATCGATCCCGGACTTTCCGGGTAACTGTACATCGAGGACGAGGCAATCAAATCGCGGCTGCTTCACATCCGCGCGGAATTCTTCGGCGGATGCATAAGTGATCGGCTGCATCCCCGCCGCGCGCAATAGTCGAGCGACCGAGCGGCGAAGACTCTCGTCATCGTCGACGACACCTACGTAGAGATTGCCCAAGCCGCTAATTGCCATGGTGACAAGCCTATCCGGCATGCGAAGCTAACGCTACTGCCCTTTAGGGCAGCTAATCGGTGTCCAGAACCGCGACTGGCCGGTCAAAATCCAGCCAAGACGCGTGGCCTGCAGCACTCAACGTTTTCTTTATTGCCCGCAAGTTGGCTGAATACCAAGACGCCCCTGGTAATTCGGGCGTTGCTCCGTAGAACGCACGACACCTGTGGTCGCATCGAACATCACATCAAAGAAATTTTCAAGACTCGAACTGTCGCAGAACAACCAGGACCAGGCGAGGGTATTGCTCCGCGAATAAGTCTGCGTCCATAGTGGCCCTGGAGGGCCAAGGACGCGCAACACCTCTTCCTTGCTCATTCCCGCCTGGATACGCGCAAAGTGAGCCATGTCCAGCACCCCTTCGATGCGCTGCAGTTTTCCATCCGGCCCTACGTACGCCATGAAAGTCTGCGTGCCCGCCGGGCCACGCGGGTATGCCAGTTGTAGGCTTCCATCCGGATTCTTCCAGACCATCGCCGGCTCGCCCATCGAGGCAACAACCTCGGGCAGCGTCGACACACCTGGCTTGAGATTGCTGCCGCTGTAACCGGCGCACGCAGCTATAAGCAGGGCACTGAAAACAACCAGCCCGCGTACACATACTAAAAAAATATTGTTCATATCTCCCTCCAAGCTCGATCAACGTAGAGTCCGTTGTCACACGCTCATGGTAAGCATGAAGGGTTGGAAATTCAAAACGTCCTGGGAAAAATCGCTACCGCTACGTACTGCAGTCAATCGACGATTTCGTGCCCAGCAACATCCAGAGCCGCAGAAGAACCGACCGAATCGGACCTTGAATACTCTCCTCCAACGCCGGGTATCCTGGCCTACGACTGGTAACAAATGGATAGCGGACGTATTGGGCCTGGAGCGCCAACGGCGGCATTGGCCGAATAGCACGCATCGCCAGACCCTGAACAACCACCGACTCCTGCAAAAAAGACGCTACGCACCCCAATCCGCCAAGTTCGGTTTTCTGACCAACCGTTCCAGCAGCGCCATCGCCGCTTCGATCCCGCCCAGCGCCGTCGGCGTCATTTCCGCACCCAGCTCGAAGCCTTCCCCGCGCACGCACAGCACGAAGGACGGCGGCGGTTCCTTGCCTTCCATCTGCCAATAGACTTGGAGCACGGCCTGCGGCGGCAAGGCGTGGGTGGTGTGGCCTGTTGCGGACGACCGGAAAATTTGCTCGAAAATGAAAAGGGCCGGGGTGTTTTCGCCGGCATCGATGAACAGCGCGAGTTCCCTGTCTTGCAGATCGAGGGCGTGCTCGACGTTGAGCTGGAAGTCTTCGATCAGCTCGACGCGCTCGGTGAGCTTTTCATTTTCGAGCCATTTTGCCAGTCGACCGCAGATGACCGGCCCGATCGCGTCGTCGCCGCGACTGGGGTTGCCGACGGCGAAGACGACGACCGGCGCGGTCATGAGCGGCTCAGCGAATGGATCACTTGCCCTTCAGGATCGACCAGTTCGACAGCCAGCGGCATTTTGCCCAGCGCATGCGTGGCGCAGGACAGGCAGGGATCGAAGGCGCGGATCGCCACCTCGATGTGGTTGAGCAGGCCTTCGGTGACCTCACGCCCGTGCAGGTAGCGCCGCGCGACATGGCGCACGGCCTCGTTCATCGCCTGGTTGTTGTTGGTGGTGGAAACGATCAGGTTGGCCATTGTGATCAGATCGTTTTCATCGACGCGATAATGGTGGAACAAGGTGCCGCGCGGCGCCTCGATCACGCCGACGCCTTCCATCTGGCGCTCGCCTTCGACCATCAGGTCATCGCTCAGCAGGTCGTCATCGTGCAGCAGGTCCTTGATTACTTCGGCGGCGTGCAGCATTTCGATCATCCGCGTCCAGTGGTAGGCGAGCGGCGCGTGCATCGGTGTGCCCCCGGCGTAATCGACGAATTCCCGGCGTTCGTGCTCGGCAAATGGCGTCGAAATCTGGTTGCAGTTCTGTACCCTGGCCAGCGGGCCGACCTTGTACCAGCCGTTTTCCTTGCCCAGCGACTTGAAGAACGGGAACTTCATGTAGCTCCACGGCCGGACTTCTTCCTCGATGTACTTGTCGTACTGCTGGTAATCGACGTCGTCGAAGATGATCTTGCCGTTGTCGTCGCGGGCGCGCAGGGTGCCGTGATAGAAATCGAGATCGCCGTTGTGGCCGACGATAGACATGAAATTGGAGCGGAAGATGCCGAAGCTGTTGTACAGCCCCGGGTCCTGGGTATGCACCTTCTGGATCAGGTGCACCGCATCGCGCGACCAGGAAACGATGTGATAAACATCCTTGAGCAGTTCGTCGCGCTCGGCGATAGTCAGGGACTTGTTCATGCCGCCCGGCACTGCACCGGTGCCATGCACGCGCTTGCCAGCGGTGACGCGAATCACCTCCTGCCCGAACTTGCGCAACAGCACGCCGCGCTTGGCGATTTCGGGATGCGCGGCAGCGACACCGACGATGTTGCGCTTGGTGACATCGCTGTCGAAGCCGAACAGCAGGTCCGGCGAGCACAGGTGGAAGAAATGCAGCGCGTGCGATTGCAACATCTGGCCATAGTGCATCAGGCGGCGCAGCTTCTCGGCGGCCGGCGTCAGTTTCCTGGCGCCGACGATGACGTCGAGCGCCTTCGAGGCGGCCAGGTGATGCGACACCGGGCAGATGCCGCACAAGCGCTGGACCATGACCGGCACTTCCCAGTACGGCCGGCCCTGGATGAATTTCTCGAAGCCACGGAATTCGACGATGTGCAGGCGCACTTGGTGCACCTTGTTCTGGTCGTCGAGCAGGATGGTCACCTTGCCGTGGCCCTCGACGCGCGACACGGGGTCGATGGCGACACGGCGCAAAGTTTCGGGATGTTCGGCGGTTTCAAGGTTGTAGGTCATCGTGGAACCTCAGTCGTAATGCATCAAGCCGTGTTCGAGCGTCGGCTCGCGACCGGCCAGCAGATCAGTCAATACCTTCCAGATCGCATCTGCCGAGGGTGGGCAACCGGGGATGAAGTAATCGATCTTCACCACCTCATGGATCGGGTGCACCTTGTTGAGCGGCAGCGGCAGCTCCAGATCATTTGGAATCATCCCGTTGGCCAACCCCGGGCTGGTGTGATAGACCTCTTCGAGAATGGTCGTCAGTGGCAGATGGTTGCGCTGGGCGGGCAGGCCGCCATTGATGGCGCAGGCGCCGATGGCGATCAGAATCTTGCAGTTGTCGCGAAACTCTCTCAGCACATGGATGTTCTCGGCATTGCACAGGCCGCCTTCAATGAGGCCGATGTCGCAATCCGGGCTCACCTTCTTGATATCGGTCAGCGGCGAACGGTCGAACTCGATGAGCTCCAGCAGCGTGAACAGCCGCTCGTCAATGTCCAGAAAGGACATGTGGCAGCCGAAACAGCCGGCCAGCGAGGTCGTGGCGACCTTGAGTTTTTTCTTTGGGGAGTTCATCTCAGCGACCCTCCGCAGCATCGGCGGTTTCACTGATTGGCTGCTTGTCATAAGTTCGTTCGCCGATCGGCACCGCAAAGCCCCGACGCTTCTTGAGAATGACACCCACCGGGCAGACCTGCGCCGCCTTATCGTCCAAGGTGAAATTGGTGTCAGCCAATTGGCCTGACTTGGCATTGACGATCAGATGCGTCGTGATGCCGCGCCCGGAGAGCGCGAAGACATTCTTGCCATCGACATCGCGGCTCGCCCGCACGCACAGCGAGCAGAGGATGCAGCGATTGAAATCGAGCAAAACCTCGGGGTGCGAGGCGTCGACCGGACGATTCGGAAAGAAATGGTCGTAGTGCGGCGTCATCATGCCTAAATGGTAGGCTGTGGCCTGCAACTGGCAGTTACCACTCTGCTCGCAGGAGGGACAGAAATGATTGCCCTCGACGAACAGCATCTGGGTCAGGGCCAGTCGTTCGGCATTGATTTCGTCGGTATCGCTTTCGACGACCATGCCTGCCATCGCGCGCATCGTGCACGAAGCCGTCTGCCGGCCATTGACTTTGACCGTGCACAGCTTGCACGAGCCATGCGGCTTGAATTCCGGGTGATAGCACAAGTGCGGGATGAACACCCCGGCCGCGGTCGCCGCCTGAATGATGGTCTGGCCTTCCTCGAAAGGAATGGTCTTGCCATCGAGCATGAAGGTCTGGCTCATGAACACTCCCCGAATTCTTCCTTGGCAATGTGCGCGGCAGCGTCGTCGCGCCCGGTCATTTGCCGTGCTCCGGCCAATGCCCGGTCGAGATCGAAGGCTGGCGCAAAGTCTTTGCAGGTCATCCGCCGCTCGTAGGCCGGGCGGAACTTGGCAATGGTGTCGAGGACCGGATTGCAGGCGGTATGCCCGAGGCCGCAGTGGCTCATCGACTGCAGCAACTGGTTCAGCTTCTCGATTTCGGCAAAATCGTAAAGTGAACCGCAACCGTTGTACAACTTGTCCATCAGGTTCTTCAACAACGAGGTGCCGACCCGACACGGGGTGCAGAAACCGCAGCTTTCGTGCTGGAAGAAATGCACGTAATTGCGCGCCACCTCGAACATGTCGCGGCTGTCGTTGAAAATAGTGAAGGCGCCTGCCGTCGGGATATCCTCGAAACCAATCGTCCGCTCAAACTCGCCCGGGCTGACGCAAACGCCGGATGGCCCGCTAACCTGAACCGCCTGGACATCGGTCGCGCCACAGTCCGCCAATACCTGTCTGACACTGACGCCGAAGGGGTATTCATACAACCCGGGCCGCGCGCAATCGCCGGACACCGACAGGATCTTGGTTCCGGCCGATTGTTTGGTACCGATCCCGGCGTACCACTCGCCGCCATTCAGCGCGATCAAGGCTGCGGCGGCAAAGGTTTCAACGTTATTGACGATGGTCGGCTGATCAAGATAGCCATTGGTCACCGGGAACGGTGGGCGGTTGCGCGGCGTGCCGCGCTTGCCTTCGAGCGACTCGATCAGCGCCGATTCCTCACCGCAGATGTAAGCACCCGCCCCCAAGTGAATCTCGATATCGAAATCCGCCCCCGGAATACCGATGATGTCAGCGCCCAGCAGTTTTTCCTTGCGCCGACGCTCGAGCACTGCATTGAGCGGTTCCAGCAAGTAGCGGTATTCGCCGCGCAGATAAAGGAAACCGCGCCGGGCGCCGATCACATACGCGGCCACCGTCATGCCCTCGAAGACCAGATCAGCATAGGAGGTCAGCAGTACGCGATCCTTGAACGTACCGGGTTCGCCCTCATCCGCATTGCAGACGACAAAGCGCTGCTGGCCCGGCTTGAGCGGTGCATTGCGGCACGCCTCCCATTTCAGCCCGGTGGTGAAGCCGGCGCCGCCGCGTCCACGCAGATTCGCCCGCTTGATTTCGTCGAGCATCGCGGCCGGCCCGCCGATGCCTGAGGGCAAGCCCTCGCGCCAGGAACGCATGTTGGAAGCCATCAGGCCGTCGCTCGGCGCGCGCGCATGCGCAGCACGCAGCGCAGCGCCCGGTTGCAGTTGCGAACCGAGCATGATGTCCGCCTTGCGGATATTGTCTTCGACCCGGAAGTATTCAGGCGGCCACTCGGGCAGCGGCACCTTGTTGCGGATCAGTTCGGCGATCTCGTCGATACGTGCCGCGGTCAACCCCGCCACGGCGTAATTATTGACCAGCAGCGCCGGCCCCTGATCGCACATGCCGGTGCAGGAAGTCCTGTCGACACTGACCAGGCCATCCTCGGAAACCTTGCCGGCCTCGACCCACAGGTTCTTGCAAAGACGCTCAATCAGTTCCTGATTGCCCTGCATGCGGTCGGTAACGTTGTCGGAAAAAAGAACTCGATAGCGTCCCCGCGGCTGGGTATAGAAAAAGGAATAAAAGCCGGCGACACCCTCGATCTTGGTGCGCGGCACGCCCAGCGTTGCCTGCATGCGGTCGATGGCTTCCGGTGGAATCCAGTCGCAGGCTTCCTGCACCTCGCGCAGGATCTGCACCATGCAGGTTGGATCGCGCCGATAGCGGGTAACTACGCGGTCGACGATCCCGGCGACCGCTTCGGCATGCATATCGTTCAGTGCCACGACAACCTCCTCACCCATACACGTTTGCCATAAGCCTAGCACCGACTCACGGCGCGCCGTTGCGTCAGGTCAACCAGCGCTGACATTCCGATCAAAAACTTCCCTGCAACGGCTTCCTGATCGACCGGCAACACCACCGGTTCACACCAGCGGCATTGTTTTGTTGCACTGCAACATACTATACTACGCAAAATCAATGATGGAAGCCAAGGAGTACCGCAATGCATGAAGCGAGCGAACAACGCCATGTCGTGAACAAGACCTACGACGAGATCCAGGTCGGCGATTCCGCGAACCTTTCGCGCACGCTGATGCCCGAAGACGTCCGGCTTTTCGCGGTGCTCACCGGAGACTTCAACCCGTCCACCGCCGAATCGCGGTATTCCGAAAGCGGGATGTTTCGCGAAGTCATGGCCCACGGCATGTGGAGCGGTTCGCTGATATCCACGGTGCTCGGCACCCAGTTCCCCGGCCCCGGCACGATCCTGATCGATGAGTGTCTGCATTTCGCACGGCCGGTGACGATCGGCGACACGATTACCGTCACGCTGACAGCCAAGCAGAAATTCGATCACAACAAGCACGTGATTCTTGATTGCGTTGCCACCAATCAGGAAAATCTGCAGGTCTTGCGTGGCACGGCCGAGGTTCTGGCCCCGACCGAAAAGGTTTCGCGCCTGGAGGAATTCAAGCGTCCCTTGGTCAGCATCGACAACAAGCAAGAACGCCTTCAGCAGATGCTGTTGCAGGTCCGGGGGCTGGAGCCGATTCCGACCGCCGTTGCCCACCCCTGCGACAAGGAGTCGCTCAAGGGCCCAGTCCTCGCCTTTCACGAGGGCATCATCGAGCCGATTCTGGTCGGCCCCGAATCGAGGATCCGGGGGGTTGCCGAAGAGTTCGGTATCGACCTTCACGGCATCCGGATCGTCAATGCCAAGCACAGCCACGACGCGGCGGCGATTGCGGTTTCGCTGGTGCGCACCGGGGATGCCGAGGCATTGATGAAGGGCAGCCTGCATACCGACGAGTTGATGGCCGAGGTGGTCGCGCGTGCCAATGGCCTGCGTACCGCGCGCCGCATCAGCCACGTCTTCCTGATGAACGTGCCGACCTATCATCGCCCGTTGCTGATTACCGACGCGGCGATCAACATCGCGCCAACCCTGGAGGAGAAAGTCGACATCGTCCAGAACGCGATCGATCTGGCGCACATCATCGGGATCGCCGAGCCCAAGGTCGCAATCCTTTCGGCAGTCGAAACGGTCAACCCGAAGATCCAGTCCACGCTGGATGCCGCGGCGCTGTGCAAGATGGCCGACCGCGGCCAGATCAAGGGCGGCATCCTCGACGGCCCGCTCGCCTTCGACAACGCGGTGTCGATCATCGCCGCCAAGACCAAGGGCATCAAGTCGGCGGTCGCCGGCCATGCGGAAATTCTCGTCGTACCGGACCTCGAATCAGGCAACATGGTCGCCAAGCAACTCGAATACCTCGCCAATGCGCTGACTGCCGGAATCGTGCTCGGCACCCGCGTACCCATAGTCCTGACCAGCCGCGCCGACACGGCGGAAACGCGGATCGCATCGTGCGTCATCGCCTCGCTCGTCGCTCACGCCAACCGTGCCAAGGGAAACGCATAAATGACACGTGGCATCCTTACCATCAATGCCGGATCGTCCTCGATCAAGTTCGCGCTCTTCGAACTGAATGGCGGGCTGAGCGCCAGGGCCACTGTTTCCGGCCAGATCGACGGCATCGGCGCGCAGGCCAAGCTGAGTGCCCGGGACCCCTCGGGCAAGCATGAAGTAGCCCTCGAACTTGCCGGTGGACAGGAGGCGCAACACCAGGCCAGCCTGAACTTCCTGCTCAAATGGATGCGGGAAACCCAGAAGGGCTGGAGTCTCGCGGCCGTCGGCCATCGCGTTGTCCATGGCGGCGAGCTTTTTTCGGCGCCGATCGCGGTCAACCGCGAAATCGTCGAGAAACTGGAGCGCTTCGTCACCCTCGCCCCGCTGCATCAGCCGCACAACCTCAACGGCATCAAGGCCATCGCCAGCCTGCTGCCCGCTGTCCCTCAGGTGGCCTGCTTCGATACCGCCTTCCATCGTACCAACCCGCCGGTCGCCCAGGCGTTTGCGATTCCGCGCGCCTTGGCGGCCGAAGGCATCAAGCGTTATGGCTTCCACGGACTGTCCTACGAATTCATCGCCCGCGTCCTGCCCGAGCACACACCGCGCGCCAATGGGCGCGTCATCGTTGCCCACCTTGGCAACGGATCCTCGATGTGCGGCCTGGTCGACCGCAAGAGCATGGTGTCGACCATGGGCTTCACCGCCATCGACGGCCTGATGATGGGAACGCGTTCCGGCGCCATCGACCCCGGCGTCCTCCTTTATCTGATGGACAACAAGGGCATGGGATCGCCTGAATTGACCCGGCTGCTCTACAAGGAGTCGGGTCTGCTCGGCGTTTCCGGCATCAGCCAAGACATGCGCACCTTGCTGGCCTCCAGCGCACCGGAGGCCGAAGAGGCGATCGACCTCTATTGTTTCCGCATCGTGCGCGAAATCGGCTCGCTCGCCGCCGCCATCGGCGGCATCGACGCCCTGGTGTTCACCGGCGGCATCGGTGAGCATGCGGCCGAAATCAGGCGCCGCGTCTGCTCGCGTCTCGACTGGCTCGGCGCAGTGCTCGACGAGGCGGCCAACGCCACCGACCAACTGCGCATTTCCACTCCGGCGAGCGGCGTCGATCTGCTGGTCATTCCGACCAACGAAGAGTGGATGATCGCGCATCACGCGCAAAACCTGCTCGATCTCTGAAGAAATTTTTTCCATGAAGCCCCGGCGCCGCAAGGCCCCGGGGCTTTGTTTTTCGGGCCTTCCCGGGGGATGCGTGCGTCGTGATTAAATATGCGAAAAACACCATATATAGTCCACTTGTTGCCTTGACCCACTAGATATAGTAGCTTTGCAAAACTTGAAGACAATCCAGACCACCAATCAAAACGATACCGAGGAGCGCAATATGAGCCCAGTTGCAGAACAACTCTCGCTGACCGACATCCCCGCAGCGCCAAAAATTACGCCGCTCCCCGAGCAGGAAATTTCCGGCGAGGTACTGATCGAAAAATACGCCAAGGGTTCGGAAACGAACGTCCATGACGTACGCCGCCGCGTCGCTTACGCGCTGGCCCAGGTCGAACAGGAAAAGGACCGCGCCCATTGGGAAGCGCGCTTCCTGTGGGCCCAGGAAAATGGCTTCATCCCGGCCGGCCGCATCAACTCCGCCGCCGGTACCGACCTCCAGGCCACGCTGATCAACTGCTTCGTGCAACCAGTTGGCGACTCCATCGTCGAAACCACCGACGGCAAGCCCGGCATCTACACCGCCCTGGCCCAGGCCGCCGAAACCATGCGCCGCGGCGGCGGCGTCGGCTATGACTTTTCCAGCATTCGTCCGCAGGGTGCCCACGTCAAGGGTACCCAGTCACGCGCCTCCGGCCCGGTTTCCTACATGCGCGTCTTCGACCGCTCCTGCGAGACCGTCGAATCCGCCGGCGCCCGCCGTGGCGCGCAGATGGGCGTCCTGCGCTGCGACCATCCGGATATCGAAGTCTTCATCCACGCCAAGGACAAGGGCGACCTGACCAACTTCAACATCTCGATCGGCGTCACCGATGCTTTCATGGAAGCGGTCGACAGCGATGGCGAGGTGGAATTGACCCACCGCGCCGAACCCAATACCGAAATGCGTTCCTCCGGCGCCTGGCAGCGTGAGGACGGTCAGTGGGTGTACCGCAAGTTGCGCGCCCGCGAGCTGTGGGACCAGGTGATGAAATCCACCTACGATCACGCCGAGCCGGGCATCCTGTTCCTTGACCGGATGAACAAGGACAACAATCTCAATTACTGTGAAGTCATCGAGGCCACCAATCCCTGCGCCGAACAGCCGCTGCCACCCTACGGCTGCTGCTGTCTGGGCTCGATCAACCTGACCCCGTTCGTCAAGCACCCGTTCTCCGAACAGGCGGATTTCGACTTCGATTCCTTCGCCGAAGTTGTCCGCGTCTCCACGCGCATGCTCGACAACGTCCTCGACGCCACCCACTGGCCGCTCGAGCGCCAGCAGCAGGAAGCCGCCAACAAGCGCCGCGTCGGCCTCGGCTACACCGGCCTCGGCGACGCGCTGGTCATGCTGCGCCTGCGCTATGACAAGCCCGAAGCCCGCGCCATGGCGACCCGCATCACCGAATTCATGCGCGATGCGGCCTATCTGTATTCAGTCGACATGGCCAAGGAACGCGGCGCTTTCCCGCTGTTCAATGCCGAGCTCTACCTCTCCGGCGGCAACTTCGCCTCGCGCCTGCCCAACGAGGTCAAGGCTGAAATCCGCAAGCACGGCCTGCGCAATTCGCACCTGCTGTCCATCGCGCCGACCGGCACCATTTCCCTGGCCTTCGCCGACAACGCCTCGAACGGCATCGAGCCGCCCTTCTCCTGGACCTACAGCCGCAAGAAGCGGATGCAGGACGGCACACTCAAGGAATACTCGGTCGAGGACTATGCCTGGCGTCTCTACCGTCACCTGGGTGGCGACGTCACCAAGCTGCCGGATTATTTCGTCACTGCGCTGGAAATCTCGGCTGCCGCCCACAAGGACATGGTCGCCGCGGTCGCCCCGCATATCGACACTTCCATTTCCAAGACCGTCAACGTGCCGGCCGACTATCCATACGAGAACTTCCAGGATCTCTACATGAGCGCCTGGAAATCCGGCCTCAAGGGTCTGGCGACCTACCGCCCGAACAGCGTTCTCGGTTCGGTCCTGTCGGTCGAGCCGAGCAAGGCCGAGGCTGCTGCGGTCGACGCCAAATCGCCGCAGGATTTCGTCTCCGACGCCAACCGCCGCCTGTCGATCAAAGATCTGCCGGCACCGGTTCTCGCCAGCCTGCGTTGGCCGAACCGCCCCAACCTGCCGGAAGGCAACCTGTGCTGGACCTACATGCTCGACTCGCCGATCGGCAAGTTCGCGCTGTTCGTCGGCCACGTCGAACCGGAAGGCCGCGCCTGGCCGTTCGAAGTCTGGGCCAACGGCCCGGCCGAGCCGCGCGGTCTGGGTGCGGTCGCTAAAACCCTGTCGATGGACATGCGCGCCAACGATCATGGCTGGCTGGAAATGAAGCTCGACGCCCTCGCCAAGACCCCCGGCGAATCCTTCGAAATGCCGATGCCGCCGCATGGCGAGCGCAAGCGCGTGCCCTCGGTGGTTTCCGCCATGGCACAGATCATCCGCTTCCGTGTCGAGCAACTCGGTGCATTTAAGCACGAGGGCGCCACGCCGGTGAAAGATGCCCTGTTCAGCGCCAAGGAACCGAAAACCGGCACCGACGGCACGCTTTCCTGGACGGTCGACGTCAACAACCCATCGACCGGCGAGGATTTCGTCCTCGGCCTCAAGGAAATCACGCTGCCCGACGGCGTCACCCGCCCCTATTCGATGTGGCTGTCCGGCAACTATCCGCGCGCACTGGACGGCCTGTCCAAGCTGCTGTCGCTCGACATGCGCGTCCTCGATCCGGCCTGGATCGGCATGAAGCTGCGCAAGCTGCTCGACTATCCGGAACCGCTGGGCGACTTCATGGCCTTCATTCCAGGCTCGCGGAAACAGCAGACCTACCCGTCGACCGTTGCCTACATCGCCAATCTGATCATCCATCGCTACGCAATGCTCGGCGTCCTCGACGAAAGCGGCTTCCCGCTCCAGCAGATGGGCATCCTGAAAGCGCCGGAAGATGCCAGCAATTCGGTACACCCGACGCAGGGCAAGCTGTGCGGCGAATGCGGCAACCACACCATGATCCGCAAGGACGGCTGCGACTTCTGCACCGCCTGCGGCGCGGTCGGTACCTGCGGCTGATAACGGCCCGCCTCAAGCAAAACGCCCCGATTTTTCTCGGGGCGTTTTTATTTGTGGGGCAAGGGCATCCATCGGCCATTTCCTGCCGGTCGAGGTAACCATCCAATTTCAATAGTTAAGGCGCTCCCTGACTCAACCGAGTGTCCGGTATTCGGCGAGCAAATTGATGTTTTCACGGGCTCAACCCGGCAATTAACTGCCTGTCGAGGTGGTCGTCCCAACAAGCATCGGCGTTTGCCAAAAAATTGATATGACCATACTGCGGAGCAAATTTTGAGCAATCAGGTCGCCATGCGTCTAGTCTCACTCACTGCCAACAAGCTGACTGATTGCCGATATCCAATATGCACTCACTAGCGCGGCAGGTAGAGGCTGAACAGAATCTGCACCTGATCGTCGAGCGTCCCGGTATCGGCCCACTGCCCTTCACCGACATGGTAAGCCAGGCGGGACAACGGCAGGCGGCCTTCAATCCGCAGTCCTGCGCCCTCCGTGCGAGCGGTGAATGGCACGACGATGGCGGCGCTTCGCCCTTTCAGCGTGAATTGCCCCGGTGCCTGAAAATGGCCGGCACCCGTAGCATTGATGCTCCTAGCGCTAAAATTTGCCTGTGGAAAATGCGCCGCATCGAAAAACTCCTTGCCCTTCAGAAGTTCGTCGGCCTCCGAACTACCCGTCGAGACGGAAGCCAGATCGATCACCAGATCGACCTTGCCGGCCGCCGGCGCAGCGGGATCAAAATCGATATCGGCAACGAACTTCTGGAACTTGCCATCGACGGTGACTTCCGACTGCATCGCCGCAAATTGAATCTTGCTACTCCGGTTATCGACATGCCCGCCGAAGGCCAGAGAAGCCATGAAGATAGCGAAGCCCCCGAAAAAATACGTTATCGCCCGTCGCTGCCAGGAAACCGAGAGAGTTGCCAGATTGGAAGACATAGGGCGGCTACCCCCCCTGAATCAGATGCTCGTGGACCTCAAAATTGCTTTTCTTCGTTTCGGCCTTCACCTCCCGCCATCCCAGTCCGCGATAAGGCTGGCTGGCATCCCATGGCACTGGCTTGTGATCGGGTGACCCCGGCGGGGGCAATGGAAATATCAGCGACTTCGCAGCGTGGTGGGCGATATGCCCGGTCATGTGCTCGTTTTCCTGGTGGATATGGCCGTAGAACACCGTGACATTGCGGAACGGCAAAAGCAGATCGATCGCCCGGGCGCCATCGCCGGTCGACCAGCCCCATTCCGGTTGCAGGTCGAACAATGGCCGGTGCGTCAGGACGACGATGCTTTGGTCCTTTGACTGTTTCGCCAGATCAGCGGCGAGCCAGGCAAGTTGTTCATCCCCGAGGATGCCCTTGGGATCCGAGACATTATCGAGGGCAACGAAATGTATCCCCTTGTGCTCGAAGGTGTAATGGGTCGGGCCGAAAAATTCCTGGAAGGCTTCGCCATGATCGACCGAGGCGTCATGCTCGCCGGGCAGGAAACGGATATCGCGCACTTTTAGCTTGGCGACGAGGTCGCGGAACTCGCTCATGCGTGCCCGCCGCAATTGCCCATCGAGCGTCAGATGCGTCAGGTCGCCGGTAAACACAATGAAATCCGGCGGCTGGCTCAAGGCATTAACCGCTTCGATCGCTTTCGGCAAGGTGCCGTGCGAATCGGGATTGGGCGGTCCGTCAAATCCCCAGTGTGTGTCGGATAGCTGGACGAAATAAAAATCCTTGCCACTCGCCGCACCTCTGGAGGTATCAGCGGCATGCAGGCCGGAGGCAAAGACGACGCCACCAAAGGCGGCCAAACGGATGAATTCACGTCGATCCATGATCTGCTTCATGAGACTCTCCTCAATTCACAACCTGGCTTCAAAGCCCCCCGCTGTCTGGCTGGTGATGCCCGATGCCCGTTTTGCCAACGTTCCGGAAACAGCACCGATGCCCGCCGTAAAACTGTATAAATAAGACCGGCAATAATTCTTAAAGTTCGCAACCGCACGCCCCGCCGATGCAGCCTGGAAAAGTCTCGGTCTTGAAGTCAGCAGCTACCCATGCAATAGCCCAGTCAAGAAAAAATGGTTCATGATGACGGTGCGCTTAATCCTATAGCGATCATCCCAGCGAGGATTTTGGATCCTGTAAACCTACACCGAGCCCCAGAGTTGACACACCCATTGACGGGTGTTCCGTGTCGCCGGGTTAACGGTAAATGGCGACATCGGGCATTTGTTGATTGACTCGTCTCGGACTAGGTCATCCGGAAGTAACGACAGCAACTATGCCGCGACCGGTCTCTGAAATCCCTGAAATTGGTTAGTGTTACTGAACCGGAGCAGCCGGTCCTTGCCTATTGGGAGAGGTTGCGAACGGCAGCTTTCAGGAACCAGAACCTCACTGACGGCTTTCCGGCGATAAATCTGAAATGAGGATGGTCGCTTCGGTGCCCAATCCTGAACTTCGAGCCGCTGACATCTGATCGGCAGGTAACCAAGGAGTACAGAAGTCGCACGCATGACAGCTTTCCGAAGTCATCGAACGGCGGCAGTTGGCCGGCAGGGTGAGGTCGCCAACGGCAGCTTGGGAGCATTCCAATTCACAGGACCTGGGTTTGGCTGACTGGCCGCTATCGGGAAGCCGCTAAGGCCGTTTTGGGTCGCTATGTAAACCTCTACATAGCGACCCCTATGCACAGTTTGAAACTATGTACAGGGCTCTCGTGATTCCCAGCGCTGGCGGGTGTTTGTGTC
>Ga0209048_10002675_pt1 | contig 17563 bp, 11 predicted proteins | sample FrelakmetCRP12CR_FD_187146 | JGI IMG/M metagenome (GOLD analysis project Ga0209048, IMG submission 187146) | Freshwater lake sediment microbial communities from the University of Notre Dame, USA, for methane emissions studies - CRP12 CR (SPAdes)... | ecosystem: Environmental > Aquatic >... | reverse complement strand
TGCCCGACGTGTCGCCGCGCGAACTCGAGCTGCTCGCCCGGGCGATGACGCTGAAGTACGGGTTCCTCGGCCTGCCGCAGGGCGGCGCGAAGGGCGGGGTCGTCGGCAATCCCGACGCCGGGCCCGACGAACGCGCGGAGATCCTGCTCCGCTTCGCGAGGGCGGCCGCACCGATCCTGGCCTCCCGTGCCTACACGCCGGACGCGGACATGGGGACGACCGGCCCGGACATCCAGCGCATGCTTGCGGGCATCAGGGTCCGCCTCGCCCGCCGCGAGCATCGCGGCACCCGCTCCGGCCTCTACACCGCGGGCACCGTCTTCGAATCCGCACGCGCCGCGGCGGCCGCGCAGAGTGTGCGCTTCGACGCGGCTCGCGTCGCGATCGAGGGGTTCGGCAACGTCGGCGGGCCCCTCGCCGGGATGTTCGTGCAGGCGGGCGCGCGGGTGGTGGCGGTTTCGACACGGTCGGGGGGGCTGTACAACCCGCGCGGCCTCGACATCGCCGCCCTGCGCGCGCGCATGCTCCGCGACGGAGAGCCTGCCTCCTTCGCCGGCGACCTCGGGCATCTCGGCAACGTCGGAGATCTCATTGAGCCCGCCGCGCTGAAGCGCCTTCCTGTGGAGATCTTCTGTCCCTGCGCCAGGCACGACAGCGTCGTGGAAGACGACGTCGCCGCGGTGACCGCCAGAGTCGTCAGCTGCGGCGCAAACAGTCCCGTCACGCCGGCCGCGGAACAGCGGCTCTGGGATCTCGGAATCCTGTGCGTGCCGGACTTCGTCGCCAATTCAGGTGGTGTCCTGGGGGGCACGATGGAGTTCGCCGGGTGGCGGCAGGACGAGATTCTCGAGTTCTTCGAGAGGCGGTTCCGGCCCCGCGTGGCCTCCCTCGTCGGCGAAGCCCGCCGCGCGGGCAGGCCGTTGCGCCTCGCCGCGGAAGACTTCGCGACGGAGCGGTTTGCCCTCGTCAAGCGCGCGGCAGAAGGGCGCTCGTGGAGGCGCCGGGGCGTCGAGGCCGCCCTCGCGGCGTACCGCGAGGGCTGGGTGCCGGGCCGCTTCGTCCGCCGGCTGTCGACGGGCTATTTCAGGCGCTGTGTGCGCTGACGGGAGTCGCGGGCAAGTCCGAGGTGTGACATGCCATTCATCCAGGCCAACGGTATCGCCTTCTACTACGAGTGGCACGGCCCCGAGCGTGCCCCGGTGCTCGTGCTGAACAACGGCATCCTGATGAACGCGGCCGCGAGCTGGGTTCCCCAGACCGCGGCCTTCGCCGCATCGTACCGGGTCCTTCTCTACGACTGCCGCGGCCAGGGGCAGTCCGGCCATCCGCCTGGCTCGTACTCCATGGGCCAGCACGCGGAGGACCTCGCTGCGCTACTCGACGCCCTCGGCGTGCAGCGGGCGCACGTCCTCGGGATTTCGTACGGAGGCGAGGTCTCGCAGGCCTTCGCTTTGCGGCATCGCGATCGGGTGCTGAGCCTGGTGCTCGCCGACACGGTCAGCGAGGTCGGCCCGGAGTTGCGGCTGATCGTGGAGGGATGGAAGACTGCCGCCCTCTCAGGCGACTCCGACCTTTTCTATCTCGTGACGGCGCCGTGGAATTTCTCGCCCGCATTCATCGAACGGCGCGCGGCCGTCCTCGCGGCGGCGCGCGAGCGGTATCGGAATCTGGACCTTCCGGCCGTTGCGCGGCTGTGCGACGCGTTCCAGGGCGTCGATTTCACCGCCGAACTTCGGCAACTGGAGGTGCCAGCGTGCATCATCGTCGGTGAGAACGATCTGCTGAAGGGACCCAGGTACGCGCGAATCCTGCACAACGCCATCCGCGGGAGCCGGCTGCACGTGCTGGCGGGGTCCGGGCACGCCGCTTCGTGGGAGGCCCCCGACGAGTTCAACCGCGTCGCGCTCGACTTTTTGGCGACGGTGCCCGGGGCGGAAGATCTTGAGCGGCGTGGGGTCTAAGGACGCGATTCACATGGAAGGCGGAGCAGGCCAATTGTGGCGTATCCTCGTACGTCATGGGCAGTCAACGCATGCTGATCCGCCGTGCCGAAGAGCGGGATCTGGCGGCCGTCGGCCGCCTCGGGGCCAGGCTGCTGCGCGCGCACCACGAGTTCGATCCGCTGCGCTTCATGGCGCCGCGCGAGAACACCGAAGAGGGCTACGCCTGGTTTCTCGGGACGCAGCTGCGGCAGGACGGCGTGGTGGTGTTCGTGGCCGAGCAGGCCGGGCAGGTCGTCGGCTACGTGTACGCGGGCATCGAACCCCAGTCGTGGAAGGAGCTGCGTGAGGAAGCGGGTTTCATCCATGACGTGTACGTGGACGAGACGGCGCGCCGCCTCGGCGTGGCCACCAAGCTTCTCGAGGCGGCGGCAGATTGGCTCGCCGAACGCGGCATGCCGCGCATCGTGCTGTGGACGGCGGCGCCGAACGATGCCGCGCGGCGGCTGTTCGAACGTCTGGGCTTCCGGCACACGGTGACGGAGATGACGAGGGAAACCAGGCCCGCTGTCAGGCGGCCGGGGCGGGCATCAGCGGCCGGTCCGGGCGATGACTGACGCAACCAGCGACAGAATGGCGCCGCCGTAGCGTTCCAGTTTCGCCGGGCCGATGCCTGGCAGGCCCCGCAGATCGTCGAGCGCCCGCGGCCGCGACGAGGCGATCGCCTCCAGCGTCGTGTCGTGGAGGATCATGAACGGAGGCACGCCTCGTCTTCGCGCCTCTTCGATCCGCCACGCGCGCAGCGCGTCGCTCACGCCAGCGCTTGAAACGGCGCCCTGCGCGGCGCACTCGCCACGAGGCGAGGCAGAGCGCGGCCGCGACGTCCGGACCCGGGATACCGACTCGTCCACGTGCGTGCCAGCAAGCCGGCGGTGTCGCAACGCCCGCCTGCCAACAGCCGCCGGAGGCGCCGGCTGTGCCATGGTCACCTGCTCGGCCCGGCCGTCCATCACGTCGCGGCCGAGGGGCGTGAGGCTGAGCGTCCGGTACTGGTCGCCCGACACGCGGATCAGCCCGGCGCCGCACGCGGCGTCAATCCACTGCTCGATGGTGCGCGGCCGTTCTCCCCGCAGGGCGCCGGCCGTGGACAGGCCCGACAGCGACTCCGGCATGTCGTCCACCTCGCCGACCAGCATCGCAGCAATCCTGCGCCGCCCGTACCGTTCCCCCGCCATAGCGATGCCCGAGAGCATCGTCCGCACCAGATCCAGTTCAGCGGCACCGAGCGTGGCTCGGCGGTCGCAGTTGCCGCATGCGCCGCAGGGCTCGTGCGCCTCGGGGTCGCCGAAGTACCGGAGGATGGTCGCCCTCAGGCAGCCGGCCGCGTCGGCATACGCCACCATGCGGCGCAGCTTTTTGTGCTCGAGTTCCTTCCGGCGGGCGATGTCCGAGGGATCCACCGCCATGCCCGGCCGGTCCGGCTGCTCGTCGCGCGCACGGTCAATCAGGAACTCCCGCGTCTTCACGTCGGCGTAGTTCCAGAGCAGCGTCGCGGCCGCCTCGCGCCCGTCCCTGCCCGCACGGCCGATTTCCTGATAGTACGCCTCGATCGACCCGGTGATGTCGACGTGGATGACCGCGTCGACGTCTGGCCGGTCGATGCCCATGCCGAAGGCATTCGTGGCGCACACCACGCGCAGCGCCCCGGAGGCGAAGGCCTCCTGCACCCGCGTCCGCTCCTCATCGTCAAGGCCCGCATGGTAGGCGGCCGCCTCGACCCCGGCGTCCTGCAGCGTGCCGGCCGCGGCTTCGGCCTTCTTCCGTGTCGAGGCGTAGACCAGCACCCGATCCTTGCCGACCAGCCCGGGCAGGATCCGGTGCTTCTCGGCTTCGCCCGAAACGGCGCGCACCCGAAGGTGGATGTTCGGCCGATCGAAGCCCGCGACCAGCACCTGCGGGCGCCCGAGGCCCAGCAGGTCGACGATGTCGTCGCGCACTTCCGGCGTCGCCGTGGCGGTGAAGGCCGCGACCGGCGGCTGGCCGGCCTTTCCGTCCGCGCGGCGGCATGCGGCGGCGGCCTCCCGGAGGCGCCGGTAGTCCGGCCGGAAGTCGTGCCCCCATTCCGACACGCAGTGCGCCTCGTCGATGACGAACCTGGCCATCGGCAGATCGCGCAGCACGCGCATGAACGGGTCCGACGCGAACCGCTCGGGCGCGACGTACAGCAGGCGCAGGTCGCCGAGCCGGGCCGCCTCGAGCGTCGCGCTCCGCGCATCGGGCGGCACCATCGAGTGCAAGGCCGCCGCGCGGATCCCCCGCCGGTTCAGCTCGTCGACCTGGTCTTTCATCAGCGAGATGAGCGGCGACACGACGAGCGTCGTGCCCGGCAGGATCATCGCAGGAAGCTGGAACCCCATCGACTTGCCCGAGCCGGTCGGCATCACCGCGAGCACGTCCCGTCCGTCCAGCACCGCCCGCACGAGGGCCTCCTGGCCGGTCCGGAACGAGCCGTGCCCGAAATGGCGCTGAAGAGCGGAGACGAGGTCCATCATCCCGGAGGTTGGAGTAGGCGTGCCCCGGTTTCTACTCAGGTTGCACGTGGAGCAAGGTCCTTGCCAGGACACCCGCCCGAAACGATCCAGCAGATTCAGGCAGATGCAGCGCCGCCGCGCAAGGGCGTGGCAGAGACTGCAACCGCGGCGGCTGGCGACTGTCCGGCCGTTTCACTCATTTGCCGGGCGCGCCCGCGGATGTTGACGCCGACCGGATAAACGCCGCCACGTCCCGTTTGAGCGCCGCGTGCGCGGACGGCCGGATGTACATCATGTGGCCGCCTTCGTAATAGGCGTTCGACACGCGGTCCGTGATCTGCCGGTCGTAAGCCATGTGGTCGAAGTTGAACTCGGCGCCGCCCACGTACGTGGCCATGTCGTAGTACCCGCAGACGAGCAGCACCTTCAGGAACGGGTTCCTCGCCATGGTGAGCCGCAACTGGTCGGTCATGTCCATGTAGCGGTTCTGGACGTAGGTCCACGGCCTCACGTTGCCGGACGGCGGGTAGTGAAGATCCGAGTTCCACTTCAGCTCGTTCCGCACGTAGTCCTGGAAGAGCGCGACATACGGGCCCTGCAGCGCGGTGTTCGACGGATCGAACTCCTGCCGCTCGCCCGCCGCGTCCGCATCGAGCGCGGTGAACCGCCCGTCGAGGCGGCCGACGACGAGGCGGCGATCCCGGAGCAGCTCCTTGCGGAACCGGGCGGAATCGACGCGGAGGTTCGCCGACAGGATGTACCTCGGCGTCAGCCCGGTGAACCGCGCGAGCTTCTCTGCCATGGCCTGGCGCTCGGCGTCGGTGAGCGTGTTGCCCTTCGTGAGGGCGAGCATGTAGTCGCCGAAGGCGAACGCGCGCGCCTCGTCGACGACCTGCTTCACGGACTTCGACTGGAGATCGGGCGGCAGCTTCTTGTGGAACCACGCGGTGGCCGCGAAGGTCTGGATCTGCACGGCCCAGGCCACGTCGTTGCTCGGGGCAGGCGACAGCGTCTGGTACGTGAGCAGCGCCGAGAGGAAGACGATGCCGTTCAGCTCGATGCCGTGCCGCGACTGCAGTTCCTGCGACAGGCCGGCCGAACGGATCGTGCCGTAGCTCTCGCCGATGAGGAACTTCGGCGACGGCCACCGGTTGAACGCGCCGAGATAGTCGTTGATGAACTCGCCGAAGGCGCGGATGTCGCCGTCCTGGCCGTGGAACTGGTTGTTGTCCACGCCGGGCATCACCCGGCTGTAGCCGGTGTCGATGGCATCGATGAACACGAGATCGGCGACGTCGATGAGGGAGTTCTCGTTGTCGACCAGTTGGTACGGCGGCGCGGGCTGGAAGCCCTCCTCGGCCATCTTTGCGCGGCGGGGGGCGAACGATCCCATGTGCAGCCACACGGTGGCCGACCCGGGCCCGCCGTTGTACAGGAACGCGATCGGCCGCGTCTTTGCGTCCTCGCCGTCCTTCGTGTAGGCCACGAAGAACATGCGCGCCGCGATCTTCCCATCGTCCAGCCGGATGGGCAGCGTGCCCGTCGTCGCGGTGTAGCGGATCTCCCGCCCGTCGAGGCGCAGAATGTGCGAGGTTTGCGACGGCTTCTCCTCGACGGCGCCGGCGGTTTCGTACTGGCCGGGCGATTGCGGCCGCTGCGGCGCATCGGGCGGCGCGCCAGGCTGCGCACCGGGGCGCTGTGGCTGGCCGAGGGCCGCGGGGGCGAGGGCGAACAGGGCGGCTATCGCGAGGGCGAGCGTTCGGGTTGGCATGGCGGTCACGCTACTTCTTCTCAGCCTTGGGCTCGTCCTTCTTGACGGGCGCGGCAGGCACCTGCGTGCCGATCGGCCCCTGCTTCTGGAGCCACTCGGCCGGAATCGTCCGCTTCTCCGGCGTCGTGCGCGAGCCGCCGTCCTGGTAGTCGGTGACGAGCTTGTCGGCCAGCGCCCACCACGTCATGAAGTTCTCCTGCGCCACGCGGTTCGAGTAGTCGCTGATGAACATCCGCGCGCGGTCGGGATCGGCCTTGTAGAGGTCCAGCGCGGTCCTCTCGATGACGGGCTGGTCGGCGAACAGCTTGTCCTCGATTTCCTTCTGCTTCGCGCGGATGTCGATCATCATCGCGTGCCAGTTCAGGTTCGACCAGTTGCCGATGAAGTTCGACGCCCAGTAGGCGGAGTTGCGGTCGAACCTGTCGCGGCGGCCGGTCTCGAACGCCGCCGGCACCCTGAAGTTGCCCGCGTAGAGCGGCGTGAAGACCGACGTCTTCGCATCGTCGGGCGCGAACCATGCGAGGCTGCCGATCCAGGCCGGCATGCCGGCGCGCGCCTGCAGCACGGTCACGTAGGAGCACTGGTGCACGGCCACCATGCGCTCGACCGGCATGAAGCCCTCGGCCGGCTTGAAGTCGCGCGAGAGCGCCCAGCGGTTCGGCGTGCCGAACGGACCGGCGAGCGGGCCCTTGGTCTGGTCGAAGGGCGTGCCCTCGTAGACGTCGCGGTGAATGGCCATGAGGTCGCGGACGGTGACTTTCCTGTCCGGCTTCACCGAGAACGGCTGCTCGGGCGCCCACGGGTCGAGGTTGAGCGAGGGCGCGAGCAGGCTCAGCACGCGCCACTCGCGGCGGTTGGGCCTGGGCGGGCCCGACATGCCGAAGGCGCGGTTGAACAGGAAGGGGTCGCCCTTCTTCCACCAGCCGTTCTTTTCGGCGACGTCGTACACGTTCTTCGAGTGCATCGTGAAGTTCGGGTCGTCGGTGAGCGTGGTGATGCGCGACACGTTGGCCGACACGCCCACCTCTCCCGGCGGAATGCGTTTTGCCGCCCAGACGGCGCCGGTCTCGGTCGCGCCGGGCCCGAAGATCTCGAACTGCCACACTTCCTTCGCGTCGCCCACCGTCAGGCACTCGCCGCTGTCGCCGTAGCCGAACTTCTCGGCGAACTCGCCCATGATCTGGATGGCCTCGCGGGCCGTGGACGCGCGCTCCAGCGCGAGGCGCTCGAGCTCCATGATGTCGAACGGCCCCTCGTCGCTGTACAGCTCGCGGCGCCCGCCGATCGTCGTCTCGCCGATGATGACGCCCTTCTCGTTCATGAACGGGTACGAGGCGTCATAGCGGGTGAAGGTCTTCTCCACCTGCGGGATTTCGCCGACCTTGTGCTCCTGCTGGTTCGGCGGCTTCTCCTCGCCGAGGCCGCCGCCCTTGATGATGTCGCGCTTGCTGCCGGCCGGGTACGTCCGGCCCGGCACCACTCTGATCCGGATTTCGTAGCCGCCGTCGCACGAGTGGCTCGTCAGCGTGCCGTCGGCTGACGCCTCCGGGCTGGTCGGCATCGACGTGCACGCCTCGCACGCGTTCTCCCACACCTCGTCGGGCACGCCGTCGGGTTTGGGATAGCCGCAGATCTTCTTGCCGTAATACGTCGGCTGAATCGACTGCGATCCGTCCTGGCGGCCGGGGTCCTGCGGCACGGCCAGCCCGGCCGCGCCGGCCAGCAGCACGATGAGGGCTGTCAGCGACAATCTCGTCATCCGCACGGGCATTCTCCTTGGGTGTCGATCGGGCCGGAGTGAGCAGGTCGAGGGTATCACGAAGCGCGCGGCTTCTGGCCGTAGTAGGCGCGCGCGCCGTGCTTCCTGAGATAGTGCCGGTCGATCAGGAACCGGTCGGGCGCGGGCTCGTCCGGGTTGATGAGCCGGGCCGCGAGGTTCACCTCCGCCAGGTACTCGAGCACTCGCGCCGTCTCCACGGCGTGCGCGGGGTCGTCGGCCCACACGAACGGCCCGTGGTTCGCCACGAGCGCCGCGGGCACGTCGGAGGGCGACAGCCCCAGCGTGCGAATCGTCTCCACGATGACCAGTCCGGTGTGGCGCTCGTACTCGCCCGCCACCTCCGCCTCGGTCATCGGGCGGGTCACCGGCACGTCCCCGCGGAAGTAGTCGGCATGGGTCGTCCCGAGGCACCGGATGGGCGCGCGCGCCTGCGCGAACGCCGTGGCGTATTTCGAGTGGGTGTGCACGATGCCGCCGCAGCGGAACGCGCGATAGAGCTCCAGGTGAGTCGGCGTGTCCGACGAAGGGCGAAGTGCGCTGTCGACGAGATCACCGCTTTCAATGGCGACGAGCACGATGTCGGGCGGCGTGAGCGTGTCGTACGGGACGCCGCTCGGCTTGATGGCCATGAGCCCGGCGTCGTGGTCCGCGCCCGACACGTTGCCGAACGTCTCCAGCACCAGGCCCGAGGCGGCCAGCGCGACGTTGGCCCGGCAGACCCGCTCGCGAAGCGCCTCCGCAACCATGTGTCCTGTCCTCCCCACTGCCACGTCTGAAGACACGTGTTTGCCGGCTCTAACGACCCGGCCTACGCCTGAAGCGCCATGACGCGTTCCCTGATGGCGAGCAGCCGCTTCATCACCGTGCCAAGCTCCGCTGTCGATCCCGCCACGCCACCGAAGGTATCGTGCAGCTCGCGGTAGATTCCGTACAGTTCGTCGTAAACACGCCTGGCCCCGGCGTCAGGCACGAATTGCTGAGCGCCGTCCCGGACCATCGCCGCCTGCGCGCCGGCAAACGACGCATGGCCTCCCGCCGCCTCACCGGCGGCCACGGCCGCCGACGCGGCCGCTCCGAGCGCCGGCGTCTGCGGCGAGCCGGCGATGATCATCGGGTGGCCGATCACGTCCGCGTAGATCTGCATGAACAGCGGGTTCTTCTCGGCAATCCCGCCGCAGCAGACGACGCGGTCGACGGGCACGCCGCAGGCGGTCAGCCGTTCGATGATCGCCCGCGCGCCGAAGGCGGTGGCCTCGATGAGCGCCCGGTACACGTCGGCCCGGCTCGTGTGGAGCGTCTGGCCGACAATCAGCCCGGTCAGGCGCGGGTCGACGAGGACCGTCCGGTTGCCGTTGTTCCAGTCGAGAGCCATCAGGCCCGACTCCCCCGGCCGCAGCCGGGACGCGCGCGCCGTCAGCGCCTCGTGGAGCGCATCGTCGCCTTCGCAGACACGCTCGACCCACCACTTGAGCAGATCGCCGACGGCCGACTGTCCGGCCTCGATGCCGTAATAGCCCGGCATGATCGAACCGTTGACGATGCCGCAGATGCCGGGCACGTTCTGGATGCCGCCCGAGACCGGCGCCACCGCGCAATCGCACGTCGAGGTGCCGATGATCTTCACGAGGGTGCCCGTGCGCACGCCCGCGCCGACCGCGCCATAGTGGGCGTCGAACCCGCCCATTGCGATCGCGATCCCGGAACGCAGGCCGAGCGCCGCGGCCCACTCGGCGCACAGCCGACCGGCCGGCCGGTCGGCAGCGTACGCCTCGTCGAACAGGCGATCGCGGAGCGCGGCGAGTTTCGGATCGAGCCGCGCCAGGAACGCTTTCGACGGCAGCCCGCCCCAGGTGTCGGAATACAGCGCCTTGTGCCCGGCGGCGCAGACCGAGCGCCTGAGATCTCCGAGGTGAACCACGCCGGCGAGCACCGCCGGGATGTAGTCGGCGAGCTCGACCCAGCTGTACGCCGCGTCGAACACCTCGGGCGCGGTCTTCAGGCAATGCCAGATCTTGGACCAGAACCACTCGGACGAGTAGGTCCCGCCGATCGGCGCGAGGTACTCCGGCGCGTGCGCGGCGGCGGCGGCGGTAATCGCCGCCGCCTCTTCGGCCGCGGTGTGGTCTTTCCACAGCCAGGCCTGCGCGGCGAGCACCGCCGACCATTTCGGGTCGAGGGCGAGCGCGCGGTTGTTGACGTCGACGGGGATCGGCGTCGATCCGGTGGTGTCGACGCCGATGCCGATGACGCGTCCGGCGGAGAAGGCCTTGTCCCGCGCCGCCTCCTCGAGCGCGCCGGTGACAGACGCCCGCAGTCCCTCCAGATAGTCGGCCGGGTTCTGGCGGGCCAGGTGGGGATCGCGCGGATCCAGCAGGACGCCCTGGTGGCCGGACGGGTAGTTGAAGACCCGCGTGCCCACCGTCCGTCCGTCCCGGCAATCGACCACGACTGCGCGGACGGAATTGGTGCCGAAGTCCACGCCGAGCGTGTAGGCGGCGTTCATCAGGCGGAACCTCCTGGAGCGGGAGCGCCGGCGGCCGGCACGTCCTGGCCCGCGGGCGGCGGCGATTGCGCCCCGCGCCCGATGCGCGTACGATCGCAGCCGCGCTGATGATACCGCACAACCGCGGGGTCCGCTGGCGCAGGCCCCGCACCGCAGGAGGAACACGTGGGCAACGTGACGCTTGGTCTCATCGTTGGCAATCGCGGCTTCTTTCCCGACCATCTCTGCGACTCCGGCCGCCGGACGATGATCGACGTGCTGCAGGCCGCCGGCGCGGACGTCGTGGCGCTCGGGCCTGCCGACACGAAGTACGGCAGCGTCGAGTCGCTCGATGACGCGACGAAGTGCGCGGACCTGTTCAAGGCGCACCGCGACCGCATCGCGGGGATCGTCGTCGCGCTGCCGAACTTCGGCGACGAACGCGCCATCTCCAACGTCCTGCGATGGGCGGACCTCAGGGTGCCGGTGCTCGTGCAGGCGTTTCCCGACACCGCCGGCAAGATGACGATCGCGGATCGGCGCGACTCCTTCTGCGGGAAGATGTCGGCCTGCAACAACCTGACGCAGTATGGCATCCCGTTCTCGCTCACGCGCAGCCACACGGTCGACCCGACGGGCGCCGAGTTCGCCGGGGACCTGCAGGACTTCATGGCGACGTGCCGGGTCGTCACGGGCCTGCGCGGCGCGCGGTTCGGGGCCCTCGGCGCGCGCCCGGCCGCGTTCAACACGGTGCGCTACAGCGAGAAGCTCCTCGAGCGCAGCGGGATCAGCGTGGAGACGCTCGACCTGTCGGAACTGTTCGGCCGCGCGTCGAAGCTTCAGACGGGCGACGCCGCGCTCGAGGCCAAGATCGGTCAGATCGCCGCGTACGTCGCGACGAAGGGGGTTCCCAGCGAGGCCGTGGCCAAGATGGCGCGCCTCGGCGTGGTGATCGACCGGTGGATGGCCGACCAGCGGCTCGTGGCCACGGCCCTGCAGTGCTGGACGGCGATGGAGGAGTTCTACGGCGTCGTCCCCTGCACGCTGATGAGCATGATGAGCAACGGCCTCGCGCCGTCCGCCTGCGAAACCGACATCGCCGGACTGGTCGGCATGTACGCCCTGCGCCTCGCGTCCGGGACGCCCGCGGCACTGGTCGACTGGAACAACAACTACGCCGACGATCCGGACAAGGCCGTGGTGTTCCACTGCTCGAACCTGCCGAAGGACATCCTCGAGAGCGGCGCCAATGCCCCGGTGATGAGCTTCCAGGCCATCATCGCCGGCACCGTCGGGCGCGACAACACGTTCGGCACCGTCGAGGGCCGCGTCCGCAAGAGCCCGTTCACGTACTGCCGGGTCTCGACCGACGACTTCCGCGGCACGGTCGCGGCGTACGTTGGCGAGGGCGAGGTCACCGACGACAGGCTGCTCACCTTCGGGGGCTACGGCGTCGTCAAGGTCCCGCGGTTCCAGGTGCTGCTGCGCCACATCTGCGAGCACGGGTTCGAGCACCACGCGGCGATGTCGCTGTCGCGGACGGCGGCCGCGATCAACGAGGCGTTCGGGAAGTACCTCGGCTGGGACGTGTACCACCACGCGTAGCCGCGGCTTGCGCCACGGTCGCCATTTCCGGCACGATTGAGGCTTCGTCCCCACGGCGGGGCCTTGTGTGTACGGCGCGCGTGCGCCTCTTCGAGGGCCATCATGCAGTTCAAGCGGCTGGATCCGGACGACATCGAGCTGGTCGTCAAGACGCTGAAGGAGTTCACCGAGCGCGAGGCGCCCCTCGAGAAGCGCCTCGAGTGGGACCGGACCGACACCTGCCCGACCGACGTCGTGCGCGCGATGCTCGGGCCGGACGTCGGCCTCCACCTGGTGTTCCTCCCGGAAGATCACGGCGGCATGGGCGGCGGGGCCTACGACGTCTACCGGCTGTCGATGGAATTCGCCAGGGTCGATCTCGGGCTGGCCACCGCGATGCTGGCCGTCGCCCTCGGCACCGACCCCATCCGCGTCGGCTGCACGGAAGCGCAGAAGAGCGTCTGGCTGGACCGGATCGCCGACGAGGGGCTGATTGTCGCCTACGGCGTCACCGAGCCCGAGGCCGGATCGAACGTGCAGAACCTCAAGACCGAGGCCACGCGCATCACGGACGCCGGCGGCTCGGTCACGCACTACCGCCTGAATGGCGTGAAGCAGTTCATCTCGAACGGATCGATCGCGGACCTCTACACCATCCTCGCGAAAGCGCCGGATGGCCCGACCTTCTTCGTCGTCGAGCGCAACACGCCGGGCCTGACGCCCGGCCGGCACGAGATCAAGCACGGCATCCGCCTCTCGGACACCGCGCAGGTGCTGCTGCAGGACGTCGTCGTGCCGGCGGCGAACATCGTCGGCGAGCGCGAAGGCGACGGCCTGAAGCAGGCGAACGAGGTGTTCGGCTACACCCGCCTGATGGTGGCGGCGTTCGGCCTCGGCGCGGGAATGGCCGCACTCGAGAAAGCGATCGCCTACTCGAAGCAGCGGCGCCAGTTCGGCACGTATCTCGCCGAGAAGCAGGGCTACACGCACAAGCTGCTCGTGCCGAACAGCGTGCGCCTCGCCGCCGCACGGGCCTACATCGAGTACGTGGCCGACCTGCTCGACAGCGGAACGACCGACCGGCAGGTGGAAGGATCCATCGCCAAGCTGTTCGCCACCGAGGCCGGCAACGCGGCCGCCGACCACGCCGTGCAGGCGCTCGGCGGGTACGGCTACTGCGTGGATTTCGAGGTCGAGAAGATCCGGCGCGACGCGCGGATCCTGACGATCTACGAGGGCACGTCGGAGATTCAGCAGAGCATCATCAACATCTTCCGCATGCGCGAGATCGTCAGGAGCAAGGGGCGCTTCTACCTCGACATGGCCGCTGAGGTCGAGCCGCTGGCGGACGCAGGCGGGCCGGCGGCGGCGCGCGCGGCGCGCTTCCTGGCCGACGCCGCGCAGGTGGCGTTCCGCGCCAAGCTCGTGCGCCAGCAGCACGTGGCGTTCGAGTTTGCCTCGGCCATGGTCGACGTGGAAACGGCTGTGGCGCTGGTGCGCGCCGCGTCCCGGAGCAGCGACGACCTGCTGAAGGCGCAATCGCGGCTCTGGGCCAGCCAGGTGACGATGGCCGTGCCCGCGCGCATCCTCGCGGCGCTCAGCGCTGCCGGCAGACTGGCGGCGGACGACTTCGCGCGCCTCCGGCGCGAAGGCGATCTCGATGGCGGCGTGGCACTGCAGGCCGGGCGCCTCGCCGACATGAACTACGTGGCGGAGCGGATCACGGGGTTCAAGACGGCCGAGTAGGCGGGCCGCACGCACCCGCCCGCGTCGCCCGAGGAACTGCCCGCCAGGCGGGTCCGCGACTGCGAGATCCAGATGCAGAAGCGCGATCGGTTTGGCCAGGCCCCGCGCTGACAGCCAGGCGGCGGACAGGGAGGGTGGCGTGAAGCCGATTCGCGGCCTCCGGTGGTACATCGGCGGCCTCTTCTTCCTGTCGACCGTCATCAACTACATCGATCGCCAGACGCTCAGCGTCCTGGCTCCGTATCTCAAGGTCGAGTTCACCTGGAGCAACGCCGACTTCGCGCTGATCATCATCGCGTTCCGCGTCGCCTATGCCATCGGCCAGACGGGGGCGGGGCAGATGCTCGATCGCGTCGGCACGCGCAGGGGGCTGAGCCTCGGCGTCGCCTTCTACTCGGTTGCCGCGATGATCACGTCGCTGGCATCCGGCCTCCGATCATTCAGCGCCTGCCGGTTCCTGCTGGGCGCCGGGGAAGCGGCCAATTGGCCGGGAGCCACCAAAGGCGTGTCGGAGTGGTTCCCGCGCCGGGAAAGCGGCTGGGCCGTGGCGCTCTTCGACAGCGGGTCCTCGATCGGGGGGGCCGTGGCGCCGGTGCTCGTGCTGTGGATCTTCCACACGTTCGGGAGCTGGCGCCCGGCATTCATCATCACCGGGTCGCTCGGGTTCGGCTGGCTCCTGCTGTTCCGCTGGCTCTACCGCTCTCCGGAGACCCACCCGCGCCTTTCAGCTGACGAACGGGCGTACATCCTCGCTGACCGGCCCGCGCGACAGGCGGACCCGGCCGCTGCGTCACAGCGCCTGCCCATGCGCAGGCTCCTCCGCTTTCCGCAGACCTGGGGCGTCATCGTCGGCAAGACGCTGACCGACCCGGTATGGTTCTTCATCACGGACTGGTTCGCCATCTTCCTCGTCTCTCGAGGGTTCAGGCTCGAAGACAGCCTGTTCGCGTTCTGGGTTCCGTTTCTTGCGGCGGACGCCGGCAACTTCCTCGCCGGCGGCGTGTCGAGCGCACTGATCAAGCGGGGATGGGCCGTGGGCTCCGCGCGCAAGGCGGTCATCGTCGTCTGCGCGCTGGGCATGACGCTGATCGCGGCCGCGGCGTTTCTGACAAGCCTCTGGTGGATCACGGCGTGCCTGGCGGTGTCGACGTTGTGTTACGCGGCGCTGTCCACCATGGTGCTGAACCTGCCGGCCGACATCTACCCGAGCCACTCGGTCGCCTCGGTGAGCGGCATGAGCGGAACCGGGGCGGGCATCGGGACGATTCTCGCCACGTACCTGACAGGGATGGTCGCCGATCGGTACTCGTTCGCGCCCATCCTCGTCGTGGCGAGCCTGGTGCCGCTCGTTGCGGCTGCGGCCGTGCTGGCCCTGGTCCGGAATACCCGGGCGACGCGCGGTCTGCTCAACGAGATCTGAAGGCGGATCGCGGGCCGGCCGCTTCGCCGAAAGTCCGCAGCGTGTCAGGCCCCAGCATCGCCGCCGATGCGGAGTCGAGGTACATGGTCACGTTCGGGTGTTCGCGCAAGGCGGTCGCGGGCACGTCCGGCGTGATCGGGCCCTCGAGCGTGGCTTTCACCGGCGCGGCCTTCCTCGCGTCGGGCACCACGCAGATGATCTCCCTCGACTTCAGGATCTGCCGGATCGACATCGAGATTGCCGATTGAGGCACATCAGAGACCGACTCGAACCAGCCCTCGCCAACCTGCTGGCGACGGCACGCGTCATCGAGCTGGACGACGAGGTATGGGTCATCGGTATCGAAGTCCGCCGGCGGATCGTTGAATGCGAGGTGTCCGTTCTCGCCGATCCCCACGAACGCCACGTCGATGGGCGCCGCGCTCACAGCCGATCCGGCCCGGCGGCACACCTCGCGCGCATCTCCCTCACCGTCCAGCAACACGCAGTCCTGCAACGACGTCTTCCCGATCACGCGGTCGAGGATGTACCTGCGGAAGCTGGCGGGATGATCGATCGGCAGGCCGACGTACTCGTCGAGGTGGAACAGCGTCACTCGCGGCCAGTCCACCTGCGGGTTCGCCGTCAGGTCTTCGAGAAACTCGATCTGGGATGCCCCGGTGGCGACGATGATGCGGGCACGGCCATAGCTGGCGATGGCGCGCTGGATCGCCGCCGCCGCGTGCACCGACGCGGCGCGGGCCATGGCTTGCCGGGTTGCGGACGGTCTGACGATCATTGGCGCGTCTCCGGTTAGCGTGCCGCAGCTCACACGGCAGCACTGTCACGCATTATTGCTCCGTCCCGGGCTCCGGGACGGCCCCCAGGTGGGCGTTCCGGCCCGGGGTGCCGAGGGCGTTGATACGCCGCCGGCGGCCGATCACGCGGCAGCCCGCACCCACACCTCAACCCGATGCTCCAGGTGGTCATCGACGAGTGGCACCATCATGCCGACCTGTTCCTGTTCGTCGAGGCTGAGCCGCTGGTCCCCGGCCGCGTGGGCGGTCTGATGGACGACGATGTGGTAGACGGTCTCGCGGTACCGGTAGTGCACGGTGAAGCCTGACCAGTCCGCAGGCAGGCACGGTCCGATCCGCAACCGGTCGCCCTCGAGACTTACACCCAGCAGCGACTCGACGAGGAGCCGGTACATCCAGGCGGCGGATCCCGTGTACCATGTCCACCCGCCACGCCCGACGTGCGGCGCGACGGCATAGACGTCAGCCGCGACCACATAGGGTTCGACTTTGTAGGTCTCGATCGCCGCCGCGGACGCGCCATGGGCGAGCGGATTGATCAGGTCCCACACCTCCCACGCGCGTTTGGCATCGCCGAGTTGGGCGAAGGCCATCGCCGCCCAGATCGCTGCGTGCGTGTACTGCCCCCCGTTTTCCCGCACGCCCGGGACGTACCCTTTGATGTACCCGGGGTCGAGCGCAGAGGTGTCGAACGGCGGGTCGAGCAGGCGGACCACGCCGTCGTCTCGCCGGACCAGCCGCGTGTTCACGGCATCCATCGCGGTGCGGGCGCGCGACGGTTCGGCGGCTCCGGAGAGCACGGCCCAGCTCTGCGCAATCGAGTCGATCTGGCACTCGGGGTTCTCCGACGAACCAAGTGCCGACCCGTCATCGAAGTAGGCGCGTCGGTACCAGGACCCGTCCCAGCCGGTCTCCTCGAGACGGCGCCGAAGCGTCGCGGCTTCCGACAGGCATTGATCCGCGAAGGCGCCATCGCCCTGCTGGCGGGCAAGGTCGGCAAAAGGCATCAGCACGGCGTAGAGAAAGAACCCCAGCCAGACGCTTTCGCCGCGTCCGGCTGAACCCACCAGGTTCATGCCGTCGTTCCAGTCTCCGGAGCCGATCAGCGGCAGGCCGTGGATGCCAAACCGCAGGCCTTTCTGGATGGCGCGAACGCAGTGACCGTAGAGGCTGGCGCGGTCCTCGGACGTCGCCGGGAGATCGTAGTAGGAATCCTCGTCGGGGTTCGCGGCGCGGCCTTCTATGAAGGGCACCTTCTCGTCGAGCACCGCCGCGTCGCCGGTGGCGATCACGTAGCGACACGCCGCCATCGGCAGCCAGAGGTAGTCGTCCGAGCAGTGCGTGCGGACGCCCCGGCCGGAAGGAGGATGCCACCAATGCTGGACGTCGCCTTCCAGGAACTGCCGCGACGCGCACAACAGCAGGTGCTGCCGCACGAGCGGCGCCGCCGCGTGCACCAGCGCCATGGAGTCCTGCAACTGGTCACGGAAGCCGAACGCGCCCCCGGACTGG